>ERZ772921.1-NODE-1-length-184658-cov-4.466163_pt1 | contig 184658 bp, 192 predicted proteins | sample MGYA00512117_ERZ772921 | MGnify/ENA primary metagenome ERZ772921 (study PRJEB29015, sample SAMEA2737944) | human oral metagenome | biome: human oral; feature: human-associated habitat; material: dental | place: China | collected 2150 ...
GGTACGCGAGCTGGGTTCAGAACGTCGTGAGACAGTTCGGTTTATATCCGGCATGATCGTTAGGAATTTTGAGGAGATCTGCCCTTAGTACGAGAGGACCGGGGTGGACGGATCTCTAGTGTATCGGTTGTGACCACCTGTTGCATTGCCGAGTAGCTATATCCGGAAGAGATAAGCGCTGAAAGCATATTAAGCGCGAAGCCCACTCCAAGATTAGAATTCCCTATGAGATCCCAGAGAGAAGATCTGGTTGATAGGCGCAAGATGGAAGTACCGCAAGGTATGGAGTCGAAGCGTACTAATAGATCCATCGCCTTTTTATGTTCAAACTATCAGCGCCTACTTGCGTAGACACAGATAGTTTGATAGACTTAACTAGTAATCGGTGCTCGATAGAACACCGCAAGTTTATTTAATTTCATACACCTCATGGACATCAATCAACGCTCATTGAGTATTCAACAAGCGGAATTGGTGCCCATAGCACTGGGGAAATACCTGTTCACATTCCGAACACAGAAGTCAAGCCCAGCGGCGGCGATAATACTGCAACAGCGGGAAAATAGCAAGGTGCCAAATTATACGGAATAACCACCCAAACGGGTGGTTTTCTGTTGTATGCTATCTATTTCTCGCGACTAAAAAATACTCCGATGATGCTCATTTATCTAATTCTTGGATAATTTTTAAACAAAATAATAAGGCCAAAAAACAATGTAATATAAATCTTAAGCACTATTAATTCTGCAATAATTTAGCCAATTTTGCTCTTAATCCGGTAGGCTCATCTGTTCCAGCCAAAGTGTCAATAGCCACCCTAAGTAAGCCAAAGGCCGTGATAAACGAGTAATCTAAATCCTCGTCGGTACTATTCTCAATCCCAGGGATATCTACATCATCTAGTAGATGTACAAGTGGACGTCTTGAAAATGGTAAATCAGTATACCAGTCATTAGTCGCAAGCTCTTCCTGTAGAGCCGATAATCCAGCTCCGCCTCCACAGAGTAGGATCTTAGTCGGTAGAGCCTCAATGAGGGGAAAGTCCTCCAAGGCAACCGTTACGCCGCCTAGCCAGACTTCAATATTATCCGAAATTGCCTTATTGATTTTTCGGGCTCGTTCAGGCGTTGATAAAATTGTCTGAATTTCATTTCTACGCTCAGCCTCTGCTACGGTCTCATCGCGGTGCATCAAAGTTAACTGATCAAGAGAAACTCCGCCAATTTGCAGTTTTACTGCCTCTGCTGTATCATAGTCAAGACCAGTTTTTGTTGCAATCTGATGCGTAAAGCTACGGCCGCCTATTCCAAACATTTTGGTCCCTTCGACCCCACCGTCGTCCACAACCGCAATGTCGGTCGTTCCACCACCAATATCCATAACAATTGCTGAAAAGTTTGAATCAAGTTCATTGCCAAGACATGCACGACATACTGCAAAAGGCTCCACTGCAACAGCTAAGAGGTACAAGTTTAGTTCAGCACACACCTTTTCAATAGCTGAAATATGTACTAGTGGAGCAAACGCCGTGTAAAACTGGATCATCAAGTCAGAACCCTTAAAACCAATCGGATTCGAAACCTTATACCCGTCAATTGACAGGGAAACGATCGCAGAATTAATTAACCGAACTTCAACTTCGGGATTATCCGTCTCAAGCGCAATTTCTTGTTTCGCTTGTTCGCCAGCCTTATCTTGTACCTTTTGAATAATTTGTTGCATCTCATTATCGGTAATTGGCTTATTGCTATCTTTACGTTTGTATCTTACGGTTCTGGTGTTACCTTTAATTAATTCTCCGGCAATTCCCACTACACAAGTTTTTGAAACTACACCCGCCATTTCCTCAGCACGGGACAGGGCTTTTTCACAAGTCGAAACTACTGCCTGAATATCAGCAACTGCACCAGCGTACATATTGCCCATACTCTGATGTTCCTTACCAACGCCGATGATATTTAAATTATCATCACTAGTTTTTTCGGCAATAACCGCCTTTACAAATTCCGTACCAATATCAAGCGCCAGCAAAATATTCTCTGGCTTTATCTTATGCGCTGTCGTTGTTTCTTGTTTAGTCTCGTGCATAACTCTTCTTTTTTTAACTTACCTCTATTATAGCACAAGCAGAATATTTTTCTGTTTGCTATTCCAATAAATGTTTGCTATTCTAATAAAACTTTGCTATAATAAAAACATACTTGAATTTTCTATCCGGCCGAAAGGTCGGATATTTTAGACTCAAGCTTTAACCTAAAATAATAAATCATATTAAAAATAGAAAGGATTAAATGGAGGGATTAGATCTTAAACAAATGTCCTCAATGGTCAAAGTAATCTCAGAGGAAAAAGGCCTACCTGAAGAGGTGGTTCTAAATATTATTGAAACTGCTATTGCTGCCGCCTGGCGTAAAGAAGAGGGCGATAAGGATATGAATGTTCGTGCAGTCCTTAACCTTGATAATGGTGAAGCCGAAGTATATGTTGCTAAGGAAGTTATTGAAGACGGCTTGGCGTATAATCCAGCCACCGAAATCCCAGCTGATCTTGCCGGTGGTAAAGAAATTGGTGAAATCGTTGAAGAGGCTCATAAAGTCACCACCTTTGGCCGTGTTGCTTCTATGACTGCCAAACAAGTTATCGTCCAACGCCTCCGTGAAGCAGAACACGATGCTATCTTGACTGTCTACGAAGATAAGATTAACACTCTGATTAATGGTACAATCTCTCGCGTCGAGCCACGTCTTGTGCGTGTAGATCTTGGTAAGGCCACTGGTATAATGTTAAAACAAGATCAGATTGAGGGTGAATATTATAAGGTAGGCTCCCGTATTAAGGTACTCATTAAGGCAATTGAGCGCAACGAACGCGGCGCTGACTTATTGGTTTCTCGTGGTTCATCTGAATTTATTAAACAGCTTTTCATACAAGAAGTTCCTGAAATTGAAAATGGTACTGTTGAAATTCATGCTATTGCTCGTGAACCGGGTCGTCGCACTAAGATCGCGGTTTCTTCGTCTGTACCTGGCGTAGATCCAGTTGGTACCTTCGTTGGCGGTCGTGGTGTTCGCGTTCAAGCCGTCATGAACGAGATTGGTGATCGTGAAAAAATCGACATCGTCAACTGGAGTGACAATATGTCTGAGTATATTCGTGAAGCTCTCAGTCCAGCCGAAATTATTAAGGTTGAGCTCGAAGATAAGCGTGCCAAGGTTTATGTTTCAGAAGATCAACAGTCTGTAGCAATTGGTCGTCAGGGTCAAAACGTACGTCTTGCCTCTAAGTTAACCGGTGTTGAACTTGACATCGAACTTGCTGAGGCGCCTAAGAAGAAAAAACGTGGCAATGCTGAGGATTCACTCCTCTCTGCTCTCGAAGATAATACTGAAGAGTAAAATAAATAGACCTCTAAAAGGGGTCTATTTATTTTTGGACTATTTTTTAACTTCTATGTATTGACCAGGTTTCAAATCACCAAGCTGGTATTTACCAAATTCAATACGGTGAAGCGCTGTAACTTCATAACCAAGCGCTGCAAAAGTGCGACGAATTTGACGATTCCTGCCCTCGCTCATTTCGACCTGAAGCTTTTTGTTAGTTTTATGGCCACTCTCGTCTGGTAATTTAGTTAAAAATAGCTTGCTTACTCCATCTGGCAATGTAATGCCAATATCTGAAATCATCTGCTGATGTAGTGGTGCTATTTCGTGATCAAGTTCCACGATATAGGTCTTAATTTTAAAAAATTTTGGATGTGTCATCTCAAAGGCAAAGTCTCCATCGTCAGTCAAGAGAATTAAACCCGAGCTATCTTTATCAAGTCTTCCAACCGTCTTTAGGGTTTGCCATTTTTCTGGTAACAATTCATAAAGAGTGGGAGTGTCGCCCTGCTGTCTTCTTGAGGAAACATAGCCGCGCGGCTTATTTAACATTAAATAAGTGTATTGGTGAGAAAAGTCCACCTTTTTATTATTCACAAAAATACTTTGCGTATCAGTAACCTGCATTCCGAGCTCCGCAATCAAGCCATCAACTTTAACTCGTCCAGAACCAATAAGATTATCGGCATCTCTTCGTGAAATTCCCAGTCGCTCTGCTAAAAATTTATTTAAACGCATATTATAAATATATCATATATGTGATATTTATATAGATCCCATTCCACCCAAAATTTGATCCATCTGATCTTTAATATTCATTCCACTTTCATCCGTAACTGAATTAATTGAATAGGCATCATTTTGTGTATTGGGAGTTTGCGCGTTCTGAGTTGCTGGCATCTCTCCTTGATTGAAAGACGGAGCCTGAGGAGATGATTGTTGCATAGCTATGGTATTGGGTTGTACGTAAGTGGATTGGTTGGAAGTATTCGGTGTAACTTGTTGCATGACAGGTTGTTGTGCTGTCTGTTGTTGTATTACTGGTTGCGTCATTTGCTGTTGATCTTGCGAAGCAGCGTATTGTCCTACTTGTGGCTGATTTTGCGAAATAGTATATTGTCCTGCTTGTGGCTGATTTTGTGGAATAATATACTGTTGATCCTGTTGCTGAACTTGAAATACGTTACTAGCTTCTGTAGGTTGAGTAAAATCAGGCTGATTATTCATTGTATTAGGTGATTCAGTGCCAGTACTCTGATCCAGAACTTCATGTACTGCATTTACTACATCTTCAATACCGACCTGAGACTTAACTAGAAAGCGGTCGGCACCCAATCTCTCGCCACGCTCCCTCTGGTCATCTGAAGATAGTGCGGTCATCATAATCACCTTAATATCCTTTGTTTCAGGAGTCGAACGTAAAATATCCAGCATATCAAAGCCCGAAATCTTTGGCATCATCACGTCTGAAATAATTAGATCAGGTTTTTCACGAACCGCAGCAGCTAATGCTTCTTCTCCATCTCCGGCTGTCACGATCTCATAACCTTCCGCCGTTAACCGAATTCCGTAAATTTCTCTTAAACTTTGATCATCTTCGACAAGTAATATTTTTGCCATATCTATCCTTTAATTATTAGTTGGTAATTGTTGATTATTGTCTGTAGTTTGTGAGCTATTTAATGATTGTGTTGGTGTTGACTGTAGGGACTGTTGCGATTGTGTCGGCTGTTGTAATGGCTGCATTGGTTGTGGCGACGCAGGTTGTGATGATGCTGGTTGTTGTAATACGGGCGGCTGCGGGGTGACCGGTTGTGAAAATTGCGTCACTACTGCTTGTGGTGTAGTCATCTGAGGTATTGTTGGTTGTTGTATAACTGTTTGCGCTGCTTCCTGCGTTGCTGGTTGCGGAGTCTGCAATGTTGGCTCTGCAGGAACTGACTGCATATTCAAGTTCATCGCCCCGATATTAGAAGCAATCTGTTTTCGTCGTTGATATTCTTCAGCTGTAATACGAGGGAACGAAAGATAAAAGGTCGAACCTTCGCCAAACGAACTTTCCGCCCAGACTTTACCACCCATTGCTTCGACCTGTTGCTTCACGAGATATAAGCCAAGACCAGTTCCGCCCACTGTTCGAGTTTGTGAATTATCTGCCCGATAAAATTTCTGAAAAACATGTTTAAGATCATCTGGCGAAATTCCAATTCCAGTATCAGTGACATTAATCAAGACACGATCGTCATCGCCTCGCACGTTTACCCAAATGCCTCCACCAGAAGCGGTGTATTTTATTGCATTTTCCACCAGATTATTCACAGCTTCGCGCAAAAAATCAATATCAACGCTTGCATAAACCTCTTGATTAATCACCCTTGTGGCATTATCAGATCTAGCTGCATTGGCACCAAAAGTGTAGTGAATGCCTTTTTCGCTCATCATTGGTACTTGGCCATTTACGATTGATCGTACAGTCGATGTCATTTCAATAGGAGTGAGTTGTACGCGAATTCTCTTATCGTCCAATCTTGTAACATCCAATAAATCCTTAAATAATCGTCCCAAATGCTTCGACGAAGCATGAGCTTCTTCAAGGTATTTTCGAGCACGCTCGTCAATTGTTGCTGTTTTTGGATTTAAGGCTAATCCGAGATACCCCTCAATCGAAGCGACTGGAGTACGCATTTCATGTGATGCTGTTGAGATAAACTCAGCCTGCTCGCCTTCTTCTTCTAGCTCTCGCGCAATATCACGCAGTGTAATAATTCGCTCATTTTGACCAGTAGTAGTACAAACCACAGATATTGCTACTGGTCTTCTTTGCTCTTGAATGCTAACTAATACTAGGTCGCGAGTCTCAAAATTCTCGCCGTTTGTTACTGCTTTCAGAACTGGATTAACATCATCTTCAATCTTTACACCTTCAGAATTTTCAAGGTTTAGAATTGAGGCTAGCTGTAAATTCTCAACGGTATTTGGATCATTTGTACCAAGAAGTCTCATTGCAGCTGGATTCACTAAGACAACAATTCCGGAAGAGTGAACGATCATCACGCCCTCATCGATTGAATTCAATACTAAATTAGCAAGATTAGTTGACTGAGCCGTAGCCATAGCCGGATTTTCGGATGGCTGTAAGCTGTTAGCTGGTTCCTTTTTCTTAATCAAGTTAAAAATACTCATTGCCTAAATTTTAACATAAAAACTATGTAATGTGATAAAATCGGAACATGAATAAGGACATCTACTATATAGAGCCAGAGGATGATATCACTGATATTATTAATCATCTTAAATCGTCAAAACAAAAAGTTATCGCTCTCGTTCCGCCAAAAAAACTCAGTGTCATGCGTAGCGCTATAAATCTAAAATTGATTGCAAAAACTGCTAAAAATCTCGATAAAGCTGTTGTTATTGTCACGCTTGATCCGGTACTAATGAAATTGTCGGCAGTATCTGGCCTGCCCTTTGCCAAAAACCTTCAATCTAGACCAGTCTTGCCAAGTGAATATAAGGATGCTCCAGTTTCAAGCAAACCTAGTTTAAAGGATCAGTCTATTAATGAAGTTGATGAGGTGGTAGAAGAGTCTGAACAGGACGCTCCCCAATCCTCAAAGTCTGCTGATACTCAAACTGCAAAAAAAGTTGAATCAAAAAATGTCCAAAAAGGCAATTCTTCTTTAGCAAATAAATCAAAAGTACACCATGTAGAAGAGTTAGATTCTAATGAACTTGAACAAGATCCTGATAAAAATAATGAAAAAACTACTAAGAAGATTCCAACTTTTGATTCTCTCAGAAAATGGATTGTTCTAGGCGTTGCCTTACTGATTGCTTTAGTTATTGGCAGTATCTGGGCTTTTGTCCTTGCTCCAGCTGCTAAAATTATGGTTAAAATTAAAACTACACCGGATAATTTTTCTGAGAATATTACGCTAGTCACCGCGGCCGATCAGTCGGTCAATAAAGAAGGTAAAATCCTACTTGAGTCGGAATCTCTTGAAAAAGAAAGCTCCATTGAGTTCCAGGCCACTGGTGAACGAAATGACGGCGAAAAAGCAAGTGGTAAACTAACCCTTACTGCCAACTTTAGTTTTTCCACCTCATCTGCCTCTCCAAGTAATCCTGACCGTATTTCCGTACCGATTGGTAGTGCCTTTGCAAAAGGTAATCTCAATTATCTCACGATTGCAAATACTGATTTTAGCTGGGATGGCTCTACTACCAGTTGTACTGTACGCACCACTAATACCTGTCAAATTCGCAAGACTGTTGACGTCGTTGCTTTTGAGGGTGGTACTAGGTTTAATATTGACCCAGCTGCTTCTGGCTGGCAGTCTTCAGTCGAAAAAGTTGACGCTTTTAATTCCAGCGCTTTTACGGGTGGCACAGATAAAATCGTTAAAATCGTGACCGCAAGTGATGTTGAAAAGGCCAAGAATCAAGCCAGTCAAATTGATGATGGTAAAGATGAGTTATTTACTAAGGTAAAAGAGACTGAATTAAAAATCGACGCAAGCTACAAGAAAACTCTTGGTGATGCCGTGCCAAGCCCTGCCGTTGGGGAAGTTGCTGCAGAAGGTAAGGCTAAATTGCTTGCAAAAATCACCTATAAAGTTAATGTTCTTGATAAATCGGCGGTTGAAGAATACATCCGTACTCTTGTTAGTAGTCGACTTGGAGAGGACCAGAAAATTTATGAAATCGGTTCACTGTTCATTGAACGTTTCCAAGAAAATAATACCGCCTCCGCTAAGCTTAAAGCTATTGTTAAAACCGGCCCAGAAGTAACCGAGAAGACCGTTCTTGATAAATCTCTTGGCAAGAAAATCGGCGAAGTTACTACTCTTATTAAATCTATTAATGGTGTTAGTGAGGTTAAAGTGGATACTTCCTTCCCATGGGTACGCAGTATTCCAGAAGATATTAATAAAGTCAGTGTAACTATTACAATTGAAGAAAACTAAGGTGGTGAAATGAAAATAATTGGACTAGATGTTGGTACGGTGCGTATTGGTGTCGCTCGTGTTGATACAACGACTAAAATTGCTCTTCCTGACGGATATATTAATGTAAATGGTCAAGAGATCTCAGAAATTCAACGCAAACTAAGTTTTCATAATTCAAATGTCCTCGTTGTTGGTATGCCACGTAGTAATGACGGTAATCAGACGGCTCAGTCAGACTTTGTAAAATCCTTCACTGAACGTATCGCTGCCACAATTCCTGGTTTGAAAATTTATTTTCAAGATGAATCTCTTACTTCCGTTGAGGCTGAAAATCGCCTAAAGAGGCGAAAAAATAATTATCAAAAAGGTGAAATCGATGCCGAGTCTGCTGCTATTATTTTGCAGGACTTTGTAGAGCGCATGCAGTCTGCTTTCAATAATCAACAAAAGCTTGCGCCAGTTGAATTTACTTCTACAGGAGTTATTCAAGATGAGCAGGCCGATTTAAAACCTCAAGGACAAGATGAAATGCCCAAACAGAAAAAATCCATCCTCAAAAAGGTAATAATTAGTCTATTTGTTATTCTTCTGTTAGGAGGAATAGGTGTAGGCGTCACGTATTACTGGTATCAACAACAATTATTATCTGTCAAAAACCTCAACTGCCTCTATGGCTCTCCAGCCGAGGCGGCCGTTGGTACTGAAGAAGAAAAAGACCCAGACTGTCGTTATCAAACTTTTGAAATAAAGACTAACGAAACAATTAATGAGATTTCTGCACGCCTAAAAACACAGAATCTGATTCGTTCAAGTGAAATCTTTAAGTTTTATTTAAAACTAAATCAGAAGTCTTCGAAGGTTAAATCCGGCATCTATCATCTACGCGCCAATATGTCTATGCCGCAAATCGCAGAACTACTTGAACAGGGGGCAGTTTCTAGTAATGTATTTAACCTCACCATCCTACCTGGTGAGACGATTGCTGATATTCGACAAAAGTTAATTAAGCTTGGTTATCAAGATACTCAAATCGATGCCGCTTTGGTAAAACAATATGACAGTCCGGTCCTAAAGGGTTTATATAATGCCGAGGGGCGCTTGGAGAACCAGTTGCAGCCGTCTAGCGTCGCACTTGAGGGTTATCTTTATGGGGAAACCTATCAATTTTATCAAGGTGAAACCGTAGAGCATGTCTTTAAAACCATGATTGACCAACTCAGTAGTATCGCAAATCTCAACAAGCTAGAAGAGAAGTTTCAAAAGCGTGGCTTGACTCTAAGAGAGGGGATTATCCTTGCCTCTATTATCCAGAAGGAGGCACATATCGAGGATATGCCAGGAGTTTCTATGGTTTTTCAGAACCGTTTACGTCGGGGATGGAGTTTAGGTTCAGATGTTACTGCTACCTATGCAGCTGATTTAGTAAATCCAAATCGCAATAAAAACGATCCAAATAATAATCTCACCGTCCTTGAAACAGACAGTTTGTATAATACTAGAAAACACACCGGTTTACCTCCAGGCCCTATCTGTAGCCCCTCTATTTCCGCACTTTTAGCAGTTGCTGAGCCGGATGAAAATATGAAATCAATGTACTATTTCTTGACAGGAGACGATGGAAAGATGTATTATAGTGTAACCGATACTGAGCACGAGCAGAAAAAACGTGACTTCTGTCAAAAACTCTGTAGCGTAGGACTCTAGGTGGAATATCGGCAAGTTATGACATTGAAAAAACAGAATAAACGTAATAAATTAAAAGACAAATTGAAGATTATTCCATATCTCTTTGTTTTTCTTGCAACCATGGGACTTATTAATTATGGTTCAAAGAATAAACATGTAGACAAGTCAACTAATAATCTAAATCTTCAATCTATCTCCAAAAAGGACTATGCTGTCTCAACTGATCAGCTTTCCGAATTTTATGTCGTCTCTGAACTTGCCAGTAATCTTAGTTTAGCTTCATCAGAAGTTGTTAATGTTAACTACAACTCCCTCACTACTCTTCGTGATTCTGGTCAGGTCTTCACTGAAAAAATGGAAAAACCAATTGCCCCACTCGCTACCAGCTGTCTCAAGGTCGGAGCTATTTCCTACACTGTTCTCGAAGGCGATACAATTGCCTCGATTACTGGCAAGTATGCTGCTTGTGGTGTTACTGAAACCATGGTCCGCTGGTCCAATAATTTCAAAAATACGTATGAACCAAAGGTGGGTGACGTGATTTATATCCCGTCCCGCGCCGGCTTCGTCTATAAGATTAAAAGTGGTGACACTGTTGATTCGATTGCCGGAAAATATGGGGCAAAAAGTGATGAGATTATTGCTGCAAATAACCTTGAACTAAATCAAAGTTTAACTGTTGGTGCTTCCATTCTTCTTCCGGACGGAAATCTTCCAGAAGCGGAGCGCCCAGATTATGTTGCTCCTCGCATTACCAACTCTCAGTCTCAAAGTTATACACAATCCGTCTATTATCGTACCTATTGGACCTCTGCCAATCAGATGCCATGGGGCTGGTGTACCTGGTATGCCTGGCAACGTCGTTATGAATTGGGTGGTGGCTATGTTCTTCCAGGTGGTCTTGGTAATGCCAATACCTGGGATAACGCTCTAGTTTCCAGCTTCCCGTCTAGTCGTGGTACCAACCCACAGGTCGGTGACGTTTTCCAGACTGACTCTGGATATTATGGCCACGTAGGTATTGTGGATTCCGTAAACGATGATGGAACTATTACTATTTCTGACATGAATGGTATTGCCGGTTGGGGTCACGTTGGTCGTAAGACCGTCCCTCAAAGTGTTTGGTCAGGCTACCTCTTTATTCATGGCCGTTAAAATGGTAAAATAAGATTAATATGTTTTGTGATACTGCGAAAGTTAGTCTAAAAGCCGGCAAAGGTGGTGATGGTGCCGTATCTTTTCGCCATGAAATTTACATTAATAAAGGTGGTCCAGATGGTGGAAATGGTGGTAAAGGTGGTTCCATAATCTTTGTCGCTGATAAGGATACTAATACCTTAATTGACTTTCGCTTCAACCCAATTCTGACCGCTGAAAATGGCGGCAATGGCTCAGGTACGCGTAGTGCAGGCCGCTCCGGAAAAGATCTCCTCGTTGAGGTCCCCATCGGCACTATTGTTAAGCGCGATGGTCAAGTTATTGCTGATCTCACCTATGACGGTGAAAGGGCTGTTATTGCTAAAGGTGGCGACGGTGGCTTTGGGAATGCTCACTTCAAATCTAGCGTTAGGCAAACTCCAGTTATTGCCGAGGTTGGTGAACCAGGTGATGAATTTGAAGCTGAATTAGAATTGCGTCTCCTTGCAGATGTTGGTTTAGTCGGTTTGCCAAATGCTGGTAAATCAACTTTTCTTTCAGTTGTTAGTAATGCTAAGCCGGAAATCGCAGACTATCCGTTCACGACCCTCACTCCAAATCTTGGTGTCGCTACTATTGACCGCCACGATATTCTAATCGCAGATATTCCAGGTCTCATCGAAGGCGCTGCGGAAGGGAAGGGGCTAGGTCATGACTTTTTGCGTCACGTAGATCGTACGGCGGTTCTTCTCCATCTTGTCGATGTTTATAATAACGACGCCGGTGAAGCATATCGTATTATTCGCCATGAGCTTGATAAGTATTCAGACCTAAAAGATCGTCCTGAAATTGTTGCGCTCACAAAATGTGAAGGTGTAGACCACGATATTATCAATATGCAGGTCGAGTCTATTAAGCGATATAATCCTAGTGCTAATATTCTTTCTATTTCTGCCTCTTCTCATCAAGGTATCGATGATTTATTACGCCTCCTATGGCAGGAAATTAAAAAATCGAAAGACCAGAAAAAAGCTCAAGCAGCTCAAACTTCATCTCAAACTGCCGTGGTTGATTTAGGCGATAATCGTTCTGAGGTGCAAAATAGTCAAGCAGATTTGCCTGTCATTTCTCTATGTACTCAGGAGCTCCGCAATACCTGGTCTGTTACTTTGGATGATGGCGGAGTCTATCATGTGACTGGAGAAAAGATTGAAAAATTTGCCAGACGCACCGATCTTTCCAATTATGCCTCCGTCAACCGCCTTCGTGATATTATGAAGAAACTCGGTATTCGCGCCGAACTTACTAACCAGGGCGCTGGTCCTGATTCTCTAATTGAGATCTCCGGCAAAACCTTCACTTTGGTTGAACAGTATTAAATTAGCAGTAAAAAATACTCCCGAAGGAGTACTTTTTTCACTGATGCGCGCCCACCCTGGGGCACATTGTTTTGTTTTAATTCGCTTTTTGTTTTTAATGAAATCTCCACACTCCACTATTTTTGAAGCGGAACCCCGTGAAGCGTATCAGCTTATGCTTACTATATCCAAAAATCTCCAGACTGTCAAGAATATAGTGGTAAAATATGGTAAAAATCAGTCAGAAAAAGAAAAATTCATACTGTGATATAATTATTAAAATGGCAAAAGTTAAATTCACAATTATTACACTCTTTCAGGACGCCTTGGCGCCCTATTTGTCGACCTCAATGATGTGGAAGGCTACCAAGAATAATATTGCTGAATTTTCCTTTGTCGATCTTCGTGATTTTGGTCTTGGCCCACATAAATCAGTTGACGATACACCTTATGGTGGAGGTGATGGCATGCTACTTCGTTGTGAGCCAATATTTGCAGCTATTGAGAAAATCAAGCAGGATGACCCTAATGCAAAAGTCATTCTCCCCACCCCAGCTGGCCAGATTTGGCGCCAGTCACTCATTCGCCAATTCGCTGAAAAAATTGAATCACAGGAAGAAAAGCATTTTATTATCCTCTGTCCACACTATGAAGGTTACGATGAGCGTATCTTGACACTAGTTGATTATCAGGTCAGTCTCGGTCACTTTGTTTTAACAGGTGGGGAATTGCCGGCTTTGATTATAATTGACAGTATTGTTCGACTTCTACCTGGTGTTTTAGGTGGAGAAAGTTCTGCCATAATCGAAAGCTTTTCTGAAGGTAATACCATTGAGTATCCACAATATACTAAGCCAGCGGATTTTCGCGGTATGAAAGTTCCAGAAGTTCTATTATCTGGTCATCATGGCAAAATTAAAGAATGGCGCGAGTCTCATCAACGCCCCTCTCATCTATAACACCCTTATAGTTACATGTTATAATAAACCTAATGATTTTATCAGCAGGTTTGGAGGAAATAAAAGGAGTTGGTCCTAAAACTGCCGAAGCACTCCAGAAAAGAGGCTTCCGCACCATTAAGGACTTACTCTACTATTTTCCACGCGCCTACGAAGACTATCAGTCTCAAACCAATATTGCCGACATTAAACCTGGTCGTGTGATTTTGCGTGGAAAAATTCGGAATCTCCGCAATCTTCATACCAGACGTCGCAATTTTGTAATTACTCAAGGCGAGATTTATGATCAGACTGGTGCGGTACGCGTTGTTTGGTATAACCAGCCCTACCGAATTAAAAACTTTGACGAAAATACTACCTACTATTTTACCGGCCAATATGATTTTAAATATAATCGCTATCAAATTACCGCTCCGTCTGTCGTGACCGCCGATGAAATAGAGCAAAAAATCGAGGGGTTCCAACCGATTTATGCAGCTAAGGGTAGCTTTAACTCCGCCTGGTTTAAAAAGCTTTTTGAAAAATTTCAACCTATTTTACCTCAAATTCCGGATTTACTTCCTCTTGAACATGCACCAAGTTATCTTTTTCAAGGCGCCCGCCGTCAAGCCTTAACGAAAATCCATTTTCCAAAGCAACCGGAGGACGTGGACCAGGCTAAGCAATATTTAGGTTATGAAGAATTATTCGAATTAATTCTTGCCAGTCAGCTTAATAGACAAGAAAATCAGAAATTAAAGGCGGAGCCGCTAGCCTTTGATTTAAGTCTCACTAAGCAATTTCTTTCTTCACTCCCCTTTACTCTCACCGATGCTCAGAAAAGCGCTGCGTGGGAAATTCTTCAAGATCTCACTAGGACCACACCAATGAACCGCCTTCTGCAAGGAGATGTTGGTTCGGGTAAAACGATTGTGGCTGCTCTTGCAGCCTTCCAAGCTATTAAGCAAGGTGCACAGGTGGCAATACTGGCCCCAACCGCTATTTTAGCCTCCCAACATGCTGAAAATCTTGATCATCTACTTGCTCCCTTTGGCATCCGCACCGCTCTTCTTATTGGTGCCACTAAACAAAAAGATCCACTCAAGCTGCAAATTAGAGACGGCAAGATTGACTTAATTGTGGGCACACACGCTATTTTGACCGACGACACTCAATTTTCCCGTCTCTCACTTTGTATTATTGATGAACAACATCGCTTTGGTGTAGCGCAGCGTCAAAAGCTCCTAGAAAAAGTTGCCTTAAACTCCCACCCAAACACCGCCGATGGGCAAAAAATCACTGCACCGCATTTTCTCGCAATGACCGCAACTCCAATTCCTCGCTCATTACAACTTACTATTTTTGGCGACTTGGACGTCTCTCTTATTCAGCAAATGCCAAAAGGCAGGCAGCCGATCATTACAAAAATCATTAGTGAAACTAATACTCGCGAGCTTCTATATCCAGAAATCAAGCAACATCTAGAAGCTGGTGAACAGGTTTATTGGATTTGTCGACTAATTGAGCAAGACGAAGATGAGCCACTGGAAAAAGATCAACACACGGTCAAGGAAGAAATAAAACGTTTAGCTAAAATTTTTCCTGGATATAAACTCGCCATTTTGCATGGCAAGATGAAGCCACAGGAAAAAGATCAGGTTATGAACGACTTTAAAGAACATCGAATCGATGTCTTAATTTCCACAACCGTTGTTGAGGTTGGCGTTGATGTTCCCAATGCTACACAGATCGTTATTATGAATGCTGATCGTTTTGGTTTAGCCCAGGCTCATCAGTTAAGGGGGCGTGTCGGTCGTGGACAGAAAGCCAGTCAGTGCTTCTTGATTACCACCGGCGATAATCCTCCCACCACTCGCCTAAGGGAACTAGAAAAGTCTAGTAACGGGTTCTATCTAGCCGAAGTTGATCTTAAGCTGCGCGGTCCAGGTGAAGTTTACGGCGCAATGCAACATGGTGAATTAGATTTACGTATTGCGAGCCTATCTGACACTGAAATGATTAAAGCTGCAAGAGCTCAAGCACTTAATTTTGCTTCCGATCCGCAAAATATGTTAAAATACAAAGAGCTTAGTCAGTCTATCCAGAAATATCAGCAGCTGACTACTCTAAATTAGTTTTACATCAGAAAGTTATTATGTATTCAACTCTTGCTCTTAATAATAGTAAAAGATCAGGCAATATTGTCGGCACGCATCAAAAACTCGACAAGATCGCTCGTAAAATACTACAAAAAAACCTACCTGCACGCGTCTATTTTCCCGATATCAAGGAAATTCTGCTTTTTGAAGGCATGGGTGGCCCAGACGGTTTAAAAAGAAAAAGCCCTGGCGTTGATGAGCCAATGCATTTTATCATTCCTGGTCAAGATGACGGTAAGTTAATTCAATTGATTTTAGATCACCAGTATAATTTGAGGAAAGCTCTTGCCTCGGACAATAAGGTTCGCGCTGCTTTTGAAGCCGGTTGGATGGCACACGCCGTTACTGACGGTTTAACTCCGGCACATCACTTTCCGCTCACCGAAGCGCAGGGTGAATTGATGACAGAAAAAGAATTTATTAAAATTTTTGGTATTCCAGTCAAGGGAATCATGCATGGTCGTAGCTCCTTGGAAACATTACGTAACAACTGGCTTTATTGGGGCGCTAATGGTTATATGAGTAAGCATGTCGCCTTTGAGTATGGCGTTGCTATTACTATGACTGCGCTCCCTGAGAGGGCCGTCACGCCTAAACTAGACAAAAAAGAATTAAAGAATGTTGATTTGAAGCAAGCCTTCTATCGATCTCTTGAGCGGATTGCCTCTCTTAATATGTATGCCAGGTTTCTTGAACAGGGTTGGAATACAGACTTAGCCTTTGAAACCAAAAATATTCTTTTACCAGAGATTGCACGCGCGATTGCTCTCTGTTGGGCGTCTTCTATTCCTGAATTAACCGATCCTACCAAGTAGCTTTGTGGTAAAATAAAAGCATGAAAAGTGCACGCGAAATCTTCCATCAGGGGAAATTCACTAATGTTAAGATTACTTCCGGACTCTTCCGTGGACGCGAACTTAAGGCTCCGCAAAATGGCGTCACACATCCGATGGGTTCTCGCGAAAAATTAGCCCTTTTTAATTCGTTAGGCGACAAGATTAAAGATAAGATTATTCTCGACGTCTTTGCTGGTACTGGTGCCCTTGGTCTTGAAGCCCTTTCTCGTGGCGCTTCGCATGTTACCTTTATTGAGGCTGATAAAAAAGCTGCTGAAATCTTAAAACAGAACGCCATTGTTCTTGGCGTCTTTAAACAGGTGCGTATTTATAATACAAAAGCGGAAAAAATTGACTTCGATAGTCCATTTGATATCGTCATTGCAGATCCGCCTTATGAGTATTTTCACGACCTGCCATTATCTGTTCTTGATCGTCTTGCTAAAACCGCCAGCGAATATTTCATTTTATCTCATCCCTCCGATTTTGATCCTCATGCTATTGACGCCGAGTTGCTTTCAACCAAAGCCTACGCTGGTTCTCGTATTACAATTTTTCGCCCCCACGAAGTTTAGTTCCTCTTTACAATAATCTCTAAATATCGTATAATATCAACCAATAAATTGTAAAAAATCTCGAGGTGGCGTCGAAGATTGTGGAGAATTATCATGCGAAATCAAGACGCTAACCGCCCACAGCGTATCAAAATCATTATCATCACTATTATTGCTGCAGCTATCATTTTTATTTTTGGTGCATGGCTGATCACTTCAGCTATTAAAAGCGTAGAAAAGAAACAGCAAGCTAGCTCAGAGCAGAACACAACTACTCAGAAAGATGAGAAAATCGCTGACAATAAAGCCGCTGAACAGTCTAACTCAAGCAATAGTAAAACTACTGGTAGTTCATCAGTCTCTACTAATACTGGTGCCTCCTCAAATAAGCCTGGCGTAAACACAACTTCCCCTGCATCGCAGTATCCTGTAAATCAGCAAAATAATACCTCGAATACTTCTACCACTGATCTTCCTACCACTGGTCCCGAAGATCTTCTTCCTACCGCCCTTCTTATTGGTATTGCTAGCTATCTTTTCTTCAAGAATCGTGAAATCAAGGCAAAATTAGCTCTCCAAAATTCCTAAGATTGTGTTATAATTAACACAGGCCCGAGTGGTGAAATTGGTATACACGTATGCCTTAGGAGCATATGCCTCGTGCGTGCTGGTTCGAGTCCAGTCTCGGGCACCAACCGAAATTATTTAGTTTATGCATTGTTTAATGGATACCTTGTAGATCTCTTTCGTCTGAAAGAGACCATTTTTTAATTTCTGTTGCATTTCGGATTTTCGCAAGCACATTTCGCGGGGTACACTTTGAGACTGTTTCACTTGAGTCTCCTCTAGGTCTTGGGACTCTTTTTTATAAAACCGTGCAGGAATCTCCGTCAAAAAACAAAACATCATCATCAGTTAGAGGATATACATTATAACCCTTAGACTCCAGCCTTTTAGTTGCTCTTCTTATGCGCTTAAAATATTTTTCCTTATGCGCATGTGGGATTATTACATCTCTAAAGAATCCCATTCCATCAAAATTATCTAACTTGGGCGCCAGGTTCGGATCATCAAATTCTTCCGCACCTTCAATGGTTGGACAGCAAATAATGGAACCAGCGCTGGAGCCAATATATATGACACCTTTTGACACGAATTCTTTTATAATCTTATCTGCTCCACTTTCTTTAAGTTTTTCCATCAAATAAAATGTATTTCCGCCCGCGACTAAAATAATATCAGCCCCATCGATCATTTCGCGAATCTCTTCTTCGTTTTTATTTGTCACATCCATTTCGACGACGTCGAGACCATAATTTTTAAGTGCAATTTTATCAGCCTCAACAAAATTCTTATTCTCATATAGATCACCAGCAGTTGGAATAAAAATCGCTTTCTTCCCGATAAAATCACGACCTTCATGTTTAATGATTTTTTCCATAGTAATAATAGCGTAAGACGCAAGATATAGCCTCATAATCACTCCTTGTTTTTAACTGCTCATTTAATAATGTCAGTTTTTCGCTCCATATTTTTATAAATTAGACCTTTAGTACCATTTCTAAATCATGACGAAGAAAACCGTTTTTCTCGTAAATACTGACGGCATGAATATTGTCGGATAGAACAAGTAATCTAATGCTGGTACATTCCTCAGATTTGAAATAATCTTTCATTTTGTCTAATAGTTCTCGACCAAAACCACTACCTCTATATTCTGGCTTTACAAACAATAAACCAATCCAACCATCTTTTGATGGGTTATGCGACAAATCATAAATTTTATCCTCGCCTTTTTTATGTTCGATTATTACACCTTGAATGAAGCCAACAACTTTACTATTTTCTTCCGCAACAAAAATCTTACCATTCATATTTTTGACGTCATCTAGCATTTTCTGCATATAGCGATGAGCGTCGTCCATATCTTTGTATGATAGCGATTCATGCGTTTGATCGATTTCTGAAAAATATTTCTGAAGTTCGAACTGCATCCTGTCTATATCTTCTCGATCTTTGACATCCATTTCTCTTATCATTTTTTCTCCTTTCATTTTGGTCTCATGGAAAACGAAGTTGTTTACGACTTTGACATTAAAATATTATTTTATTGCTTATATTATATCTTTCTATTGTGCCACTAGTTGTATAATTCATTAACAATGGAAGCTCTAAAGGGAGCTTCAATGATGAGTTTTTAACAAAAAGGAGAAAAATGAACCAAGAATTAGAATTGGAGTTAACGTTTTTAGTAAAAAGAATGCCAGATGAGATTAAGTCAGTCGAGCCAGTACGTATAGTTGATATTTATATTCCTGATACGTCGGAACATTCACACCTTAGGCTACGTCAAAAAGGTGAAAAATTTGAAATAACTAAAAAAATGCCTGTCATAAAAGGAGATGCTTCCGAACAAATTGAGCAGACAATACCACTAACAAAAGAAGAATTTATAGCATTAGCTAATTGTAGTAAAAAACGGGTGTCTAAAGATAGATATAATATATCAATTGAAAGTAAAATGGCTGAAATTGATGTTTTCACTAATGAATTAGAAGGCCTCGTGTTAATGGATTTTGAGTTTATTACAAAAGAAGAGAAATCAGCCTTTGAAATTCCAAGTATAGCGTTAGCTGATGTAACGCAAGAAGATTTTATAGCTGGAGGGTTATTGGCTGGTAAAACATATAATGATATCGTGCCAGAATTAGAACGGTTTAATTATAAGAAAATAGGATAATCATAATAAGTGAAGATTCACTTTAGACAATTAGTAGGATACTTATAGTAAACCAGCTAGTTTCTAGATGATTATTTTAGATAGAAGATCGTGTGAAAGCACGATTTTTTATTTATCCTAATAGGATTGTTAAACTCTAATATTATGTTATAATAACAAAACATTGAATAAAAGTACTTTACAAAAGTCTAGTCTCTACTTTTTTCTTTACTTCTGTGACTGATTATCTCTACTAATAAACTTATTCTAGTGGGCATAATCAGTCGCAGAAGAAAAAGCTTCTTCTGCAGAATTTTTGGCGGTATATAGCCGCAGAAGGAGTTAATATGAAGAAAAAAATATTAGGAATGGTCATTGACTTGATAGAAAATCAAATTTATAATCACAACGAAAACGTAAAGAGTTATTCATCAAGAAGATACAACGTCTTCTTTGATGATGGCTCCGTTCTCAGCCTTTGGGAACAGGGAGATAGTTGTCCTTCCGGAAACGATGGATGTAACTACGGGTACTGGTCCTGGCATGAGGGTGTAGATATAAGCTTTAACTGGCAGATGCAACCAATTGAAGTAAATATCTTAGAAGCCCTCAGGGGGGACAAGGAAGCAGTCAAAGTTGTTCTTGATAATGGTGATTTGATCGCCTCAGCTGACAAATACGGATCGGATGAGTATTATCCATCAGGGTTTGCTCAGGCCGGTTTTGAAGTCAGGAAACCAAAGAGGTTGGCGTGGTTTATCACCGATCTTGAAACCTTTAAGGAGCAGGATAAGCCAGTGGACGAGCCAGACTCTTACGATCTTTCCTTATCAAAGCAGCTTGCTGAGGATGAGGATGTTGTAAAGTTCGAGAGCCAAGATACTGCGGCTTTCAGTCAGGCAATTGCCATTTTTGGAACGGAGGCGGACTTTAGAAAAGTTGAGACAATCTTGGGTAGCAACGTGCACCTCATCGAGGTTAAGTGTATAAACCAAACTCTTGTCTTTGACTAGTATTATACCCAGGGTAAACCCCTGGGTTTTTCATTTATCAATAGAGATTTTAAATTATAATAAGTATATGACAACACACTATATGAATCTTCAACCCCGCTATTTTAATTATATTAAGAGTGGCACCAAACGTATCGAGCTTCGACTTAATGATGAAAAACGTAGACAACTTCAACTTGGCGATACAATAGTTTTTACTAGCTCTGAAGGGGAATCGCTTTCAGTAAAAATAACTGGCTTGTTGCGTTATCAAGATTTCGCGTCTCTATTCCAGGATTTTCCCATCGAACTATTGTCGGATGTTTCAATGTCTAAAACTGAGTTATTAAACGTTCTTAATGAATTCTATCCAGCAGAAAAACAGCGTCATTACGGTGTTCTCGGAACCAGAATCGAACTGTAACTAGTGATATAATAAAAATATGCCCTTGTTTGAGTTACAGAGTAAATTTGCCCCCACGGGTGATCAGCCGACTGCAATCCGGCAGCTTACTGATGGTCTTAAAAAAGGCATTCGCGAGCAAACCTTACTTGGCGTGACCGGTTCTGGTAAAACCTTCACTATGGCAAATATTATCCAGAATCTCCAGAAGCCAACTTTGATCTTGGCTCACAACAAGACTCTAGCGGCTCAACTCTACTCTGAATTTAGAGAATTCTTCCCGAAAAACGAGGTGCATTATTTTGTTTCTTATTTCGACTATTACCAACCTGAAGCCTACATTGCCAGTACTGATACTTATATTGAGAAAGATTCGGCAATCAATGATGAAATTGATCGTCTTCGTCATGCTGCCACGGTTGCTCTTTTGACTCGGCCCGACACTATTATTGTGGCTTCGGTTTCCTGCATTTATGGTATCGGATCTCCTGATCACTATGTCGAAATGTCACTTCCCCTAATCAGAAAACAGGGGATTTGGCAAATTATGGAGCTCAGCGAGTTGGCTAAGGCCTCAATGGGACGGCTCCACTCTCCATCTTTAGTCAACACGGCAACCCAAAGCTCAAACTCGCTGAATCAAACCAACTTCATTATTTATCTCATTGCCATGCAATATCATCGTAATGATCTTGCGTTCGAAAGAGGGAACTTTCGCGTGAAGGGTGATACGATTGATCTTTTTCCAGCTTCTGGTGAAGTGGCTTATCGCTTTGAGTTTGCCTTTGATACCTTAGAGTCTGTAAAAATTATCGACCCCCTCACGGCTGAAGTCCTTGAAAAACCTGAACAAGTTCATATTTTTCCAAACACCCATTACGCTACTCCTCGTGATCAACTCTCTCGGGCCATTGATACGATTGAGGCTGAATTTGACAGTAGGCTAAAATATTTTGAGGCAGAACATAAATATCTGGAAGCGCAACGTCTATCCCAGCGCACCAAGTATGACCTAGAAATGCTCAAAGAAACCGGTTTCGTTAAGGGGATTGAAAATTATTCAAGACATCTGGATGGACGTAAGGCTGGTGAGCCACCTGCCACACTTCTAGATTTCTTTCCTGATGATTTTCTGCTACTAGTTGATGAATCACATATGACTCTGCCCCAAGTTCGGGGTATGTATAACGGAGACCATGCCAGAAAGACTACTCTTGTCGATTATGGTTTTCGTCTGCCAAGTGCCTTAGATAACCGACCACTAACTTTTGATGAATTTGAAAAACATATCCACCGTGCAGTCTATGTTTCAGCCACTCCAGGTAAGTATGAGTTAGAAGTTTCTCCTGCTCCAGCCGAGCAGGTGATTCGCCCCACAGGCCTGCTCGATCCTGAAATTGAAGTTCGTCCCACGGATGGGCAAATTGATGATCTGATGGCAGAGATCGAAACCCGCATTCAAAAAAATCAGCGCGTCATTGTTACGACTCTCACAAAGCGCATGGCCGAGGATCTTTCGGACCATCTTAAGGATCACGGTATAAAAACCGCCTACATTCATTCCGAAATAGATACTTTAGAGCGAGGTGATATCTTAAGGGATTTACGCACGGGTATTTATGACGTTCTAGTCGGTATTAATCTTCTACGTGAAGGTCTTGATCTCCCAGAGGTTTCACTAGTTGCTATTCTGGATGCAGATAAAGAAGGCTTCTTGCGTTCTGAATCTGCCTTAATTCAAACCATTGGTCGTGCGGCTCGCCATGAAGAAGGTCATGTGATTATGTATGCTGACAATATTACGGAAAGTATGGAGCGGGCCATTACTGAAACCGATCGTCGTCGCGATATTCAGATGAAATATAATCACGAACACAATATAGTTCCGCACAGTATCAAGAAGGAAATTTCTTTGGGACTTCGTGCAGTTATTCCAGAAAAGGCCAAAGAAAATAAACTTGATCTTAAGAAAGTACCAAAATCAGAATTTAAGATTCTTGTTAAAGAATTAACTGAACAAATGCAACTCGCTGCAGCTAATTTAGAGTATGAAAAGGCTGCTGAAATTCGTGATATGATAGAAAAAATCCGAGACGAAGAAGAAAAAAGGAAGAGCTAATGTTTAAAATTTTAATTATTGAGGATGATAAAGGTATCAGAGAAGGGCTCTCGGAGCTTTTACTAACCTCAAATTATCTGCCTTTAGTTTTGGATATGAATAATATCTCGGTGGAAAAGATTCAAGAACTTTCGCCAGACCTCATCCTGCTGGATATTAATTTACCAGGCATCAACGGCCGTGATTTTGTGCGTGAAATTAGAAAAAGCCTTAATACACCAGTTATTATGGTTACTAGTCATAATACCGAGATGGACGAAGCACTTGCCATTAGTTATGGTGCGGATGACTTCATTACTAAACCGTATAATCCCACAATTTTACTACTCCGTATTGCGGCAATCTTGAGACGTTCTAATCTTGCTTCAGAAATTAAAACTTACCGAAACTTACAAATTGATCTCAAAAAAGGCACCATTACTTCAACAAAAAAACATAAAAAAACCATCGAACTCACTAAAAATGAGCTTCTAATTTTCCGAACCCTGTTATATAACCAGGATCGGATTGTTTCGCGTAATGAACTGATGACTGAACTCTGGGACAACTGTGAATATATTAACGATAATGCTCTTACCGTTAATATCAGTCGTCTGCGTGATAAATTAGAGAAACTGGGTGAAACGTCAACTATTGAAACCAGAAAGGGTTTGGGTTACATCCTCGCCAAATAGGTATGAAATTTAAAGATTATATCACTGATCATCTTGTTATTCTCTTAGTTAATCTTGTCGCTTTTCTCTTAGTTCAATATCTCTTTTTGATGTTTTCAATTTCACCAGAATTGAATATCTTCATTACTTTTATTCATCTTATTGTTTTTACTACATGTTTTCTTTATCCATATTTTAAAAAAGTTCATTTCCATCAAATAATTTGTGAACAGTTAGATATGATAGATCAAAAAACTTTGGTACACGAATTGATTAGCCCTAAAACCAATGAAGAAAGACTTTTTCATCAAGAAATCTCCGAGTTGAATCGCTATATGATTGACCAAATCAACCAATATAAAATCAAATTTGAAGATTTTAAGGAATATCTTGAGCTCTGGGTTCACGAAGTGAAATTACCTATTTCCGCCCTCCGTCTAAGTCTCGCTCAGGCAAAACTTCAAAACAAACAATCACTTTTTTTGGAATTAGACCGGCTCGACGATTATGTTAACCAGATTCTTTACTTAGTCAGGTCTGAACATGTGGAAAAAGACTATCAGATCTCTGAATCAAATCTCTCGGAAATTATTAAGCGTGTTGCTCTTAAAAATCAAAGTATTATTATCGATAGCCACATTGATTTCGAGGTTAAAAATGTTGATAAAACTGTCGAAACCGACCCTAAGTGGTTAGAGTTTATTCTTAATCAAATTCTCGCTAATAGTATCAAATATCGTAAGAAGAAGTTCCCCAAAATTCAAATTTACACTGAGGAGACTCCAAAATCAATTATTTTGCATATTTTTGATAATGGAATCGGCATTCCTTCTTCAGACCAATCCCGTATTTTTCAGAAGGCCTTTACTGGACACAACGGTCGTCTTTTTGATTTTGATCAGAAAAAAATAAATCTCATGGCAGAAACTAGCAATAAAAGTACTGGCATGGGTCTTTATATCGTTAAAAAATTAATCGAAAAACTTGGACATCGTATCTCGGTCTGTTCAATTGAGTGTCAATACACCGATATTATGATTGCATTTGCGAAAAATGATTATTACAAAAATGTAAGAAACCGTAATATTAAAAGCGCGACAGAATAATCGATATTCTATAAACTTGAGATAACAAGAAAGTCTTGTTGGAAAGGAAAAAATGAAAGAATTACTAAAAATTGAAAAAATCGAGAAGTATTACGGGAACCGCTCGAGTATTACGAAAGCGGTTGATAATATTTCTTTTGAGGTGGATAGTGGTGAATTTGTGGCTATTATGGGCGCAAGTGGCTCTGGTAAGACCACACTTTTAAATCTTATCTCTACCATTGACAAGGTCACCTCTGGACATATTTATGTAGCAGGTACGGATATTACTAAACTAAAAGGTAACGACCTTAATCGTTTTCGTCGTGAAGAATTAGGATTTATTTTTCAGGATTTTAATCTGCTCGATAATCTGACCGCCTACGAAAATATTGCACTTGCTCTTTCTATTCAAAACATTAAAGCCGTTGATATTGAACCACGTGTCAAAAAAGTTGCCACCGATTTGGATATTCAAAACATCTTACAAAAATATCCATACCAGCTCTCTGGTGGACAGAAACAGCGTGTGGCATCCGCCCGTGCTATCATTACTGATCCAAAACTAATTCTCGCTGATGAGCCAACTGGTGCACTTGATTCAAAATCTTCTAGAATGTTACTTGAACGTTTCGACTACTTAAATCAAGAGCTCGGCGCCACCATCCTTATGGTTACCCATGATGCTTTTACTGCCAGCTATTCTTCCAGAGTGATTTTCATCAAAGACGGCCAAATTTTTAACGAGATTCATCGTGGTAAGAATTCGCGAAAAGAATTTTTCGATCAAATTATCGACGTCATGACTCTACTAGGTGGAGATCTTAGCGATGCTCTTTAAACTCTCTTTTCGTAATATTATTCGTAGTATGAAAGACTACGCCATCTATTTCTTTACTCTCATTCTCGGTGTCGTTATCTTCTATGTTTTTAACGCTATTGGTACACAAACTTCTATGATGAAGTTAAGTAATTCCACTCATGATGTTGTTAAACTTCTCGTTAATGTCTTATCAGGTGTCAGTGTGGTGGTTGCCGGCATTCTTGGCTATCTGATAATTTACGCCTCTAGATTTTTGATTAAACGTCGCAATAAAGAATTTTCTATCTACCTTACTCTTGGTATGAGTAAGCGTAAGATCTCTCTCTTACTTTTCTTCGAGACCCTCTTTATTGGTCTACTTTCTCTAGTGGCTGGTCTCGCCATCGGTGTTGTTTTATCACAGTTAATGAGTGTGTTTGTTGCCAATCTATTTGAAGCTGATATGTCGAAATTTCAATTCGTCTTTTCCAGTGAAGCTTGTCTAAAAACTATCGCCTATTTTGGGATAATCTATCTTTTAGTGATCGCTTTTAATACCATCATGATCAATAAGCTCAAGATTATTGATCTGATTCAGGCTAGTCGAAAATCCGAAAAAGTACGTTTAAAGAATCCTATTGTTTGTATTATTATTTTCTTCCTTGCTGCTGCAATTTTAGGCGTCGCTTATTATCAAGTTACCGTTAATTACCTTACTTTTCTCTCTAACCCTTCGATGTTTACGCAGGTCATGGGTGCTGGAATTCTCGCAACTTTCTTGCTTTATTGGTCATTTTCTGGTCTTATCATGAAATTGATTACTGCACGCAAAAAGCTCTATTATAGAGGTCTGAACAGCTTCACATTTAGACAGATTAGTAGTAAGGTTAATACCACTGTTGCTTCCATGAGTATCATTTGTCTCATGCTCCTCTTTACTATCTGTACCCTTTCTAGTTGTTTATCTATCCGTGAAACTTCCAAAAAACAACTTGAATATGCCACTCCTGTCGACGCTGTTGTTTCATACCGGAATAACGATAATTCAAAATGGGAAGAATCCAATTCTGAAGAAGATAAAGATGATCCTGCTCTCAAGGCTTGGAAACAAAAAATGGCAGTCAAGTACGAAAATGACTCTAAGGCGAGTATCGAGGATATTATCAAGACTAATCCAGGTCTATGGGATAGCCTCAAAGACCAAACTTCATTTAATACCTATAGCCTCTCCAAAAAGATAGAAAATGGTGGGCTTGATCTTAATGCCGTGTTGAATCAAAAATCTCTTCAAAAGATGGCTGAAATGACTAACGGTCACGCTAATGGAATGTATGTCTTAAGGATCATCTCAGTTTCAGATTACAATAAGATCGCCAAGCTGTATCACTTCGATCAATACAAATTAAACCCTGATCAGTATTTTATTCTATCTGACTTCAAGAAAATGGAGGAAATTTACAATATTTCCCTGAAAGATGGGCATAAAATCAAGATAAACGGAAAAACCTTATCACCAAAATTTGACCATAACAAGCAAGGTTTTATCGAGCCATCCAATACAAATGGCAATATGGGAATTCTCGTTGTTTCTGACGAAGTCACCAAGACTTTAGCAAAATATGAGAACTTCATGGCCGCAAACTATAAGACTAATGATAAAAATAAAACTGAACAGTTGGATAAAGATTTGCGTCGCGTCATTACTGGCAACGAAAATGATTATATAAAAATTACTTCCCCGCGTTTTTATAGTATACAGACCAAAAATCAGATAATCGCCATGTCGGTAGGTCTTCAGGCTATTGCTACCTTCCTTGGCTTGTATCTTGGCATCATCTTCCTCATCTCCAGTGCTGCAATTCTTTCACTCAAGGAATTATCTGAGTCTTCTGATAATCGCGATAAGTATATGGTTCTAAGACGTCTAGGTGCGGATGAGAAAATGATTAACCGTGCCCTCTTTCGCCAGATTGCTATCTTTTTCGCTGCTCCGCTCTTTCTAGCAATCATTCATTCGATCTTTGGCCTAACTTTCGCCATTAAGGTCCTCAGCTTCATCGGCACTGAAGGATTAGCTTTGTCAATCATCTTGACCATTGTCTTCCTCGTTGCTATTTATGGCGGTTACTTCCTCCTCACCTACCTCAGCAGCAAACGAATTATTTCTGAAAAACAACTACGCCGCGATTAATAGTTTTATTGACAATATAGAGAAAGGTAGTAAAACATAAAAATAATCCTTAAAAAGATTAGTATTTTACTGAGGGGAGTGAAGAATGTGTCAAGTGGTAGTATTTGTAAATATACAGGAGTAAGAAAAAAGAGTGTCCATACTGGAACTGTCAAAGAAAAAGAAATAATGCAGAACATCGTTCTGGTTATAAAAATCCTTTGTCAGCTCATCAAGATTCAAGAAAAGTACACGATACTAAAGGAAAAAATAACCACGGACGAAATGGATGGTAAAATATCTAGCCCCTCGCAAGAGGGGTATTTTTGTTATAATCATATTATGAATTACAAAATAATTCTCGCGAAAAATATAAAATATTCTGATATTCAGTCAGAAAACAAAATTGCATTTATACTAGATAGTAATAATCAACTTCCAACTTTTGACTCCCAGGGAGGTGTAAGGCGGCAATTTGAAAAGCTTTTTAAAGCAAAAATTTGTTTCGGCTATATTTTTCTTCAAGAAAAAAACCAAAATGCTATTTTTGCATCAGCAAAGATAAAAAAACTTCCGAAAAATTGGCACTATGTCCCATATTCAAAGCTAACTAAAAATAACTGTAAGGATTTTGACATAATTCATCGCGCCATGCAGAAGCTCGGTTATGTCTCTGATTTTCTGATATAATTAAGTTATGAAAAATACACGCGAGGATATCTTGCATTTGGCAAAACTTTCTAATTTATCCCTCGAAGAGACAGAGATAGAAGGCTTGCAGCGAGATTTAGATAATATTGTTAACTATATTTCACAGCTAGACGAATTAAATACTGATGGCGTTGAACCAACTTATCAGGTTTTTGAAATGGAAAATGTCTGGCGAGAGGATGAAGTCAAACCACAAGATGCTTCTAGGGAGCAACTTCTAAATCTAGCGCCTGCATCAAGGCAAGATATGATTCAGGTACCAAAAGTACTTTAAATTATTTAAATATCTAATATCTCAGAAATTAAAATAAGGAAGACCAAAAATGAAGATTGCAAATAAGCAAATTTCTGCCGTCAGTCTGGTGAAAGAAGCCTTTGAAAAAGCTCGCCAGTTTGCGAAATATAATGTCTTCGTTTCACTGGCAGACGAAGAGAAAGCCCTGAAGAAGGCTGAAGAAATTGATAAGAAAATTACCGCTGGTGAAGAAGTTGGACCGCTGGCTGGTGTACCTTACGCTTTGAAGGACAATTTCTTAAGTAAAGAAGGAAACACCACCGCCTCCGCGAAAATCCTTGAGTCATTTCATTCCCCAATCGATTCTACTACTGTCAAGAAGCTCGAAGAAGCTGGTGCAATTATGATTGGTCGCACGAACCTCGATGCCTTTGCCCATGGTTCTTCAACTGAAAATTCCTACTTTGGTCCATCTCATAACGCCAAGGACTTTGATCGTGTTCCTGGTGGTTCTTCCGGTGGTTCCGCCGCAGCTGTTGCTCTTGATATTGTTGAATTTGCTACAGGTACAGATACCGGTGGCTCCATTCGTCAGCCGGCCTCGTTTAACAGCGTCTATGGCTTTAAACCAACCTACGGCACAATTTCCCGTTATGGTGTTGTGGCTATGGCTTCTAGTACTGACTGTATTGGTTTCTTTACTAAAAATGCGGAAGATATGGATCTTCTAATGTCGATCTGTGCCGGCCAAGATGAAAAAGACCTTACTACCTTGCCTAGTTTCTATAATCACGAAGAGCAAAAATATTTTGTTCCAGAAATAGCTCCTAAAACCGCCAAGATTGGTATCATTAAAGATTTTAGGAATGACTCCATCGACCCAGAAGTGCAATGTGTTTTAGATCATGAAGTAGAAAAGTTGAAGGCTGCAGGTCATCAGATCGTTGAACTAGAGATGCCAACTTTAAAATATGCTCTCGCCGTCTATTACATTGTCGTACCAGCTGAGGTTACATCAAATCTTTCACGCTACGATGGTATTCGTTATGGTTACCGCTCAGAGCATGCCAAAAATCTCGGTGAAGTTTTTGGACTTTCTCGCAATGAGGGATTCATGCCAGAGAATAAACGTCGTATCATGATTGGCAACTTTGTGCTAAGTTCCGGCTTCTATGATGCTTACTTCAAAAAGGCCGAGCAGGCACGTACTCTGATTATTGAAGAATACCAAAAAGCTTTCGAAAAATGTGATTATCTCCTCACTCCCGTTTCGCCATCTCCAGCCTTTAAGCTTGGCGAAAAAGTTAGTGATCCAGTTGCAATGTATTTTGAAGATGTGATGAGTGTGCCAATCAATCTCGCTGGGCTTCCAAGTCTCGCCTATCCTGCCGGCGAAAGTCAGGACACTAAGATGCCAATTGGCCTGCAGTTGATTGGTCAAAGACGCAGCGATAAGAGTATTTTAGATTTTGCTAAATATCTCGCGAAGGAGATAAATTAATGCCTTACTCGACTTTAATCCTTCTAATCGCGATTTTAATTGTCGGTGTTTTTGTCTTTATCGCTATCTCTTCCACAGGTCGTCGCAGTCACCGCTTTGATGTCGAAGATTACCAAACCAGATTTTTAAAAATCGAAAATTCGCTTACTCGGGAAAATAAGCTTTCATACAATGCTGCTGTGATTGAGGCCGATAAGCTACTTGACCGTGCTCTTATGGAGCTTGGGGTGCCAGGAAAAACCATGGGGGAAAGGTTGAAGGCTTCCAGCACGCGCTTTACTCAGCTCAACTCTGTTTGGTATGCTCACAAACAACGCAATCAAATTGCACACGAGCAAGATTTTAATTTAGAGTATAATCAAGCTAAGCATGCCTTAGCGAGTTTTCGTCAGGCCTTAAAAGATCTAGGAGCAATTTAATTGGAGAAACTATGACTGAACAAAAATACGAAATCACCGTTGGTATCGAGTGCCATGTACAGCTCGCTACCAAAACCAAACTCTTCTCTGAAGTCGACAATGACGCAAGGGGAAAAGAGCCGAACTCTTGCGTTTCACCTGTAGAATATGCTTTACCTGGCATGTTACCACGCTTAAACCGTGAAGCTGTTAATATGGCAGTACGGGCCGGACTCGCGCTTAATTCCGAAATTAATCTTCTTTCACGTTTTGATCGTAAGCATTATTTCTACCCAGACTCTCCAAAGGGTTATCAGATTACTCAGATGTATCAACCAATCATCGGTGCTGGCTATGTCGAGCTTCCAAACGGTAAGCAGATCCGCATTGAACATGCTCATCTTGAAGGTGATGCAGGTAAGTTGAATCATTTTGATAACTATTCTCTCGTAGACCTTAACCGTGCTGATACTCCACTCATTGAAATCGTTTCCATGCCAGATATTCATACTGCCCATGATGCCCATGACTACTGTAAGGAGCTTTGGCGCCTTATGACTTTTGCCGGAGTTTGTTTTGGTGATCTTTATAACGGTAATATGCGTTTTGACGTCAATATCTCTCTAGCCGAGAAGGGAAGCAAAACCCTTGGCAAACGTGCTGAGATTAAAAACCTTAATTCTTTCCGTTCTGTCGAGCGTGCTATTGAATATGAATACGAGCGACAGAGTAAAATGCTTGACGCTGGGGAAGTCATTACTCAAGAAACTCGTGGTTGGAATGATACCACTGGCAAGACTACTTCTCAGCGCTCTAAGGAAGAAGCTCAAGACTATCGCTATATGCCAGAGCCAGATCTTCCACCAATCAGATTAACAGAGGAGCAGGTAAAAAATGAACGCGAGACTATGCCGCTACTTCCTGCCGACTACCGTAACACTCTCGGTATGATTATTTCACAAGAGATCTTAGAAATTCTCCTTGATTATAAACAGTTAGTTGACCGTCTAGCTGACCTTAAGACCGAGTATGATATTCATGGCATTGATAAAGAAACCAGCAAGGTTGCCATCCTAAAAATTTCCAACCTCTTTGCTTCGGTGCTTCTAGCCGAAGAAAATAGCAGTCTCTTAAACGATCCGATGCCAAGCGTGAAACAACTGATGGACTTAAGCTCCATGATTGCTAAAAATGAACTCTCAAGCACCAGCGTTAAAGAAGTCTTCTTACGCTTCTTTACACCAGAGATGCGTTTCAAAGAAACTCGCGCAATTGCTAAAGAATTAAATTTGATTCAAGAAAATGATCTCGGTGCCGTTGAAAAAATTGTCGACGAGGTTCTTGCTGACGCAAATAACGCTCAGGCTGTGGCTGACTTTAAGGCTGGCTCTGAAAAAGTGCTCGGTTTTCTAGTCGGACAGGTCATGAAAGCCTCTCGCGGTAAAGCTAACCCAAGTATGGCGCAAGAGATTCTTCGCAAGAAGCTACAGTAAGACTTCTAGAGTAATTAAAGCCATTATTAATCTAATAAAGCTCAAGGTGACCTACTTAATATAAGTATTCTAACCTTGAGCTTTTTGTGCTATTATTAAAGAGTAAAAATTAGGGACCACAAGAAAGTATTGTATGAAATTATATACTAATGAAACTGTTTTTCGTGGTCATCCTGACAAGGTCTGTGATCAAATTAGCGACGCCTTACTTGACGCCTTTTTGCAAGGAGATAAGCATTCGCGTTGTGGAATTGAAGTTATGGGCGGTAAAGGTAAAATCTTTATTACCGGAGAAGTAACCTCAAACTCTGGGGTTAACGTTGAAGAAATTGTTATGCGCGTATTAAAAGATGTTGGCTATATTGATCAAAATAATCGTGCAATCAATGTCGTCGAATCAGGGGATCCAAAGGATATTGAAATTATCAATAATCTAGGCAAGCAGAGTCATGATATTGCACTTGGCACCAATGACGAAGTTGGTGGAGCGGGTGATCAAGGTATGATGTTCGGCTTCGCCTGTAATGACACGCCAGAATATAAGCCAGTCGCCATGCATTTACTGCAGGGGTTTTCTAGATTCTATGATGAGCTACGTCAAAAAGACCAGAGATTTTTACCTGATGGCAAGACTCAAATTACTGGTATTTATGATCGCAAAATGCGTCTTAAGAAAATCAAAGACTGGACCATTAGCTATCAAAACACCGAAGAAAATCGTATTGAAACTGATCAAATCTTAATCGACAAAGCAAAGGAATTAGCTGCTCAATTCGGTTTAAAAATTGAAAAATTCTGGGTCAATCCGACGGGCAAGTTTTTAATTGGTGGTTTCCAAGGTGATGCCGGCCTCACTGGTCGTAAAATTGTGGTTGATAGCTATCAATCATTTGCCCCAGTCGGCGGTGGCGCTTTCTCTGGTAAGGATCCGTCCAAGGTAGATCGTTCAGGTGCTTATAAAGCTCGCGAAATTGCCGTTCGCTATCTCAAAGCACATCAGTTATCTCGCTGTGAGGTTCAGCTCTCATATGCCATCGGTATTGCTGAACCTTTAGCTATCTATATTCTAGGTGACGGTAAAAGCCTTGAGCCAGAAAAATCCTTGTATGCCGAATGTACGCCAAAACAAATGATTAAAGATCTCGGGCTTTTAGATAAACACTTCGAAGATACCGCCAAGTTTGGTCATTTCTAAAATGTATATGTTAAAATATAGACAATAAAGAGCTAATATTGGGGTAATAGGAAAAGTATGCCGGAGTATAATCAAAATCAATTCGTAAACAATTTGAATCATTTCAGCGATAATGAAAATACTACAGAAAACGTAAAACAACAAATGGAAAAAAGGGTCGCCTCTCGCTTCCAAAACGAAATCGGATCTAGAGTCCTCGCTCTTGTCAACTTCGAATCTAAACATAAAGACATTGTCGAATCCTCTTTCAATAAAGCTCGCAATAACAAAGAAAAGCTCCCAGGTAAAAATAATGAACGTAGAAACTTCGCCTACCTCTCTCGCCTAGATCGCATGATCGAAAAACATGGAGACGCCATAGAACAAAAACTCTGGGAAGCCTCTGCTGAAAATCTCGTTATGGACTATGAAGACATTCCAGACGCCTATTGGAAGCAGCAAGAACAAATCCTAAGAGACAACGGTCAAGGTAGGGAATTAAGTAGACGTGAAAAAGAAATCCTCGCTGAAGACCTCATCGATAAACAGCGTCAATCTATCACTTCTTAGGCTAACTATCTAGGCGACAAAAACTGCCCCTATCCTCTCTGGTTCAAGGTTTATGCTTTCGATGGTATTTCCAAGATGAGTAATGCTCTTAATCTCGATGATGCAGACTACAATAGACGCGATAATACAACAGCTTTAAGTTTCCCAAAACTTAACGCCGAAATCCTCGCCAAAGTCTATCGTCAAATTAATGATTTCTATGGCGTAGATAAGAAAGACTGGCTCTCTAAACACTCTGATGATGAAAAACTAGTTTCTCTCGTCAAATCCGCCAACTTCCCTAAACTCTACGCCAAAGAATTACTCGATACCAAGGTTATTCTCAAAACCCCAGAACGCACCGAAGATGTTCATGGTGATTGGTTTGAATATAAGCTAGGAGACGAAGAAGAAATCGCCAGCCTCGCTGAAGGTACCAAATGGTGCGTCGTGGACCCTAATGTTGCACACAACTATCTAGTATACGGCGAATATGGTCATTCCAGCAATAAGGGAGCAGATGAAAAATCTAATTCTAAAGCCAAATTCATTATCTTTAGATTAGAAGACCCAAACTCTCCTGGAGTCTTTGCCTCTAACGGTTCTGCCTCCATTCGCCTCGACCCAAATGGTATAGTTGCTGAAATCTCGGGACTAAACGAAGGGCAAGCTGTTGAAGATGCTCTTGTTCCCATTGTTAAAGAAAAAGCATTATCCTTGCCAGGTGGTGAAAAGTATTTACAAAAGTTTGATGATAAACAAACTCTCATTAAGCTAGATAATAAAAGAAAAGAAGGGGAAGACCTAACCAAAGAAGAATTAAGCTTTCTTTACGAACTAGGTCGTCCAATCGCCACCTTAGACACCTACAATAGAAAAGATCCTAGAATCCCAGAATTAAAAGAAAAATATGGCATAGAATATGCCTTAGAAAAAGGAGTAGATACCAATAAGTTAGTTCCGAGGTTAGACTACTCTTATATCAAAAACTACTTAGGTACTCTTCTCGAACATGGTGCAGATATTAATAAAATCACGAACAGACTAGAACCAACTGATATTTTTGAAAACCTTGACATTTTTCTCGAACATGGTGCAAATATTAATGATATAACAAGCAATATGGATTCATACGATATTGTTAGAAGACTTGACATTCTTTTCGAACATGGTGCAGATATTAATAAAATCACGAACAGACTAAAACCAAGTGATATTGTTCTAAAACTTGACACTCTTCTCGAACATGGTGCAAATATTAATATTAACCAACTAGTTTCTAAACTCAGTCCAGAATGTACATGCTGCTACCTAGACACTCTTCTCGAACATGGTGCAGATATTAATATTAACCAACTAACTTCTGAAGTCGATCCAGCATTTATCTGCAGCTACCTAGACACTCTCCTAGAACATGGTGCAGATATTAATAAAATCACGAACAGACTAAAACCAACTGATATTTTTAAAAACTTTGATTTTCTTCTCGAACATGGTGCAAATATTAATATTAACCAACTAGTTTCTAAACTCAGGCCATTAGCTATCTATGAGAGGCTAGACACCTTTCTCGAACATGGTGCAGATGTTAATATCATAATAAATAAATTAGATGAGGATGCAATAAAGAAAAACATCGACCTCCTCCGAAAATACGGCGCAAATCTCTAATAACATACTGCTCCACTATATTTTGACTGTAATTTTTAAGATAATTATTGAGAACCGCAAGACCTGGGCATAAAATACAACTTTATTTTTAACAGATAGCATGGTAAAATATCACCAACGTCTTTTTGCCGTAATTTAATTGGCAAAACACCGAAAAGACAATAATAATAACTAAATAAGGAAATTCATGGCTACTAACAATCATGATTTAGCAAAGCTTCGCAATATCGGTATCATCGCCCATATTGATGCAGGTAAGACCACAACCTCCGAGGCAATTCTTTACCGTACAGGTTTGAAACACAAAATCGACCTCGTTAAAGGTGATACCGGTGGTGCAACGACTGACTGGATGGAACAGGAAAAAGAGCGTGGTATTACTATTACTTCCGCCGCTGTTACTGCAACTTGGAAAGGTTACAAAATTAATATTATTGATACTCCAGGCCACATTGACTTTACCGCCGAGGTAGAACGCTCACTTCGTGTGCTTGATGGCGCCGTTACCGTTTTCGATGGTAAGATGGGTGTCGAAGCTCAATCTGAAACTGTTTGGCGCCAGGCTACCAAATATGGTGTCCCACGTATCTGTTTTATTAATAAAATCAACCAAATTGGTGGCGATTTCTACAAGTCTCTTGAATCTATTCATAAGCGTCTTTCCAAAAACGCTGTTGCTATTCACCTCCCAATCGGTTTCGAGAAGGATGTTTGCGGTGTTGTCGATCTAGTTGACATGAAGGCCTATACTTATAAAGAATATGCTGATCATTCATTAACCGTCGGTGAAATTCCAGCCGATATGCTTGATAAAGCCAAGAAAGCTCGTGCTCTTCTCGTTGAAGAAGCTGTTGCTGCAGATGAAGATCTCATGAATAAATACTTCAACCAAGGTGAAGAAGCTATTACTGAGGCTGAACTTAAGGCTGCCCTTCGCAAACGTGTACTTGATGGTGACTTCTTCTTAGTTACCGGTGGTGACGGTCGTGGCGTGATTGTTGAGAAGGTACTTGATCTCTGTGTCGATTATCTTCCATCTCCACTTGATCGTGATCTTGGTCAGACTGTTGGTACTGATCCAAAGACGGGTGATCATATTGTTCGTAAGGCTGATGTTGCTGAGCCACTCACTGCTCTTGCCTTCAAGATTGCATCTGATCCGTTCGTTGGTAAATTAGTCTTCGTCCGTGTCTACTCTGGTATTCTTAAGTCTGGTTCTTACATTCTTAATGCTACTACTGGTAATAAGGAGCGTGTTGGTCGTCTCGTCCGCATGTTTGCTGATAAGCGTGAAGAGATTACTGAGGTTGCAGCTGGCGATATCGCTGCTATCGTAGGTCTAAAAGAGACCACTACTGGTACCACCCTCTGTGAGCCAGCACACCCAATTCTTCTTGAGTCTATTGAATTCCCAGAGCCACCTGTTTCTATTGCTGTTGAGCCAAAGACTAAGGCTGACCAGGAAAAAATGGGCCTTGGTCTTGCAAAACTTGCTGAAGAGGATCCAACCTTCCGTGTTCATACCGACGAAGAAACTGGTCAGACTATTATTTCTGGTATGGGTGAACTTCATCTTGAAATCATTATTGACCGCTTGAAACGTGAACATAATGTTGAAGCTAATACCGGCGCTCCACAAGTTGCTTACCGTGAAACAATTCGTGGCACTGCCGAAGCACAAGGTAAACACATCAAGCAGTCCGGTGGTCGTGGTCAGTACGGTGATGTTTGGATTAAGTTTGAGCCAAATGAACCTGGTAAGGGCTTTGAATTTATCGATATGATTAAGGGTGGTGTAGTCCCACAGGAATATCGTAAGCCAGTCCAGCAAGGTGTTGAAGAAACTCTTAACGGTGGTGTTATTGCTGGTTACCCAGTAGTTGATATTAAAGCTACTCTCTACGATGGCTCCTACCACGATGTCGACTCTTCCGAACTCGCTTTCAAACTCGCTGGTAGTCTTGCAACCCGCGAAGGTATTAAGCGTGCTAAGCCAGTTCTCCTTGAGCCAGTCATGAAGCTTGAGGTGACTACTCCAGAAGAATTCATGGGTGACGTCATTGGTGATATCAACTCTCGTCGTGGCCGAATTGAATCTATGGAAGACCTTCAAGGTGGCGCAAAGCTTATTACCGCTTTCGCTCCACTCGGCAATCTCTTCGGTTATACTTCGGATCTCCGTTCTATGAGTCAAGGTCGTGCTGCTTCTTCGATGGAGCTCGCTCAGTACGAAGAAGTACCACCAAACGTAGCACAAGAAATTATTGAAAAACGTAACAGTTCTAAATAATTAATCAACATAAAAGAGGCCGCCAAGCCTCTTTTTATATCAAGAAACGCTCAGCTTATATTCTAAAAAAAGCCTCATCTAGTGTATACTAGATAAAATAACTAAAGGAGGAATATGGGTTTTATTAAAGCCTTTACCGGTGCTATTGGCGGTACCTTTGCTGACCAGTGGAAAGATTTCTATCAACCAATTTCAGGAGTTCCCGCAACTGCAGGTCTCTTCCCAGGCGAACAAGTTGGCACAAATAATGGCCGTGGCTCCAATACTCAGGGGTCTGCTAATATTATCTCCAATGGTAGTAAAATTCTTGTTCCTGAAGGTACTGCTCTTGTTACTATGCAAGATGGTGGTATTACTGGTTTTATCGCTGAACCAGGTGGTTTCATCTATAATTCTGAAGACCAAAACGCTCAATCTATTTTTGCGGGCGACGGTTTAATTTCCTCAATAGTTAAGACTAGCTGGGAGCGCTTTAAATTTGGCGGTATGCCAGGCTCCAGTCAAGCAATTTTCTATGTTAACTTAAAAGAAATTCCAAATAATCGTTTTGGTACTCAGTCTGAAATCTATTGGGACGATGCCTTCCTTAACACTCAGGTTGGCGCTATTACTCGTGGTACCTATAGTCTAAAGATTGTTGATCCACTAGCATTCATCAAGAACTTTGTCCCAGTTTCTTATCTTAATGACCAAGCGGTCTTTGACTTTGCTGATATGGATAATGACGCCGCCTCTCAGCTCTTTACTGAAGTTGTTAGTTCACTCTCTGCAGCCTTCTCAAACTACACCAACGATCCAAGTAAGGGTAATCGTATGGCAAAGATTCAGGGCGACCAAATTGGCTTCGCTAAGTCTCTTTCACAGGCCGTAGAAGATGGTTATCAGTGGCGCTCAAACCGTGGTCTCGAAATTGTTAGTACCGCAATTCTTGCTATTGAATATGACGAAGATACCAAGGAATTGATGAAAGACGTTAAGAAGGCAGATGCACTTGCAGGCGCTCGCGGCAACTCCTTTATGCAACAGTCTGTCGCTCGCGGTATTCAAGCATCAGGTGAAAATGGTGGCAGTGCTGCTGGCATGGCCTTTATGGGTATGGGTATGAATGCAGCTGGTGGTATGATGAGTAGTTTACAGCAACCGGTTAATCCTGCTCCAGTCACTAATCCGACCGCACCTACTGCAAATTCTGCACCTGCAGAAGATCCTACTGAAAAGCTGATGAAAATGAAGCAACTTCTTGACGCTGGTGCTATTTCTCAAGAAGATTACGATAAAGTAAAAGCTCAAATTTTGGGGTTCTAAGAGTCTATCATGGCTGAAAATGAAATACTAAGTCAAGCCAGCGTAGATAATGGAGTCAAGGTTGTCCAGACCGACGTCGGCAATAAGGACGGTCAAGTCAAGTGTCCAAAATGTGGCTCGACTGACATCTCTACCAACGCCGGTACTGGTCAGCTCCGATGTAACTTTTGTCGTTTTGAATTTGAGCCACAAAAATTTACGATGGAGACCGATATCTCAAAACTTTCTGGTACCACTATCGGTTCCGGTGCTCAAGATATTGTTGCGGACACTAAGGATCAAATCACCTTAAAATGTACAAGCTGTGGGGCCGAAGTAGTTATTGATACCGCTTCTGCAAACCAAGCTCGTTGTCACTGGTGTCGCAATACATTATCTCTTAACCAACAGATTCCGAATGGTGCAATTCCAGATGTCGTCTTGGCTTTCAAGGTTAAAAAAGACGAGGCAAAGCAAGCCATCGAACGATTCGTTGGCAAACGTAAATTCTATGCTCACCCAAAATTTAAACAAGAATTTACTACAAATAATATTATGGGCGTCTACTTCCCCTATATGGTTGTCGATTTAAACGCACATAGCAATCTCGCTGGCCTAGGTGAGCATCAAACTCGTTCCTATTCCGAAGGTAGTGGTGAACATCGGGTAACTTATTATGACGCCGATCTTTATCAAGTTGGTCGTGACTTTGATTTAACTATCCACGGACTATCAATCGAATCAAATAAAGATCGTTTAGATACCACTAATAAAACTAAAACAAATAACATCATCAACTCCATCATGCCTTTTGATGTGGAAAATAGTGTTAAGTACGACTCAAACTATCTCAAGGGATTCACTTCTGAGCGTCGAGATACAAACATTTCTGACCTTACATCCATTGTAACTGAGCGGGCTAAGGATGTGGCAAGGTTCGCCGCTAATCCTAGTCTAAAGAACTATGATCGAGGTGTTTCTTGGCAAACTGAGCAGCTAGAAATTAAAGGACAACAATGGAAATCTGCATATCTACCAGTTTGGCTTTATAGCTATCAGGAAGAAAAAAATGATCGTAAAATATTACATTATGTTGCGGTTAATGCTCGCACTAAAGAGTCGATGGGAAGTGTGCCAATTTATCTTCCAAAACTCTTCCTCTTTGCCTTTCTGGTCGAAATCTTAGGCTTTACTGGGTTTGTTAAGTTAAATATTGGTTATAGCTTTTTACTTTTGTTGTCTGGTCCGTTATACTTCTTTTATATTTACACTAGATACCGTAACCAAAATGCTAGAGATTACTACGAAACCGAAACTAAAACTAATATCTCAAATCTTAAAACATTGGATATTTTTGTAGAACACCGTAAGAGATTGGAAAATTCATCTATTGAAAATCGAAATGATAATATCGTGCGTGGCGCTTCTATGAATCTTAAGAAAAAGGCCGTTCTAGGTCTTGACCTAGATCTGAAAAATATTACTGCAGATCAACTATCCAGTATTACAGATCATTTTTTTAAGTAAAAAAAAGTACTAAAAACCTATATATGGTCTTTACTTTAAGACCTTCATCATCTAAAATATAAGATATAGACTTTTGGGCTGGTTAATATTAGTGCCTAAAAGAAATTAATATTAAAGGAGAAAAATTTAGAATGGCAAATTTCGACCGTTCCAAGCCACACATCAACGTTGGTACCATGGGTCACGTTGATCACGGTAAAACAACTCTTACTGCTGCTATCACAACAGTTCTATCAAAGCGTCTTCCATCTGACGTTAATAAATCTGTTGCTTACGATCAGATCGATAACGCTCCAGAAGAGAAAGCTCGTGGTATTACCATCGCTACCTCTCACCAGGAATATGAATCTGAAAAACGTCACTACGCTCACGTTGATATGCCAGGCCACGCCGACTACATCAAGAACATGATTACCGGTGCTGCTCAGATTGATGGTGCTATCCTCGTAGTTGCTGCTAACGATGGTCCACTTCCACAGACTCGTGAGCACGTTCTTCTCGCTCACCAGGTGAACGTTCCAAAAATCATCGTTTTCCTTAACAAGATGGATCTTGCTGATCCTGAACTTGTTGAGCTCGTTGAGATGGATGTTCGTGAACTTCTTAACAAATATGGCTTTGATGGTGACAACGCTCCAATCATCAAGGGTTCTGCTCTTAAGGCTCTTGAAGGCGACACTGAGATGGAAGATCGCATTATGGACCTCGTCCACGCTATGGATGATTACTTTGACATCCCAGAGCACGATCTTGACAAACCATTCCTTATGCCTATTGAAGACGTCTTCTCCATCAAAGGCCGTGGCACTGTTGCAACTGGTCGTATCGAACAAGGTGTCGTAAAGATTAACGACGAAGTTGAAATCGTTGGTCTCCGCCCAACTCAGAAATCAGTCGTTACCGGTATCGAAGCCTTCCACAAGACTCTTAACGAAGGTGAAGCTGGTGATAATGCCGGTCTTCTTCTCCGTGGTATTGAGCGTGATCAGATCGAACGTGGTCAGGTTATTGCAAAACCAGGTTCAATCACCCCACATACAGAATTTGAGGCTCAGGTTTACATTCTTAAGAAAGAAGAAGGCGGTCGCCACACTCCATTCTCTAAGGGTTACAAACCACAGTTCTACTTCCGTACCACTGACGTTACTGGTGAAGTTGAGCTCCCAGCTGACAAAGAAATCGTCATGCCTGGTGATACCATCACCTTCACTGTTAAGCTCTTAGCGCCAATCGCTATGAACAACAACGACCGTTTTGCTATCCGCGAAGGTGGCCGTACCGTCGGTTCTGGTGTTGTCACCAAGATCGTAAAATAATTAGTTCGACTAATTTAGGACTGGACTGCAGACCGCGGTCCAGTTTTTTATTCTTTACAAAAATATAAATATATTCGATAAGGTTCTCAAAGTTTTCTATTCTTGACTATTCAATTAAAATATATTATTATTCAATTACAAAATTTAATTGAGCCCTAAAAACTCATCGACATACTGTCTAGGTATATCTGAAGTTATAGAGCTAGAAGGAATAACATGGTTGAAACCAAGAATGAAGGACTTAAGATTCGTATTCGTCTTAAGGCCTATGATCATCGTGTGATTGATCAAAGTGCAAAGCAAATCGTTGACACCGCTATTCGTACCGGTGCTAACGTCTCTGGTCCAGTGCCTCTACCAACTAAGCGCAGTACTTTTACTGTCGTTAAGTCTCCACATGTTTACAAAACAGGTGGAGAAGCCTTCGAAATGAAAGTTCACAAACGTTTAATTGATATTACAAGCGCTACACCAAAAACCATTGATGCTTTGCAGAATCTCTCACTTCCAGCAGGCGTTGATGCTGAAATCAAGATGTAATTGATTTATTAAAAAAATAGCACTATTTGTGCTATTTTTTTATATTCTGAACAAAATCTAGTATACTAATAGTATGAAAAGTGGTGGTAAAAAACAAAAACTTTTAAGCATTATTCTTGTTATTATCTATCTAATTCTGAATATTCTAATGTTTCAAGATATCATGCGTCGTGAAACAGTGGTTTCAAAGGACACCAATGTCCTTGTCATGGGTACTAATGCTACCTTTAAACCTTTTGAATATAAAGATGGTGACACGGTTGTGGGATTTGATGTCGATCTCGCAGAGGAAATTGCCAAAAGCATAGGTGCAGAGCTTAAAATTGAGGATATGTCCTTTGATGGATTATTGCCAGCCTTGGAGAGTGGACAGATCGACCTAGCAGTTGCTGGAATGTCTGTCACTGAAGATCGAGCAAAGAATGCGTTCTTTTCTGACCCATACTATGTCGCCTCTCAACAAATCGTTGTACGCTCTGAAAGTAGTATTAAGAACAAATATGAATTAGTTAATAAAACGATAGGTGTCCAGTTAGGGACAACCGGGGATCAGATGGCAAGGCAAATTAATGGCGCAAAAGTTGTTCAATTTCCAGCCGTCCCAAATGTCTTACAAGAATTAACCACGGGTCGCATTGATGCTGCCATCCTTGATAATGCTCCGGCTGCGCAATATGTTGCAGGATTCTCCAACCTTAAAGTTCTCAGTCTTCCTCTTAGTCGCGAACCATATGCCGTTGCTATAAAGAAAGGAAATCAACAATTATTAGATCAGGTCAACCGCGTAATTACAGAAATGCGAGGGGATGGCCGAATGCAAAAGATTTTAATGAAACATTTTGGGACAACGGAGGGGCAATTATAATGAATTTCTTTGAAGTAATTTTTGGCAATGGTCGATGGATCTATCTCTGGCATGGATTAGAGGTCACTATTGTCTTGACTACCATTTCAGTTGTAGCAGGGCTTTTTCTTGGCTTAATCCTTGCGATTTTTCGCACTTCAACGGCCACTCCTTTTATTTTTCTTACTCGCCTTCAGAAAAAGAATACCCCAAAGCTCTTAGCACGCGTTACATCTTTCAATCCATTTCAAGTCTTTGCTAAGATCTACATTGGTCTAATCAGGGGAACCCCAGTACTGGTACAACTTCTTATTATGTATTATGTAGTGTTTGGCTCAATGCGAACCGTGCCAAAGTTGATTGTTGCCGCCATTGCTTTTGCGATGAACAGTGCTGCCTATATTGCAGAGATTATTCGTGGTGGCATCGAGAGCGTTGATAAAGGTCAGCTTGAAGCGGCACGCTCTTTAGGCTTCTCTCATATTAAAGCGATGTATTATATTGTTTTACCTCAAGCACTGAAGAATGCTATGCCAGGATTGATTGGGGAAGGAGTTGCCATGTTAAAAGAAACTTCGATTGTCGGTTGGATTGGATTAAGTGATATTATGCGTGGAGCGGATGATATTCGCTCACTTACGGCCACTGCTTTCCAGTCACTAATTGCCGCTGCCATCCTTTATCTTGTGCTGACGCTTATTTTCTCCAAAATTATGTTTAGAATGGAAAAGAAATTAAATAACAATGAGGATAAGTAATGTCAATTGTTGCCAAAAATATTCACAAAGATTTTGAGGATACTAAGGTTCTTCGTGGTATTAATCTGACAATTCACGATGGTGAAGTGGTCGTTATTGTTGGTTCTAGCGGTTCTGGCAAATCAACTTTCTTAAGGTGCCTCAATCTTTTAACCACACCTACTTCCGGTCAAATTTTTATTGATGATGAAGATATTACCGAGCCAGGTGTAGATCTCAATCAAATTCGGCGTAAGGTTGGAATGGTCTTTCAAAGCTTCAATCTTTTCGATAATCTTTCCGTACTTGAAAATATTAAATTAGGCCCTAAAAAACTACTTCATCAAAAAGACCAGGATGCCGATAAGGAGGCTAGGAGACTACTTAAGATGGTTGGCTTATCAAATAAGGCAGACGCCTATCCGAGAAATCTATCTGGAGGCCAAAAACAGCGTATCGCCATCGCACGTGCGCTAGCTATGCATCCGGAAGCCATTCTCTTTGATGAACCAACATCAGCACTTGATCCCGAAATGATTGGCGAAGTTCTTGATGTTATTCGCGACCTAGCAAAACAAGGCTTAACCATGGTGATCGTTACACATGAAATGAGTTTTGCTCGCGAGGTTGGAACGCGTATGATCTTTTTAGATCATGGCAAAATTATCGAAGATGGTACCCCAAAGCAGGTTATGGATCATCCTAGGACCGAACGCGCCGCTCGTTTCTTCTCTTCAATCCGAAAATAAGCCTCTGTTCTTTTGCCAAGTTTATCGTCTTTATGTTAAAATGACGATATGACTCCAGTGATGAAATTTAAGAAAAAATTTTACTTTCTCGTAGCTTCCTATTTTCGTTTTTTTTCAAATATCTCTTTTCGTCGTTGGCGACCTCGTGTGATTGCCATCACTGGTTCTGTTGGCAAGACCACTATGTTGAATTTAGTAGAATGTACTCTGAAAGATCGGGCTCATTACTCCCATGATGCTAACTCTGCTTACGGTATTGCCTTCGATATTTTGAAATTAACTGGTGTAAATGGCTCGAAACTGAAATGGCTTTACCTTTTTGTTGCAGCGCCAATCAAGTCTTTATTTTATACACATCACGAAGAGTTTTATGTTGTTGAAATTGATGGGGAGAGGCCGCACGAAACAGAATTCCTTGCTTCTTGGCTTAAGCCTGAGGTTACATTATGGATTTCTCTTGGCTTGTCACACGCTGTTCAGTTTGAGCAACAAGTCAAAGATGGTCTTTTTGAAAATCTTGACAAGGCTATTACGCACGAATTTGCTATGCTCCCAGAACATACACAGAAGCTTGTTATTATCGATAATGATGTCGAGTTGATGAATCGCGCTCTTGATAGTATCAAACAAAAAGGACTTACTCACGCCAAGGTAGTTAAGTGTTCCAAAAAAGACCTCGTAAAATATCAAGTGATGCCAAATCAGACTAGTTTTGAAATTCAGTCTAAAGGCGATAGCGAAATTAGGCAATATCTCTTTAATCGACCACTTTCTAAGGATCTTACTATTCAATTAGTCATGCTTGAGAAGTTAGCTGAATATTTGAATGTCAAGATAGACTCGAATCTTTCGGATTTTCGTCTAGCCCCAGGTCGTAATTCGTACTTTGAAGGTAAAAATGGAATTAAGATTATCGATAGTAGCTATAATGCCCATTTAATTTCAGTAAAGTCAATCCTAGAGATGTTTAAGTCTATGAAGGTGGAACATAAGTGGTTGGTAATTGGCGATATCGTGGATCAAGGCAGTATTGAAGGTCAGGAACATGCAAAGCTTGCGGCTGAAATAATCAAAGTGAATCCAGAGAAGGTTATTCTAATTGGTCGCCGCACCAAAAAATATACGGCACCACTCCTTAAAGAATCGGGTATTATTCCGTATCTAACTAATGATCCTAAAGAAGCCTTAGGTTATCTGGAAAAACATCTCAACGGTTCGGAAACCATTCTTTTTAAGGGGTCTCAGTATCTTGAGTGGATTATTGAAAAACTCTTAAAAAATCCGGCAGACGCGAAAAAGCTACCTAGACGCGAAAAAGCTGCAATCAAAAGACGACAAAAACGAGGATTAAACTAATGACAAAAACACTTTACATCATCCATGGTTGGACTTATTCCGTGGAGCCCTGGAATAAAACTATCAAACTCTTAAATGATACTTATAAAATCAAAGTAAAGATGATACATGTACCTGGACTTACAGATCCTAGTAAGAAAGTTTGGAATATTGATGAATATGTGCAGTGGGCTGACTCATTGCTGCCCGAAGATGCTGTAGTGCTCGGGCATAGTAATGGCGGTCGTATTCTATTGAATCTCTTATCAAGACAACCTAGTCGTGTGGCTCATTTGATTCTCCTTGATGCTGCTGGTGTTTATGAACCATCAAAAAAACGCGATATCTTAAGAGCCGTTAGTCGATTGCTCGCTCCATTAAAACAAATCAAAATTCTGCGAAAATTACTTCATCGTGTTATTGGCGCCGGTGACTATGAAAAAGCTCCGGAAAACATGAAGAAGACTTTAACCAATATGCTTGATTCAGATCGTCAATTAGATATTTCTAAGGTTAAAGTAAAAACCGATATTCTATGGGGGGAATTAGATAAAATCACTCCGTTAAGACATGCACAAAAAATGCATCAGCTAATCAAGAAAAGTCGACTCAAAATATTTCCAAAATGGACACACGCTCCCTATATTTGTGATCCAGAAGGACTCGCACTTGCTATTAGCGAAGTCATGGAGACAAAACAGTGAAACATTTTTTCCTAGGTCGCGCTAATAATTTTAATGTTAAAGAAACCCTACGTCTTCTTGCAAGTTTTGGCACGAAGAAGGATTATATAAAACTAAAACATTTTTTTGCCGAACATTATCAAGTCGACCAAAAGAATGTCTATCTTTTTCATTCGGGACGCACTGCACTTTCTTTGGCTCTACTCTCGCAAATACCGGCAATATCTAATTCTTCTTCTGTTGTTGAAAAAACGAAGACGCTAGTAGCTTCAAAAAAAGAATCACTTCCAGCCGTTGCCATCACTTCATTAACCTGTTTTGCAGTTGTGCAAGCGATTAGGACTGCCGGGTATCAGCCAATTTATTTAGACATTGATCCAAAAACTCTGCATTTTGATGCGAATGCCCTTAAGCAGTGCATTAAGAAGTATCCAAACCTTAAAGCCGTTGTTGTCCAAAATAATCTTGGTATACCAGTAGACATAGCAGAAATTGAAAAGCTAGCCAAAGCACATAAACTTTTTCTTATTGAAGATCTCGCCCATTCATACGATATTCACTACCCAGACGGACGTTTTGCCGGAAGTGTCGGTGATGCCATTGTTCTTTCTTTCGGTAAAGGAAAGTCACTAGATGCGATCTCGGGCGGCGCGTTAATCATGCGATCAGATTCAAAGAATCAGCTTTTAGCTTCACAAAATATTGCCAGTCGCGCACCAAAAATTTCGGACTCCTTACGAGATAACTTTTATCCACTCTTTGCTTTAATTTCGCGCGCACTTTCCTACATCTCATTTAGTCGTTTTAATATTGGCCAAATTTGGATTCTTATACTACTAAAATTAAACTTCATTCAACGCTCTGCTGACGCCGAACTTGATTTTGAACGTCGACTTAGTTTCTGGCAGTCAAGATATTTATTAAAAAAACTACAAAAGGATCAAAACTATCGCTCAATCTTACGATATCCACTTCTTGTTAAGGATAGAAACAATGTTCTCGCCAAACTCAAAAGAGCTGGTTTCTTCTTTGACGAGATTTGGTATGACTCACCAGTGGCACCTAAACGTTATTTTGCTGAATCAAATTTTAATGAAAAAGACTGTTTAGTTGCAACATTGGTTGCAAAGCATTTAATTAATCTTCCAACGAACTATTCATTCTTGCAGTTAAAAAAGGCCTGGCAGATCATTGCCCCGCAGTTAGTGGAAGTTAAAGTTGACAGGCAGGGGCAACCGGAGCTTCTCAGGAAAGGCCCCGTTGCTTTAGTAAAGGGTCAAAAAGTCAGTAGGAGCCTGAATAAGCTCTCGTCACAAGACTGGCAAGCTCAGATTCAAAATTATGAACTTGCGAATTTTCTTCAGTCTCCACACTGGCAAAAGTATAATGAAATTCTGGGTCACCGAGTGATTCTGCGCGAATTCTATGGTCATATTAAGGTGCTCATGGTTATCAAAGACGCCAGACGTGGCCGATTCCTGGAGATTTCTAATGGACCCTTGCTTGATTGGCAAGACCCTGTTCTCGTTGCTCTAGTCTTTCAGGAAATTTTCCAGATTGCCAAGCAGTATAAGTGCGTCTTTATTCGTTTTCGTCCAGCTCTTGCAGATTCAGCAGAAAATCGCTTTATTCTAAAACAATTAGGTTCAATTGAAGCTTCCTTCCACCTACATGCAGAACATACTGTTATGATCAATTTAACAAAAACTGAAGAGGAGCTTTTGTCCACCTTCCGACGACAGACTCGCTATGAGGTGCGCCGTGCTGAAAAATTAAAAATTATCGTAGAAGATCATTCTGATGACGATAATATCTTAGATGAATTTCACCAAGTTCAGCTTGACACTGCGAAACGTCAAAACTTTATTCCGCCCACCAAAAAAGAATTACAGGCCCTAAAAGATAGCTTCGCAAAAGATCTCAGACTGTATGTAGCATATGACGAAACTCATCGTCCAATCGCCTATGGTCTCATATTAATTGATGGTATTGAGGCGGATTACTATGAGGCTGCCAGTACTCCACTTAATCGTAAACTACCAGGCGCCTACGCTTTACAGTGGCAGATTATGCGCGACCTTAAAAAACGGGGAATTAAGAGATATAATCTTTGGGGAATTGCTCCGAAAGGACAAAACAAGCATCGATATGCCGGAGTTACCACTTTTAAGACTGGTTTTTCTGAGCATCGTTTTACTTATGTTGCAGCTCAAGATATTCCAGTTAGTCCATTACGCTATCAGCTGAATCGTCTTATTGAGACCATTCGTAAAAAACGACGTCATTTATAAAAAGGAAAAACAATGAAAGAAATAGCTAAATCAAAAATCACCGTCGAAGAATGTGCTTCCAAAAAAGAATGGGATGCTTTTATCACAAGCTTTAAAAAATCAAATTTTTTACAATCATGGGATTTTTACGAATTTTATCAAAGTATCAACCACCAAGTTGCTCGACGAGTCTTTAGATGTGACGGAAAGATTGTCGCAGCCTATGCTGGAGAGGTTGAGCCAGCCAAAAGGGGACGTCATTTAGCCATCGCCGGTGGCCCTATTCTCGACTGGCAAGATCATGGTCTAGTAAAACTAGTTTTTGAAGATATGAAAAAAGTCGCAGCAAATCTACGATGTATCTTTGTACGAGTGCGCCCACAACTGGAGAATAATCAGGATTCAGTGCAGCTTTTTAAGGATCACAATTTTAAGAAAGCTCCAATGTATTTGTCTGTCGAATATGCTGGCATTCTCGATCTTAATAAAACCGAAGAAGAAATCATGGCTAATATGCGTCAGCGCCTTCGTCGAGCCTTAAGAAAAGCAGAAAAGAATCAAATTAAAATCGAGACCTCTACTGATCCCGAGTCAATTAAGGAATTTTATCAGATTGAACTTCAGACCGCCAAACGACATTCTTTCTATGCTTTTTCTGAAGAGTTTCTCACCAAACAATTTGCGGCCTTTGCAAAAGGTGGCGAGGCTGTCCTCTATATTGCTAAAAAAGATGATGAAATCTTGGCGGAAAATTTTATGATTTTTTATGGCAACGAAGCATCATATCATTATGGAGTTTCATCAGAGCTCGGAACAAAATATTCTGGTGCTCCACTTCTGCATATGCAGGCCATGCGTGATGCAAGAAAGCGCGGCATCACTCGCTATAATTTCTGGGGAATTGTTGACGAAGAAGATACGAAGCATCGCTTTTACGGTGTTTCCGTCTTTAAGCGTGGTTTTGGTGTCTCAGAGCTAAAATATCTTCCAGCCCATGATCTTATTTTGGACAAAAAACAGTATTATTTAAAAACCTACCTTATTGAAACCTTGCGTCGAAAAATTCGTCATGTTTAAAATCTGAACTTCATTCTGTTTAGCTTTTTTCAAAAATATAGTATAATCATAACCAATATGGCAGAGAATATTGGTCGACCTGATGAAAATAGTTTTGGTAACCAGTCGTTTTCTGACAATCTTGAAAAATTAAACATTGATTCATCGGCAGATAATAGTAATAGTGTATGGGGTAACAATCAGGCTAAAAAGATTGCGGAACAGAAGAGTGCACAGGATCTTGCTAAAAACGCCGAAGAGTCGGCCCTAGCTCAATCAAGCCCAGACGATGCTCGCACAGCGGAAGCCGCAGAGGGGCAAAATGAAGGCTCGTTTTATCGTCAAAAAAATACTAAAGATCAGAAAGCTAAAATTAAAGCCTCAAAAAAATATGGCCCCTTAGGTGCAATCTTGGGAGTTTTACTTTTTATGATGGTCGCTTTTTCAGGTGCGACTAGTCTCTCATCCTTTGCTCTTGTGGCTAATGGCTTGCAGCAGTTTAATATTACGCATTATAGTATGAATGCGCGCTCATCCTACCTTTTACCAAGGATGTTGCGTGGTGGGCTAAATTCGAAAATAACTACCAAGGGTCTTTTTGGTTTTGGTAAAGATAAGTTTAAAATCTCTGCTTCAATGTCTAAGAAATTAGCCGCAAACGGTATTAATTATCTTGAAACAACTGGCACTGACGGAAAGCCTCTCAATGTTTTAGTATATAATGACGGTCCCGACGGTAAGCCGATGGTAGTTTCCGCATATAAAGAAGATGCCGCTAGAATTCCAGATACTATCGAACTTACTACTAATAAAATTGATGCTGACGGGGTCTCCACTCCAGTTACTACCAAAATCGATGTTGACTCCAATAATAAAATGGGATTTAGACAAGCTCTTGACGTTAATGATAATTTCTTTAAGGCTGAAGAAAGATCAACTAGGACACTAAAAGGCCATGTGGCGGGCTGGTTTGATTCAATCGCTGAAAAAGTTGATGTCATGTTAAATAACGGCGGCCGTAACCGTCAGGCAAACACTAAAAAAGATGCTTCCGACGAGGAGATTACGGCTAATGCTGAAAAAGACGGGCTTAAAGAGGAGGCAGAAGATTCTAAAGGCTCCATTGATGTCGATGATTCAGATGCCGACGCCGAAGAGCCTACTCGTGTACCTGCAGATGAAGGCTCCAGTGCGCTAACCAAGGGTATGGATACTCCGCAAGTTGAAAGTGCTCTCAAAACTCGCGCAAAGAAAGCTGCTGCCACTATTGGTAGTGCCGCCGCCATCACGGCTGGTCTTGGCTATGCTTGTACTGTACTTAAGGTAATTAATTCAATTTCACAAACTGTAGGTGCATTAATGCGGGCCAAGGTTCTAAATTACGTTACCGGCTATACCGAAGCCGTTCATAAAACAAAGGCAGGCGACGGTTCGACTGAGCTTCACTTTTATAACAAAGGACTCAACACCGACGGACCCACTCGTGGCATGGGTGGTAATATTATCCCAGGAAAAGAGTCTAGCTCGGCAATGAAAAGTTCTGCCATCAGTCAGTTTTTTAGCAACGGGCAGCTAAAAGTAAAATCATCTGATCCGGTGGCAAGAAAGTTTAATACGGAAAACGCTATGCAACAGGCCGTCTTTCATAGTGATGAAATTCAATCAAGTGACATCAATCAGGCCCCGCAAACTCTTGGAACATTGCTAAGTCAAGCCGCAGGAAGCCTCAACACCTATAAAGGTTGTGTTGCTCTACAAACAACAGGCGACCTAGCAGGTATTTTTGCAGATGTTGCTGAAATTGCCGCCGCTATTCCAAGCTTTGGCATCTCGCTGATCATCGGCGAAATGGGTAAAATGCTCATGAAAAAAGCTGTCAGTGTTGCCATTGTTGCATCAATCGGTATGTTAGTTTCCATGATTGCTCCATATGTTGCACGCGCCCTAGCAAGAAGCTTAGTCAGTAACATGGTTGGCGAAGATGCTGGCTATGCCATAAATAGTGGCTTTAATATGTATACTGGTATGCAACAACGTATGAGCTCTGGTCTTCCTGCCACCAAGAAGGCTCTCATTGCTCAATATCACGAACAGCAATCAGTAATTGCAAGTGAGTCTCGTTACGATAGGCAAACTAAAAGTCCACTCGACCCGTCCTCCCCGCATACTTTCATGGGTAGCCTAATGAACTCTCTGATTCCGCTCGCCACAACCATGTCCTCACCAATTATGACTTTTTCGAAGATCAATAGTGCTGTAGCTTCCTCAATTTCTCGTCTTCTTCCAACAGCAGCCGCGGATGATATTAATCAAATTAAAACTTCCATCAACGATAACTGTCCTTCCGGGAACGCCTTTGAGGAACCTCTAGCCATGGATGCCTTTTGTAATAACTATATTACAACTGATTACTCAACAATGAGGACTCCACCTGACGAGGTGTTTGACCAAGTTGGTGCAGAAAACTTCGACCTCGATAAGATAGATGAAAACGTCAATAATGGTAATCCAGAGATTAAGGACAACTCAGAATTAGCTAAATGGACTCTTGCCTGCGCTGTACGTGAATCACATTACGGTGTTGCTGACAGTAATATTTCTGAGGCAACCAGTGGCTCGGCTGGCGTTGGGTCGGGTTTGATTAAGTCCTATACTGGTGCTGCTATTGGTGCGGTTCCAGTAGTCGGTGGCATTGTTCAGACTATTTTTAACGGCAGGGAGGCGGCAAATATTGGTTGGACCACCGGTGAAAATTGCATCAAGGAAAAATATAAATATTTCTCTCGTTATTCTGAAGACCAACGTGTCTTAGAAGCAGCAGGTCTTATTGAGCAGTCTGCTGTCACCGCCTATCTTGATCGCTATTTCGAGAAAAACCCATTAGATTACACCGACTCCGGTATCGTAGCGCGTTATACGGGTATGACAAAAGACCAGGCTGAGGTTGCGCTCGGACTTCTAGAATATAATACCTTCCTCGCAAGTTATCAGTCCAAAGATAAAGGTCCAGAAAAACTCTTGCAGTACGATAACTACCAGTATGAAGCCACCACTGTTATTGCTGAGATTATGCCAAATGTTCTAGTCGTCTTTACATCAAACTATCAAAACCAGCGCCAAGTCGTTGCAATGGCTTAAATCTTTTACCTCTTCTTTAATAGTAAAAACGTGCTAAAATAAGCATAAGAATTATAACTAAGGAGTATTATGTCTACAAAACTAAAGTACATTGATAGTCACTGGGGTATTTTTGCCTTGCAGGGGATTGTCGCACTCTTATTTGGATGGTTCGCTTTATTTACTAATTCTAGCGATATCCAGACTCTAGTTATCATTGTTGGCAGCGTACTTCTTTCACTCGGGATTATTGAGCTATTAAATCTTCTCGCACGTACCCGCACAAAGAAAACTTGGGGTGTCTCATTAACTATGGCCATCCTGGAAGTTTCGGCTGGTCTCGCTCTTCTCTTTACCTACGAACAAAATGTCGCCTGGCATCTTATTGTTATCGCCGCCTATACAATCTTACGTGGTATTTTCGAAATTATTCTTGGACTTAAGGCCATCGACGATCTCACTGATAAATTCATTTGGGTCCTCACCGGCGTTTGTGCCTGTATTATGGGTGTAGTTATTCTTAACACCGGTCATCTCGGCAACACTCCTTTTATTAAATACTTTGGTTCGTATATGATGGTCTTTGGTGTTGTCAATCTCATTTATTCTGTTCATAATCATGAGCAAGGTAAGGATTATCGTAGTGAAAAACTTGCCGCCAAAAAGAAGATTGCAAAGAACGTAGAATTAAAAACTACAAACTCTAAAGTAACCACGAAAACTGTCAAGAAAAACCAGGCAAAAACTAGCAAAAACAATACAAAATAGTCTAAATAAAAATTTACCGCCCCACCTTTCTTCAAAAACTGGCATTATGAACATAAATATGTTATAATCATGTCTCAAGGAGAAAATATGAACTATAAAATGCCAACCAAGGCTATCATCACTGATGCTGGTTTTGCTAGCCGCTTTTTACCGATCACTAAGACTATCCCAAAAGCTATGTTGCCACTAGGGAATCGTCCAATCATGCAATTTGTTGTTGAGGAATGTATTGAAGCTGGTATTACTGAGATTATTATTGTTGCCACCCCTGAAGGGAAGCCAATCTACGAGGATTATTTTAATAATTCTGTTAATCATATTAAAAAACAGCTTAAGGCACAGGGTAAATTGGATCGTTATGCTTCAATCCAAGAAATTCTTAATTATCCAAAAATCACCGTTATCGAACAAGATCAATCATATCCATACGGAAATGGCTCTCCAATTGCCTCAGCTCGCAAATTTATTCGTGATGACGAAGCCTTCATCGTTGCGTATTCAGATGACGTAGTCTTTGGTGCTTCTGATGTTAAGACCCTAATTGACTCTTATGCCAAGCATCAAGATGCTCAGGCGATTATTATCGCCCAAGAAATGCCTAAAGAAGTATTGAACAAATATGGCATCATTCGCCTTCAAGATGAGGCTAAAATGACCCTACACGACATTGTTGAGAAACCAAAAATTGAGGATGCTCCATCTAATCTTACTTCATACGGGCGCTATCTTCTTACTCCAGATGTCTTCCAGTATCTTGATCCAAAAAATACTGGTTTAGACGGTGAATTATGGACTGTTGACGCAATTACGCGCATGGTTAAAGACGGTAATGTTTATGTCGAGAAGACAAAAGGTCGTTGGATGACTACAGGCGATCCAAAGAATTATAATCTTGCCAGTCTTTATTATGCAACCGAATTTGAAGACTATGGTCAAGCCCTTGTAGATTTTCTTCAAAAATAATTATAGTTCAATCTATCTAAAAAGCACTCTACGCGGGTGTTTTTTGGTTGTATACATTCACAAAATATAATACAATATAAGCGTAAAGGTTATATAATGGAGTTACAAATGAATCTTGCCGAATGGATTTTAGTTATGTTTTTATCAGTGGCATTGCTGATTTTCTTAATTGTGGGCATTGTTTTCCTTGTGAAATTCACTAGTTTGCTTTCTGAAATTGAAATAATCGTCCAAACTGGTCAGTCCATTTTTAATAAAGCCGACGACGTAGCTGACAACATCAAAGACCTCACATCGGTTGGTCCACTAGCAAGAGGTTTTGTTAAAGAGTATATTGGTAGAAAATTGTTTGGTCTCTTGAAAGTAGATCGTAAGCCTAAAAAATCCGTTTTTGACGAGTTTGAAGAAGACGACATCACTGAAAGACCGGTAAGACGCGCAAGTGGTAAGACAGCAAAAACACCAATCAAAAATGCCAAACCAAAAGCCAAAAACTAGCCACTATACGATTGATCAAAAATCAACTATAATAGATCTAATAAACAGATTAACAGGAGTACGAATATGAAAAAAGATAATAGTAAGTTCTTCTTAGGTGTAATCCTAGGTGCAGCAGCTGGTCTCGTCGCAGGAATCCTTACTGCTCCAAAATCTGGCAAGGAAACACGTCAGGAATTGAAAGAACAGGGCAAGAAGGCCTTCGATGAAACTAAAAAAACTAGCCAAAAGCTCTATCAGGACACTAAAGTTGGTGGTCAGAAGTTATTTGGTAAATTCTTTAAGAAAAAAGAAGATGCCGAAGACGAAGCTCTAGGCGTTGTCGAAGAAGTTGCAGAAGATGCGGCTGAAGCAGCTGAGGAAGCAAAGTAGTAAAGATTAAATTTAATACAAATATTCTCTTCAATTAACTTTGAAGATAGTATTTTATGGGTAAATAGGTGGAATATAGATGTCAAGTGAGGTAAACATAGATCAAAAAAGTCAGGAAGAGGCTTATCATGATTTTTGTTGTGAATTAGATGGTCCAAATCATCAAATTGGACCCAGCGATTTTGTGCATCTACACAATCATACTCACTACAGTCTACTAGACGGTCTTACTAAAGTTCCAGATTTAATCGGTTATGTTAAAGAGCAGGGGATGCAGGCGGTTGCTGTCACAGATCATGGCACCATGTCCAGCCTGATTGAGCTATATAAAGAGGCCAAAGCTGCTGAAATTAAGCCTATTCTCGGGTTAGAGGCTTATGTCGCCGCAAGGTCACGTTTTGATCGTGATCCGGCATATGATAAAGTCCGTTATCACATCACCCTACTTTCGATGAATAATCAGGGCTTTGAGAACCTCTGTCGTCTAGCCACCGAATCAGAAATTAATGGTAAATATTACAAGCCTCGTATTGACCACGAAATTATGGAAAAATACAGCGAAGGAATCATTTGCCTTTCAGGTTGTGCGAGCTCTGAAATTTCCGTGCGCCTTAAAAACGGCGATATGGAAGGTGCCGAAAAACTGGTAGAGTGGTATAGTAAGGTCTATAAAGATCGTTTCTATCTTGAAATGCAAGATCACGGACACCCAGATTCTCCAACTCACTGGGACGTTCAAGATCGTATCAATCGTGGGTTGCAAGAAATCGCTAAAAAAACTGGCTTACCATTAGTGGTGACCTGTGATGGACATTACCTTAAACACGAAGATCAGGATGCTCATGAAATTCTTCTCTGTATTGGTACAGCCGCAAACCTCTCTGATCCCAATCGTATGACTTTAAAGGATTTTCAGTTGCATGTTATCCCACCACAGGAAATTATTGATCGCTGGAGTAAAGACTATCCCGAGGCTATCAAAAATACACGAAAAATTGCCGAACGTTGTAGTACGGAAATTCAGTTGGGCCGAATTTTAATTCCAAAATTTCCAGTTCCTGATGGTGATTCTGAAAAAAGTTACCTCGATAAACTAGTTTTCCGAGGACTCGCCTTCCGTTATGGCGGTGTTACTCAGGAAGAGGCAGAGAAGCTCTCTATTGAAGAATGCCGAAAGTTACTCTCCGAGAAAATTCTCGAACGTATCGATTATGAGTTAGCCGTCGTCGATAAAATGGGCTACAATGGCTACTTCTTGATTGTGCAAGACTTTATTATGTGGGGGAAGACTCGTCGTATTATTTATGGCCCAGGTCGTGGTTCAGCTGCTGGTTCCATTCTAGCTTATGCTCTTCGTATTACCGAGTTGGATCCGATGAAATACGATCTACTCTTCGAGCGTTTCTTAAATCCAGATCGTATTTCTATGCCCGATATTGATACTGACATCCAAGATACTCGTCGTGACGAGGTTATAGATTATTGTACTGATAAATATGGTAAGGAACGCGTTGCTAATATTGTCACTTTTGGTAAAATGATGGCCAAAAACGCGGTACGCGACGTGGCCCGTGTACTTGAGGTACCCTATGCTGAGGCTGATCGTATTGCTAAGTTAGTACCTGACCCCATTCAGGGACACCACGTCAAATTAACTGATGCCATTGTTAACACACCTGATCTAAAATACGAATATGAGCATAACCCGGTTGCTAAGCAAGTCATTGATTACGCCTCGAAACTTGAAGGCACTATTCGTTCGCACGGTGTTCATGCCTGTGGAATTGTGATTGCGCCAGATGATCTTGTTAAATTTCTTCCACTTGAAGTTTCTGCCAAAGGTCCCCTAGCAACTCAATATCCTTCGACGCAGGTAGAAGAGTTGGGGCTTCTTAAGATGGATTTTTTGGGGCTTTCCAATCTTTCAGTTATTAATAATGCCCTACGTATGATCCGTAAGGTTTATCATGACGACATTGACCTGTATAATGTTCCACTCGATGATCCTCTTGCCTATAAACTTCTTCAAAATGCCGAAACCACCGGCGTCTTCCAGCTTGAATCTGCAGGCATGAAACGTTATCTAAAAGATCTTAAGGCCTCTAGCTTTGAGGATATTATCGCTATGGTTGCTCTCTATCGTCCGGGACCAATGCAATTTATCGACTCTTTCATTCGTCGCAAACACGGTGAGGAACCAATAACCTATCTTCATCCAGGTCTTGAAAATGCCCTAAAATCAACCTATGGTATTCTGATTTATCAAGAGCAGTTCATGCAGATTTCTAAGGAATGGTGCGGCTTTACTGGTGGTCAAGCGGATACCCTACGTAAGGCAGTAGGTAAGAAGAAGGTAGCGCTCATGAATAAAGTGAAGCCAGAATTCATCAAGGGCGCACAAGAAGTCGGTGGCGCCACTGAGGAACAGGCTGAAACTTTCTGGAATCAGCTACTTGAATTCGCTAATTATTGTTTTAATAAATCTCACGCAGCGTGTTATGCTTTAGTTGCTTATTGGACAGCCTATCTTAAGGCTCATTACCCAGACGCCTTTATGGCTGCCCTTATGACCTCCGATATGCGCTGGACAGATCGCCTTGCCATTGAAATTGCCGAATGTAAAAGGCTAGGTATTAAGGTCTTAGGGCCCGATATCAATCAGTCATATGCAGACTTTGGTATTGTTGGTGGTGAAAATACGATTCGTTTTGGTCTTGCGGCCATCAAAAGTATGGGTAAGGCTCTCATTGAGAATATTGTCATTCCCGAACGCGACAAAAACGGCCCCTTCAAGTCCGTTTGTGATTTTGCTTCTCGTGTCGATAATACGAAATTTAATAAGAAATCATGGGAATCTGCTATTAAAACCGGCGCATTCGATCGCTTTGCTTCCCGCACCGACCTACTCTTTAACCTAGAAGAAATCCAGTCCTACGGCAGCAAGGTTCAAAAAGATCGCGCTTCAGGACAAACCGACCTCTTTGGACTTATGGGAGACGCCGGAGCTATTCCAGAACCAATCATGCAGGAATCCCCAACCAAGGTTTCCGATAAAGAACAGTTACTTTGGGAACGTGATCTAATGGGGCTCTATCTTTCAGCGCACCCCCTAGATAAATATGATTTATATTTTGAAGAAAATACCCATCCGTTCTCGCTGGTCTCAGCTGAAAATGATGGCAAGCAGGTTATTGTCGGTGGAATTATTACAGGTATTCGTACTATTCTCACTAAATCCAATACCAAGATGGCTTTTGTGAAGATCGAAAGTAAGACTGCAGAAACTGAATTCATCGTCTTTCCATCACTCTATGAGCAGGAAGGGTCAAAACTTGCAATTGACAATATTATCAAAGTCACCGGTCGAGTTAATGCTCGCGACAAAGACGGCAATCTTTCCTCCGAAGTAAAAATCATTGCCGATTCATTTTCTGTGGTTTCAGATGAAAAATTAGAAAATTATCAATCCACAGGGACTAAATTAGAAGAACCAAAAGAAGCTCCTAAAAAGGAATTCAAGCGTAAAAAAGCTGCTGTTCCAGAAAATATAGCTTCCAGACTCTCTAGCAATAATCAAACTAAAGAGGGCAGCTCCAATAATACTGAAAAAGAGAAAACTAATTCAGTAAAAGACTCACAGGAAAAACCCGCCGCGGAAGAAATGGTGACAAGGGTAATCACTCCTCCAGTTGACCCAAGATCGCAAAAGCTCTTTGTTCTAATTGAGAATCCTGAAGATACCGAGAAGCTCACAAGAATTCGTAAGCTCTGTGACGAGAATCCTGGTTTTCAAGAAATTATTCTGGTTCTCAAAAATGAGTCTGGCAAAAAGCCTCTGCGCATGCCATTTAGAATTGACGCCTCCAATGACCTTATTGATCCCCTCAAAGCTCTAGTGGGCGACTCTAGTGTAGTCTTAAAATAAAATTTCTGAAAAACATATAGCAAAAATAGTATTTTGAAACTGTTTATGCTAAAATAAAACAAAGAAGGTGGGAAGTGGATAAAATAACTAATTTTCTGAATGCAAAAATTTCTGGACTGGTTACGAGTAAGCCAGAGATTCTTGCTGACTACGCAAGAGATGCCAGTATTTTAGAGATAATGCCAAAACTTCTCTGTATTCCAGAGTCGGTTGAGGATGTGCAATATCTTGTTCGTTTTGCTAATGAATTAGCCAAAAAAGGCTACCAACTACCGGTTGTAGTTCGTGGTTCCGGACTTGATCAGAGTGGTGCTGATCTTACTGAAGATATGATTATTTCAACCGAAAAACTCAACCAAATTCAAGAAATCGATGATCGGGCACGCTTGGTACGAGTGCAAGCTGGGGTTACGCTTGGTCAATTAAATTCAGCTCTTGCACTATTCGGTTTACGTCTGCCAATCGAAGCAGATCCCCGCGAGACCATTGGCGGTCTAGTTTCTAATTTCTACACAGATAAGATTGCTAAAAAGTACGGCAGTATTTATTATTATGTCGACCGCATCGAAGCTGTCTTATCTAACGGCGATCTCTTTCAGTCTCAAACCCTCAATGCGCATGGGCTCAAATATGCCAAAAACAAGAAAGATTTTGTCTCCACTTTATATCAGGGAATCGATCAACTTCGCCAAGAAAATAAAGAGCAACTAGAGGATCTCAAAGAAAATAATCACGCCCGCACTGGCTATCATATGATTACTGAAGTGCAACTATCGCCACATGAATTCGATCTATCTCCCCTCTTCTTCGGCGCTCAAGGTAGCCTCGGTGTTATTACAGAATTAATCCTCAAAGTCATTCCACTTTCGCGTCCTACTAAGCAGGCCCTGTTTGGCTTTCAGGATTTAAAGACAGCTGTCGATTTTATGTCTGAATTAAAGAAGCTTCAACCCCTTCGCATCGATTTTTATGACCGGGGTCTAGTGAATCTAGAGCAAGTAAAGACATTGACAATAGGCTTAGATCTCGGTGAGACGAAATATCTAGTCTGTACAGAATTTGATGATAATTACTTTAAAAATCAAAGTAATCTCAAAAGACTAAAAAAACTTTCATACCAAAAAGAACTAGCAATCATTGACCAACCTGAAATCACTAATCTTATTGCACATATCAACAAAAGTCTAACCGCCTATCGAAATGATAGTTCAGTGGTTGAACGAGTGATTATAGCCGACCGTTCATATATTCCCGAGACTGAATTTTATTCTTTCGTTGATAGTATAAAAACGTTAGAAAAGATTTTTGATCAAGAGCTGCCACTCTTCGGTTCTTTTATGACCAATCTTTACTCGCTGCGTCCTAGTTTTGACTTGTCGCAGGTCAACGATCGCAAGCAATTACTGCGATTCTTGCAGCAATATTCAAAACTCGTCTATGATTCAAATGGCAATCTCTGTGGCGGCTCAGCTGAAGGTCAAGTTCAGGCATTAATGGTCAACCAAAATACTTCGGCGCGTACACTCAATCTCTATCATCAAATCAAAACCCTCTTTGATCCGCACAATATCTTAAACCCTAAGATTAAACAGGGTGCCAGTCTTGCTAACCTCGCACGCTTCATGCGTATTTCCGCACAGATTGGATTAATTCGACAAGACTAACCTATCAAGTCAAATCAATCAATTGTTATCTGTTATCTAAAAATAGCTCAGCGTGCTATAATAAACCTATGAAAGTTACTACAAAGAATTTATCCGAAACCAAGGTCGAGGTTACTGTTACTCTTGATCAGAATGACCTTAAGGTCGCCGAGGAGCAGGCTATTCTACGTCTGTCTAAAGAAATCCGTGTTCAAGGTTTTCGTCCAGGCAAGGTTCCTGCTGAAATCGCTAAGAAAAGTATCAACCCTAACGATCTCGCCAGTACTACTGCCGACATTGCAGTGAGGCGCACGGTGCCTAAAGCCTTTGATGAAGCTAAGAATATTCCTCTCGTAATTCCAAATGTCGACATTGTTAAATTTGTTCCAGGCGAAGTTCTCGAATATAAGGCCGTTGCCGAAATTGTGCCAGAAATTAAGCTCGGCGACTACAAGAACCTCAAAGTTAAACGCGAAGAATTTAAAGCCAAGAAAGAAGATATCGACGATGTCGTGGCTCGCGTCAGAAGCGCCTATGCTGAAAAGCAAGTGGTCAAGCGCGCAGCTAAAATGGATGATGAGGTTGTTATTGACTTCGAAGGCAGCTTAAATGGTGAAAAATTTGAAGGTGGAGCAGCCAAAGATTTTAGGTTTAAACTCGGTTCTCACCAATTCATCCCAGGTTTTGAGGAAGGTATTGTTGGTCATAATTCTGGTGATCGCTTCGACCTCGAACTTACTTTCCCTAAAGACTATCATGCTGAAAAACTTGCTGGTCAGAAAACTGTTTTCAATGTTCTGCTCAAGCAGGTTAATGAGTTTATTCTACCTGAACTTAACGACGAATTCGCTCAAAAATGTGGTCCATTCAAAACTATGGACGACCTAAGAAACGACATTGAGAATAATTTAACCGAACAAAATAAGGTTAAATCCGATGAGAAATTTAAAGACGATCTAGTTAACGAACTTGTAAAGAAAAGTAAAATCGCAGCTCCAGAGGTTTTGATTGAGGATCAGATTCGCTTTATTAAGCAAGATATCGAGGCCAACGCCAAAGCCCAGGGTCTATCCTTTGAAGATTATCTCACTCAAACCGGCCAAACCGAAGAAGATTGGAAGAAGCAAATTAAAGAATTGGCCGAAGCCCGCGTTAAAGCCTCTCTCGCCCTCCAAATGGTCGCCCGTGAAGAGAAAATTGATGTTGAAGATGAAATTGTCGACGCTAAAATTAATGAACTTAAAGAAGTCTACAAAAAATCCAAAGAAGCTTTGAATAACCTGAAAGATAATAATGTCCGCCAGGACATCAAGAACCGTATGGTTATTGAGAAAACCTTAAACTACCTAGTTGAAGTAAATTCCAAAGCTGAGAAAGCAGAAAAAAAGTCTAAGTAGGGTCACTAGGTTCAGTTTAAAAATTAGGGCACACTTGTCCTAATTTTTTTAATCGAATAACTTGTACTATAATATAAGGTGAATAAGAAAGGGGGTACTTATGGTACATTCAAAACATGAAAGTTTAAAAAACATATTTTATGCAGGTATAATTGGGCACATAGTTGGCGACGCTCTAGGCGTTCCCGTCGAGTCAGTCCCTCGTGCGGAATTAGATAACCGTCCAATTCGCGACATGGTTGGTTTTGGTACCTATCAGCTCCCAGCTGGTACTTGGTCTGATGACACCTCAATGGAAATAGCATTAATAGATTCATTAATCAAACAGAAACGCTTTGATTTGAATGATATTATGCATAATTTCTACAAATGGTTTCATGATGCCGATTTTACCGCTACAGGTCAAAACTTCCGTGTAGGACCAATCTGTGAAAAGGCGATTCTAAACTATATGGATGGACTAAATCCGCTTGACTGTGGTCTAAAAGATGTTAAGTCTATTGGCAATGGCTCTCTCATGCGCATCCTTCCGGTCGCTTATGTTTGTTACTGTAATCAAATAACAGGCCATAGAAGACAGAAGCTTGTGCGTGTCATCTCTGGTCTTACTCACGCCAATCAGCTCTGTGTTCTAGGTTGTCTTATTTACGTTAACTTCATCTGTCATCTCCTTGAAGGATATGAACTATTTGAAGCATACCAAAAAACGCAATTGGATGATTATTCAGACTTTGATGAAGAAGTCCGCCTAGCCTATTATCGTATCCTAGAGGAAACTATTGGGAATTATGCACGCCAGACAATTATTTCTAAAGACAATGTGGTTAATACGCTAGAAGCCGCATTCTGGTGTCTCTTCAATTCAGATAGCTACCGCGATGCCGTAATTACGGCCGTAAATCTTGGCGACGATACTGATACGTTAGGTGCGGTTACGGGCTCAATGGCTGGCATTCTCTATGGATTCTATGATATCCCAGGAATTTGGATTGAGGCTTTACAGCGATCAGAATATCTATTAGATCTCTGTGAGCGCTTCGCTCTAGCCGACATAGATACCTCGAACATCTAAAAGCAGTAAAACTCACTCATGTTATAGGCCAATATTTGGCCTATTCTTTTTGACCATAAAGCGATGGTGAGTGAAGCGAATAGGATGCTATCGGATATCAAATACTTGTCCTATTTTTTTATGACCATAAAGAGTAAAACTTGATAAAAACCATAAAATATGGTAAAATATACACATGTCACAATCTAAATTTCTTCAATACCTCAAACAGTTATATAAAGAACAACGTGAACTCACTATCCTGGAGATTACTTATCTCATAATCGCCGTCCTCTCCTTTTTGGTCGCCGCCGTCATTGCTCTGTTAAATCAATCATTGGGTGTCGCTCTTCTTATTATTCCATTTGTCTCTTTTTTGGCACTTTCGGCAAATATTATAGTCTGGGCATTAATTCGAATGCTATTAGAAGAATCGACCAGAGCAGATTTTAAAAAATCGCAAACAGAAATAAAAAATCAAGCAGAAAAGGCTGCAGAAAAATCCAGTGAAGAGCAAAAACCTAAGCGCGCTAAAGCTTCTTCAAAATAATTAAAAATTGACGAAATTCCCGGCAAGTAGTATAATATTGCAAGAGTTTCAAGCGGAATCCAATTGCTGTAACGGAGGAAGCTACGAAGTTGAGAGACTTCATGCCGAAAAGGCAAACTATAAATCGATTTAATATAAGAGGATAAAATGCCAACAATCAATCAATTGATTAGGAAACCACGTAAAGTGGCTGCAAGAAAGTCTAAGTCGCCAGCTCTTGGTAGTATTGTTAATACTCTTAAGACTCGTTACTACGACCAACCAGCTCCTTTGAAACGTGGTGTTTGTATCAAAGTAACCACTAAAACCCCAAAGAAGCCAAACTCAGCTCTTCGTAAAGTAGCTCGTGTTCGTCTCACAAACGGTCAAGAAGTTTGGGCTTATATCGGTGGTGAAGGACACAACCTACAGGAGCACGCAGTTGTTCTCGTTCGTGGTGGTCGTGTACCTGATCTTCCAGGTGTTCGCTATCACATCGTCCGTGGTACTCTCGATCTTCAGGGTGTTAACGGCCGTAAGCAGGGTCGCTCAAAATATGGCGCCAAGAAGGAGGGTAAGTAATTATGCCACGCAAAACTACTAAATCACTTGAACGTAAAGTTAATCCTGATCGTCGCTATCAGTCCATTCTTGTACAGCGCTTGATCAACAAGTCTATGCTTAATGGTAAAAAACAAGTTGCCGAACGCGCAGTTTACTCTGCCATTGAAGGCGCAGCAAAGAAACTTGGTTCTGAGAATCCAGTTGAAGTTCTTGAAAAAGCTATCTCCAATATTTCTCCAGATTTTGAAGTTAAATCTCGCCGTGTTGGTGGTGCAAACTACCAGATTCCATTCCCAATTTCCGGACACCGTCAGATGCACTTCGCCTTCTCATGGCTCGTTGTCTCTGCTCGTGCTCGTAAGGGTATGCCATACGAACGTCGTCTTGAAGCAGAAATCGTTGACGCTTACAATGCAACCGGTGCTGCCTTTAAGAAGAAAGAAGACACACACCGCATGGCTGAAGCTAACCGTGCTTTCGCACACTTTGCTCGCGGCTAATCAAGAGTATTATGAAAAACACCACTCCGGTGGTGTTTTTTTATTGCAAAATCCTTACTAAATCTAAACTATTCTCATTCTAAATCCCCTTAAGCCTAAACTGATATGCTATAATAATCTAAAATAAGGAGGTAAAATGATAAAACTTGCAATTAACGGCTTCGGTCGCATCGGTCGTAATGCCTTCAAGATTGCTTTTGAGCGTCGTGACGTCAAGATCGTTGCCATCAATGACCTAACTGACACCAAAACTCTAGCGCATTTATTAAAGCATGACTCAAGTTACGGCACCTATGACCGTGATGTCAAGTTTGATGAAGAGAACATCATTGTTGATGGTGAAAAAATCCGCGTCTATGCCGAGAAAGAACCAAAAAATCTTCCGTGGAAGGACCATCGCGTTGATGTGGTTATTGAATCAACTGGCTTTTTCACAGATCCAGCTAAGGCAGCTGCTCATCTTGAAGCCGGTGCTCAAAAAGTGGTAATTTCTGCTCCAGCAAAAGGCGAAGGTGCTAAAACTATTGTCATTGGCGTTAATGAAGATACTGTTACGGAAGACGATAAAATCATTTCTAACGCATCTTGTACTACCAACTGTATTGCCCCAGTGATGAAGGTGCTTGAAGATACCTTTGGTATTGAAAAGGCTCTCATGACTACAGTGCACTCTTATACTGCCTCCCAACGTATTTTGGATGCGCCCGCCAAAGATCTTCGTGAGGCTCGCGCCGCAGCCGAAAATATCGTACCTACTTCAACCGGTGCCTCTAAAGCTGCAGCTCTCACTATTCCTGCTCTGAAGGGGAAATTTGACGGTCTTTCGATTCGTGTTCCGACCCCAGTCGTCTCTCTAGCTGATATTACTGCTGTTTTGAAGAAAGATACTACCATTGAAGAGCTCCAGGAAGTCTTTAAGAATGCTGCCAAAGAACCTTTTTATGAAGGAATTCTTGGTGTCTCCGAAGAACCCTTAGTTTCTATTGATTATCGAGGTAATTCTCATTCAAGCATCGTTGATCTTCCGCTCATTAACGTAGTCGATAAAAACCTAGTCAAGGTGGTGGCTTGGTATGACAACGAATGGGGTTATTCAAATCGTCTTGTAGAGCTAGCTGCTGATTTCGGGAAAAACTAGTATGCCAAGGATTTTTATCGGTTCAGATCACCGCGGCTTTGTCGCCAAACAACATATTCTAGCCACACTAGCAAATTCCGAATGGAATGATAGTTATGAGATCGTTGATCTTGGCCCAGAAACCATTCGTCCGGATGATGACTTTAATGATTACGCTATCGCGGTTTCACGCGCTGTTAGGGAAACCGCCAATTCCCGCGGTATCTTGATCTGTGGTTCAGCCCACGGGATTGCTATTCAGTCCAATCGTTTTAAGGGTATTCGTGCCATCTGTGGTTATACTCCAGAGCTAGTCCGTCTCGGTCGACTCCATAATGACGCTAATGTTCTTTGTCTTTCGTCAGATTTTATGGATGATGCGAATATTGATCAGGCTATTGATATGTTCCTACGTGGTAATTTTCTACCCGAAGAAAGATATATTAGGCGCAACCAACGACTTGATGAGGAATCAATTTATTAGTAAAGGAAAACTATGGGTGAGGATGTATATATAGTACCGACAATTCTAACTAGTGATCCGCAGGTTTTTGCGACAGAGTTGCAAGACTACTCGCAGTTCGCTAAAAGAATTCAGATTGATCTGATGGATGGCACTTTTACCGCAGATAAAAGTTTGCCCGAGTCCGCAATCGCTGGCCTGCCACAAGATATTGATTTTGACTTACATTTGATGTCGGCTAGGCCAAGCGATCATCTCGCTCATCTTCTCCGACTCAAACCATCGCTCTGTATTCTCCATGCAGAGGCTAGTGAAGACTTGTCGCCATTCTTTGCTGAATTCAAAAAAGCTGGCATTAAAACCGGCCTAGCTCTATTGGCTGGTACTTATCCTGGACAAGTTAAGTCTTATATCGAAGCCGTGGACCATATTTTGGTTTTCGCCGGCGCTCTAGGCAAGCAAGGCGGTCAGGCTGACTTATTACAAATGGAAAAGATTAAGCTGATCCGTGAAATTAATCCTACGGTTGAGATTGGCTGGGATGGCGGCGCCAATCTTACCAATGTTCGCGCGCTTGCACACGCTGATCTCAATGTTATTAATGTAGGCTCCGCCATCTCTAAGACACAAGACCCAAAAGCTGCCTATCATCAACTTATCGAAGAATCTAAAAAACGGGGAATTATTTAATGGCTACTTCGAAATTTTGTCACAAAGTCCACTTTAAAGAGCAACCAATTTCTCGCATACTTACCGTTGGTGTAGCTATGCAGCAAATTACTCTAGTAGATCACGATGATTTTATTATAAATAAACAAAAAGTCTCTATTGGTGAGAAAGTTGATATTGATCAAATTTATTATCAACTAGGCGGTAGCGGGATTAATGCCGCTGTAACCTTCGCACGCCACGGCCATCAGTCAATCCTCATTAGTAATCTCGGCCAGGATCGCTCTGCAGAAGTCATCAAAGATTTTTTAATTGACGAAAATGTTGATACGAGTTATCTAAATCAACTTTCATTCCAAACTGGCACTTCTGTAGTCCTACTGGATTCTAAAACTGCCACCAGAACCACTATGAACTGTCTGGGTGCAGCCAAGACTTCAAACAATTTAGATTCTCACGATCTCAATCTTGCTAATCCGGATTGGTTATATCTCACAAGTTTGAATGGCGACCTTGAAAAGGCTCTAGAATTTATTGATCAGTCTAAAGAAAATCAGATTAAAGTTCTCTGGAATCCAGGTGAATTAGAGTTAAAGCAAAAGAAAAAGGTCCTAGGTCTCCTATCTGATATTGATGTACTGATCCTTAATCAAAAAGAAGCCAAAATGCTGGTCGAAGGAGAGATTCTCGAAGAACTCGTAACAAAGCTTTCCGCCTACACTAAAACCGTTATTATCACCGCAGGCGCGAGTGGTAGCATTGCAAAATCGGGGGAAGAAATATATCGTTTAGCAGAATATGAACAGAAGTCACCAACAGACCCTACGGGTGCAGGCGATGCCTTCGGTTCTGGTTTTCTTGCCGCAACTCTCGATGGCCTAGATTTTAAACATAGTCTCATCGCTGCCGCCGCAAACGCTACTTCAGTTATCTCAGAAATTGGCTCCACCAAGGGTATCCTATCAGCCAATGAAAAATATCATCCAATGCCAATCCAGCGACTCTATCTATAAAAAATATGAGGTGAAGGCCTCATATTTTTTTTCAAAACTTTTCTTTAAAACTTATACTGATTTGACGCGATTATAAATATTATCGTTAATATTGATGTGGCCAATCTTATTTGCCGCCAGTACCACTTCAGTGATATCATCTGTCACTACAAAGAGATCAAGATCTTTTTCTTTAATCATTTTATTTTTCAGCATGCTAGTTTTGAAAAACTTAATTAGTGGTCGCCAGTATGATTTTCCAATTAAGAAACATGGCATTTTTGGCATTTTACCAGTCTGAATGAGAATTAAGACTTCTGACATTTCATCAAGCGTACCTAGTCCTCCGGGAAAGAACGCATAAGCTTTACTTGCCATTACTAGCATCACCTTACGTGCAAAAAAGTAGTTAAATTCCATTGAATCGGTGAGGTATGGGTTTTCGTGTTGTTCAAATGGTAATTTGATATTCAAACCAACACTACGTCCGCCGTATTCGTATGCTCCGCGGTTAGCCGCTTCCATGATGCCAGGACCACCGCCAGTAATTACTGGATGCCCATTTTCAGCTAATAATCGTCCAAGTTCTCTAGCCTTTATATAATATTTGTCAGTCTCAGCTGTACGAGCTGATCCAAAAATAGTTACCCCCTGTGAAAAGCGACGAATCGTTGAAAGCCCCTTGAGGAGATCTTTGGCGTAAGCCAACGAACGATTGGCATCCGGTCCTGAAATCTTATTAGCTGATAATTCATTCAGCCATTCTTCTGTAATTTTATCCATAAGCTTATTATAGCAAAATACCCCTTGAATAGACATGGTAAAATAAGAATATGGAAATCACGCTTCTGCTGCATAATATCCGCTCAACCTATAATGTTGGTTCAATCCTACGCACGGCTGATGGTTTTTCGGTGAATCATGTTATCTATTCTGGCTACACACCAACTCCAGCTCCTTATTCTACGCTTCTTCCTCACCTGTCTCAAAAAATCACTACGAAGATTCATAAAACTGCTCTTGGAGCTGAACAAACTTTGTCGTCCTCTTATTCTGAAAATATCATAGAGGAAGTTCAGCTCCTACGGTCGCAAGGCTATCAGATTATTGGTTTAGAGAATAACTTAAAAGACGCTCGCTTACATCAAATCACCGAACATACTCTCCCAGGGTTAATAGCCCCTAAGGTCGCCCTTATTCTTGGAGAAGAGGTGGAAGGAATTACCTCAAAGTTACATCAATTTATTGACTTATTTTTGGAGATTCCAATGACTGGTAACAAGGAGTCTTTTAATGTTTCAGTCGCCACAGCTATCATTCTCTTCTATTTAAGATATGGTATCGATTTAAATCGCTTCTAAACTCTGCTATAATACAAAAGATTAGGGAGTTATTATGGAAAGATATAATCCAACAAAAATAGAAGAAAAATGGCAAAAAATATGGGAAACCGAGCAGGCTTTTCGTGCTGAAGAAAATGGTGCAGAAAAAATGTACCTTGCAGAAATGTTCCCCTATCCATCCGGTGCTGGTCTCCACGTTGGCCATGTTCGCAACTTCTCCATAGTTGATGTTTTAGCAAGATTTTATGCACAAAATGGCAAAAATGTTCTTCGACCTTTTGGTTATGATACCTTTGGACTCCCTGCAGAGAATTACGCAATTAAAACTGGCATTTCTCCAGCCGAAGCCACCAAAACCAATATTAATAACTTTAGAAAACAGGCTAAACGTCTAGGCTTCTATATCGATTGGAACCGTGAAATTAATACCTCTGATCCTGAATATTACCGATGGACTCAGTGGTGTTTCTTGCAGCTATTTAAAAAAGGTCTCGCTTATCAAAAAGAGAGCTATCAATGGTGGTGTCCTAACGATCAAACTGTCTTAGCTAACGAACAGGTAGAAAATGGCCATTGTTGGCGCTGTGGCTCTGAAGTTGAAAAGAAAAAAATGAAACAGTGGTTCTTTAAAATTACTGCTTATGCCGACGAGCTTCTAGACGAAATTGATCAACTTGATTGGCCTGAAAAAATCAAAACCATGCAAAAGAACTGGATTGGTCGCTCCGAGGGTGCAAAGGTTAAGTTCAAGATCAAACATCTCTCTGATACTATTGATATTTTTACAACACGCCTTGACACTATTTGTGGCGCAACTTTTCTGGTACTTGCACCTGAACATCCTAAAATTCCGGACTTAATTACCAACGAAACAGCAGAAGAAGTTAAAAACTATTGTGCTGCCGCTATCAAGAAATCAGAAATTGAACGCCAAGAAAATAAAGAGAAAACCGGTGTCTTTACGGGCAGCTTTGCTATCAATCCAGTCACTAAAGAAGAAATTCCAATCTGGGTTTCAGATTATGTTCTTATTAACTACGGCGATGGCGCTGTCATGGCAGTACCTGGCCACGATGAGCGTGATTTTGCCTTTGCCTCAAAATATCAGTTAGAAATCAGGACCGTTGTTAAGCCAATCGAGCCAAATAATCAATTGGGAGACCAAAATGAAGTTACCTCTCAGTGTTTTAAAGATCGAGGTATCTTATTGAATTCAGGAAAATATGACAATCTAACTTCTAAAGACGCTGAGCAGCAGATTTTATCAGACCTCGGTGAAAATGTAGCTAGTCGACAGGCGACTTACCGTATGCGTGACTGGTTAATCTCACGTCAAAGGTACTGGGGCTGCCCAATTCCAATTGCCTACGACAAAAATGGCGAACCTCACGCAATCCCAGAGTCCCAACTTCCAGTAGTTCTACCAGAAGTTTCTGACTATCGTCCAGACAAATCTGGCCGTTCTGCGCTTGCTAAGGCTGAGGATTGGCTAAAAGTTACCATCGATGGCGAGGAAATGACTCGAGAAACCGATACGCTTGACGGTTATGCCTGTTCTTCATGGTATCTTTGGCGCTACGCATCACCTCACTCTGCTTCCGCCGCTTGGGAACAAGAGGCTGTTAAATATTGGGAACCCCTTGATATTTATTGCGGTGCCGACCATGCTGTGGCACATCTGCTTTATGTCCGTTTCTGGTGTAAATTCTTTGCTGACCAAGGTTACCTACCATTCAGAGAACCAGTTAAAAAGCTTCTCTATAATGGGTATATCAATGCCCCTGATGGTAAAAAGATGTCAAAATCAAAAGGAAACGTCATTGATCCGCTTGATGTTATTGACTCTGGCTATGGTGCAGATACTTTGAGAACCTATGAACTTTTCATTGGTCCGTACAATGAAGATGCGGCCTGGAGTACTACCGCAATTGGTGGAGTCTACCGCTTCCTCAATCGTTGTTTCAATCTCGCAATTAATCAACAAAATAACCGTCTACCATCTGGCACTTCAACTCAGTTGATACGACATAAGACGATTAAAAAAGTAACCGAAGATATTACAAATACCAACTTTAATACCGCAGTAGCTGCCTTAATGGAGTATGTTAATGAGCTCTATAAAAGCTGTGCTTCAACCGAAGATATTATCATTTTAGGTAAATTACTTAAGCCTTTCGCTCCTCATCTTGCGTCTGAAATTCTCGAAAAAGAAGAATCTGATGATAAATGGCCTGAATATAATGAAGCTTATCTCGTCTCAGATTCTATTCAACTAATCGTACAGGTTAATGGCAAGGTTCGTGCTAAGCTAGAAATCAGCCCTGAAGATCTTGCTGATCAAGAAAAACTTAAAGAGCTTGCTCTCTCTCAAGAAAATGTTCAAAAATACCTAAACAGCGAGCCTAAAAAGATAATTATTCCAGCCGGCGGAAGGCTTATCAATATCGTTGCTTAACTCTTCAAAAAGCTTTACTTCACTCTTGAAAAATTAGGACTTTTTGTATATAATAGCCTAAATTATTGTCAATATACTAATAAGGAGCATTTAATGCCTGAACCTAAAAAGCAAAGCAGCCCAAGAAAGACTGGTCTTCGCCGAAGTCATTTACGTCTTGTTTTAGCTCGTGCTGTTAATAAAAAATCACCAGTTAAGGCTTTCGAAACAGCCAAGAAAACCCCTAATCTTAAGATTAAAACCCCAAGAACTGCCAAAGTTTTAAATAATACAAAGAAAAGCGAAAAATAATGGCAAGTAATCGGCACCTCGGTAGAATCATTGCATTACAAAGCTTGTATGAATACGAGTTTAGAGCAAAGGCGGGCGATGCTACAGCCGAAATTCAGTCTATCATCGCAAAAAATATTGAACCATATTCCAAGGCACTCGGGGACACTGAATTTGTCTTCAGTCTAGCTAATGGTGTAATCGAAAATCAAGCAAAACTTGATCGTGAATTACAACCACTGGCTCCAGAGTGGCCTCTGGACACCATCGCAGCCATCGACCGTAATATTTTACGTATTGGCCTTTATGAACTTGAGATTAGAGTTGTTCCACCAAAAGTAGTTATCAACGAAGCCGTTGAACTTGCAAAAGCTTTTGGTTCTGATAATTCATCCAAGTTTATTAATGGTGTCTTGGGTACAGCCTTCAAGCAACTTGGATTGAATAATGAAGAGGGAGATCATGAAGGAACCAAATCGCAAGTTAAGTCCCAACCAAACGCTTCCGAACAATAAACTAAGTAAACCAAAAGACACCACAAGTCGCAATTTTACAAGATCACGCTCACGTGTTCGTCCATTAAAAACCGAACGCGCTAAAAGCCTTGACCAAAAGACCTTTAAAAAGAAGCCAGCAATTAAGGAGATCGTTCGCGAGCCAACTTCAGGTGGCATCGTCTTTCGCTTTAACGAAAAAAGGAACGATATTGAAATCTTACTAATTCAAGATTCCAAAAATCGTTGGACAATTCCTAAAGGACACATTGAGGCCGGTGAAACCGCAAAACAAACGGCTATTCGCGAGATTGGTGAAGAGGCAGGACTCAATCATATAAAAGTTCTTTCATGGCTTGGCAAAATTCATTTTAAATATCGTCGAGTTGATAAACTTGTTCTAATGACCACTCAGATCTATCTAGTTCGTGCTCTTGATGGTAGGGAAAGACCAACCAAAGAAAAGTGGATGAACGGAATTAAGTGGTTTAGCTTTCGCGATGCTCTAAATGCGATTGAATATGATGATATTGAAAAGCTCATGCTCATTGCCAAGAAGCGCATTCGTGTAGGAGATTTGCAATAATTAAAATTCGGGATTTCATCAGACACTAGAATCTCTCTAGTGTCAAAGTGAGTTCCAGAAAGGAAAACATGGATAATTATCTAAAAAAATACAACATCGATCTAGAAACAATTAAAAAACATATTAGTGAAGCTTCCGTTAAGAAGAAAATTGCTGATAACCGCCCTGAAGAAACCTTTACTCCTGATATTATTGATCAGTATGCTAAAATCGCAGAAGAGAAAATGGGTATCAAATTTAATGATATCTCCCTTTTTATTACCGCTCTAACTCATCGTAGTTTCGTTAATGAACACAAGAAATCTGCGGTCGAACATAATGAGAGACTTGAGTTTTTAGGCGATGCTATTCTTGAATTAGTCGTCTCAGATTTTCTATATCAAAATTTTCATGAGCCAGAGGGGATTATGACCGCCTGGCGCTCCGCCCTAGTGCGTACCGAATCAATCGGTGCTGCATCCGAGAAAATTGGTTATATTTCACTAATTCGTCTTTCTAAAGGTGAAAAGCTTGGCAGTAGTCGCACCCATGCCTCAATCATCGCCGATTGTTTTGAGGCCGTAACCGGCGCTATCTATCTCGATCAAGGCTTTGATGCTGCCAAAGATTTTATCTATCAACATATCATTTGTAAGATGGACGAAGTTATTCTCTCTGAATCCTGGCGTGATGCTAAGAGCTATCTCCAAGAACTAGCACAAAAATTTGAAGGCAGTACACCTCAATATCACGTTATTAAGGAAGAAGGTCCCGACCATGACCGTATCTTTACGATTAATGTTGTTGTGGCTGGACATAACAGAGGTACTGGTGTCGGTCATAGTAAGCAAGAGGCCCAGTCTGCCGCAGCCGCTGAGGGTATTAAATACTACAAGAAACAATCAACAGATCAAAACCTTATCACCGGCAAGCTATCATTAATTAAATAAAAAAACAACTGATCCCAAGAGGGTCAGTTTTTTTACTATGAATCTCATTTATAAAAATCATTCCTCTTATGTTTTGCAATACATAGAAATTATGTTAAAATATCCTCTAAAGTCAATGGCTTTGCACTTTAAGAAAGGGGAGAATTATGGAGGCAAAGAATAAATTAAATATTGGCCAGATAGAAAATGTCATCAAATATTATGTACTGATGGCGAAATGGCTTTATGAGCTGGGGGATTTTGCTAGAACAAAATACCTCCAGATGAATCTTGAGAAGGATAATACCTCACGCCCGCACACTGATTACCAGCGTTTGCTGGAGAAATACTATCACGGCAGTGAGGAGGAGCTAAAGAATGCTGTTTTTATAAAATCAGAAAACAGCCAGAAGATATTGAAAGAACTACTCAACTTGTCAAGGCAAATTGGCATTGAGCAATATTTTGATAAAATCGACCCCCGCACGGGGAAGCGTCAATTAATCATGGGGCAGGACGATGGTCTGATAGTTCAAAATTTCTGCACCATTTACAGCAAGACTACCTACGGGTCAAGATTGAGGAGAAAAAACACAAAGGATATAGTCAAGAATATCCTAATCGATTTTGCTAACATCAAGGAAGATAGAATATCTTCCATTGACCGTGAGTATGTCGACAGTTTCTTTACCGATGATAAAGTCAAAGAACTGTCAAAAGAAATTTACTTAGGATTAACAGGGGGGGTGGAGAGTTCTATCAAAAGTATTATTGCAGCCGATAAGGTGCTGCCATTCATAATAAGAGCAAAGACACTCTACTCCCTCGAGAATAACTTTCAGCACCTGATAAGGGCGATGAAAGTGTCATAAATATAGGCCTCCATCTTGGAGGCTTTTTAAATTCATCTGATCCTTGAAAAAAACTTTAAAATAGTTTAAAATAATAATATTAAATTAATTAAGGAGCAAACATGCTTGCGATTCGTATGCAACGTAATGGTCGAACTCATTACCCAACCTTTCGACTAGTCGTCCAAGAATCCCAGCGTCATCCACTTTCTGGACGCGTTGTGGCTGAGGTCGGCAATTACAACCCAGAAACTAAAAAGACTACTTTAGACAAAGAAAAAATTGAATTCTATCTAAAGAATGGTGCTCAACCATCTTCACGCGTCGCCTTCATCTTCAAAAAAGAAGGTATCGCTCTTCCATCATGGTACAAGGAAGCTAATCCAAAGACCAGAAAGCCAAAACACGCAGATAAGCTTCGTAAAAATCAACCAAAAGAAGAAACTGAAGCTGCAGAGTAAAGAAAAAATAAGGTACTATAAGTACCTTATTTTTATTTATCAAACCTCAACCATTATGATATAATTCTAATAACAAAAATTAACTTGGAGAACCTATGCCAACCATTGACCAACAATTCGTAGAATACATCGTAAAAACTCTCGTAAATAATCCTGACAAAGTAAATATTGAACGCGCCATTGACGAAAAAGGTGTTCTCCTTTCTCTCAGTGTCGACCCTGAAGATGTCGGTCGCGTGATCGGTCGCCGTGGTGCCACAGCTCAGTCTATTCGCACACTACTACGCGCACTTGGAACTAAGAATGACGCTCGCTATAATTTAAAAATTGTCAATACTGATGAAAATAGCAACCTCGAGACCACTGGCGAACCAATGGTGGCTCGTACTGTTGAAGATTATGAAGAAGAATCAGAAGATTCTACTCTTACCAAAAATACTCGCGCTGAACTCGCAGATCTCGATGATCTTGATATTTAATTCAAATAGCCCTTCGGGGCTATTTTTTTGTTGAAAATTTGAGTCTATATTATAAAAAATCATCTTGACTATTCTACGTAAAAACCTTATACTTAGACCAGTTCAAGTTGAACCAAGCTAACTGCGAGTCAGCTTACATAAAGTTGAGAGCTTATATGTTCAAAAAAATCCACCGTCTAGGTGGTTTTTTGGTTATATAGTCAATAAAACAATAAAAACACCCCCGTGGGGGTGAATATTCTAAGGTGCAATTATAATCTGCGCTTTACTGAAACCATCCGCATAAGCCTCAAGTTCCGGTAATTTCTTCAGTTTATCTAGCCATCTTTTTGGGATGCCCTGTATACCGTAATAAAGACCCGCAAGTCCTCCAGTTAAAGCGCCGATACTATCCGTATCATGACCAAGATTGACAGCTCTAAGCAGCGCCTGCTCAAAGTTTCTAGTCGTAACCAAAGACCAAATCGCCGCCTCCAGACTCTCGATCACGTCAATATGTGATTGAATCGCATCTTCTGGGAATGCGGTTAAATTCTCCTTTAGGACATGACTAAACGACTCAACGCAAGCCACGGAGAAAAAGCTATAATTTTCTTGCTGAACCTTCTGTAATGCCACTGCTGGATAATACCCCTCAAGCAAAAGACACGCATAATTCACAAAAATCATATTTGCTAATATGCATTTTTCAGTTGCATGAGTCAACTTAGTGACCTTTTTTACTAAATCATATCGCTGCTTTCCCTGTATATTGTAGTTATAGCAAAGAAAAGCGATCGGTAAGATCCTAGCTAGGGCACCGTTATCACTTGCAAATTCAAAAGTTTCTCCGCATTCGTCTGGCGTATAGCCCTTCTTAAATCTGCCTATTGCCTGAGTGATAGTGGCATTTGGGTTGATTATCTCAGAGCCAACTGTATAATCTGCAAGATACAACCATCTTGACAATTTATGTAGTATGTCAGACTGATTAACCGTGCCGCATTCTCTGATTGATTCCATCAGGGCAATAGTCATTGAAGTATTCGTTGACCATGTCCCCGATGCAGTTAAATGTAAACCAAACTCCTGCATCTCTAAAACAGGATTGTTTTTTAGTTCCTCGCGAGCCTTAAATTCAACCGGTAATCCAAGGGCATCACCGACTGCGTTGCCGATAAGTCCTCCGACTACCTGATCATGATAAATAAAACCTCTAAAAGTATCCATTCTTTTACCCCCTTTTATATTTTAATATACTATGGACTCCCAAATTATAACATAAATGTAGTGTTTGTCAAAGTTAGGACTGACCCTTGAAAAATCTAGTAAAATATAGTAAAATCGGACACAAGAAGTAGTGTGTCTTCTAATAGCGAGGGTGTCCTATTCTGGCGAACTAGGATGTCGTTAGATGACAGTAATCTTCGGCGCTAAAGATTATTAACACTAAAATAGAGGAAAACGTGAGTACAAAGAATATCAGTACAGCTGGTCAGCGTGTCTTTTTTACAGACGGTGATCATCTCGAAATCCCTGATCTTACTGCACACCAGAAAGATTCCTGGGAGGAATTTATTAAATCCGGTCTCCGTGAAGTCTTCACCGAATTGAACCCAATCGATGACTACACTGGACAAAAACTATCTCTAAGATTCAAGGACTATGAATTTAAGGCTCCAAAACGCACTGTTGAGGAAGCTAAATACAACCTTGAAACCTACGAAGCTCCGCTTCATGTTAAAGCTGAACTTACTAACAAAGTTACAGGTGAGATTAAAGAACAGAATATCTACTTCGGTGATTATCCATGGATGACTGATCGTGCCACTTTTATTATTAATGGTACAGAGCGCGTCATTGTTTCTCAGCTGATCCGTTCTGCTGGTGTTTTCTTTACTGCAGATAACTACAATGGTAAGAATTTTTACGGCGCTAAGGTAATTCCAGGCCGTGGTGCTTGGCTTGAATTTGAGACAGCCACCAACGGTTCAATTAATGTTAAAATTGATCGCCGTCGTAAAATTTCTGTCACCACCTTTCTCCGTGCCTTAGGTATTACTAAGAACTCAGAGCTTAAAGAATTATTTGCCGATGTCGATAATGGTCCAATCAATTACATTGATAGTACGCTCGACAAGGATCCTACCACAAGTCAGGCAGCTGCCCTCCTTGAGGTTTATCGTCGACTTCGTCCAGGTGATCTAGCAACTGTCGAGAATGCCCGTTCTATGGTCGAACGCACCTTCTTTGACTACAAACGCTATGATTATTCTCGTGTTGGTCGTTTTAAGATCAATCAAAGACTTGGTTTTGATACTCCAAACGATAGCACTCATCGTACTCTTCAGATAGAAGATGTTATCGCCATCATCCGCGAACTTATTCGCCTCAATAATACACAGGAGCCAGCCGACGACATCGACTCACTCGCAAATCGTCGCGTTAAGATGGTTGGTGAATTGATTCAACGTCAATTCCGTCTTGGTATGCTTCGCTTACAACGCAACATCCTAGACCGCATGTCTATGGCCAACCCTGAAGAGGTTACTCCGTCTCAACTCCTTAACTCACGTCCAGTAGTTGCAGCCGTTAAAGAATTCTTCAGTAGCTCCCAGTTATCTCAGTTAATGGATTCTTACAACCCATTCTCTGAACTTTCACACAAGCGTCGTCTAAGCTCTATGGGCCCTGGTGGTCTTACTCGTGAACGTGCCGGTTTTGATGTTCGTGATACTCACCCTACTCATTACGGTCGTATCTGTACCGTCGAAACTCCAGAAGGTGCCAACGTTGGTCTCGTATTAAACCTCGCAACTTACGCCCGTATCAATGAATATGGCTTTATTGAAGCACCATATCGTGTAGTCAAGGACGGTAAAGTTACTGATGAAGTTGTCTATGTTGATGCCAGTCTTGAAAAAGATATGGTTATTGCTGATACTTCCGCTAAGCTTAACAAAGATGGTAGTTTTGTCGATGAACGTGTCTCTGCTCGTATTAATGGTCAGCCAGCTCAGGTTGAATCCAGCCGTGTCACTCACGTCGATGCCGCACATAAGGAAATTCTTGGTGCGTCAGCATCCCTAATTCCATTCGTTGAGAAAAACCGTGTTGACCGTGCGCTCATGGGCTGTGCCATGCAGAAACAGGCAGTTCCACTTCTAAAGAATACCGCCCCAACTGTAGGTACCGGTGTTGAATCTGATATCGCGAGATACACTTCTCAACTTATTACCGCTGACATGGACGGTATGGTTAAGAAAGCTGACGGTGTTTCAATCATTGTTGACTATGATAATGGCACTTCTAGAGAATATAAAATTGCTCACTTTGAGCAGACAAACTCTGATCAGTGTTACAACCAACGCTGTATGGTTACTCGTGGTCAAAAGGTTAAAGCTGGTGATATTCTTATTGAGGGCGCCTCTATTGAAGATGGCGAAATCGCCCTTGGCCGTAACCTCTTAGTTGCTTTCATGCCATGGCGTGGTTACAACATGGATGACGCTATCGTTGTCTCACGTAAACTAGTTGAAGACGACACCTTGACCTCTATTAATATTAAAGACTTTGATGTTGAAGTTCGTGAAACTAAGCTTGGTCCAGAGCAAGTTACTCGTGATATTCCAAACGTCTCAGAGCATGCTCTACGTCACCTTGGTGAAGATGGTATCGTTACCATTGGTTCTGAAGTTTCTACTGGTGATATTCTCGTTGGTAAAATTACTCCAAAGGGTGAACAAGAACTAAGTTCAGAAGAGCGCCTTCTTCGTGCTATTTTCGGTGAAAAAGCCAAAGATGTCCGTGATACTTCAGTCCGCATGAGCGGTGGTACTTCAGGCAAAGTTATTGGCGTCCGCATTTACACTCGTGAACAGGGTCACGAACTAAAGGCCGGTGTTCTGATGCAGATCAAAATCTTTGTAGCAGAAATGCGTAAGATTCAGATCGGTGATAAGATGGCAGGCCGTTACGGTAACAAGGGCGTAGTTTCCCGCGTTCTACCAGTTGAAGATATGCCATTCATGGCCGATGGTACTCCAGTAGATGTTGTACTCTCTCCAATGGGCGTACCTTCCCGTATGAACCTTGGTCAGCTTTACGAAATCCATATTGGTATGGCTGCACGTATTCTTGGTTACAAGGTTGCTACCCCATCCTTCAACGGTATTCCAGATGAAGTGATTTCAGATGAGCTCGCAAAAGCTGGCATCGATCGTAATGGTCGTGTCCAACTCTATGATGGTCTCACTGGTGAACCATTTAACGAAAAGACCGCAGTTGGCGTTATGCATATGATTAAGCTTCACCACATGGTTGAAGATAAGATCCACGCTCGTTCAACCGGTCCTTACACAATGGTTACACAACAGCCACTTGGTGGTAAAGCACAAAACGGTGGTCAGCGTTTCGGAGAGATGGAGGTTTGGGCTCTCGAAGCTTATGGTGCATCAAGTATCTTACAGGAAATGCTTACAATTAAATCTGATGACGTTTACGGACGCGCTAAGGCCTATGAATCTATTATTAAACATGAGCCAATTCAAGGTCCAAAGCTTCCTGAAGGTTTCAACGTCCTAGTGAAGGAATTACAAGGTCTTGGTCTCAAGGTTGATCTGCTTGATAATGGTGAAGCTAGAGACGCCGATAGTGTAATTGAAGATACTTCAAGAGAAATTGAAAAATCTCAAGATGATCGCCTAATTTACGCTAAACACAACGTACATATTAATGATGATGAAAACGACATAATCGACCTAACCGACGAAGAGATCGAAGAATCTCTCGATGGTCAAGGAATTACAATTAAAGACGGAGACAGTGAAGATAACATTGATCTCGGAGAGGAGTTCTAATGGCTTGGATGGACAACTACATTTCAGCTAGCGACTTCGACTCAATTCGTCTCAGCATCGCCAGTGCTGACGATATCTTGAGTTGGAGCTATGGTGAAGTATTGAAGCCAGAAACAATCAACTACCGTACTCAGAAACCTGAGCGTGACGGTCTATTCTGCGAACGTATTTTCGGTCCAGTGAAAGATATTAACCCCCATGATAGTAAATTGAAGGGTGTTCGCTCTCGCGAAGCTGCCGTTGATAAGGAAGGGAACTTAGTGACAAAGTCCATCGCTCGTCGTGAGCGTATGGGCCACATTAAACTTGCTGCACCAGTTGCTCATATCTGGTTTATGCGTGGTACTCCATCTGCACTAAGCCTACTTCTTGATCTCACTGTTAAGAATATCGAGAAAGTCGTCTATTTTGCCTCTTACCTCATTATTAATGCCAAAGACGCTGAAGTAGAACAAACTTTGAATGATCTTAAGGCCCAACATGAAGCAAGTCTTCAGGCAATCAAAATTCGTTATGCCGAAGCTGCCAAAGAAGCTGGTTCTAACCCAGAAAAACTCGCAAATGAGCAAGCTAAAGAAGTTGAAGAAGTTGAAAAAGATTTCATTACTCGTAAAAGCATCCTTGAAGGACTTAAAAAAGGAGCCGTCATCTCTGAGATTGATTATCGCAATCTTCCAGAAGAATACGAAGATCTTATTGAGGCCGAAATGGGCGCTGGCGCTATTAAGAAAATCCTTGATGAAATCGACATTAATCAGATGATTGACGATTTATCTGCCGAAGCTGCTGAAGCTAAAGGTCAAAAAGAGCGCAAACTAATTAAACGGATTAAGGTTCTTGAAGGCATGAAGAATGCCGGCATTCAGCCAGCTGATCTTGTCCTTACTGTTATCCCAGTCATCCCTCCAGATCTCCGTCCTATGATCTCTCTCCCTGGTGGACGCTTTGCTACTTCCGATCTTAACGATCTCTATCGTCGTGTTATCAACCGTAACAACCGTTTGAAGAAGCTACTTGATCTTAATGCTCCAGAGGTTATTGTCCATAACGAAATGCGCATGCTTCAAGAAGCTGTTGACTCACTCATCGATAATAACGCTTCTCATGGTCGTCTTGCTAGCTCACAAAACGGTCGCCGTAAACTTAAATCACTTTCCGATCTATTAAAGGGTAAGCAAGGTCGTTTCCGCCAGAATCTTCTCGGTAAGCGTGTTGACTACTCTGGTCGTTCAGTGATTGTTGTCGGTCCAGATCTAAAACTTAATGAGTGTGGTCTTCCAAAACTCATGGCTCTAGAACTCTTTAAGCCATTTGTAATTTCATGGTTACTTCTTCATGAATACGCTCCAAATACCCGTGCTGCTTCTCGTATGATTGAAGCTAAAGAATCGATCGTTTGGGATGCTCTTGATGAAGTTATTAAGGGTCGATATGTTCTCTTGAACCGTGCTCCATCTTTGCACCGTCTCTCTATTCAAGCTTTCCAACCAAGATTGATTGATGGTATGGCAATTCAGCTCCACCCACTTGTCGCTTCCGGTTTCAACGCCGACTACGATGGTGACCAAATGGCTATTCATCTTCCATTGTCTGACGAAGCCCAAAAAGAAGCCCAGGAGCTTATGACTGCACAAAACAACCTCTTAAAGCCTGCTGATGGTTCTCCGGTTCTAGCTATCTATCAGGACGTCGTACTTGGTAGCTACTACCTTACCTATGACAAACCAGGCACCGAATCTAACAAACCTCTAGCTTTCAGTTCAGTTTATGAAGCTGAAATGGCTTATGATCGTGGCGATATTGCTCTTCAAACCCCAATTCGCGTGTTCGCAAAGAAGGAAATCCGTGACACTACATTAGGTCGCGTCATCTTTAATGAAATTCTTCCAGAAGATTATCCATACGATAATGGTGTTCAAACTTCAAAACACTTGAAGAAGGTCATGGCTAATATCTTTAACGACTATGGTCCTAAGGTAACTGTTGAAGTTGCAGATAAACTTAAGGATCTCGCCTTTGAATATGAAACTATTGCTTCTATTTCAACCTGTAAAGACGACTATCCAACCTACCCAGAAATTGCCGACTTTATCGCAAAAGGTGATGCTAAGACCGCCCTTATTCAAGATCAATTTGAACAAGGTCTTCTTACTGACACAGAACGTTATAACCTCACAATTGCCAACTGGCGTGAAATCGATGGTGAAATTTCTAGCTTCCTTAAGCAAAAACTTTCATCAATGGATACCGATATTGCCGTGATGACCAACTCTGGCGCTCGTGGTTCTGTCTCTGGTATTAAGCTTGCTTCTGCAGCAATTGGTATCATGGTCGACATTAACAACCGTGAAATCGAGCTTCCAGTCAAGTCAAGCTACAAGAATGGTCTCAATACCCTCGAATCCTTCATTGCCACCCGAGGTGCTCGTCAAGGCCAGGTTTCAACCGCTCTTCGTACCGCCGACTCCGGTTACCTTACTCGTCGTCTTGTTGACGTCGCCCAAGACGTCTTCACTACAGATACTGACGCCGAAGACCCAGGCTTTGAGGTCTTTAAGTCTGAAACTGAACAGACTGGCATTGAGTTCGTCCAGCGCATTGCTGGTCGCTATACTGCTGCCACAATTCCAGGTTACCTAGAGAACGACCAGCTTATCACCCGCGATTTTGCAGAACAAATTGCCGCAGATGATAATATTGAATCAGTTCGCATTCAATCTGTTCTTACAACCAAATCAGTCAACGGTATTCCACAGAAGGCCTATGGTGTAGACATGGCCACTAGGAAACTAGTTGAACCAAATCAACCAGTTGGTGTTATTGCTGCCCAATCTCTTGGTGAGTTAGGTACCCAGCTTACCCTTGATACTAAACACTCTTCCGGTGTTGCCGGTTCTGGTGCTATCTCCCGTGGTCTTCCTCGTGTAGAAGAGCTTCTAGAAGCAAGAAATCCGAAAGGTCAAGCTTGGATCGCTCCAGTTGCTGGTCTCTGTGAAGTTTGGGAAGATGGCAATCACTTTGTTGTTCAAATCACCCCAACATCTGGTAAGACTGAACGCATTGAAATTAGCGATGATCGCAAGATTATGGTAAAAGACGGTGCTTCAGTTAAAACTGGTGACGTGATTGCCGCCAAGGCAAAAGGTATGGAACCAATTATTGCTCCATTCGATGGTAATGCGCAGATTGTTGATCATGCAGTACTTATCACCGAAGGTGGTAATGGTCCTGTTCGTGTTGAAATTCCAAATGACGCAGAGATGCTTGTAAAAAGCAACGACTCTGTTCAAGCAGGTGATCGCCTCACTACTGGTTCATTAAATCTCCAAGATCAGCTCAAGTATAAAGGTGTTGAGGCGACTGCCCGTTATATCATGAATGATATTATGGCAGTTTACGCCGCAAACGGTAACGACGTTTCCGCTAAACACCTTGAGGTTATCGTCCGCCAGATGTTTAGTCGCGTCATGATTGAAGAATCCGGCGATACCAACTTTGTTGCAGGCGATATTACTTCAATCAATGCAGTTGAAGAAGCTAACCGCGAATGTATTGATACTGGCCGCACTCCAGCTGAATACACACAGCTTCTCCTCGGTATTACCAAGGTCTCTATCTGGTCCGATTCCTTCCTATCAGCAGCATCTTTCCAAGATACCACTCGCGTGCTTATTAATGCCGCCATCAATGGTCGCGTTGATAAACTCCATGGTCTAAAGGAAAATGTCATTATTGGTCGCAAAATTCCTGTGGGAACTGGTGTCCGTAAACTAGATGTTTCTGAAGAAGAAATTGAAGGTAACTTCGGCGATTTCAAAATCGTCCAAGACGAAAACTTCTAAGATCTAAATAAAAAAATAGCCTCAAACGGGGCTATTTTTTGTTATATAATCAAACAATGCACGTATATGTAGAAACTATCAAACAAGCTTCCTTTATCTTTCCAACTATTGCTATTGTTTTTACTATTCCATATCTAATTTATAATTATAAAAAATATGGTTCCATCCTTAGTCTTCGCATTTGGATAATATATTCATTTATACTCTATCTTCTTTGTGCTTATTGTTTAATAATCCTACCTCTTCCATCATCCGAAAAAGCTCAAACCCTCATCGGGCATCATATGCAACTTCGACCTTTTAATTTTATTTTTGACATTGCGAAAGACATCCAGATTACTCCAGATATTCCCAGAACTTTTATCGCCATCTTAAAAGATAAAGCTCTTCTTACAACTCTATTTAATGTAATAATGACGTTACCATTCGGTTTTTACCTACGCTATTATTTTAGAAATACTTTTTCACAAATTATCAAAAAAACTTTTCTACTTTCATTCTTTTTTGAGCTTACTCAACTCAGTGGACTCTATTTTATTTATAGTGGAAATTACCGACTTTTCGACGTCGATGATTTAATCACTAATACCCTTGGAGGCATACTTGGATATCTTCTTGCGATTTTACTTGCCAAATTTCTACCTACCCGAGAAGAAATAGATCGAAAAAGCTATGATAGAAGTAAGAAAATTTCTTTCTTTAGACGCTTGGTTGCTTTAGGCATTGATTTAGTTGGTGCAATTTTATTCTACTTTGTTATTGGTTCGCATCTTTTTCAGCTATTTAATCTAGAACCTACTACTATTTTTGGACAACTACTCTCCATAACACTCTTTTACACCTTCATTTCAACTCTTACTAATGGTCAAACTTTAGGCTTCTTCATAACTAATTTAAGAGTTCGTCTAGACAACGAGACTGCCGCAACTACTGTATTCAATAAAGCTTGTCATTACTTCATACGCTATGCACTTTTTATCTTGCAATACATCGTCATTCCGCTTATGGGCGTATGGCTGATCGGAATTCTCTTTTTTAGTCAAATTATTAGCGAAAACACAATTGCTATTCTTGTTCTAACGTACATCTTCATATTATTTCTTTATTTTCTTGTTACTGTCATCTTAGTTTCTTTTAGAAAACCGCTCCTTTATGAAAAAATTTCAAGAACTAAATTAGAAAACACCGTCATTAATAAAACAAAAAAAGATAAAAGTGATAACATTGCTAAGGAAACTCCTCTTGAAGATTAACTAATTCTATGCTAAAATACACGTGTAAGTTTATCAAGGTGACATTTGACTAACTAGACCAAAGAAAAAGCCGCTCGTTTCCGACTGCAATGATTTTTCTTAAGCAGATTTTCTGCAAAAAATCATAGGCCAAGCAGAGAAACGGTCTGGAACTCTTCTTAGTCTAGCTATTAGAGTGTCGCCATTAAAGGAAAGGAAAAGATGAAAGTCATCCTCGGCACCAAAATTGGTATGACCCAGATCATCGGCGAAGATGGATTAGTAACTCCAGTTACCATCCTTCAAGCTGGACCAGCCACAGTGACTCAGATAAAAACCGTCGACACCGATGGTTATAATGCTGTGCAGCTTGGATACGGTCAGGGTAAGAATCTGAGCAAGTCGGTATCAGCTCATGTCAAAAAAGCTGACGAAACATTAAGTCCTAAAATCTTGAAGGAATTTCGTACGGATTCCACTCTAGAGTTTAAACTCGGTGATACACTCACTGTAGAAAGCTTCGAACTCGGAGACAAGGTGGCAGTAACTGGTATTTCGAAAGGCAAAGGATTCGCTGGTACTGTCAAGCGTTGGAACTTCCAAGAGTCACGCAATACTCATGGCTTTAAGGGAAATATTAGAAGAGTCGGTTCAATCGGTTCAATGTATCCACAAAAAGTTTTCAAGGGTAAGCGTATGCCAGGTCGTATGGGTCATGATCAAGTAACTGTAAAGAACTTAGTCATTGCCTACATCGACAAAGAAAATAATATCTTAGGTGTAAAGGGCGCAGTCCCAGGTCCTAAGAAAGGAATCGTAACTGTGGAGGGAAAGGAGTAATATGGCAGATTTAAATCCAGAAATCTTCAATCTCGAAGTTACAAATCATGAGCTAGTCAAATTAGCCTATGATGCATATCTCGCTAATTCACGTAGTTCACATGCAAAAACCTTAAAGCGTGGTGAAGTTCGTGGTGGTGGTAAGAAACCTTGGAAACAAAAAGGTACTGGCCGTGCAAGGTTTGGTTCAACTCGTAACCCAATCTGGCGTCACGGTGGTATAGCTGGTGGTCGTACTGGCGAAGAAAACTTCACCAAGAAACTCAGCAAAAACGCTAAGAGAATTGCAGTTATGCAAGCTCTCTCAATGAAGAATACAAAAAATGCAATCCAAGTTATCGATAATCTTGGCATTAAAGATGGTAAGGTCAAAGAAGTTATCAAAACCCTTACAGATCACAAAGTTACTCCAAAGAACGTTTTAATCGTCGTTCCAGAGAAAGATGAGCTCACTTTGCGCGCAACCAACAATATTGCTTTCGCCAAGGTTGTTCGTCCAACTTTCCTTAATGTCTTCGATATCATGAATGCAGATACCATTGTTATCGTCAAAGATGCAGTCGCCTCTATTGACAACTGGCTAATCGGAAAGGAGAATGCCTAATGTTAGTTATTCCACGTGCTACCGAAAAAGCCTACACTGAACAAACTAAGAACACTTATATCTTTTATGTTCCAGCTGATGCTACTAAGCAAGAAGTTGCCAAGTCCATTGCTGAACAATACAATGTCACCGTTAAAGATATTCGCATCTTAATTAGAAAAGGTAAAGCAGCTCGTTTCTCAAAAGGCAAACATGCTTACCCTGGTAAAACCTACCGCCGCGATCGCAAAGTAGCTTATGTTACTTTAAACGCTGGCGATAAAATCCGTATTTTCGACGAAGAAAAAGTTGAGGAAGGAGATAAAAAATAATGAGCATTAAAGCTTATCGTCCTACCACTCCTGCTCAGCGCCAGAAGACTACGCAGGATTTCGACCAAATTACTACAAGAAAGCCTCTCAAGTCTTTATTAAAAGCTAAAAAGCAGAATGCTGGTAAAAACAGCCAAGGACGTATCACTGTCCGCCATCGTGGTGGTGGTGTAAAACGTCACTATCGCTTAGTTACCCATAATCTTCCAAAGAATATGACTTTTGAAATTATGGAAATTGAGTACGATCCAAACCGTAGTGCACGTATTGCCCGTGTTAAAGACACCAACAATACTTTCTACTACGTCGTTGCAGATTCCAAGATGTTTAAAGGTAAGACCTTCCAAACTGGTGCCGAGGCTCCAATCGAAGAATCGAACCGTCTACCACTTAGCAATATCCCAGTTGGTACCATGGTTTATTCTATCGAACTAACTCCAGGCCGCGGTGCACAGATGGTTCGCTCCGCTGGTAATTCAGCTCAACTTATGGCAAAAGAAGGTTCTTATGTAACTCTTCGTATGCCTTCCGGTGAAGTTCGCAAAGTTCTTGCTTCCTGCGAAGCTTCAATTGGTACAGTTGGTAACATGCAACACCAAAATATTAAAATCGGTTCAGCTGGTCGTGTCCGCCGTAAAGGTATTCGCCCAACTGTCCGTGGTGTTGTCATGAACGCTACAGATCACCCACACGGTGGTGGTGACGGTGGCCGTCACGGTACTGGTAAAGCTCCTCGTACACCATGGGGTCAGCTCACTCTTGGCTTCCGTACTCGCCACAATAAGAAAACTAATAAAATGATCGTGCGCAGTCGTCACGAAGGAAAGAGGAAATAGTCTATGGGAAGAAGCCTCAAAAAAGGTCCTTTCGTGGATTTTAAACTAGAAAAGAAAATCAAAGCTCTTTCTGCCGAAGATCGCACCGTAATTAAAACTTGGGCACGCTACTCAACAATCTTCCCAGAGATGGTTGGTCGCACAGTTGCCGTACATAACGGTAAAGTTCATGTCCCAGTTTTCGTTTCAGAAAATATGGTCGGTCACAAGCTTGGCGAATTTGCCCCAACCCGCAAATTTAAACGCCATGGTGGTAAGAAAGCCGCTGAAGCTGCAAAACGAGGAGGTAAATAATGTCTACTCATTTTGCACACGCATATATAAAAGGTATTGACTCAATGCCACGCAAGACTAACATCGTCGCAAGTCTAGTTCGCGATCGTTACGTAGCTGACGCTATTGTAATTCTCGAACACACTCCACGCCGCGCTGCTCGTCCTGTTCTTAAAGCCATCGATTCCGCCAAAGCTAATCTCTTAAACTCAGGCGTTTCAATCGATCCTAAGACAATTCGTATTGCTCGCATTTCAGTCACCGCAGGTACGCGCATTCGTCGCTTTGTTCCTGCATCACGTGGTCGTGCTCTTCCTTTCGAAAAAATCTCCAGCAATATCTTCGTTGAAGTTGCTGGTGAAGAGAAAGTTAAAAAAGCCGAGACTACTAAAAAGGAGGACAAGTAATGGGACAAAAAGTTAACCCTGTTTCTTATCGTCTACAAATCAGCAAAGACTGGTCTTCCAAATGGTTTACCAGAAATACTGACTTCAAAAAATGGTTAATTGAAGATGTTAAGATTCGCGAGGCTATTGAAAATCGTTTCAAGTCTCGTCCAACCATTGCTCGCATTGATATCGAGCGTACTGACAACCTCACTACAATCACCATCCGTACCGCAAAAGCAGGTGCCGTGATTGGTAAACAGGGTGCAGGTATTAACGAAATCAAGAAAGAGCTTGAAAAATTTGTTTCACAGCCAATTCGTATTAATGTTGAAGAAGTTAAAAAACCAGAACTTTCTGCCAAATTAGTGGCTGAAAATATTGGCTTCCAACTCGGTAAGCGTATGAATTTCCGTCGCGCCGTTAAAATGGCTAGCCAATCCACTATGGCCGCAGGTGCTAAAGGTGTTCGTATCGAAGTTTCCGGCCGTCTTAATGGTGCCGAAATGTCACGTCGCGAAAAGTTTATTGAGGGTTCAGTTCCTCTACATACTCTTCGTGCTGATATTGACTTTTATATTCACCATGCTCCAACCATCGCTGGTATTGTCGGTGTTAAGGTCTGGATCTATAAGGGAGAGAAATAATTATGGCTATTTTACTTCCAAGTCGCGTTGCACATCGCAAAGTTAGAAAAGGTAAAAACAACGGCGTAGCTACTCGCTGTAACACGGTAGCATTTGGTGAATTTGGTCTCATGTCACTCGACAACGAACGCATCAATTCCCGCCAAATCGAAGCCGCACGTCAGGCCATCACCCGCTATATCAAACGTGGTGGTAAAGTATGGATTCGCATCTTCCCACACACCCCAGTCACCAAGAAACCTCTTGATGTAAAAATGGGCTCCGGTAAAGGTGAACCACAGTTCTACGTCGCCAAAGTTAAAACTGGTACAGTGATGTTCGAAATGGGCGAAGTCACCGAAGAGCAGGCTAAAGAAGCTCTTCGTCTTGCCTCACACAAATTACCTGTACGCTGTAAATTCGTAAGGAAAGGAGATCAGTAATTATGGCAGAAAAACAAGCTAAAAAAACTGAAAAAGTTCTAAAACCGTTAGCTGATCTTCAAAAAGAATTACTCGAAGCTCGTCGTGGATTAATTGAAAGTACACTTCAAAATCCACACAAGATCAAAGCTTTAAGAAAAGAAATCGCAAGATCAAAAACGTTAATTAATCAAGGAAAGGGAGCCTAAGTATGGCACAAACACTTCAAGGAGTAGTTACTTCTGACAAACGTGACAAGACCATTACTGTCTCCATCACTGACCGCGAAACTCATCCCCTTTATCGCAAGCAGTACTCACACACTCGTAAGTACACCGCTCACGATGAGAACAATGAGGCAAAGTTAGGAGACAAGGTTGAAATCACCGCTTGCCGTCCTTATTCAAAAACCTGCACCTATAAACTCGTCAAGATTCTTGAGCGATCACACGGTACAGTTGAATTAAAAGACGATGTCAAGAATGCACTACCTGAAGATGAAACCACAGGGGAGGAAAATTAATTATGATTCAACAGGAAACTAGATTGCATGTAGCCGACAACAGTGGCGCCAAGGAACTTGGAGTAATCCGTGTCCTTGGTGGCACTCGTGCTCGTTACGCTCGTGTCGGTGACATTGTTACCGCCAGCGTTAAAGAAGCTTCACCTACAGGCAACATTAAAAAGAAGGCTGTAGTCCGTGCTGTTATCGTACGTACTCGTGGCCAAATCCGTCGTGCAGATGGTTCAACCATCCGCTTCGACGACAACGCTGCCGTCATCATTAACGACGATAAAAACCCTAAAGGCACTCGTGTCTTTGGTCCAGTTCCACGTGAACTTCGCGAACTTGGCTTTAACAAAATTATCAGCTTAGCACCGGAGGTACTCTAATATGGCACAGAATCTCAAATCAGGTGATGTCGTAACCATTATCGCCGGCGACAATAAAGGCAAATCTGGTAAGATCGTTAAGATGGATCGCAAAAACCACAAAGCTATGATCGAAGGCATTGGAATTCGTGAACGCCACATGCGTGCCACAGAGTTCAATCCAAAAGGCGGCAAGAAAGATATTCATGTCGGTATCGATCTTTCAAACCTTAAGAAAGAAGGGAAATAATTATGTCAGATAAATATATTCCTCGTCTTAAAGCACTCTACAACGACGAAATCGTTAAAAATCTTGAAAAAGATTTAAATATCGACAATATCAATAAGCTACCAAAGCTTGAGAAAGTTATCATCTCATGTGGTGTAGGTAAGAAACGTGAGGATAAGCATTTTACAGAGACTGTAGCCTTGACACTCGAGAAGATCGCTGGCCAAGCTCCAATCTCACGTCTTGCAAAGAAATCAATCGCATCTTTCAAAATCCGTAAAGGCATGGGTGCCCCAGTTGGTTACCTTGTCACTCTACGCAACGACAAGATGTATGAATTCGTTGATCGCTTCATCAGTATTGCCCTACCTCATGTTCGTGACTTCCACGGCGTACCTACAAATTCATTCGATATGCAAGGTAATTACTCAATTGGCCTTAAAGAACAAACCGTCTTCCCAGAAATCACTTTCGAAGATGCTTCAGTTCTACATGGTCTCGAAGTTACTTTTATTATCAAGAATGGCTCCAAAGAAGGTAGTCGCAAGTTATTAGAGGCATTTGGTATGCCTTTCGAAAAGAAGGAGAGCAAATAATATGGCGAAAAAATCAGCAGTCCTTCGTGACCTTAAACGCCAGAAAATGTTTGACAAATACAAAGCCAAACGTGCTGAATTAAAGGCAGCTGGCGACCTAGAAGGTCTTCAAAAATTACCTAAAAACTCAAGCCCAACCCGACTTAAGAATCGCGACCTCCTTGACGGTCGTCCACGTGGCTACATGCGCCGCTTCGGTCTAAGCCGTATTAGCTTCCGTGAAAAAGCTAGCAAGGGTGAGATCCCTGGTGTAACAAAGAGTAGTTGGTAAGGAAAGGAGTAAGTTATGTCATTACAATCAACAGATCAGATCGCAGACCTTATCACCCGCATCCGTAATGCTATCATGGTTAATAAAAATGAGATTAGCGTTCCAGCTTCTAAGCTTAAGCTTGCAATTCTTGAAGGTCTAAAGCGCACCAAATTTATCACAGACTATAACGTAGTTGAAGCTACTCCACGTAACTCCATCCGCGTCGTAATCAACGAAATCAACGAAGCTCCACGCATTAACGAGATTACTAAGGTATCCAAACCAGGTCGTCGCGTTTACGCTGGTGTTGACGAGTTACCAAAAGTTAAGTCAGGTCGTGGTATCGTCCTTATCTCAACTTCTAAGGGTGTTATGACTGGCGACGAAGCAAAACAGGCTCGTCTCGGTGGTGAAATCCTAGTCAAAGTTTGGTAATTTAGTTTCAGAAAAATAGAGCCTAATGGGCTCTATTTTTTTTAACTATTTTTATTATTTCCTTTATTTTTTGAATCTCATCCTCGGAAAAACGCTTTATGAAAAAATTGTCTAGAATCTCAACCTTAGATTCGCCCTCCTCACCATCTGTTAAATACTTATAAGCATCGATATCTAGTGAAGAAAATTTTAGAAAATTCAAAATACTCAAAAACTCCTCGTATTGACTCTCACTGTTAATCGTTTTTAATTTTTCTCTAGCGGTTTCAAGTTGCTTCAATACATAACTATTTCGGTCTATATCAATAATTGGGATATTGAAGAATTTGGCGTGCTTGACCATCTGCTCAGAGTAAAAACCATCATATGTGATTAGAAAATCTGGCATTAAGCTCTGATTATTTACATCAAAACGCCTAAGAAATACTTCATTATAGGAACTAGTGCTTTTGTAAGCCAACTCATCGAGTGACTCTACTTCGTACTGACCATCAGATACCGCCATTTCACCAACATTATTTGCCGTCTCACCATCACTTTTATATACACCAATCAGGGTATTTTTCTTGATTTTACAAAAACCATAAGCCACTCCAAAAAAGCTTGTGGCTGCCCCATGCATGATATTAATCTCACTATCGACATAAGAACAACTCAAAGTATTACTTTTCTCACCCCTACTATCATTCTCCTGATTTACCCAATAATCTGGATTTAAAAGTAAGTTCTGTGATCTAACAAACCCAGTTGAATTAACGTCAGTTTCAGGTGACAATCGATAATCTACTGTATGTTGCAAAAACCTAATTGGAAAACCAGATAATTTATATACTAAAATTTCATTCGTTTGATCTATGCTGCTCTTACTATCTATCTCATCAAAAAACATCTTACCATCAGACTCATCGTCAAGCGAAGATTCGTTAGTATTTAAAAAACCCAAAGAAATACCAGGCTCACGCCTAGAAACGGCCAAATCTAGCTCTGAAAGCGTAGTAAGCTTTGCTTGGAACTCAGCCTCAAGCACTTCATGAATAGACTGCTTGTCAGATTTACGGTTAGCAGAATCGGGTGCCTCAGCTTGGCCAATAAATTCTTTCAGAATTTCAACCATCCGTAATTCATTTTCAAGATAAGAATTAACTGGCTTATTCTCAAGATCAGAGTCATTTTCGAAATCACTATTCCTACTAAAAACCGAACCTCTCTCAAAATCCTTATCTTTATTCATAATAACTATTTTACTATAAACAACCGCTAAAATCCCTATCCAAAAGAACAGAGGTAGTCTTGCCTAAAATAGTAAAATATGCTATCATCACGAGGATAATATTAATTGAAAGGAAGATATGAGTCGTATCGGAAAACAACCTGTACAGATTCCTGCAGGAGTGACAATCACGGTCGGCGAACAGATTATCACTGTCGCTGGACCTAAAGGTTCACTCGAGGTTCCTGTTCAGGAAAACGTCGTAGTTAATATCGAAGACGGAAAAGCTATCGTTACTCGTAAAGATGACGAGCCTAAGTCCCGTTCTTGGCATGGTCTACAACGCGCACTTTTGAATAACGCCGTCATTGGTGTCACTCAAGGCTTTGAAAAGAAGCTTGAGATTAATGGTGTTGGTTATCGTCTTTCAGGCGGACCAAAAGAAATTGAGATGTCTCTCGGTTTCTCCCATCCTGTTAAGGAATAGAATTAAAAACTAACAAGATGGAAATCATCGTTTCTGGCATTGACAAACAAAAAGTTGGTCAAACTGCAGCAGAAATTCGCGCCTTCAAGAAACCAGAACCATACAAGGGTAAAGGTATTAAATATGCTGACGAAGTTATTCTCCGTAAGGCAGGAAAGGCAGGAAAGAAATAATGAATAAGGTTTTTCGTGCAAATCGAACCCGTGCTAAAATTCACGGTACGAAGGAGCGTCCTCGTCTCACTGTACATATCAGCAACTTAAACGTTACTGCACAAATCATCAATGATGACACCATGACAACACTTGCCTACGCAACAACCGTTGGCAAAAAGATGACTGGAACTATGTCAGAAAAAGCAGCTCAAATTGGCACCGAAATTGCCAAGTTAGCAAAGAAAGCAAATATCAGCAAGGTTGTTTTCGACCGAGGTTCAAGACTATACGCTGGACGCATGTCTTCACTCGCCGAAGCAGCTCGTAAGGAAGGATTGGAGTTCTAATATGGCCGACGCAAATACAACTGCTCCAAAGCAACCAAAAGTTGTCAATAAGTCCGGTACTTTAAAGATGACTGACGAAGTTGCTGCTACCAAGCAGACCCGCGATATGTCAGGTCGACCAATGCGTAAAAACACACGTCGTGACCGCGTAAAAGCCGACAACGCACCAAAAGAATTTGAAGAAATCACCATCAATATCGATCGCGTTTCTCGTACCGTCAAAGGCGGTCGCCGTATGCGTTTTAAAGCACTTGTTGCCGTAGGCAATAAGAAAAACAAAGTTGGTGTTGGTGTAGCAAAAGGTGGTGACGTTACTACCGCCGTACAAAAAGCTGTTCGTGTTGCTAAAAAGAACATGATTACCTTCAATATGAACGAAGAAACTATCTGCCATGAAGTTGAAACCAAAACCACTGGCGCACGCGTCTTAATGAAGCCTGCCGCTCCTGGTACTGGTATTATCGCTGGCGGTATCGTCCGTTCTATAATCGGCCTCACTGGAGTTAAGAACTTAATTTCAAAATCACTTGGCTCAACCAATAAAGTCAACATTGCTTACGCCGTTATCGAAGGTCTTAGACAGCAAGTTCCACGTGCAAAATGGAATACTACTATCGAAAAAGGTAAAACCTCCAAAAAGGAGAATAAATAATGAAGTATAATGAGTTAATCGTTGAGCGCAATACTCGCCCAACCCGCGCCGGTCGTGGTATCGCAGCTGGTCGTGGTAAAACCGCAGGTCGTGGTACTAAAGGTCAGAAGGCTCGTACAGGTCACCGCAAGATGCCAGCAACCTTCATGGGTGGTCAGCGTGCTCTTATGCAAGCAGTTCCAAAACTTAAAGGCTTCAAATCTCTTCACAAGAAAGCAGAGCTTGTCTACACCGACAACCTCAATGGTCTATCCGGTATTGTCGACAACTTCATTCTAGCTGAAGCGAACCTCATCACCAACCCATACGTCAAAGTAAAGGTAATTACTCGTGGTGAATTGGAAGCTAAAATTGAACTCAAAACTCAATTTGCCAGTAAATCTGCTATTGAGATGATCAAAAAAGCCGGCGGTAACTTTGTTAAATCAAAGGTACCAGCTCGTCCAAAAGCTGAAAATAAAGTATCAGAATAGATCATATTAAAAATAACCCCTTCCTGGGGTTATTTTTTGTTTACTTTATGATACTATATATAAGTAAATACAAGAGAGGTCCTAATGCATTTCAAGACAATTTTCAAATCCCTAAAAAATAAAGACATGTTAAAACGTATTGCCATTGTTTTTGGTATCATTGTTGCATATCGTTTACTTGCACATATTCCAGTACCAATGGGAGATGCAAAAACCTTTAAAGATGCCGTTTCTAACCTGATCTCAAAATCCGATTTCTCTGGTTTCTTAAACTTAATATCAGGTGGTGGTCTCGCCTCATTTTCTATTATCCTCGTTGGCCTCTCTCCATATATTACTGCTTCTATTATTTTTCAACTACTCACAAAAGCTATCCCAAGTCTTGAAGAACTTTCTGAAGATGGTGAAACTGGTCGTCGCAAAATTAACCAATGGACCCGTATGATCACCGTTCCTCTAGCCATTGTTCAATCTATTGCCTATATCTATATCCTTTATCAGTCGATTGCCGCGACTAACACCGTATCATTTGTTCCAACCACCCGTGATTGGATCCTTTCAATTACCACCATGACTGCAGGTTCGATCATTTTAATGTGGTTAGGTGAGCTGATTACAGAGCAAGGAGTAGGCAATGGTATTTCTATGGTTATTTTTGCTAGTATCATTTCTCAATTCCCGACCACAACAGCAAGTCTAACTAATAGTCTATTTGAAACTAAATACGGCACCTTAAGTCTCTTTGGATGGCTCAATTTACCAGTCAACCCTACGATCTTCTGGACGCTCCTAATTATGGGTCTTGCAATTATTTTCATCCTTTACTGGCTTGTTAAACTCAATGAAGCTCAAAGAATCATTACAGTTAATTACGCCAAACGCGTCCATGGGAACAGTACCTATGGTGGCATTAAGTCAATTCTACCAATTAAATTAATTGCTGCTGGCGTCGTGCCTGTTATCTTCGCGACGGCCTTCCTCTCTCTACCCTCACTAATTGGCCAACTACTTACCACCATCAAACCAGATAATAATATTGGCGCAACTCTCACCTCACTCTTTACTGCACCGAACGCCCAGAACTTCTCTAGGCTATATCCAAATGGCATCACCCCACAGTGGTTCATCTACCCCGCACTCTACTTCATCCTCGTTGTACTCTTCACCTACTTCTACACCACCATCATTTTTAACACTAATGAAATCGCTGACAATCTACAAAAACAAGGTGGTTTTATCGAGGGAGTCAGGCCAGGAAAGACCACCGCAAAGTATCTTGATAATGTCGTGAATAGGTTAAATCTTTTTGGATCAATTTCACTTGGTCTTATTGCCATGCTTCCATTTATTACCGACTATATCTTTATTATTATTACTGGATCGCCTATGGGTCTTTCACTCTCAGGAACTGGACTCCTTATCGTAGTTACCGTAGCATTAGAAAATCTTAGGCAAGTCGATTCTCGCGCGCTCATGGTCACTTATGACGATTTTAAGTAAAACACAAAGGGTGGAAATATGGCATTATCAACTCCGAATACAAAACCTCGTATAAGTACAATCATTAAGATAATCTTTTTGATCTGCCTAGCAGGTATTATTGCGAGACTTGCTATTTGGGAAAGCCATTACTATAAAAGCCAAGAGGGTAAAGAGCGCATCGAACCGCGCACCACTGGTGACATTTCAGCCGATAGTACCAACGTAGATGAAACAATCATCACTAATGATCAAAAACAAAGTTATATAGTTGCTGCAGATCAACCACGCTTTTTGAATATTGAAAAAATAGGCATACATAATGCCAGGATTCTCCCCGTTAAAGAAACCAGTTCTGGTGCCATTGCTGTACCTATTAGCATTTTTGACGTTGGATGGTATACGGAATCAAGCATACCTGGCAAAACTGGCACCACCATCCTTGATGGACATAACGGCGGCCCAACCATGCAAGGTGTCTTTAAAAACCTTGTCCTTCTTGAAAAAGGCGATCATATAGAAATTGAGATGGGTGATGGCACAAAATATACCTATCAAGTCTACGATAATAACACATATACTCTTAAAGAGGCCAATCAGAAAATGCACAGTATGCAAGTTTCTCCAGTTAACGGCGTAGAATCGATCAGTATTATTACCTGTACAGGAGAGTGGTCCAATCTACAAAGAACCTATCTCTCACGCCAATTTTTAAGAGCAGTTCGAATATAATAGAGCAAAGTAGAATATGAATGATATTTACATAAGGCCAATGTCCATCGAAGATTATGATGATATTTATAATCTCTGGACTTTAACCAAAGGAATGGGTTTAAATAATTTAGATGATACAAAAACTGGGATTAATATCTTCTTGCAACGCAACCCAAATACATGTTTTGTAGCTATTTCGCATAATGAAATTATTGGAACGATTATTTCGGGACATGATGGAAGACGAGGCTATATTTATCACACTGCAGTTTCCGAAAAATTTAGAAAGAAAGGAGTCGGGCAAAAACTCGTAACATCGTCACTGGCTGCCTTAAAAAACGAAGGCATTAATAAAGTCGCCTTGGTTGTCTTCTCCAATAATAATCTCGGTAACCTTTTTTGGGAAAAACTTGGATTCAAAAAACGAGAAGATCTTATTTACCGAGACAAAGTTATAAACGAAATGGAAAAAATCACTATTTAATCACAAGCTTCAAACGATTAATCAAAGTCTACTGGTCAATGCAAAAACCAACATTTACATTTTAACTATCTTTTGTTATAATTAGCGAGTAATTTATGGTTAGTCAAAAGGAAGTAATTAAACTCGGCGGTACCATCGTCGACGCATTACCAAACACTCAATTTCGAGTGGAACTTGAGAATGGCCATATTATTATTGCGCACATGAGCGGAAAAATGCGCAAAAACTTTATCCGTCTTGTGCCAGGTGACAAGGTTGAAGTCGAACTTACCCCTTACGATCTTACTAAGGGGCGCATCAGCTTCCGCCTCAAATAATATCAACCGCTATCTTGGCGAAACTCATAGTCACTTTCCGCTAGTGAGACTAGAGGAGTACCTAAGAATAGTTTAATAAGGAAAGGATTTTTACACACAATGAAAGTACGTGCAAGTGTAAAGAAAATCTCCCCTGATGACATTTATGTACGCCGCAAAGGTGTTCTTCGTGTTATCAATAAGAAAAAACCTAAGAATAAGCAAAGGCAGGGTTAAGAATGGCAAGAATTGCTAGCGTTGTCATCCCTTCCGAAAAACAGGTTTGGATTGCTCTAACCTATGTTTACGGAATCGGACGCACAACCTCAAAAGCCATCCTTGCGGAGGCTAAAATTGAGCCTACCACTCGGGTGAAAGATCTCACCGAGGCTGAAGAACAGAAAATCAACGACATTATTTCTAGCAAATATCAAGTCGAAGGTGATCTGCGTCGCCTCGTTACAAACAATATCAAACGTATTAAGGACATCAATTCTTACAAGGGTGTCCGCCACAAGGCTGGTCTTCCAGTCAACGGCCAGCGTACTCGTACGAATGCACGTACACGTAAGGGTAAGGCGATCGCGGTCGGTGGAACACAACCAAAAGCAGCAAGTAAGACTTAGAGGTAATTAAGAAATGACAGAAGAAGTAAAACAAGCTGAAGTAGCAGAAGTCAAAGCTACTAAAGTTAAAGGTAAAAAAGGTAAACGTGTCGTGACCTCCGGTCAGGTACACATCAAAGCTACCTTCAACAACACTATTATTAGTGTTTCTGACAAAAAAGGTCAGGTCCTCTCTCAGTCATCCGCAGGAGCAAATGGCTTCCGTGGCTCTAAGAAAGGTACTGCCTATGCAGCACAAATCGCTGCCGAAAAAGCTGGTGAAATCGCAAAGAAAGATCATGGACTTAGCTCCGTTGACGTCTATGTCAAAGGCATTGGTCTTGGTCGCGATAGCGCAATTCGCGCCTTCTCCGGCCTTGGTATTAAAATCGATAGCATAACCGACCAAACACCAATCGCTCATGGTGGTGTTCGTCCAAAGGGAGAGAGGAAACCGTAATGGCACGAGATAAATCTCCAATCGTTAAACAAAGTCGTCGCGAAGGTTTCGCGCTCGCACCAAAAGCCCATAAAATTATGGCAAAAAAATCTGGTATTCCAGGTCAACACGGCGATATGCGTGTACGTGGTGGTAGTCTTTACCTCACTCAATTACGTGAAAAGCAAAAAGTTCGCCGCCTCTATGGCTTACTAGAAAAACAGTTCGCTAAGCTCATGAAAGAAGCTCAGAAGACCGAAGGCCTTTCCGGTCAAAATCTTCTTGAGTTCCTCGAGCGTCGCGCAGATAACGTTGTTTTTCGCGCAGGCTTTGCGACTACTCGTCGTCAAGCACGTCAGCTCGTTTCTCACGGTCACTTCCTACTAAACGGTCGTCGTATTGATATTCCATCAATCCGCCTCAAAGCTGGAGACGTCCTAGAAGTTCGTGCAAAATCAGCCAAGTCAGAATACTTCAAAAATCTTGAGAATACTGTTGCTGCATCTGGCGTACAACCACTCAGCTGGTTAAAAGCCGATGCAAAAAAAATGAGGATTGAAATCACCGGTACACCAAAACGCGAAGAAGCAGAAGCCGGCATTAATGAACAATTAATCGTTGAGTATTACTCACGCTAAGGAGAACAATGACAACAAAAGTAATTCACGAAGCAAATCTTGCAGAAGTTAACGAATTGTCTGCCAGTAGCGCCTCATTTGTCATCAAGCCACTTTATCATGGCTACGGTCACACTTTAGGAAACTCGCTACGCCGTGTTCTACTCTCAAGCATCAAAGGTGCTGCCATCACTTCTTTCAGTATTGAAGGCACCACCCACGAATTCACCGCTATTGAGGGTATACGTGAAGATGTCATTGACATCATGCTAAATCTTAAGAATATCCGTTTTAAGTGTCATACTGACGCTCCTGTCGAGTTAACTCTTGAGATTAAAGGCAGCGATCAAACTGAAAAAGATGGTGATGCACGTGTTGTTGCTGGTGATATCAAACTCACCGGTGATGTCGAAATCGCAAACCCAAATCAGGTTATTTGCCATATCGACGATCCAAATTACACTCTAAAAATGCATTTCATCGTCGAGTCAGGACGTGGTTACCTCCCAATCGAAGCTGCTAGTGAAGAACGCATCCACAGCGATATGATCGCCCTTGATGCAGTGTTCACCCCAGTTTTGCGTGTTCGCTTTGACGTAGATAAGACTCGTGTTGGCCAAGATACCAATTTGGACCAATTGACTCTTACTATTGAGACAGACGGCACCATTACTCCAAGAGAAGCTTTCGAGGAAGCTGCTGCTATCCTACTTAATCAATACAAAGCTTTTGCTGGTAGCACCGTTGTTGAATCAGCACCTGCTCCAGGTTCAAAAGAAGAGGCAGAAGATGCAGGCCTTATGCTCCCAATTGAAGAGCTCGGTCTTTCTGCTCGCACCGCCAACGCCCTTGTTAATAACGAAATCCGTACTATTCGCGATTTAGTTGTTCTATCTGACACTGATCTTAAAGAACTTAAAGGTTTCGGACAAAAGGCGCTTGACGAAGTTAAACAAAAGTTAACGGAGTTAAATATTTAAATGCACCGCCACGGATACAAAGGTCGTAAATTCGGCCGTGAAACCGACCAGAGAAGGGCTCTACTACGTGGGCTGATGTGTTCTCTGATCAAATATCAAGCAATCACCGTTACGCTTGCCCGCGCCAAAGAAATGCGCCGCGGCACTGAAAAGCTAGTTACAATCGCTAAGAAAGGTGGCCTCGCCAATCGTCGTCTCCTTATCTCTCGCCTAGATAATCTCGAAGCAGCAGATCTCTTAATGGATGTAATTGCTCCACAAATCAAGCGTAATTCTGGTTATCTAAGAATCGAACGCGCTGGCTTCAGAAAAGGCGACCACGCCGAAATGGCAACCATCTCTTTTGTTGATCCCATCAACCTCGATATCAAAAAGGAGGCTAAGTAATGAAAACTTTTAGCCAAAAAACCGCAGAAATCAAACGCGAATGGTTTGTTATTGATGCCAGCACCCTACCTCTAGGTAAATTAGCTGTCGTCATCGCTGACAAACTTATGGGTAAATCAAAAGTTACCTATACACCACACGTTGACAATGGTGACTACGTTGTTGTCGTCAATGCCAAAAACATTCAAGTTACTGGCAACAAGATGGTCGACAAAAAATATTACCGTCACAGTGGATTTCCAGGTGGATTGAGGGAATTGAGACTTGAAGAAGTTATCGAAAAAGATCCTTCTTACGCTCTTAAAGAAGCTGTCAAAGGCATGATGCCAAAAAATAAGCTTGCAGCAGACCGCCTAGCACGTCTACGCGTCTTTAATGGCGCAGAACACGCACACGCTGCTCAAAATCCAAAGGAGATCAAATAATGACTACTTCTAAATATTCCTACGGTCTTGGTCGTCGCAAAGCAGCAACTGCACGCGCTCGTCTATTCAAAGGTAAAGGTGAAATCACCATCAATAATAAAGTTGCTCTTGATTACCTTTCAGGCAACAAATCACTTCTTGCCGAGGTTACTGATCCATTAGCTCTTGCTGGTAAACAAAAAGAGTTTGATATCACCATCCTCGTATCAGGCGGTGGTCTTGCTGGTCAGGTTGATGCTATTAAGTTAGCAATCTCCAAAGCTCTTACTCTAGAGTTTCCTGACCTACGTCCAGTCCTTAAGAAAGCTGGTCTCATCAAACGCGATCCTCGTGAGAAAGAACGTAAAAAATACGGTCTTCGTTCTGCAAGGAAACGCGAACAGTTCTCCAAGCGTTAATTATTTACGCAAATTGGACAAAAAATACCCCTATTTGGGGTATTTTTTGTCTAGTGATATAATAAACTTATGTTAAAAGACCTACTTAATGCTTTTACCTCATTTAAAAACCTTAAAAGCTTCTTTAAAAAATACGAGCACCTTATTGCCTATTTATTTTTCGGCGTCCTCACAACTTTAATAAATCTAGTCTCCTTTTGGCTCCTTTCTAGCTTCACTAAAATCGCAACCATTCCAGCAACTGTTACCTCATGGATCATTGCTGTCACTTTTGCTTTTATCACAAATAAGATTTGGGTCTTTAAGAGCAAGAATAAGACCAAAAAAGAAACCACGAAAGAAATAATAAACTTTCTAATTGCAAGAGTAACTACTCTCTTTGTCGAAGTTTTTCTTATGTGGTTAATGGTCGATCAACTCCATCATGATAAATTAATTTGGAAACTACTCTGTAATGTTATTACCGTAGTTTTAAACTATCTATTTTCAAGATTATTTGTATTTAAAAACTCACACTTATCAAAAAAGTAAAAAGACAGCGCTAAGCTATATAAAAAACTCACCGCATTCGGTGAGTTTTAAGTACAATCTGGTGGAGTATAGGAGATTCAAACTCCTGACCTCTTCGCTGCCAGCGAAGCGCTCTAATCAGCTGAGCTAATACCCCAATAACCCTATTATACCATAAAAATATAAACCACAAAATATTAAATTTAAAAAGGGGAGGATTGAATCCTCCCGTCATTCACCGAGTATCACCGACCACTCATCGTCAGTAGGCTCCTCATTGGGCATTTCAAAGCCATAAGTCTTTGAGTAAAAATGAATAGCCCCCCGGAAAATATCACGAAGTCCACTTATCTGGTTTGCAAATTCCGGCCATAGCTCCTTGCCATCTTTAAGCAGTGGCATTAAGAAAAACTCTGTCTCATAAATATTCTTCACAACCGACTCGCGTGAAAGATCACATAAAGTCCAGAGGTTATTAACTCGATCATAGGCCTTACATAAAAGTGCATACTTACTCTCCATCAAGCCGTTATAATAACGACGCTTTGCCGACAATTTAGACTCACCATCACAACGACGATATGTCATCAGTTCTACAGCATGTTTAACTTCACTATTACACGGAAGTTCCGTAATCGGTGTCATTGTGTCCTCTGGTACGTCATGTAATATAATCGCAGCAATTAAAACATCGTCCGTAATACCATTTGAAATGGCAAAAGTTGCCGCTTTCAGAGGGTGCAAGATATATGGGTCTCCCGACTTTCTCATCTGACCAGCGTGTTTTGACCTTGCATAGCCAAGCGCTGTCAACGTCTGAACATGGCTTCCAGTACTCGCAAAGCCTCTTAAAAAAGTACTAATCGTCTTTACAGTTTCATTTTCGAATAAAACCTTCTTCTCCATAAACAAACCTCCTTTTTAAAGAACAATAAGTTAAAAGATATTTTAATATCATTTCATTAAGAAATCAAGCTTAAAGACTTTTGATCTAAGCACTAAAGTTGTCCTGGTTATGTTTGCGAATAGGGCTTATAGGTTATATAATATCAGAGATAATGCGCAAGAAAGCAAGCTAAAGCTTGAATATTTCTGTTGAGTCTTAAGCACATTAAAAAGGAGGAATCTTATGTACTATTTTATAGATTTCAACGACAATGAAGTTAACATCTATTTACTAACGCCTGAACAAGGCGCTGAAGTCGTCGCCACAAGTTCTGGCGATGCATTGTTCATAAGTTACAAGGGTGCATCAAATCAGGATGTATCTACGGCCGAGATTTTAGAAAAGGGGGTATCTGATATGGCAGGTAACGAGAAACAAAAAGAGAATTACGATCCAAGCAAGATTAATTTGGTTCCAGACCAGGATTTCTGTGGGCTTCCACACGAAATTTATCGTGAGATGAAGAGAAGGGAAAAATCCAAAAAACGTCCATATCTTATCTGGAAGCACTATCAAAACTTCAGAAAAATGGACTTATACACGCGTACCGGTTTCATAAATTATGGAGCCGCCAAAGATATGTATCCAACCACAGATTTGTATCCAGAGACATTATCACAGCATTCGTTTGGAGCAGTGGTTTTGCTCCAACAGATTCGCGACTGGTATGACAAAAGAATCAACAGGAAAACTCTTGATCGTGCCATACTTTTTATGCAGTACCACGATCTTGGCGAAACAGAAAACGGCGATATACCTGACAATCAACTTAGAAATCCTGATGCTGACAATAAGGAATACGCCTGCTTGAAGAAGAGATTAAAATACGCAAAGCGCAATCTTCGCAAGCAGATTCTGAGAGATTTTAAAATCTACAACAAAGACCCAAATACGCTTTCAGTTGAAGACAGAATTTTCCGCGATCTCTGTAAGTTAGCTGATAAGCTTGACGCAATCCTGCGTGGTCTCATCTATGAATCATCAGGTAATTTTGGAGTTTTACACAGCAAGTGCAATCACCATGTGTCTGAAGGGGAAGAGAAAATCGCTGAAATCATGGGCAGTGAAACCTTAGTGGATATTTTTGCTGCCAGCTTTGTCATGCATCAACACGACTGCTACTACTACGACATATTCTACAAGATATTAAAAGCAGCGGTCATTAATATACGTGGCGACTGGTTTAGTGAGTGGAAAATCAAAAAGTCCAAGCTCCTTGCCCTTTAATACATACCTTCCTAAGCCTCAGCTTTGCTGGGGCTTTTTTATTTCTATACTGAATGTTATACTAGCTAAAAATGGAGGTCATATGAGCAAGTTCGATGAACAATATCTAGAGCTATGTCAAAAAATTCTCACCACAGGTGAACGCGTCACTACAAATCCAAAAGTTCTTGATCAAAAAACCAATCAAGATATCCAATCTAATTTTCCGAATCATTTAGCTCAGACCATCAAACCCACAACCACTATTCGCTTGCCTCATCAGGTCCTACAGTTTGACTTATCCGAAGAATTCCCTATACTTACCACCAAATTTGTCGCTTTCAAAACCGCAGTCCTTGAAATGCTATGGTTTTACCAAGCCCAAAGCAACGATGTGCGTTGGCTACAAGAGCGCGGAATCAAAATCTGGAACGAATGGGAAATTGACGCCGAAGGGAACTATCAAGGCAAACATTTTGGCAAAGAATTTGCTCACACCATTGGTACTGCTTATGGCTGGATCGTTAATCGTTATCAATTAACACAAGGCCTTATAGAAACTATTAAACACGACCCCACCAACCGTCGTATGATTATGTCTTTGTGGCAAAATGAATGGATTAAAACTGCCGCCCTCCCATCTTGTGTTTGGAATACTCAATGGAGTGTTTCCGATCATAATCAAAAACTCAATCTTATCGTTACCGTTCGATCAAATGATGTCCCTCTCGGCATGCCTTTTAACGTCACTCAATACGCCGTACTCTGTCATCTAATCGCCCAGGTCTGCAATCTTACACCAGGCCTGATGACCTATGTCATTAATGACGCTCACATTTACAAAAATCAAATCCCAGGCATTGAGGAGCAATTACGTCGACGTGATGAAAAAATTCAAAAAGATGGTGAACTCTACAAGGCGCCAAAACTATATATCAATCCTGAAGTAAATGACTTTTTTAAGTTCGATAACTCTAAAGATTTAAAAGATATTCAACTAATCGACTACAACCACCAAGGTCGGATTGCTATGCCGGTTACAGAATAATCTTCAAGACAATTAATATTAATAAAGGAGCAAACATGAGTTTTAGCATCATCGCAGCCATTGGTAAAAATCGCGAATTAGGTAAACGCGGCGGACTTGTTTTTCATATACCTGGTGATTTAAAATTCTTCAAACAAACCACTGGGGGCTTCCCAGTCGTCATGGGGCGCACCACTTTTCTGAGCCTTCCAAAATTACTTCCCGGTCGAAAACATTATGTACTCTCACCAAACGATGAGCCGACTTTCCCCGAAGAGGTTACAGTATTGCATGACCTCGACCAATTCATCAAAGACCATCAAAACGATTCCCAAGAATATTTTATTATTGGCGGTGGCTCAATTTATCAACAATTCCTCCCCTTTTGCGACAAGATTTATCTAACAGAAGTAGATGGTGAAGATACTGAAGCCGACGTCTATTTTCCAGACTTTGATAAATCAAAATATACAGTCACTAAGCTCGGACAAAACAGTGATATAATTGAAGATAAGGAAGGTGTCCATGATCTAAATTATATTCATAACTTATACCAAAAACGTTCATAAATTTTAAATAGGATATAGTTATGTCAAATTTTTCTCTAAATACATCAGAAGACCCAATCTTTGATTTAATTAAGCAAGAAGAAAAACGTCAAGCCGAAGGCCTCGAATTAATTCCAAGCGAGAATTATGTTTCCGCTAATGTCTTAAAAGCCATGGGGTCCATTCTTACCAATAAATATTCCGAAGGCTATCCTTCTTTTGAGGGGTTGAATTGGAATGAAGTAGAAACCAATCAGCGTAATCATAAAGCTAATTTCAACTGGAATGAGGACCAAGTCTCAACACAAATCCTCCCGAATTACCGCTACTATGGCGGACAAACTAATATTGATCGTATCGAACGCCTCGCCATCTCCCGCGCTATGAAGCTATTTCATGCCGATCATGCTAATGTCCAACCACATTCTGGCGCCAATGCCAACGAAGCCGTCTATTTTGCCTGGTGTCAGCCTGGCGATAAAATCTTAGCGATGAACTTAGGCCACGGTGGACACTTAACTCACGGCTCGCCAGTTACTCGTTCCGCTAAAATTTACAATTTCATTTCTTATGGCACCACCGAATCTGGCGACCTTGATTACGACGAGATCGAAAAGCTTACCCTAGCGGAACAGCCAAAAATCATTCTCGTCGGTTACTCAGCTTTTATGAAAATCCCTGACTTTGCACGCATCGCAAAAATCGGCCAAAAAATCGGTGCCTTACTCATGGCAGACATGGCACACGTCGCAGGACTCATTGCTGGTGGCGTCCACCCCAACCCTCTTGACTATGGTTTTCACGTCATGACCACCACTACACATAAAACCCTGCGTGGACCACGCGGTGGTCTAATTCTTTCCAATGGCAACATCGCCTCTCCTCTTAAAAAACCTGAACATACGCTTGAAAATATTCCAATTTTAATTGATCGCGCCGTCTTTCCTGGCACACAAGGAGGACCACTCGAGCACATTATTGCCGCCAAAGCCATCTCCTTCCTCGAAGCTCTGCAACCCGATTTTCAGGATTACGCTAAGCAAATCGTCTTAAACGCCAAAGTACTCGCCAAAAATCTTATTAATCACGGCTTCGAATTGCAGGGTGGCGGTACCGATAATCATCTCATTTTAATTAATGTCCAAAAAAGCTTCGGCATTGATGGAAAATTCTATGAACGCGCACTCGATCTTGTTGGACTTACTCTAAATGCCAATGCCGTACCCGGCGATAAAGGTGGTGCCTTCCGTCCATCCGGAGTCCGACTTGGCACCCCAGCCATCACCACGCGCGGCATGAAGGAAACCGAAATGCAACAAATTGCAGATTGGATGAAACAAGTGATGGACCTCTGCCTCAAAGCTGGTTCTGAAGAAAACCTAAGCAATCCTGAGATTAAACAAGATCTAGAAAAGATTCACCAAGCAGTTATCGCCTTATCCATAAAATTCAAAGTACCTGGAATAAAGGAGTAAGTCCCAAATATGATAAAATCATAATTAAATTACAAAAAGTTAAACAAAATATCATCCATAGCGGAACTTTTCATATTAAATATTAATCAAAAGGAGCCTATGAAACTCGAGTTAAAAAATATCAGGAAGGTGTTTGGCAAGAAAGTCGCCCTAAATAATATTAGCTTTACTGCCAAAAGCGGCCACGCTTTTGGTCTTCTTGGTCGTAATGGTGCTGGTAAAACCACCACCATACGTATTCTCATGAATGTCTTTAAGGCCAGCGGTGGCGAAGTTCTCCTCGATGGTAAGCCTCTTGATTATAAAACCGTCAGTTTTGGTTATCTTCCAGAAGAACGTGGTTTGTATCCAAAAGAAAAAATCTTTGATCAATTAATTTATCTTGCTACCCTTAAGGGGATGAGCAAAAAAGATGCTACCTCGTCCGTAAATTATTGGCTCGATTTTCTCAACATGTCTGAGTATAAGAACAAACCACTTGATAACCTTTCAAAAGGGAATCAGCAAAAGATCCAACTAATTTCAAGTATTGCTCACGATCCTGATATTGTTGTATTTGATGAACCCTTTTCCGGTCTCGATCCTGTTAACGCTAAACTACTTGAAAGTGTCGTCAAAGCACAAATCAAGCAAGATAAAATCGTAATTTTCTCAAGTCATCAGATGAACTATATTGAGGAGTTCTGTGACGATATCCTAATTATGAAAGACGGCGAAATCATGATCGCGGGCAATATCAAACAAATTAAGCAAAGTTATGTACGAGATAAGCTGAAAATTGAGTCTAAAGATGTTAAGAAAATCAAAACCGAAAATCAGAACGAATGTAAGATTATTGATGACACTAACTTAATTTATAAGATGACGTCTGCTGATCAAAAACAAAAAGTCATGCAAAAACTAGTTAAAGCATACGATATCGACAGTATTGGCGTTTTAGAACCGACTCTAAACGATATTTTTGTCGAGTATGCTGGCGATGAAAAAGAGATTGATGAGATTACAAATGTAATAGAAAAAAGATAGGACCAATATGAAACAATTTTTAACAATCTTCAAGCATGAACTTACCCAATACTTTAAAAATAAAGTTTTTGTTATTACAACAATCGTCCTAGTTCTCACGGTTTCGGGATTACTCTTTGCACCTCGCGTGGGTGAAATTATAAAAAAATCCCAAAACGCCGATAATTCAGAAGTCAAAAAACCAGAGGTTCTTATTGCATCCGACAATTCCGAAATTGATAAAATCCTTCCAAGTATCGCCGCAAGTTTTCCACAAGCCAATGTCAAAATTACAAACGATTCAAAAGAGGAGATAAAGAAAAAAATAAAAGATCAGTCCGTCGATTTCGCATTTATTCTCTCCTCAGATCTCAAATCCTATACCTATCTGACAAATGTCTCTGCCTTACAAGACTCAAACTTACCAGTGATGGATGCTCTCTTAAAAACTCTTTACTCTAATCTATATCTTAAGAAGCATGGGCTATCTGATGCGCAAATTATTGAAGCGGAGAACCCTAATATTACCCATCAAATTGAAAGCGTCAGTGAAAATGGTGCTAAGAATTTTTGGTACGCCTATGTCATGGTCTTTGTGCTTTATATGGTTATTATTATATTTGGCCAAAAAGTTGCCATGAGTGTTGTAACAGAAAAAACCTCTCGTGCCATGGAAGTGCTAATCACTAGTGCCAGCCCAGTCGCACTAATGTTTGGTAAAATTTTGGCTTCCAGCGTTGCCGGCATCATACAAATAGCCGCAATATTTGGAGCTGCCTTTGTTTCATACAACGTCAACAAAACCTATTTTGAAGATAACGCCATTATAACCACATTCTTCAACTTCCCAGCCTCTCTTGTCGGTTATCTATTAGTCTTCTTCCTACTCGGCTTCCTCGTTTACTCTTTTCTCTTCGGGGCCATGGCCTCCACTGTTTCCAAAATCGAAGATCTTTCGTCTGCCCTAATGCTCATCCAAATCATTTTTGTAGCTGGCTTTGTTGTATCAATCAATGCCATGACTAGTGGCGATATTAACTCAGTATTAATGAAAACACTTTCGCTTTTCCCATTCACTTCACCAATGGCCATGTTCACTCGTATTGCCATGAGCGAAGTTCCAGGCCTTGAGGTTTTACTTTCTATAATTTTCCTAATCCTCACAACTCTTCTGATTGGTTTTATCGCTGCAAAAATCTATCGCGTTGGCGTTTTAATGTACGGCACAAAACCAACACTTGGAAAAATTATTAAAGCCATCCGCGAAAACTAATTTTATAGTATACTAAAGATACGTGGGGCATTAGCTCAGTTGACAAGAGCGCATCATTCGCATTGATGAGGTCATGGGTTTGAATCCCATATGCTCCACCATCTTTAGGCTATCTTGGCCCGTTTCCGGGCCTTTTTTATTTTCATTATCTCTGTTATACTAAGCTCAAACGTGGGAGAACATTATAAGGAGGTGATAACTATGCGTCTTCGTATTGTAGCAAACGTAGCGGTGTCGCAAAAAAACCAGAGTAAATTAAGGTACATTCTTCGTGGATATCATTGCAAGTTCATTATTTTACATGGCGCGCCCGATGGCTATACTCTAGTCGTTAAATTTGACGGTGACCACGAGGCGGGGCTTTCTATTATGGACATCATTGATCGTTTTCGTCACCAATATTTATTGGTAAACATTAAAGATCGCAACAAAATTGTTCCACTTTTTAAGGAACCTGTTAACCATTAAAAGTTCACCCACTTTTAAGCCTCTAAATTAGAGGCTTTCTTTATATATAAAACCTCACCAAAATTCCTACCTTAAATCAAAACTTGCCAACCCTCGAAATTACAGTATAATTTCTAGTAGAATAAATAACATCACACAAGATTAACTTCCACAAGGAATCAAACATGAAAACAATTCTCACCGGCATTCGCATTAACTCCGAAATTACTCTCGGAAATTTCCTAGGCGCGCTTCTTCCCATGGTTCGCCTTGCTAATAAGTATTCCGAAACTCATCACGTTAACATTTTTATTCCTGACCTACATTCAATCATTAGTAGCGTCGATGGTGACCTCAAACAAAACACCATCCGTGAACTAAAATATTATCTTGCAGCCGGGCTCAAAATCAATTCTAATATTCACATTTATCGCCAGTCCTATATTCCCGCGCATTCCGAGCTTTGCTGGATTCTCGATTGCTACACCTCAATGGGCGAAGCACTACGTATGACTCAATACAAAGAAAAAAGCCAGAATAACGACAACTCAACCAACGTCGGTATCTTCAACTACCCAATCTTAATGGCCGCCGACATCCTACTTTATGATGCCAATTACATACCAGTCGGCGAAGATCAATTCCAGCATCTTGAACTTACGCGCAATATTGCAGAACGTTTCAATCGAAAATACGGTGAGATTTTTACTATTCCCGAAAAAACCACCGATCAAGTTAAGTTTATGGAAACGCTGGGTAATACTTTCAGCAATCAAGACAAAGATACTCCTTCTGGACTTCGAATTCGTGACTTGCAGAATCCTGAAAAGAAAATGAGCAAATCTAGCGATTCAGAGAGTAGTAAAATTATGATGTCAGATACTCCAGCACAAGCCGCCAAAAAAATCATGTCAGCCACCACTGATTCTCTTGCAAATATTAATTTTGATTTTCAAAATCAACCAGGCATCTCCAATCTATTACAAATCGAAGCTTTACTCAGTAATCAACCACTATTTGCTGTTATTGCCAAGTGGTCAAACCAAAGTCGCTATGGAGATTTCAAAAAGCAAGTAGCGAATACCGTATCGAGTTTTCTCACCGATTTTCAAGCAAAAGCTAACAATATCTCTGATCAAACCATCCTTAATCTACTAACAGAGGGTGAAGCCTATGCCACACAAAAAGCCAATCAAACCCTCTTAAAAGTCCAAAAATCCGTCGGCCTCAGGTAGCTTAAGCTTGATTCTAAATATAAATATATTATAATATATACAATGTATCGAACTGGTAAAAAATTCAGTAAACCTTCACTTTCGCGCGTTATTAACGGCGATCTCGTTTTGACAGAAAGAGACACTAAAAAACCACGCATCCGTCTAGATCATACGCTTGTTGAAAAGTATCCAGACTACAATCGCAATACACTTCAGTCTTTTATCAAGCTTGGTTATGTCCAGGTTGACGGCAAAGTAGCCACTAAGCCAAACACCCCTCTCACCGAAGATTCAGTCATCAAATTGATCCTTCCAAAAACCCTAACAGATGCCGATCTAAAACAACAAGAAACTAGTAAAGTTCGCCCTGCTACAATCTATGAAGATAAACATGTGGTCGTCTTCAATAAACCAGCCGGTTTACTTAGTATGGCCAAGGGAGACTACTGTCTCGAGCCTACATTGGAAGATTTTGGCCTGCTCGTTCATCGCCTGGATCGTGATACTAGTGGTATTGTTATTCTAGCTAAGGACGCCCTCACCCAAACACTCCTAAGAAAACAATTCCAAGACAGAAAAACTCATAAAACTTACTATGCCATTGTTGAAGGTTGCCCAAAATTAACTACAGCGGTTATCAATTTACCAATCGCCAGGAATCTCAAACACCCAACTACTTTTATCGTAGAAGCTGACGGCAAAGAATCTGAAACCTTCTATCAAGTTCTAAAGACCAAAAAATTTACTCATTCTGACTTAATTAATCTTAAAAAGATTTTCGCAAATTCCGATTTTTCTGGACAAGAATTTAAAGAGGGAAAAACTTACTCACTAGTCGAACTGAAACCAACCACTGGCCGCACTCATCAGCTACGTGTTCATCTAAAATACCTCGGCACGCCAATCGTCGGTGACCGTGTCTATGGTTCTGCAAAACCGGACTCCACTGATCGACTCTATCTCCACGCTAAGTCGCTTGAAATCACCATCCCTACTAGTAATCGTCAGGTTTTTGAGGCACCACTTCCTCCTGAATTTAATCTCTTTGACTAAAAACCACTTCTCGGACGCAATTTACGCTACAATAGAATCAACATGTTTATTGATTCACTAGAAAAAATCCCGCAGATCACTCGCGCTTTCTCTACTACTATTTTTGCATTCGATCCAGACATCAAGCTTAACCTCACACCGCTAGTTTCACTTTCGCTCAATGCAGATCCAATCAATTCACAAATTGACGAAATCAGGGATTTAATGCAACTTACCAAGAACAAACAAACCCAGGATTTTTTCATCGCAATTCGTCACGCCGAACTCCTTTCTGAAAGATCTAGTAATGTTTTATTAAAAACTATTGAAGAACCCGGCGAACATATTCATATCATCCTTCTCACAAAAAAGCCCTTTCAATTACTACCCACTATCCGCTCAAGGTCTATGCTTTTTTACTTAAAGACACCCGGTAATCTCGTATCACCACCAGATGTGTCAGCAGAAATTTTAGATTACGCAAAAAAACTACTAGTTGCCGACAAAGATAATCTCATAAATCTTGCAGAAGAACTTGCAAAAAGAAAACCGAAAAAATCTGATTCAGATTCTGATAATGACAAAGCGTTTATCCTGAAAATCATTGAGACAACTATTGAACTTGCCTATAAGTCTTTTTATAAAACCAATAATCAACTCTTCTTAAAAAAGGTTGAAGGGCTGGATCAAGCGTATCAGAACATTTCTAAAAATGGCAATAAAAAACTTCAACTACTCGCAAATTTAATCTAAATTTTTCCAAGTAGACCAAAATATGTTAAAATAAGACAATATGTTAGGCGCATTGCTGATTTTAAGTTTTGCCATTTTTCTCGCATTCTTCGAGCCAATTCTTGCTACCAAAAAGTCTGCTAATAAAGAAAATACTAAATATGATGCAGAAATCAAGAAGCTCTGGACTATTGCAAAAGATAGTATGAACAGCCGCAAAACCCTTCGTGCTGAAAAAGCTCTCCTCACTATCCTAAAACTCGACGAAACTAATGCCGCAGCATACAACCGTCTCGGCATTCTCTACGCTAAAGCTCAAAATTTTGATGAAGCCATCGAATGTTTTGAAATCGCGCAATCCCTTGATAACAATCCAATGTCTCTTCATAACGTTGGCTTAATTTACCTCGAGACTGGCTCATACGAAAAAGCTTCCATGGCGTTCCAGCAGGCACTTAAGCTCGATAACACTGTTGCAGCTCGTTTCCTAGCCCTCGCTAAAGCCGAAGAGAAACTTGGTCACAAAAAAGCTGCCATTGAGGCTCTTGAATCGGCATACAATCTTGATAAGTCAACGACAACATTAAGGCAAATTCTCAGCATCTACGAAGAAGCTGGTGACCAAGAGAATATCGATATCACCACTGCACGTATTGAACAACAAATTGCCGAAGACGCCTTAAAGAAGACTGAGCTTGAAAAGACAAAAAAGAAAGAGAAGAAAGTTAAGGAACCAGCCAGGGTACGTCCACGTCCGCAACCAAAAATCATCTATCCTCGCGCCAGTACTCCAATCAATGCTATCAAAAAAGCAGCCATTTCTTCTATCCACAAGAATCGGATCAATCAGGAATCAATTAAAAACAAAACCGCAGCTGCAACAAATGAAATCAATAACACAACTCTGAGACGAAAAAAGCTCAGTACTACCACTTCAAGTTCGCAACAGTCTAATAAGCGCCCGCGCGTAATTCAATAGTATCCAAGAAATTCTCCCGAGATATCGTTCTATATCTAAAACCAAATAGGAAAAAAGTAAATAACTCTTGTGATAATAAAAAATCTCTGTTAAAATAAATAACATAAGCCGTGTTAGCTCAGTTAGTAGAGCAGCCGCCTTGTAAGCGGCAGGTCGTCGGGGCAGAGCCGACACACGGCTCCATGAGGAGAAGTAATAAATAGAACATTTATGTTCTATTTTTATTTCGACGAATGGCCACAGTGAACGTAGTACACACGGCTATTTTGAGTAAAAGAACAAATAGAACAGAGCGTGTTCTATTTTTATTTTTATGTTAAAATTATATAAATAACTGGAGGTGGTCATGAGTAATACAGGTACTCGTAAAGAGCGGACTGAAACGATTTCAGATCTTTCGCTTCGATTGAAACAACAAAAGCAAACAAAAAGTTCTAAAATTCGCGTTCGTCTGACACAAAAATTCAAAAAACCAACCTATTTCACTGCACATTTCATGGTTTTTCTCGTTGTTTTTGTTTCACTCATTTTCTGTCTTGCTTACCTCAGTAACCGTGGTGAAAATACCGAACTCATCAAACTTAGCCCAAGCCAAATTGCCTTACAAAAAGAATATGAAAAAGATTTTACCTCCACCGGCTATACTATCAAAAACCCAAATATCATTTTAAATCCTTACAAAACATCGCCTCTCACTGCTTTAATCATATTTGAGACCGAAGATGAAGTTTCTCCAATCGTCACCATTCAAGGAAAAGATCAAAAAACCACTCTTTCCCACGATTTTGTTAAGTCCAAAAAACACTACCTGCCAATTTATGGACTCTATCCAGATACCACTAATAAAATTAGAATCAGCTATGAAGCCCCTGTTAAAACCGGAGAACGAAAAACCGACACTTCGATTGCCCGCACCGGCAATATAATCGATGAAAATAGTGCTGCCAAAAGACTTGAACAATATGAATCTGAACATATCACTGAAGTAAACAATCAATTTACCCCAGTCAATCATCAAATAAATCAGGAACTCCAAAAAGAAAATCAGCCAAACCTCAAAAATATTGTTGAAACTGTAACTCGAGAATTTGACATCAAAACTGAACCTCTTCCTGAAAATCTACCAAGAGCTACACTAGTAAAATCCGATAAATCTAAGCTAGATTCAGACTTTTACTTCTTTAGTCCAGCCACAAAAAATAATTATATGACCGCCTATGATGTTAATGGCGACCTTAGGTGGTATCTCAAAAATACAGCTCTTTGGGAAAATACTAAACTAAACAACGGACACCTTCTTATTAGTACCGAACGTTTAATCAATCCGCCATACTATATGACCGGTCTCTACGAGATTGATCTCCTGGGCAAAATTTATGCTGAATATTCATTGCCAGGCGGTTATCATCACGATTATTTTGAATTAGAAAATGGTAATCTCATAGTAGCTTCCAATAATTTTAGTAGTCAAAACCATACCGTCGAAGACTACATTGTAGAATTAGATCGTAAAACCGGTCAAGTTGTCAAAAGAATTGACCTACAAAAGATTCTCAAAAAAGACGATGGTAAAAGCGAAAATTGGACCGAATATGATTGGTTCCATAATAACTCTGTCTACTATGACAAGAACACTGATTCCTTGATTCTCTCCGGTCGGCATCAAGATACTGTAGTTAGTATCAACTATACCACCACCGATATTAATTGGATTCTTGGCGACCCCACAAATTGGTCTCCCTTCTATCAAAAATATTTCCTCAAACCAATTGGCCAAAATTTTGAATACCAATGGAGTCAGCACGCCGCCAAGATCACTCCAGACGGTTATCTATCACTGTTTGATAACGGCAATAATAAATCAAAAGACCCAAATAGCTACACTAAGGCCATCAATTCATATTCGCGAGCCGTCATCTATAAAATAGATGTTACACAAAAAACCGTCGAACAAATTTGGCAGTACGGTAAAGAACGGGGAAGTGACTTCTATTCACCATACATTTCAGATTTTGACATATTTAGCCAAAACCACTATATAGTTCACTCCGGCGGCATCGTCAAATCAGATGGCATACCTTCAAATCAGCCTGCCGGCCTCACTAACGGTCATCTCGACCTGCTTTCAGACACCGTGGAACTCCTGAATAATCAAGTAATTTTTGAACTACATATCCCCACCAATAATTATCGTGTCGAAAAAATGAATCCATATGCCGGCGTAAACTTCAATATGCAAAATGCCAAACAACTCGGAACTCTCGACTTCACTGAACCTGAAGAGAAAAGACAAGGCTTTATCACCAATACTGAAGTCGATCATGACTTTCTAAGGCGCCACGACATTACACTAAAGAATGAAGAAGATCGACTCGTCTTTTCTGGTCGTTTCAATCGAGAAGACAACGTCCGTGTCGGACTCTACCGTAATTTCAACACCAATTTCTACCAAGTTCCCGTCAGTAAGCATCCTTACACTGCTCTCTGCGTAGATATACTTTCTGATGACGAAAATCAAAATGGACTCAACGTTACAAAATACATCAATAAAGATGGACTTCGCGGTAATTATTCTGTCTATATCGAGTATAATGGTAAATTGTTTAATACAGGTAAATACTTCAATGCAAAATAAATCCAACAAGCTTGCACTTACATTCATCGTCTCAACAATAACCCTGCTTCTCATTAGCACGATGATTTATTTCAGCAACACACTCAGCCATTCTTCCAAAAAAGCTGACACAAAAACCCACACAGCGTCACAGAATTCAAATACCGAATTTGCTAAAATGACCGAATCTGATATTAAAAACTCAAATGATAAAGTTAATATTTATATTTTTTGGGGAGACGGTTGTCCACACTGCAAGCATCTTGCCAATTTTTTCAACGAACATCGATCCGAAGTTGAAAAAATGGCCAATCTATACACTCTTGAAGTCTGGAAAAATTCCGATAATCTCACTCTTATGAAAAACTTTAGTAAATTCCTTGGCGAAACACCAAAAGGCGTGCCATATTTTATCATCGGCAACAAAACTTTTTCCGGCTATTCCGAATCAGATACTAAAACAAAGAATCAGATTCTTGAAACCATAAAAACTGAATTTCAAAAATCCACCAAGACCGATAAATATCAAGAGTATAAAAAGAGCACAAAATAAAACAAAAGGATACCCTATCTGGGGTATCTTTTTTGACTAAACACACATTTCATATTATAATATCATCATATTTTGTACCTTAACAATACCTTAGAAGGAGGTCATTACAATGACAATTAAAATCTTGGTTCTAGTCATATTGTCCCTCAATGTGGCTACAGCAGCAATCTACAAATTCTACAGGCTACTTTCGCAAAATGACGATGAACGATTCATTCATGTCAAGCAATTTGTCTACAAGTCTATAAAAAACGAGGCAACCGAGAAAAATAGTACTATTACAAATTATTTTCTAGCGCATGGTTTTTTAAATGAACCAATCCTATCCTTCGTTTTTCTAGACAAACTATTAAAGCCTAATTGTCATCTCTATTACATGCAGTATGACAATTTTGGCTACGACGCAGAAGCCTACACGAACCATTTATTCAATAAGGTTTCGACGATTACCAAGGAAGCTACCGAGGCAGGAAAGAAAGTTGAAAATATCGCTATCGGTATTTCACTGGGCGACCAAATCATTGCGCCGATCGAAGAAACATTTGACCAGGTCATCGCTATCAATCCTTGCACCTATAATAGTTTTCTTAATCAGAAGTACAGGACAATTATCGCTTTCTGTGCTCCAATTTTGTTTGCATTAGAGTACACTCTTGGATGGTTGTCATTTATGCCCTTAATTTCATATGACCATAACTATTACTCGATCACCCTACTCGCAGACCAAATCTATGATATGAAACATCTTAAGCCCTCAGAAAGTATGCGCCTAAAGAATATGCCACGCAAAATTCTCTTAAGCAGGTATGATCAATTTCTTGACAACCAAGCAATTGAAAAATACTATAAAAAGGCAGACATACAGTACATCAACTGCAAACATGGCACCGTATCTGACCCCAATGACGCGCAACTATATTTGCAGGGTGTCCAAAAACTCATTGGACAAACCAAAATAACAGACTATCCTTATCCATGGGATAGAAAGATTGTAAAGTAAAATTCATTCTAAGGTACACAATATACGCCGGAGCAATCCGGCGTTTTTTATTAATCTGCCGTAAAAATCTTGAAAAACCCATTCTAAATTGTTATAATACTTTTATTCAAAGTATGCTTGGCGCGAGCCAAATACCTTGAGTGCGCTAGGACGGAGTGCGAACGACAGCCTAGCATTGCTGGAGTAGTCTAGCGGCAATGACAAGAGACTGTAAATCTCTCGGGTTACACCTTCGTAGGTTCGAGTCCTACCTCCAGCACCATTTTAAGACCGGTTCAGGTCTTATTTTTTTGCAAAAATAGGAAACCTTATTCGACTTCCTTTTTTAATTTTTCCTGATATTCAATCCAGTTAAAGCGCTCCAAAATAAGATCCACCAAATCGAGTTTGGTTAGAATCTCTGGATAAGCCTTTTGAAATTCGCTAAACACTTTCGCCCGCACCTCCACGATTTCTTCACTGCCACAGAGAGAAAATATCGTTGTTGGCGAAATTCTCACATCTCCTCCTTGAAGCAAGGCATCCAAAGTTTTTCTCTCTAACGAATACGGCGCATCTGCATTAAATTCAACATTAAAAGTTTCCGAAGCACACGCCTGTTTTAGTGTCGCCTTACCATTCATAAGTAAAGCCAGCCACTCCACACTCGCCTCATTAATAATTCGGTTTGCCTCAAAAATATCAGCCTTCCGCTCACTCTTAAAATCCGATTCAAAAATATTTCTTGTGATGATATGCGTTTTTTCATGATCTAAAACATGTTTAAACGTATTGTTTTCTAATTTGCTAATATCATCATCCTGAGACAATATATTAGGTCCAAAACCAATATCCATCGCATAGGTGATCTCTGGACGAAAGTTTTCATCATCATCATGAAATTCCGAATACACATCAGGCGACGTGCAGCAACCAGCATACTCTCGTTCTCGAAAAACATTCACCACACGATAATTAATTTTATGTTCAGCAAATATAGACATCTTCTTAGCTGTAGACTCAGGCAACACACCATCTTCGATTAAACCTTGTACGGATTCTATATACCCCTCGTCATGCCGGTTGGCCGCCGGTAAGAAGTATTCTCTAGAATATCTCTGCAACGCATAATCATACCATCTCGCAAAATCATGAACATTATGAGCCTCAGTTTTTCTTAAATCTGCAATATAAGTAAAATTTCCAGTCTCATAATCACGATTCCACTCGTTACTCTCTTCTTCTTTCAAAAAATTAGAGAGCCACTGCCCATTTCTTTTACTATATAATTCCGACAATTTTCCAATCAGGCCGTCAAGACGCGCCTCCTGTTTTAAAGTCAATCCTTCGAATCGATCCAGGTACTCATATCCCTGCAAATTATCGTTCCCATACTCATAAATTTTAGATATAGACTCGATTCGATTCGGAGCAGATTCGTTTTCATAGATAAATCATAACATACAAAAGGAATCAATAGACCTTGTCGTTCGTCTTAACTAGCCATAAGTGGTAAATCATAACATCGGATATAAAGGGGATCAATAGATTCGCCTCAATTATCATAAACACATGACTTCATGTTGAGCAACAATTTCATTGCCTTGACATAGACTATTATTTATAGTATAATATCAAGGTCAAAAAGACATTTGTACCTTAATAAAGTTGGATCCTCTTTCAGAATACTCTAAGTAGTATTAAGCTAATCATTTTTGGTTAGTTTTATACTACCTAGAGTAGAGTCAATGTGGGGAAAATCCCCTTAATTCTTCAAGAGCATTGATTAGTCCCCAATAGGGGAAGGAGGTTTTATGTTATTTTTGAATAAGTCAACAGAGGTGAGCGCAAGAGAATTTAAGTTCGGCGTTGTAAACGGTATCGCTCTGGGCGAGCACGGCCGTGGCCGCCAACAGATCTTTCTTCCGACTCCAAAAGATCTGGAAGGATCAATCGGTGGGTTAAGATCCGATCTCACCATCGGGCTCAGCAAGGCCGGCAAGCCAAGAATTAACCGCGAAAAGGATAAGGATATCTATTTAGCCTTGTCCAGTGAGCGTGGCTACACTCGCCGCGGCAACGGAGTTGTCAAGGTGCCAGCTAGCCAAACCGTCGAACTAATTGCCCGTGGAAACGGTGCTGACGGCGACGCCGGCCGCATTGGCTACTGGGACGTCGTCGTAGTTAAGGCCAACGAGGGTGATGTTTTTCGTGTCACCTGGGGAGGCTCAGGATATGGCTATGAACCAACTTTCTATATGGTTCATAACGGCCAGGTTTTCGAGGCAGATCAACAAGAGGTCGAAGACCTCTATGAGAGCATCGGTCTCAAAATGCCATTCAGTCTTACTTTTGAAGAAAGGCGCATGGTAATCAACCTCGAAGAATGGAAAACCATCTGATTCCGTCCCCAGAAAAAACATTTCCAACTTTAACCCCCGGTTCACCCCGGGGGATTTTTTATCTAAATAAATGTATACTCACGTATCAGACTCAACCTGATAGTGTTTTTCCTTGATAACTACATCAAAACCGAACTCTAATGATTTTACCACTTCCGTAAGATTATAGTCTATGCTATAATCAAATCACGACAAAATGCCGCCTTAGCTCAGTGGTAGAGCACTTCCATGGTAAGGAAGGGGTCTCGAGTTCAAATCTCGAAGGCGGCTCCATGAGGAAAGAATAAAAAAATAGAACCTGAAAGGGTTTATTTTTTATTATTGATGAATACTGCTGCCGCGAAGCCAAGCGGTACCATGAGAAGAAATAACAAATAAGACATTTATGCTCTATTTTTATCTTAATAAATCAGGCTACTATATTTATATACTAGTCGGCTCCATCTATTTTTGGCTATATATCGCTAGAAGTATAATTGCGGTAATCTTTTTCCGAAAGTTGACGAATTACTTTGAAGGCTTCTTCTCCAAATGCTATTCTAGGATGATTGTTTTCTACGACTATAAATCGTGGCAATCCAACATCTAGAACCTCACCACTCTTAGTAGTAAACGCGTAGACATCATTTTTATCTATCGTTCCAGCAAATTCGATGTCGTCAAAAGTAATTAAATGATTATTTTCTTTTGCCCAAGACAATACTTCTTCTTTTGTCATGAAACCACCATTTTCTCTTATTTTATTATAGCATGATTCAAGTTGTTCTTGTAGTATTATTGCCATTCTTCATCCCAATCCACATTTTCCCAGCCTGTATTTGAAAAATCACCAAAATCATCACCTGCACCCGTTTTTTGATCTTCGGAATTCGATGTTCTTGATATACCTTCTAATTGTTCGTATGACTGCTCGAGCACTGAAGAATCTATTTCGATTCTATTTGATCTACATAACTGAACTTTTCTACGCAATTTGTGTGGCAATTGGACTACAATATTCTGAGTAGGCTCAATATTATATTCTTGGCAAATTTTTGCACTTTCTTCTAAATTATACGATAGAACACCTAGAGTTTTCTCATTCATCGGAACGCCATATTGTTTGCAAATATCAACCCTTCTTTGCAATTCTGTCGACCCATTTCTCAAAAGACTTTCAGCAGGTGGTATACCGTTTTCGTCGCATATTTCGTAACATGCCTTTCTTTGTAGGTACTCATCGAACCCCTCACCATTTTGAGGTCTTACGGTGACTCCTATCAATTCTTGTTCATATAGACTAACTTTATCCTGTATATTTGGTTTTTTGCGTACGAGGTTAACCATAAAATCGCTTGAGAGTATCCTCTTTTTGGCATTTAATACCATAAGGTTATCGAAAAGTTTTTGACTATTTTCTTCGGATGACATAGAAAATTGTTGTGCAACAAAGGATTCTAAGATATTCGTTTCGTCTTGATTTGTTGGAAAATATTTATCAACAAGTTCGCCAATATCATCGGAAGTTTGGCGAATAGCATTATTGGAGTATTGCTGTAAAATTTGCATGACTTTGTCTACACTCCATTCCTGTTGCATTTCTTGCACTTTTTCCCCTATCTGGCGACCATTTTCCGATAAAGTTCGTTCAACATCGACTATCACAACGGGTATCCCGAAATCAGCAGCAGCTTTTTTCGACTGTTCATATTTTGGATCATCATGGTACTTTTCTGAAGTTTTGATGTAAACAACGTAGTCTGGCTGACGACGTTGTTCTATGCCGTTTTCATCTATGTAAAATCTAGACATTACAGTTTCAGTATGTATAGCAGAGCTACTATCATTGATCATATCATCAATACTCATAAAGCGTTGCCCGCATCCATCATAGGTAGTCGGCGAAACTCCTCGATAGTCGTTATAGCTACTAACATCTAGGGTGCGTCTTCTTCTATGTATGGTTGCATCATCTCCAAGAGAATTCTCTACAACTGCATCATCATCGATATTTGAAAACCCATATGTAACGGTTGGGTTTTCAGCCGATGCCGCACTTGTGCCGTAGTAGAATAAATGGTTAGCGGAAATCAATGATGTGGAGAATGACAGTGTGGCTCGCGATGGCCTATTCCATTGTTTCGCGTAATTTACAAATTTCTCTTGACCGTAATTAGAAAAAGCACCATCTGACCTCACGATCATTTTAAAATTAGTGCCAGCATCAACAATTTTGACGCCATCTTCCAAAACTATTTCTTTATCGCTGGGATTGAATAGTTCTCGCTTGTAACTATCTGAGTATAATCTCTGGGCACATATCTGAAAATCTGGATATCGCAAAAGTTTCGTGTCTGGTGAATTTACTAACATCGATTCGAAATCGTTAATACTATGCGTAACCACGAGCCGTTTTAGATTTCCAAGGAATTTTCGCATTTCAGCATATTTCTCAGTTGATACATTTTCAACTTTGTAACCGTATTTTTGTACCAAAATTTTCGATTCGTCGAGCGAGAGGTTATATTTCTTTAAAAGCAAAAAATTTTCAAAGGCTTCAGTATCATTATTTATTCGAGCTTCATCGATTTTTTCATTGACAATTGTATCTATTTTCCCTAAGTCTTCTGCACTTGATAAACCAAAGTAATTATCTTTATGCATAATGATTTTACTGAATGCGTCTATATCTATTGGTTGTTCGGACGTCGAGACGGAGTGCAATAATTCCGAGAATTTTTCGTTATTAAAACTATTCAGCGTCGCCATAAAATATGGTCGCCAGTTTTCATTAGACGGATACACATTGACAATATCCACAAAAAGTTTTCTTAATTGCTCTGGTATCTTTAACAGCTGTTCTTGAACCGGCTTAATCGACGTAATATCGACATTTTTATCACCAAGCATATCAAATAGCTCGCTGTTCATATATTCTTCCACGAGCGTACCATCGACATCTAAATTCGATTCACGGATTGAATCAATGTCCGACTTTGGGAAGTTCTCAGTATTCGTCCTTTCAGCTAAAGAAGTTTCTTGCACAAAAGGTATTTTTCTAAGATCATCCCAAGTAGTTTCAGCATTATCGGATGTCGATTCAATTACCTCACTTCTTCCAAGTTTTTCACCCATAACGAGTCCTGTTTAACTATTAAAATTATATTATAAACTGTACAAAAAATCAGCCCGATTACTACGATAGCCGCTCCGCCAAAAACACGCGTTGTAACGTGCATCTCAAGTTCACGGAGAGCAATGTTCTTCGATACATTTAGTCCTGTTTAATGATTTTGAATGAAAAGAAGATCATTTTTTAGGACCGCAATCAATCATCTAACGATGACTATAAAAATGATAAAAATGATAAAATTAAACTATGAAAAGTGCTCATACCTCTCACGAAAATATGAATTATGACAATGCCGAGGATAGTCCGAATGACTTCGTCGAAGCCATGGCGGACATAGGGGAATTTCGACCGAAGTTTCCTGGCGTTAAGCAGATTGAACAGATGGATTTTAAGAATCTTTCCGAGAAAGATGAAAGGCTTCTCTGCGATACGGTTGCTGATTATTTCGTAAAAAATTTTGGTGAATATGACGGTGTAACCGAGAATGCTGAGAGATATAAAAACAGCGTGCGTTTCTTACATCACGATGAATTTAAAGACGTTTTTAGTCGTAGAGATCCGAGATACGTCGACGGCGAAGAAAATACTACTCGCGGCTTTTATAATGAAGAAGATCATCTAATCTACTTTAATACTGATCTCACAAGGGACAATGATGAAACCTTTAATGTGCTAATTCACGAGTCATTTCACTTTTTTGGTATCGAGAATGGTGCAGGTTTCAGCCCAAACGTGTCGCCATTTTATGTTCCGGAAGAAGTCGTTAAAACTGAGGAAGACGCACAGCTTTTTAGGGAAGGAGTACAAGTTTTTTACGAAGGCGCGACGCAGTTTTTAGCTTATGAAGCCGGTGGCAAAATGGGGCTAGATAGTTATTGTGATTCATATCCAGTTGAATCAAGATTAGCTTCCCGAATATGCAATGTAATGGGACACGATAATTATGAATATGCCTACTTTGAAACTCCACTCGAAATATTCCGCGTTCAGTTTGAAGCGGCTGGCATGAGTCAAGAAGAACTTACAGAAGCGGACGAAGTAAAAACTGGCGAATTTTCCAGGTTTCTTAAGGGCTTAGCGCTTTGTTCAAACCATTGCAAAGAACTTTTACCGTCAGATGGTAGCGAACCGTCCGATGAAGCGTGGGAAGAAATTTCTGTCATTATGGATGATTACGCCAATAAGCTCGCAGATTATTTATATGGAGATAAGGAATAAGGATTATACTTCTAAAGCAATCGTAGAAAAAAGAGGAGGCATAATTAAAGCCCGCAATTTCTTGCAGGCTTCTATTCCTCCTTTCATATTCTCCTAAGCTCTACTCAACCATTTACTAGCTGCCCACAAAAACGGATTATCTTCTCCAGTATTGGGATTATCGTGAGTTTCAAAGTCTGGCTCTGAATCAATGAGCTTGTAGATAATTTTCTCGGCGTCATTAATTCTTTTTTGTTGTTCCTTGTATACAGAATCAAAATCTGCTTTCTCTATACGTTTTTCAATTTTCTCGCAATTATTTTGGAAATCTTCTATTGCATACAAAACTTTATAAAACTCACTTTCCAAATAAAGATCTCTTTCTGTGGTTTGTACTAATCTATTGGCATAGCTACCGATTCCACAATAATCATCCAGGCATTCAAGCAAACATCCAGCGCCAGTCCAGTTTGTACTATCATGATCGAAGCAGCGTTGCAGGTTTTCGTCAGTTAGCTCGTCAGGATCTTTCCCGTAGTAATGCGCAACGGCATTCCTATAGAGCTCGTCAATTAGCTTCTTGTTAGGGTTTAACCCCCTTTTCTTCTGAAGTTTCTGCTGGAGTTTCGTAACTCTATCCAGGGAAACCCTCTCTTCTGTACCGTCGTCTTTCTTTAAAATAACTTCAATAACATTAGCCATAACTATTCCTCCTTTAGGAAAATATGTAAATGTACAACTCTTGATAAGTAACATGTTATATTATGCCATAGATTACGATTTTTGTCAATGATTTTTATGTTTATCAAACATTATTTTGACAATTATTGCCAACTTTTTCCGACATAAGTATCGCTACTATGATTCATTATCGCTTGTCGAACAATATCTCTATCAGCATATTTCATCGCCGAAAGCTCATCAGGATCAGTTTGGGCTTTTTCTGTTGCGGCTTCAATTGCTTTCTTGAAATAGGTATCCATGGCGACGATTTGTTTCTTTGCCTTCTCCAATTCTTCTGGTTGCATCCATTTGGTTTCTTCTTCGCTCATATTCTCTAGCATATAGCGAATATCCGAAGCCTGCTCAGAACATTCATATAAAGTACACCATTTCGCGCATCTCTCAGCATTTCGATATTCTCGACGTCTCTTATCATAAGCCTGATCGCCATATCGCTTCCGGTATTCCTCTTTCGGCTTTCCATCAGATAGAGTATCAGCAATATCGGTTGAATAACCAACGACAAAACGTGGCATCAGATCGATTCGTCCTTTATCGTATCTCGGGTCCCAGAGATTATCCCGATCTTCGTAGTATTTAGCCGAAGCAAAACCTGGAATTTTTAACCCCTCCCTAAATTTCAAGGGTAAAGGTTTCGTTCGCTGCACCTCTCTTCCTTGATAGTCTTTATCTGTATAACTTTCGCCAAATTCCGAAATCCCCTCCTGCACATTTGCCTTTTTCCCACATACATGTTTCCAGTGGAACTTCTTTGTCATTTTTTCATTGTCAGTGTTATAGGTTAAATCGATCGCAAAAGGGACCGTTTCATGTCCGGTCGTCTCGTTACTAATCATACCGATCAGATCGATATGATTAAAAGCATCGTCAATTTCTGATGTTGGATAAGTAATCAAGGCCAAATAATCTGGATCTTCGCCGTAAAGCTCATCTTCAGAAAACCAATCACCGCGCTCCGCCATGTCTGTGAAAGTTTTCTCTAGTAATTCTGCATCTGACCGCTCTTCGCCTCTTTTATATTCTGGAGTGTGCTTAAAAGTCTTTAGCTGCTTCATATCGCTCCACACATCTTCAAATGGATAAACTGAGAAACCAAAAGTCTCTGGCTGAGGTGTTAACTCAGCTAAAGTTTCCTCTACGCGATCGAGTTCTGTTTTCAATCTATCCGGGTTAAGCATTTCACCTCCAAAATTTAACTTATTCTAATAATACCATAATAAAAATGGCTCACCGAAAAGGCGAACCAGAGAAGCATTTTTTAGTTCTGAGGAATGAATTTTTCACCCAGCCATCTAAGCGCACCGATAATCAACCGTTCATCATAGTTGTGATTTATTGAGTTAATTACTGCATACATACAGCCGTGTTCGAAGTAGTCGATCCCGCAGTCCATAAGATACATGTTTCCATGGGTCTGCGCTTCGATAATATCGCTCAGCCTGTTCCAGTTTTCGGCAGTGAGAAATTCCTGGTATCTTGCCCTTGAACACCTTATTTCCACATTTAGCCTAATCGTTGGAACTCCATTCAGAGCAAACTTAAAATGCGAATGCGTAGTATTCCACTCCTCGATAAAATCCTCCAGAGTCTGCTTCATATTATTACCCCCTTTTAAAATGTACTTTCAATAGAATCGTCTTATTATAACACAAGTATCTAAAAATCAATACAGCCCAGTATTTTCCTAAAAAGTCAAGTACCACTATTGACATTTCAAGTTGTTTATGCTATAATACAAAAAGTTAGGTTAAACTAAAGTAGTTATACAATTTGTCACCTTTAAAGGAGGAAAAGCCATGATGAATCTTAATCTTTTAGGTAACCCGTCAATCGAGAAAATCATTACAACTGCATTGTTTGATTCGCTCGAATCACTTGCAATTTATTCCTGCACCGATGATCTCATTAACATCGATGGAATCGGCCCCAAAAAGGCTGGGGAAATCAAGGAAGTATTGGAGCAGCATGGTTTGCGCACAAAGCTTTCTAACGAGGAGTATTTTCTGGTTAATATTGTTGCTAATGATAATCGCTCCGAATTAATCAAAAAGTTTTGGGAAAACCCGATGTCGGATGAGCAGAAAAATTGTTTTTATGATCTTCTTCGCTCAGGTTTATTCGAGAAGGAGAACGCAGTTTTGAAGCTCTACTACGGATTGGGCTGCGAGCGCATGTCTCTTGAAGAAATTGATCAGAAATTTTGCTTCACCAGAGAGCGCGTTAAGCAGATTTTGGGAAGAGCAGAAAGAAAACTGAAACGTCCGGACATAAAGCGCCAATTGGAATTGCTGATGGTGAGCAGATCAGAGCTTCAGTCTCGTTTATTGGCGACAGAAGGGGAATTATCTGTTGCAAAGACAATTATCGAGTATTATGAACAGAAATACGGAAGCACGGAACCTGTTGATGGTCCAATTGAGATACTCAACTTGTCTAATTGCACTTATAGATATCTAAAACGCGCCGGCATCAATACAATTGAAGAGACTAGAAATGCCGATTTAGCCAAGATACGCAATTTTGGTCGTCATTCTATAGAAGAGGTGGCCAAAAAACTCAGCAATTTGTAACTATAAACCTATGCACTTTGATTAAAGCTCTCGCTTCGGCGGGGCTTTTTTCATAAGTTGTATTGGTATGTCACCATCGATTTGGGTGGATATGAAGGACGTATTGGCTCGAGCGTTAAGGTCATACCACCAGAAAAAATCGAAGTTGGTCTTACTTTTATGGGGTATCCCGCTAAGAAATACCCGAATAAAAAGAAGCCTCACCAATTTACCGATTACTTATTCGGTGGTGCCAACGGCGTACCAGATGGACCTGGACACGGTCATGCGATCATTCAGAATTCAACTGGGAAAATTGTGATGTTGAGGCCGCCAAATCATGACGAGCCAATTATCTGGGATAAAAGCATATGTCCATAATTCTTGAAAAACCGTTTTATTGAGGAGTATTTTATACTCCTCTTTTTTATGACTTAATTTCAAATATAGAATAAAATCCAAAAAGATATTTAGAGATCTCATCCTCCGCATCGCTTGCGATTTCCAAGGTTTCAATTCTTCTTGGGATAGCTTCTAAATTATCAAACCCCTGTTCACGATAAAATTCAACCTCAGACTCGACACCATGGTGCGAGTAAGTATTCATCAGTAGATACTTTTGGTGGGTCGTCTGATTTTTGATAACCCAAAAAAACTCACCTCTTCCAAATGAGCCTTCCTGTTCTATTAAATATCGATCTTGTGGCATTTGAAATTTTGAGATAACTTCACCTAATCTACTTTCGCTCATTTGCATAATTATAATACTCCATTTATTCACAAGTTATATATTACATAGTACATACATCGTAAAATAACAAGTTACTGCCTAAGTTAAAATCTCAAGTGCAACACTTCGTAACAAAAAAGAGACATCAATTCTTCAATCTTGTTAAAATTAGGTTTGTACACAAAATCTAAACAAGAGAAAAGATGTCTCATTAAAAGTATACACAACTTTCGTATGAAGAACGAATAGTAACCCAGTGAGTTTTATCTAGACAGCAGGAACTTCCGTGGCACGGCAAGAGTGGACGAGATAAGAATAAAGAAAGAATACTAGAGCTTTTGGTTATATATCTTAGTCATCCAGCGGCATATATACTATTTTCCCCGTAGGTGATTCGCTTCTAACGATTTCAACAAAGCCATATTCGCTCAGACCAATATAGTACTTATGTCCAAAAGCATCCTGAACTTCAATTGTTTTCCCGGTCTTCCCCGGAAATGCTTGAGCTTCGGACAGTTCGTCTACCTTTAACTTTTCAAGAGTGTCTATAATACTAGCAATACTTTCGGTAGACAAGCTTTTTAGTTAAAAACTTCTTTGCTTGACACATAATTTACCTCCTTAACTCCAACTACCTTCATACCTGGTGTTAATACCCATTATATCATTGAAATTCCAACAAAAAAGCACGAAACTCTCCGTGCTTTTTCTTCTACAGTACTACTACTTTAAAGTCTGCATATTTATCGGCAAAAGCGTCTTCAATTTTCTTACCAGTTTTCTTAAGATATTTTCTAACTAAATAATACCCGAGTGAATATCCAGACCAGCGGGGAAGTTCATTGCTTCCACTAAAGAAGATCGTGTCATAATCGTAATAATTTGAATCCAGCTGGCTACGAAGTTTTTCAAGAATCTTTTCATTTTCCTCATCGCCTCGTTCCAGAATAGCTTTAATAAATACTGTTTTTTCGGTACGATTCTTAACGAACTCTGCCTCAAAATAAGTTGCAATACCTTCGCTAATTATTCCGTCAAATAACGAGTTGATCCATTCGTCGTTATTACCCCAACGAGCTGCGTGGCAAAGCTCGTGGGCAACCATCTCGGAAATCAGGTTTTCAGTTGCTTTTTCTTCATCTATCGCAAACTCGATAAAGTCGCTAGTTTGTGTGCGTCCACCAACTCCATCTTCAGGGATGATGATATCATATAGGCGATTTGTAACAAGCAAATCAATATCCCAGTCTATTTTTAATTTTGGAAAGACATATTGCTCGGCTTCTTTGACGGCTTTTTCTATAGTTTCTACTTTGCTATCTAGATTTCCATTAGCGCGAGTGATCAACACGTTTATTTTATTCATATTTAATATTATAATATAAATATAGGAATTAAATTTCCATCATGATGCTTAGTGAGATAGTCCAGAGAAAATTATTGACTTATCTGTAACTATATTGTATAACTTAGTGAAATTTTGATGATTTATAGTTAAAATTTAGAACATTGAAAGGAGTTGATTAACGATGACGAAAAAACACGTCTGGAGAATCAAGAAAGAGTATTTCCATCAGCTTAAAAACGGAGAAAAGAAGCTTGAAATTCGGGTAGGCTACCCTCAAATCAAAAAAGTTCATCAAGGTGACATGATTAGTTTTGAAAACTATGGGCAGAACGATTTTGAAGTGAAGAGGGTGTCCATATACGATAGCTTCAAAAGGATGCTTGAGGTGGAAGACGTTAAGGTGGTTCTGCCGGGGATGACTATTGATGGAGCGCTAAGTATATTGCAACAGATTTATCCCAAAGAACGCGAGAGACTTGGCGTTTATGTCTTTGAGCTCAATTTCGTTGGCAAGAAAACTGATGCGGAAAGGATCTATTTAAAAGCGTCCAGCCTGCTGAAGCGTTCTGAAAACAAAATGTTCTCAAAAATGATTGCGGAAAGTTACATGGCTACTGACTGGATTTCAAAAGATTATCCCGACCATATCGACCACTACTACAGTAAGTATGTCCCAGGAATTTTTGATGGAGAGCGAGAAATTATCTCTTGCTACATTGGCGAAAAGATAGCCGCAACGGCAATTTTGAAAAAAGACAAGGTAGAGGCTAAAATCAGTACATTTTACGTAAAGCCGGAATTTCAGCGACGCGGAATAGCTACTGAGCTTATTGCCAAGTGCTTTGACTGGTTAGAAACAACAAAGCCCTTAATTACGATAGCTGATTATAAGCTCGATCAATTTATGAGTATTATTAGAAAATATGGTTGGATCGAGAGTCAGGTACTTGAAGTTGGCTATTATAACAACCACTCTGAGGAACACGTTTTTAACGGCAAAATTTAATCAACCAAAAATACCCCTCTCGAGGGGTATTTTTTCGTGATGAAATTGCTTATAATAATTCTAATCGAATCCCAAGCACGCCATATTGAGCCTGTTTTTCTGGTGTATAGAATTCTTGCAAAACATTAAGTAGTTCCTGTTTAGTCATGGACTGATCAGCCAAAACAGAAATATTAAAATCATTAAATAGGTCGCTAAATGTCTCATAGCGCAACAAGCCAATCACTCTAACTTTGAATTTTTCATTCTCTGATTTTGAAAATTCAATACTATCACCGAGCTTAATTTGTTGACGCTTTTCATCATAAAGACGAAGTTCGATGCGTTTTGTACCATTCTTAATGAAATCAAAATATTTTGATTGTAAGTTCATTTGGTGTGTAGTCATGTATGCTATTATACTATATAAGTTCAAATATTCGGCTTCATTCTCAAAATAAGCCGTTTCCGCTCGAATCAGTCTTTCAGCATATATTTTGCCTATCATAGTCTTTGTCGAAGTTCGTAAAACGCTCTTTCTTCACTCACTCCAATCATAATCACTTTGGTTAGCGTCTGTTATAATTGTGTTGCCAATAAAAATAAATTACCCCAAATTCGTTTGCTGTAATTTTTACCTTGCCAAGATATATTAAGGAAATTATCGATCGCGGTAGAATTTAGTCCAGAGAATACTGGAGTTACTCTAATCTCCTCGACAGTATCAAAAATCGTTCGACCAAAAAGCACCGTTGATTATTATGATATGAGAGCTTAAAAAAGTTGATTCGATGTGATCCAGGACTGCAATTAACTATAAGCTAGTATAATATATTTTATTGCAGGGGACGACCCAAGCTATCAGTAAATCTTCCATTTAATATTGCCAAAACGTCTATTATCCAACCAATAATAAAACCACCAGCAGAGAACGACCAAAGTATACCAGTTCCTTTTTTACCAACATAGAAACGATGTACTCCTAATAGTCCGAACATAAGACATAGTATTAACGTTGTCGTTTTGGAATAATATCCAACCGCATTTTGTGATACTTTTCTTGCAGTATGTTTGTTCCGCGTGGTCACATATGAAATGCCAGTGCCAGGAATACCGACCGATGCCGTTCGTCGACCTCCACTTCCCATAGTATAGCGAGCACCCTTCACTTCCCATAGTATAGCGAGCACCCTTCACGCCAAACGTAGTAGAAACACCTCGCTTAGAAAAGTTAAGCTTTACGCCGGGCATTATTTTTACAGATCTTCTGAATTTGAAACCCACAACTCAATTCTACCATACAAACTTGCTATTTGTGATATAACACACAAAAATAATAAGCTTATAGACGTTCTTATTGCTCCAAAAGTTGCGGCATTATATGGCCGTTTTATATGGTCGAACTAAAATTTAGGAGCAAATGTGACTACTGAGAATATGGAAGTTAAAGTGACGAAATTAGAAACTAAAGTAGATACATTTTTCTCAGACTCTCCTTACTACTATCTTAGTCGTCGTCATTACTACCCACACTCAGAGATGTAATACGAGCAAATTACATGCCTATGGAATGTAAAAATATTTTCTTTAGTACGTCAAGTCCTACGTCGGTTAATTTAGCAAGCAACTTTTTGATTTTAGATTTATCTTTTTTGTCTTTTAACTCTTTAACTAGCTCTTTAATACATTCTTGGACTTCTGAATCATATGCAGAAATATCTATTTTTACAGTATTGCTTTGTTGCTGAAAATTATTATTCGATATAGATATTCCAGCATTATGATTAGTTGGTGGAGTAAAATTTCCGGAATATCCGAAGACCTCCAAGTCTTCTATGACTATGTTTATTTTGTTTTTTGCGTCTTCGAACCCCTCAGCTCTTGCTCTTTCGTAGACTGTGTAATCGGAAAGAGACCAATCATCTCTATAGGTAACAACTTGCGGTCCAAACATTACTCCGCTAAGCTTCTTCTTATAAATTCCTCCCATATGTTCTGCGCAAAACAAACACCTCTCCCACCAACGTTCCAATTTTTTCTCATCAGTCACGGGGTCGATACTCTTTGCGTCTTCTAGTCTAGCTTTGAAGAACTCTATCAAATTTTCCGTATTTAATTCCATAGTTAATTACAGACTTTCATAATATTTTTTCACTAGCTTTGCCATCAGTGTCCGACGTTCCGCCAAGAAGTCTTCATAATTACTTGCATCATAACTGATAATGTTGTTGGGGATAGCGTTTTCACTAAAGTTTTTCAGGAGTTCACTTTCGTCATTAATATCACAATTATATGAACCATCATATTTCGTCACTACACTCAAATAATCTCTTGGCGCTACGTCGTCAACTTTCTTATTGACATCATCGCGCAAATAAACGAAATTAGCGATTTTATTGTACATATCTTTTTCATAACCATTAGCTATTAAGTAGCTTTTTGGGAAAATATGATGGATATTAGGAGTGGTCATATCAGCGACTTTTAGACTCTTAGTTAAAAAGCCATGGCAATTTAGCTTCCTTTGAGCCGCCACATAGACATTCCAGAACTGGTTGCTGGTGTTAGTTTTATTAAACTCATCCGGCAAGGTCGATTCCCAGAAAATATCAGAAAACTCTTGAGTTTCTAAGGTTTTTACAAACTCCGTCAGATCGCCAGGCTTTTTAATCCGCTTGAAGTCTTCGCTGAATGGCAGAGAAGAGCCAGAAAGACGAGATTTAAGGAGCGAAATAACGAATAATTTTCGCATGTAGCTCAGCGTTTTTGAATTAATATCTTTAATATCGACTAAGCGTAGATAGATTCCATAGATATAGTTAATGGCGTTTTGCGCGGTCAGAATTGCCTTATCTCCGTAGCCGCCTGCCATTAAAACATCTTCAATAAAGTGCTTGAAACTGTATTCGCGTGTATATTTATATAGACCATCTCTTAATTTCTCGAATGATTCATCGGCAATTTCTTTAAAATCTGCACGTTTTTCAAAATCACGTCCAGACAATAGCGATACAAGCTCACCTAATTTATTACGATCGAATTGTAAGGCCAAAACAGTCTGCAAGATGTCGCTATATTCTGGATCATATAGATCACTTTGCTCATTTTTTAACCAAGCAATGTGCCTATAATATTCCGTCTCAATAAATTTTTTATCATTTTCTTCGATATCCTTGTATTGCATCGGCTCGACCGCTAGGTTACAGAAATAATCCAAGAATTTTCGAAGATTCATACCATATTCATCGCCAGTCTCACGTTCGTAAACGGCAATTTTACTCATCACGAAGTCGGCATTGGATAGTTTAGTACCTTTTTGATTGATGCGGATAAAAATATCATTGACGACGTCAATCGGTAGCTCCGAAGAAAGTACGATATTGCCGATTTCTTTATTTTTAATTTGTAAGAGTTTAGTCAAATTGACGTCGATTCGGTCGAGTTCATCTTCCGAAAAACGTGGTCGTTTTTCGCCATCAATCTCAACCAAATTCTTTTCTGAGTATTCTTTAATAAATTTACGGCTGCTAAAATCTTCTATCATCACTTCGGAGATATCGGAAATCCATTCTGCGCCACGTATAGTACTGTTATCTTGGACCTTAAACTCTTCTGTATAAGGGTTGAAAGAGATAGCGATGTTTTCCTCTCTATATTTATCGTTAATGACAGGCAGTCCTTTAATCGCCGCACGCAGAGCCGTAATACGTTGTTGGCCGTCAATTAAAATCTGTTTACCGTGCGACGAACTACCGTCTTTTAGACGCACAGTGGAGTTACGCCAAGTAATGATATAGCCCACTGGGTAGCCGTTGTATAACGAATCAATCAGATCGCGCACCTGCGACCTTTTCCAAACAAAAGGCCTTTGAATTTCCGGTATAGCGATCTCGCCAGATTGCACCCAGCCTAATAATATATTTACTTTGGCATTATTGATTGAGTATTTTTCCATTATTCATCCTTTTTTAATTACTCATGTGCACTATACTTAAAAGCATCCAATACGCATAGTTCCTCAGGCTCGTTTATCGTAATTTTCTCCACAATTAACTTATAAAATACCTTATATGCATTATATTACATAACCGGTATTTTTTTAAACTTATGCGTTTAGTGATATAATAATCGCTCTTTTCTGTCGCTAGGTAGAGTTGTATTTTTTACCTTATGCGAAAATATTAAGTTTCAAGTTGACTGCGAAAGATGATTCCGCAAGGAGTAAATAAGGCTCCTATGTAAAAATGGAAGTTTGTAGCTTCTTGCGTAGTGAAGAGGCTGTTTTTGCTTTTGATACGCTCGGAAAAACAATTGAACTAATTGTATTACACATTTTAAGTTTTAATGGCAATTAACTTGTAAAACAAGCAAATTATATTATAATATCTTAATGAGGCGAATTGACGCCTCTGTTCTTTTATATTTCAGAAAGGTTGGTGATTATGTATGTCAAAAGATCACGAATTAGACAGATTAAAATCCGAGAAACAATCATTATTTCAGGATAAGCAAGCAGCTCGGGCTAGATGGCATGACGCAAAAGAGCGTGCTGACGCTGCCTATGATGCAAGCCAAGAAGCATGGAATGCGCGTGTTTCTGCCAAGGAAACTCTGAGTTACGAATATAACCAATTAGTGCAGAGTAGTGATAACTACCGCGATGTTTGGGATGAATATAGTCGTATTCGCGATTATAATAATTCTCGCATTGAAGCACTCAGGAGTGAAGCGGACTACGAGCATCAACAAATGCAAGAATGTTTTAGCCAGGCAAGCTATGCTTATGAATATGGAGACAAGGCTTCGGCCCCATACTACTCGCAGCAAGGTCATGAGCATAAAAACCGTCGAAATGGATTGAATACAGAAATTAGTGCGCTCGCAAATGAAGTTAAAGAAGCTAGACAAAATGCCGAGTGGCGTGCGCCAAAGACTGACAGCTCAGCATTCCATAATGCAAAGGCAGAGTTTGATCGTGAGAAAGCCGAACATCAAAGACGTGAATCCGAGTTTAAAAGGCTAAAAGCAGAACGCGACCGTTTGAAGGCTGAGTTTGATAGTTTAAATAGTCAGTATTATCAGGCAAAAGAAGCGTATCAAAGAAGGCTGGATCAGATTAAAGACCGGAAGAATGAAAAGATTCGTAAGGTCGAGTCTGCGTTGATACCTGCTACTGGACGTTTTGACGGAAAGGCTGCAAAAATCGTTGAAAGAAATGATGGTTCCGGCAAAATCGATATTTATTTCGGTGGCATAAATCCGGAAGGAGACGGACTCGGTCATGGTCATGCGGTTATTGAGGATTCAGGACAGATAACTTACTTACGAGGACAGTATCAAGATCATAACGATTGGCAGATAAACGACATGGCAGATCTTGCAGATAAAGATGGACGAGTTAGATTCAAAGGCGACCATACCAAAATCTGAATTAGGAAGACTAGCTTTAGGGCTAGTCTTTATTTTTATATCAATTATATTATAATATCGGTATGATCAATTTCAAATCAGAGTCCGAATTGAGAAAGGTTATTAATGAATATAAAGTCCCTGACCTTATTTTTGATTCTCGCAAAGATGCTGGACCCGATGAAGAAATTTATTTCTATCACGACAAAGAAGGCCACAAATTCATATTATGGTCACGTGATTATATGTCTGAATTATTTTTCGAAGCACAAGGATTACAAAATAATTTTAATATCAATATCGTAAAATGGTTTGAGCTTATAGATGGCGGCTCCTATGATCCAAAATTTCCAAATGAAGACGATAAGAAAATATCATATCTAGACGGAATGTGTTTTGCACTAGGATTAATCAGCGAATAAAAATCAACCTAATTGCTATATTTTATGTTTATTTTTGACGAATCAGACGACTGCATGCGAATCATACTAGGCCGCTCCACGAGAGTCTAGGTGCATAGTTATTATCGATGATATCAAAAAAACACCTATATAATTGGTGGATTCGAACCCCCTGCTTCACTCCCTGCATCACCTCCTGCCAATCTGCTGCCCCTCCATTATTCTGTTCAACATCGCCATTACTACTAAATTCCATCCCTCGTACCATTCCGTCCATACCTCTCTGCTTTTCTCTAATATATCATATTCAGCACCTCAGTCTCCATTCCTAATAATCAAATTAATAAGCCTAGGCTCAGGAGCAATATCAAATACAAAGATAGCCCAAAACTAAGATCAGGAGCAATATCAAGTATAAAGATAGCCAAAAATTAAGACCAGCATTGACAATAGAATACTTTATGTTGTAATATACAATATGCAGATCTCTATCTGTAAGCAATACACCATATATGGTGAGTACCTTAAAAGAGGACGTTTCTAGATTTGACTCTAGTAGCTAACCCTGTTTTAAGATTTTTCCAAAGGGGGAAGAAAAATGATAAATAACTTATATACTGGCAGAGAGTATTATATTACTCCAGCCAGGGAAGTAGCTAAACTGGAGAGTCTTAGTAAGCTCAACCTATCCAAGCAGACAGAAAGATATCTCAGAAAGTACTACAAAACACTTCAAGAGATTATCTGGCATGGCAGACACACCGCCTATCTAGTCGATCGCGATGAAAGCCATGCTCGCAAAGTTCCGAAATATTTACTGGAACTTGCCGCTGCTTTAGATAGGGAAGGGTATTTGCGCCACGATTTTGCAGAAAACTCTTTCACAATCAATCTATTATATATGGTCGTTCATTACGACCTCATGAGAGAAAGACCAGAAGTGGTAGAGTTTGAGGATTTCTACAAGATCTTCAAGGAGGATCAAACCTTTTCCATTGATTATGCGTTCGGGAACTTGAGCTACGAGACGTACCAGAACCCGACCACAGATCAGTGCCGAAAGATTCAAGCAGGGATCAGAAGTTGCCTGACTGAGAAGGAATTCCAGGTTATCTCAAAAAGATATGGCCTGGAAGGTAAGGTAATGGATGTTTACGAAGTAGCCATACATCAATCTGTCACCTCAAACAGGATCAGACAGACTGAGGCACTTGCTATTCGTAAGATTCGTAGCGCAAGAGCATTACCTTCTATCCTCAAGTCTTCTGAAGCTCAGGAAAGAACTACTGATGAAATCATCAGCAGACTAAAAGCTTTAAGGCAAAACCCTCTCTTCCAAGAGGAATTTACCTTAAGACAAGAGCTCAGAAAAATTGCCTTTACTCCGTACGAATGCGCGGAAAAAGCAAAGGAATTTTTGAACAGTGAGGCAGAAGACCAGACAGAAATCGAATGTCTAAACCTGACGACACGCACCTATCGTGCTCTCAAAAGGGCTGAAATTCACACCATCTCGGATATTATCAATTATCCCTGCATGGACTGGTTTAGGATTAAAAACCTTGGTCTCTTCTCAATCAGAGAAGTGGAGAGCAAGATGCAGAGTTTCGGTTATCCAACTTTTAGCATCAACCTTCATCCATAAAAATAACCCCGGGAAACCGGGGTTTAAATTTAATTTAATTTTATTTTACTCCAAAGAAATCTCTGCTGATCCACTTCAGAGTGTCCACAATAAGACTTTCACTATAATCATGGTTTGCCGAAGATATCACAATCTGTACTACACCTTGGCTGAAAGCTTCCTCGCTAGAAACTACCATCATCAGATTATGCGATTTCAATCCAACCATCGCCCTGAGATGATTCCAATCGTTGGTAGTATATAAATCCTTGTAGCATACCGCAGAATATCTCATCTCGATATTTACCGGCCTTCCAATCACTGGCGCCCATTGAACTGTGAAGAAAAAACTTCTGTGAGCCTTATTCCAATCGATTGTAAAATCATTAAGTCCTTTGTTTTCTGTCATAACAGAACCCCCTTTCATAATGTGCATTTCATTTGAAACAAGGTCATTATAATCTAATTTTAAGCAAATATCAAATGCTCTCCTAGATTGACCTTTTGATTGAAGTATGGTCTTATTCTAAAGTTCAGCATCTTGGGTAACTTTCGATAAAAATCATTCAATTTAAAATAGCTATCGCCACCCCTGTTATTACATTGACATTATAACATTAGCATGTTATAATATATAAGCTCTAATAAAGGGCAGCACATTAAAAGATTCTACCTATCCTCCTTGTATATTCTGTGGTTTAATCTGTCTATTAAAATTTAATTGGCAGACTAAACCGCGGAATAGGCCGCGGAAATATTTTTTATAGAAGCGGCAATAGTCGCAAGGAGGTCAATATGGCAACAACAACAGTAAATGTAGACTTAAAGAAGAATGGATTCTTGGTAACAAGGTATCCTCTTGTGAGCGCTCCAGGAGGGGAGCAACCCTATCAACTCAACCTCACCCATCTCGCGGAACATCGCGAGGGTGAGTACTCGCTAAATAACAGCATTGTATGCTGGGTAATGGACGGCGAAATCTACGCCGCACCATACACCAGAAAACTAATGCAGCTGCTCAGCCAAGCTGGGTTCAGAAATGGGTCGTTTTACGTTCCGTTCTCAAACGGAGAACACCCGTATCGTAGAAACGCGGAATGGCAGTCTCTTCTTTTGAGTGCTGATATTGCAATGATCAAAGATTATGAAGAGGATGCCAAGGCTTGGTGTGATGAACACCATATTGACTCCATAGACAAAAATCTATTGGATTCATGTCTTAAAGTGCCACGCGGTGGCATCCCGGTTGAGAGCGGCGGAATATATTCAACATACTATCCAGCTCTCAACGAGGCCTGCATAGATATAGTCGCCATAGACCGCCTTGGTAGCTATAGCTACAATGCAGGTAGGGTAGCTTTTATCTACCGAGATGGCCACACCTATATTTCTAAGAATCCGTCCATTATGGATACCCTGGAGAAGGCTGGCTATAGAAGAGATAATTTTCTGGTGCCACTTAGTGGCTCAGAAAAAATCACTGATGCCTATCTCAGGCAAATTTGGGACAACATCCCGGAAGCTTCCAGATAGTCCAGAACGACAAAGGTAGAATCTATTTTCCCCGGCCACTCGGTCGGGGATTTTCTTATTTTAAGCAAAAATCCCCCCAAAGTTGGGGGGGAGAAACACTTCATCGATTTTAACTTTTGTGCTTATTTAAATGCTCAAAGTCAATATCGATATATCTGTTCGGATAGTAGCCGTCACCTCCGTCTTTGGAGACCGCAATAATCTCACGATTATTTAAGTCCTTTACAGAAAGATAACGCTCATCCTCTTCTATCCTTACAGACAAGTAAGAGAACTCAGTTTCTATCGCAGACCCCTCCAACGGCTTATCCTTCCAGACCCATGACCCATAGGTACAGGTGCCGTGGCCGCTTGGACAGATGCTTTCGCTCTTAGAGATAAAAAGCACCAGTCCGTTTACAAACTCCACTTTCGCAGAGCCTACATCGCCCAAGAATTCATCTTCAACCTCATAGTCATAAGCTAAGAAGCTAATCCTTCTTAAGGACTGTACTGAAAATTTCATATCACCCCTCCTTTTCTGATAGTGAAATCCAGCCAACTCTTCGCTTGCTATTATACCAAGCCGAAAAGCTATACTCTCTGTACTGTTTCATTATCGGCATGCACGGATCAAGATCCGCTTTACAGCGTCCGGAAAGCATAAAGCTTTCCCCAGATCCATCCTCATGCATGATCTTATGGACTCTGAAGTCCCTTACTGGTATCTCTAACGCCGCCGAGCAAGGATCATCTTTTGGGGTCGAATACCCCAGGATTACCTTAAAATCCAGGTCAATTTTGATTTTGTCATGTAAGTATTTACATGCATCGAAAATCCTATCTCTGCTAGGGCCTCCGTTGATATTAAAGCGCACGGTTTGACTATCTAAGATAGCCTGGTTACTTTCTCTCATGGTACTCATACAAGTACCTCCTTTCTCAAAGAACTACCCAGCGTATACACGGCCTGGGTTCCAATTTTTGTCCATAGTTGGATTAACTTCAATATTAAAACATATCAAGCATGATATGTCAAGTGAACCAAGAAAAAAGACCCTCAGTGAGGGCCTTAATATATTCTAAGGGCAATTTTGTGATTTGGCGGGGCGGGCCACCCCAGGAAGATTCCTTTCGTCTTATTTCTTTGTCAGATATTCCTCCGCCAAAGAAAACTCGACAAAGATTGGCTCGACTTCATCCGGAAGTCTTGCACAAATATCATCAATAGTAAGACTTTTGTTTCTGTTTCCAGCTACAATCACGTCTGCCATAATCATATTTGGCAGCCTCTGATCAGAGTCGGTTTCGTAGATAATCTTCCCTTGAAGCTCTAGAAACCTACCAATGGTAGATTTGCCAAGTCCAGACCCACCAGCAAAAATCCAGACTGGACGTTTCTCCATCATGCGAGGCGTTTTTTCAAACATCTCCTCACATAAATTCATCTCTTCTTTTGAAACAAGTAGTACTGTTTCGCCTGTACCACTCACCAAAATCTCAAGATAACCAGAGTCCAAGTCCTCAGAGATCTTTACTTTTATTGGTCCGTTTTTTGGACGACAAGAGAAAGGCCTCTTATTATCAGACCACTCCCAGACAACTCGTTCAGAGCCGTCTTCCGCCTCCTTGATGGTAACATTGCTACCGTCGAGGAAGATCAACGCGACCTCCTCTTTTTCGACCGGGTATGGTCTGACTCCGTCAGAAACAACAGGGGACTGCGCCCACTTCTCTATAGCCATTCCCACAAGAGTTTTAATTCTTAACTCTTTCATTTACTACCTCCTTCTGCGGCTCTTACCGCATACATACACTAAATCGCAGAAGGAATTTTCTGCGACTGGTTATATCGATTAAGCTAGTCAACATAACTAGTCGCAAAAAAATCATAGAATATTACTTTAAAATACTTAAGTTATGCCAAAAAGCAATAATTACCTAGATTTTATAACATAAAATACATAAAAAGTCAAAAACCCCATTATCAAATAGTTTGTCAATGAAAATACCCCCGGATTACTCCAGGGGTCTAAAATATTTACCAACTAAAATTTATTTACCGACAAGAAAATTTGCCAGTTTGCGACAATTCGCTACCCCCTCAAGTTTCAGCTGCATCTTGCCGCCTGCACGCTCGATTAAACGTCTACTAGCCTCAACTTTGCTCTTAAAGCTACAATTTATCAGCTCATGCAGGTCCACCTCATTTTTTGGATCATAAGATGCTTTTAAAATTGCCTGCACTTCCTCAAGAATCTCCGAATCAAGAGCCTCTGTCCCCTCAAATAAAAACCAGAGCTTCTCCGGCAGTTCTGTACTAGATAAGAGTCTCTTAATACGCTTACTATTTACTTCTCTCGTTTTTTCAGCCGCCTGCCTGTCCTCTTCGACGATTATATCGTGACGCAAAGCTCTCAGGCCTTTACTTGAATACTCGTATGATAAAACTTCATTTTCATACCCAAGGTATCCATCCACCTCCTTGTTTGGATTCGTCACATAGACCTTGTCATCGCACAGAATTGTCCAACCTATCTCCTCAAGATCGCCAGTCAATTCTTCAAATTTAGGCGTAAATTTCATTCTAGCGTCATAGGCAGCTTGTCTTTCTTTTTCAGCGTTTATGATATCGGCCTGTTTCTTAGACAAATAATCCTTCACGAAAGAAATATTTGCACTGTTATAGAGATACTGTGTATATCCCAAAGTAAAAAACATCTCTCCGATATCCAACTGGTCCACAGAATATGTGCTCCACTTACGTGGCTTAGAAAGCTTCTTCAGCTCTCTCTGAATTTTCGTCAGCTCTTCCTCGTATAGGAATTTATCACGTTTTGATTTCTCAACCGCCTTTTTTCTTTCTTCGATATTCTTAGCAGCACGGTCTAATTCTTCATGTTTTCTATGCGAGATTTTCTCACAGTATTCCGGTGTTTTTACACTTTGAACCTCTGATTCCATAGCCTTGCAAGCCTGGCCATCAAACTCATCATCATGAATTATATAGCGAAAACCAACTGGTACCACCCAGTAGTCATAACCTTCGCCACCGCCGTTGGATGTAGCGTGTCTAAAATATAACACATCCTTTATTTGTTCCACTTCTGATGGCTTTCTCCCCCTGGTTTGATTATAGCTACCACCCCAGCTGGACCTGATCAACATATGCTTTGCTTCCATCGCATCCTTGGGACGAAAACACGCCTCACCCTTCTTTGAAATCCAAAAATCACCAAAAAGAAATTTGGGCTCACCATTAAAATCGACATTCATATTTGCCGTTACCTCGTAATCCTCAATAAATTCTAACGGATTAATTGGAGTATTGTACTCATTGAGGTTAAATTCCTTATCCACCACAAAACAAATGTTTGAGTGATATTTCCCAAATTCATTAACTAAAAACCCGGTTTCTGTCTCAAAACATTTTTCATTATCAAAAAACGCTTTTACTTCAGCTAAACTCATCAACTTCTTCATTTTTCGTCCTTTCTCCTTTCGGACCCAATGCCATATAAGATTAAGAGGTTTTCCTCACATTAGTAGTACCGCTTCTTTTAAGCAGCGCCAAACCGATAATTATCAAAAATCACCAGCTTAACACTGCCTAAAAGACAAGAAGAAAGAATTCGTTGGTAAATTCTTAAAATGCTCCTCCCACTCTCGTGTTCAGCCTCAAAACTATATAATATATATTACACTATGTCAAGGCTAAGCGCTTTCTAATTAGCACCTTTTTATGCTATATTTAAGCTATCAGAACTGATCAAGGATAACAATGAAACAACTTTTTACCATCGATGCAAAAGACTATGACCCAAGCTGGCCAAAATCTTACCGGCCTTCCGTCCGAGGCATTATCTTCAATAAGGATAACCTTATTTCTCTTATTTATAGTCAAAAATATCATTTTTATAAACTTCCCGGCGGCGGCATCGAAGAAGGTGAAAACCATCTTGAAACACTCATTCGCGAAGTTAAGGAAGAAACTGGTCTCACCGTCATCCCAAGTAGTGTTCAAGAATTCGGCGAAGCCTTGAGAATTCAAAAATCAAGTGCGTTAAAAGACACTATTTTTGTCCAACAAAACTATTACTACATCTGTCAAACTACCGGTAAGGTTCATGCTCAGCACCTTGATCAAGATGAACAGGAAGCAGATTTTATTTTAAAAACAGTCAGCCTCGATGAAGCCATTACTACTAATCAAGCTTTTATTGCTAACTGCCAAGGAACACAAACTCAAATAAAGGAAGAGATGATAATTCGCGAATGCCGCATCCTAGAACTTCTAAGAGTAAGACAATCAGCTCTCCAAGCAACCTTCACGCCAGGGAAGTAGATATTAGGGAAGTAGATATTATTCTCCTTTAAAAAAGGCTGGATTACTCCAGCCAAATATTTAAGAAGAAATTGCAATTTGCGCTAATGCAAGTGCGCCAGCTAATGATCTGGACCTAACTAATGTACCATCAGCTTCACAACTAATAACATCCTGTACCCCAGTTAATGATGCTAAACATACATTCGATAATCCGCACCAAGCTGTAGGTAGCTTCTTTCTCTTACAACCCGAATTATCTCTTGAGCCCAAAATCGCCTGCACATTCCATTCGCCCTCAAGATTAGGAAAAACGCAGTACAGTAGTTTTTTAGCTTTAGGGTTAAAAGATCTCAGTATATATTCCTCCCAACCGTCAATATACATTGGAAGATAAAGGAACTCACCCTCGTTATGCGCAATCATATTCTCAATCTCACTCTTTGCCTTAACAACAGACACTACGTGTTTGATTTCTTTTTCCAGAATTTTTTGCGCAAAACTCACAGCTTGCAAAAAAGCCACATCAGAATCCTGATTTTGATCATTCCAATTCGGATTAAACAAATTGATTGCCTCTGATACTGACATTTCGATGCCACTAGACAAATAGCCCTGATCACTCGCATCAACTCCATGGATTAAATCATGACTCACTTCCATTGTCGCCTCTACAATTAATTGCAGAGGACAATCAAAATTAGACAAGATCTCCATACTATAATGACGCCAAGCCAGCCCTGCGGTTGAGAGTTTCATGAAATCACTATAATGTTCTTCGAACCCCTCTTGGTGACAGTCAAAACGTCTTTTGTCTATTCTGAATTCTCCCCCAATACCAAACATTATCAACCCCCTTGGTCCATTTTTCTTAGCATACTGAACCAAACTTTGATCCTTCGTGCGCAACACTCGCACTCTCTTCAACATCGACAACATCGCCGTCGCAAAAACGTCCCCAGCATAATGTGGCCCTGAATTGGTGATCACATTTGCATTCTCAAGTTCTGTCACGATAGTGACACGATTGTGTATTTTTCCCATCTTTCTTCTCCTTTTAAAGAACAATTTTCGAAGTTATAACTTCTAGATACCGATATATTATAATATATATTCAAAGATTGTCAAAACAATGAGCACCCTATACCACAACCAAACATTTTATGTTTAAATATCCACAGGGAATTATTTACTCAATGCCTCATCAAATTCTACCAAAACAAAGTTCAGCCGATGCTCGCACTTACATTGCGATTGACCTTAAATCTTTTTATGCCTCAGTTGAGTGCGTAGATCGTGGACTTAATCCTTTAACCACCAAATTAGTAGTTGCCGATGTTACTCGCACCGATAAAACAGTCTGCCTCGCAGTTTCTCCCGCCCTCAAAGCTCTTGGCGTTGGTGGCCGTGATCGTCTTTTTCAAGTCTATAAAAAGGCGCCCAAAGGCTCTTTTATTATTGCTCCTCCCAGAATGCAAAAATACATTGATGTGAGTACCTCTATTTTTGGTATCTATGCTCAATATCTTGCTCCCACTGATATCCACATATACTCTATCGATGAGGCATTCCTTGATGTTACTAGTTATCTTCAAGCCTATCAGATGACCGCCCATCAACTTGCTCGTACCATTGTAAAAGATGTTCTTGGGCACACCGGTATCACCGCCACTGTTGGTATTGGCGAGAATCTATATCTAGCTAAGATCGCCATGGATATCGTCGCCAAGCATTTACCACCCGATCCTGACGGTGTTCGTATCGCCGAACTTACGGAATCTTCTTACCGCGAAAAGCTTTGGACCCACGCTCCACTAACCGACTTTTGGCGTATTGGCCCAGGCTATTCCAGACGGCTTCATAATCTTGGCATCTATACCATGGGTGATCTCGCCAGATATTCTCTTACTGCCTCCTCTAAACTCTTTAAAATCTTTGGCGTGAACGCCGAATTACTCATTGACCACGCTTGGGGTTATGAACCAACCACTATCTCCGATATTAAAAATTACCAAGCCGCCAACCACTGCCTCTGTTCTGGACAAGTTTTACATCGCCCCTATAATCGCACTGAAACCATCACCATTATTAAAGAAATGACCCACAGTCTCGCTCTCGATTTAACTCAAAAAAATCTATTCACAGATCAAATCATCCTCGATCTTAGCTTTTCAAGTCCCAAACGCCCCTCATTCGTTCACGCTTCCAAAAATCTTCCTCAATATACTAGTAGCACCAAATTAATTACCCAAGCTGCATTAAAGATTTATCAAAAAATCATGCCGGATCATGCCACGATCCGTCGTGTCGGTATTACCGCCAATCATATTTTATCTGTTCAAAACCATACCACCAAGGCCACACAACTCAATCTTTTCGACTCACCCACTAAAACCGAACAACAAACCGAACAAGCTCTTCGTCTTCAACAGGCCACTTTGGCCATCCAGACTCGTTATGGCAAAAACGCCCTCATGTTGGGTACAAATTTTCGACCTGAAGCAACCATGCGTGAACGTAATCGACAAATAGGAGGCCATCGTGCCGGATAATCAACAAAATCTCCGTTCACTTGCAGAGTCTTTCAATAATCCTTATCAGGATATTCTTCATCTTCCTCATTTTAAAGACCCCACGCATCTCCCACTTAGTTACTCCAAACGTGCCGCCCAATTTATGCCTTTTAAATCGCTCAATGCTTATGAGACCCAAATTGAACAAAAGTTTGATGATTTAAATAATCAACAATTAGAACCATTCATTGATTATTCAGACAGTCAAACCGAAGATTTCGATCCAATCGATTAGTAACCAACCTCTCTCCATTATTTCTCTAGAGTTCTTTTCTTCACTTAGTTTACAAAACCTAATTTCCATGATAAAATAGCCGTAATTATGTCAAAGAAGAGTAATACAAAACGCAAACTCGTTGGTCTCGTATCTGAAGAGTCTGGTATCCGTGCCTATTACACTAAGAAGAATACCATGAATACCCCTGACAAGCTCAGCTTGAGAAAATATGACCCAATTCTAAGAAAGCACGTTGTTTTCGTAGAAACCAAGAAAAATCTCGGTCGCAACGAAGTCAAAGAAAAGAAGCGTTAGAATAATTTCAAAAAATCCTCTCATCTTGGGAGGATTTTTCTATGCTATAATAGAGAAGATGAAAAAGGGAAGCACCCCAACCCTAAAGGTCATTGTTGCAACTCATAAACCATATACAATGCCAACTGACTCTCTATATCAGCCACTTCTTGTTGGTTCTCATTTTTATAAGACCCAGAAAAACGATCGCAAATTACCGAAAAATTTTGCTTATGATAACACTGGTAAACATATTTCCGACAAAAATCATAACTACTCTGAACTCACTGGTCTCTACTGGCTTTGGCAAAACCGAGCCAAAGAAGACTCTAACGAAGACTCATTTTACGGTCTTGTTCACTATCGTCGTTTTCTTACCTCAAAAACCGACAAACAAATTTTAACCCAAAAGGAGTTACAAGACTTACTCTTTAATTCTCATAAAAATATCAAATATGATATAATTCTCCCCAAAAAACGTCACTATTATATTGAGAATCTCTATAACCATTACGCTCATACACTACATATCGAACCACTCGACAAAACACGACAAATCATTGAGCAGTCTCATCCAGCATATCTTGCAGAATTCGATCGTCTCAAGACTCGTCGCTCCGCTCATATGTTTAATATCTTCATCATGAAGAAGCCGTTCTTCAATGAGTATTGCGAATTTCTTTTCGATATTCTTTTTACTTTAGAGAAATCACTTTCTGTTGCCGAAATCAATCAATATGATGAATTTCATGCCCGCTTCTTTGGTCGAATTTCAGAACTTCTCCTCGACGTATTTCTTTACACAAAATACCCCGACCTCGAACATCGCTCCGATGTTTTAGAGCTCGACATTTTAGAACTTGAACCTGTTAATTGGCCATTAAAGATTAGAAGCTTCCTCCTCGCCAAATTCTTTGGTAAAAAATATCACAAAAGTTATTAAAAAGTAGAATAAATGAAATCATCACAAAAACAGAACACTCCCCTCATCTCCGTAATTGTCCCAATATATAACGCCTCAACTTTTCTTGTTCAAACCATTGATTCTGTGCTAAAACAAGATTATCCAAACCTTGAAGTTCTCCTCATCAATGACGGATCAACTGATCACTCCGCCGAGGTCTGTCATACTATTATTGCTAGATATCAAGATCAAACATCGAAAAGTCTAAAAACATCAGACACACCACAAAATTTCACTTCCTCCCCCCTACGTCAACTCCACTTTTTTAACCTCCCACATCAAGGAGTTAGCGCTACCAGAAATTTTGGCTTAACGAAAATTTCCGGCGAATATTTTTGTTTTCTCGATGCCGATGACTTGCTCACACCCACCTTTATTTCCGAGCTTCACACTTTTGCTCATAATCATCAACTTAAATACGTTACTTCCACTTTTAAACGCGTCCTTTACTCTCAAAAAAATTCCAATCTCCAAAATCTTCTCACGTCACCAAAAAACGTAGATTCTCCCCAAGACAGCTCGCCCACTTCGCAACACTCCAACAAGGATGCACTGCAGATCATCCTTCCTGTCACCGATTATCTACGTAAACTATTTGACCTTGATGCCGGCTACAATTTCTGTCATATGAAACTCCTTCATCATAGCTTAAAATCCACTCTTTTTGACCCCGACCTCGTTGTCGCCGAAGACGCTTTATATAACTTTACTCTAGTCGCACAACTTGATCACATTGGTATTATTCAAAAACCTCTCTACCTTTATCAAGTACATCAAAGCTCCACTGTTCGCACTTTCACTACTCAGTATGTTAAAAATTATCAGCTCGCACTACAAAAAATCAGTAACTTTATCCATTTTCAATATCCAAATCTTTTTCCCAACCTTGAAAAACCCTTGCAGGCCTTTATTGCCACCCATCTTTTTTTCATTCTTGTAAACTTTTGTTGCCATCAACAGAATCCACGACCATATAAATCCATCTCTTCACTTTACAAAGTTCCACTTTTTTACCGTGCAATCCACCTCGCCTCTCTACGTTTTTTCTCGCCGCAAAAAGCTTTCATCATATTTTGTTTCAAGCTCCGTCTCATTCCTATCCTCAAAATTATCGGTTTTTTACGTAATAAACAAAACACACAAGGTTACATCTCAATAGTCAAAAATCGCAAATTCAAGTAAAATATAGCTGTGAAATCATTTTTTCAAATAGTTGAACGTTTTTTAAAGGCACTCGCCAGTCTGCCCTCTGACTTCCTTTTTTATCTAGCCGTCGCCTCTCTGCCCTTTGAAAATCTCATCTTTGCCCCCTCCAAAGGTTGGGCCACCATTACCCCTATTATCCTTTTTCTCTATGCCGTCTTAAATCTATACCATCTCAAGCCCCACCTCAAGAAAATCCGCCCAATCCTCCTCTTCTTTTTTGGTTTCTCAATTCTTGGCACCCTCACCACTATTATCTTTCATGGCCGTTTAGATGACTACCTCTCCGCCTACGTCCCCATTATATTAGGCCTTACCTGTCTATTTAGCTTTCTTGAGTTTTATAGTAAGCACCACGGTCCAGAATTAAAACAAAAACTTCAGTTCCTAGCCTTTATTATTATCATCACTTATTTGCTCAGTCTCCTAGTTGGTCTAGCTGAATATTTTGCTCTCAAATACAAAATTGAACCACTCACACACTTTTTTGACCTCATCTTTAAACGTAACTATTTAGCTAAAAACCGCGTGCAATTCTTTTTTACTGAGCCGTCATTCATCGGTATGCACCTCTTCGGTGTTCTTCTACCCATGTTTTGGCTTACCCGCCGCAAAGACCTTCTCTTCTTAATCGGCCTCTATGCATACTCTGCCATCTTCTTTGGTACCGGCATCCGTATTATTCTTGATGTTATTCTGATTTTAATCATCCTCGCCACTCTCTATCTTCCGAAAGTCAAAGAAAAACTTTTTCTCCTCCTAATCCTTGTCGCTTTTGTACTTTTTCTCACAACTCTCTCCGCCGTTAATGGTCGTTTCCATAAAATCTTCTTTGGCTTTCTCTCGCCTAGATCTGAAACCTCTATTGACTGCACTATAGAAGAGAATCAAGATACTGAAGATTGTCTAGCTTACGTAAGACAATCTGGCATTAATTCTGACGGCTCCTTTGCTAGTCGGGTTTTTCGTATTAAATCCAGTGTCTACGGTTACACAAAATCTCCTCTAGGTTTTTTAACTGGCTACGGCCTCGGCAATTCTATTTATCCTGCTCGCCTTGGTCACGCTAAGGCAAAAAAAGAATATAAGAGCAGTTACATGAAGGAAGTAAACGATTTAGAAAATCCAAACTATCACGACGACAGTGTCTCCTACTGTCTATATACTCGTTTTATCAGCGAATTTGGCATTTTCGCTCTTCTCCTTGGTCTCTATTATTTATATTACCTCGCCAAACAATCTAGCCTAAGCTACCGTTATCACTATTTACTGATTACACTGTATCTCTATCTTCAATTTGAATCACTCAGTTTCTATGCTCTTTGGCTCTACATTGCAGTTATGTTATTTACCAGGAGTCCAAAAACCCGTGTCTGATTTTAAGCAAGTCAAAACCAACACTATCTGGCTCGCTATTTTTCAGCTAGCCAAAATGGTCTTTCCGTTTCTTATCCTACCCATCCTCACCCGCCGTCTCCTAATTACCACCTACGGTGACATTACTTTTATTAAAACCATTATGAATTTTCTCCAAATCTTTATTGATTTCGGTTTTATGCTCTCCGCTACCAAAGAAATTGCCAAAATTAAAAATAATCCAGCTCAGATTCAACAAATCCTCGCCGACACCCTCCTCGCTCGCATCTTACTTGGCGGTATGGGCCTCATCGTAATTTTAATAGCCAGTATTTTTCTACCTATTCTCAGCCAACATTTTATATTCTCGCTCCTCTCATACCTCACTATCTTTCTCTCAATCTTTCTTTTTGACTTTCTCTTCCGTGGACTCGAAATTATCCATATTATGACTATTCGCTTTGTTGTTATGAAAACTATCTCTTTCATTCTCACCGTCTTCTTCGTAAGGAACGATGAAAATATCATGCTTATTCCACTCTTTGATATTTTGTCATCTCTCATTGCTATCATTCTAGTTTTCATTGAATTACAGAAATCAAATCTTCATATTATAAAACCCCGGTTAAAATCCAGTTTGCAGAGTCTCAAATCTAGTTTTGTGTATTTTCTTTCCGACATTTCCGCCACCGCCCTCAACGCTCTCAGTACTATCATTATCGGACTAGTTTTTTCATCAACCGAAATCGCCCTGTTTGGAGTCTCCATCCAAATTATTGGCGCCATTCAGGCGCTCTTGGGTCAGCTAGCTAGTGGCATTTACCCTAATATGGTGCGTCAAAAAAGCCAAAAATTTATTCAACATATCTTTAAAACCACTCTACCCTTCGTTTTACTATTCACTCTTTTAGTTATTTTCTGCCTACCCCTCTGTCTGCAAATTCTCGCTGGTACCAAATACACTGCCGCGAGTCTCATCATTCAAATTCTTGCACCTACCATTATCTTTAGCTTCTGCAATACACTGCTTGGCTGGCCAACGCTTGGTGTTATCAATCATCAAAAGCAGGTCACCGCCTCCACAATTATTTCGACCGTATTTAATTTAGCCATTCTTGTTCTACTTTTAATCTTTAATCACCTCACTCTCTACTCCGTTGCAATCACTCGCGTCGTTACAGAAGTGATGCTGTTTTGCATACGTTTTTATTACTTTCGAAAATTTCGACACGAATTCAACCCATAACCCAACCCTTAGTAAAAAATCTTCAAAATTTTATCAGAACAAGATTATTCTCAACAAAAATTTAAACACTTGAGAAAGTCACCATAAAAAAATACTCGAACAAGTCGAGCTGATATTTTATTCTGGCAGGGGCGCACGGAATCGAACCATGATCTACGGTTTTGGAGACCGCTATACTAACCGTTGTACTACGCCCCTAGTGGCTTTATTATAACATATTCATCTCTTCATACTATGTTTTTCTCTATAAATCCGCTATACTTAAAATAATCCTTATGTCAAAACATAAATCAAAAATACCATTCGCCGCACATTCCCGAAAGTCCCGCGCGTACTCACATCTCTATCTACGGCTTTTTTCTAGCCTAGCTTTCTGGATCACTCTCTGGTCTCTTATGTTTCTTTATTTTTTCACCATTGATCTGCTCGCACTCATCTTCGGTGAGCGACTTATCCCACGTCTACTATTAGATACTGCCAGTCTCGTCAAAGTTTCCACGATTTTCACCTGTTTTCTTTATGCCTCCTTTTTTGCGCCAAAAGATTACCTCCTCCGTTTCGCACTCCTTTTTACCTTTCTTGCAGACATCGTCTTACTCTATAACAATATTTCACCTATTGGAGTTATCATTTTCTGCCTCGCCCAATATCTACACATCTCACGCTATGCGAGTCTCAATCCAAAGCTATTTATTCTTTGGTCAGTCATTAATCTCTTTATTCTCTCTTTTGCTAGAGCTACTCTAGTTGAACCCATCTATGGAGTCGCCTTCATCTACGCAAACACTCTTCTTCTCAACCTTATTCTCGCCCACCGTTGGATTAAAAGGGAATCATATAACCACCGTCGTGCAGCCCTATGTAATTTCTTTGGCTTCGCCCTCTTTATCTGCTGTGATTTGACAGTTTTAATTTCGTATTTTGCCCGCATCCACATACTTCCAGATTTTCTTTTTGCTCCAGCCAATTTTATATGTTGGCTTTTTTATTTCCCATCTCAAATCCTCTTAACTAACTCATCGATAATGACTACTCCATACTACGCGCCATTTGATTCAAAACTCAAAGCTATTGGCGATCAATCAAAACTGGTTAAAAATATATAAATTGTACCATCTCTTACTTCATGCTATAATACACTCAATATGGAAAGTAAAAAGAAGACTAAACCGCGTGCAATTCTGGTTTTCGGTGCTCCATGTAGTGGAAAGACTACCTTTTGTGAGAAATTTTCTCAGAGATTCAAAGCTCCTTATTATAATCTACAGTCTTTACGTGAAGAAGCCGACTTTACCGAAAAACAAATTCATGTTGTACTAGAAGCAATTTCAAAAACTGGTCAGAACATCGTTATCGAAGGTGGTCTCGACACAGAAAATGAGCGTAATGCAGTCCGTAAACTTCTAAAAATCTGTGGATATAATCCCACTCTTGTTTGGATCCAAACTGACATTAATACTATAAAGGCTCGTCTTAAACTTAAGTTTCGTTCCATTGCTCGTGCTAAAGAAGAATACGATTCACGCATTCGCGCCATGGAGGCTCCTGCCGAAATCGAAAAGCCCATTATTCTTTCTGGCAAACACACTTTTGATACGCAACTTTCACATGTTCTCTCTCAGCTTTCCTAAGACTAGAGACCAGTTATTTTCTTTTTACGGAACCATTTATGCTTAATGACCCAGAGTTTGGTGAAGTTATTATTCGCCGAAATTCCCGTTCACGTTCGGTCAGTTTTTCAATTTCCACTTCTGGGCGTCTTCAGGCCACGGTTCCAAGTTTTGTTTCCGCCCCAGTCGTCAAAAAAACTTTAGAAAAGATGCGGGACCAAATTCGTCAAAAACTTAAAGTTAAAGACCCCGCCACACAGCGCGCACGTGACCTTAAGAAAAAATTATTAACAAAACAAGCCAAAGAATATCTACCTTACCGTCTCGAATATCTCGCTAAACGCTTTGGATACCACTACGACAAGGTTGTCTTGTCTCATGCCAGTAGTCGTTGGGGCTCTTGCACCCACCGCAAGACCTCGCTTTTTTCTCCAACTACTATCACTATTTCACTAAATATTGGCCTTATGCAAGTACCTGAAGCTGAGCGCGATTACGTGATTATTCACGAACTTGCACACATTAATCACCTTGATCATTCAAAAGCTTTTTGGGCAGAAGTTGAGTCTCACGACCCCAATTACCGTGCCCATCGAGAACTACTCAACACGCACAATCCAGGCGTCTAGCTTTTAACTATTCAAGAAGCTTATATAGTCCAGAGCTCTTTTCTGCTTAACCAATAGATTCTATGTTATAATATAGCCTATGAAAGAGAATCAAGATTTTCTCAAAATCCTTGACTTAAACAAAGTACATACTAGTGTGTTTGAGCGCAAATTTATGTATCTTTCTGATGTCATTGATCCCATTTATCGCGACTATGTGATTCGTCTTGAACGCGCCGGCTACACTCTTGATCTCGACGTACTACGCCCAAAACATCAAGTGGAAAATTTCCTTGCTCTTACTAAAATTATTGTTTCTTATCTAAACCATGTTCTTAAAACTCCACAAAAAGGTAATATTATCATCTCCATGAATACTGCCGGAGATACATTAGCCGACATTAGACCCATTTCAAATTTCATTACCATTAAAGACGACTCCACTATCATCACCGTTGAACAGCGTGAACAGTATGCTATTCTTGGTGCCAAGGTTAAATCTCGCCTCGGTTTTGGTACCACAATCCAAATCCCCATCACCGAACCATACGATAAGTTGTAATTTTATACAAATATTGTATAATATCAGCATAGGTAACTTCAAAAACTCTAAAAATTTTTGAGTTTTTGTTAACTCACTTCGTACTTTAAAGGAGGAAAAAGTATGAATAAGTATTTTATCGCAACTTTATTGACCAGTTTTTGTGTTTTTATTACCCCAATCAACTGTTTTGCTGCCAAAAAACAAACCACAGCAACCGAAGAAACTGCCGAGGCCTTAGTACCACCGCCACCATATGATCTCAAGACAGAATCAAAGGTGGAGATTACTTCCACGAAGAAGGAGCAGAAGGTCACTCTGTCTCCTACAAGTATCGAATACGATGTAACCACCTTCATCAGGCCAAGCACTCTTTCGCTCACGGATTTTTTAGGGCAGTTTGTCGCTTACGATCCAGATTATGCCATCTCCGTTGATAAGAAAGAACACTGCCTAAGAATCGCACGTAAGACCTTAAAGCCAAAGGAACCAGGTATCCAGTCCGTTGTCATCTCTTTTGTAGACGACAAGGATTTAATTGGCGAAAATAATCCGATTACCATCACCATCATCGGTGTGAGACCAGGCGGTAATCCTCATAAAAAATATAAGAGGACGTTTAAAATGCCTGATGATTGGGGTAATCGTATTAAAATTGACGGCTACGACGAATATCTCTATGTCGCCGAATTCAATGTCTTGCATCAACTTATGGAAGCCTTAATCAGAGACCCTATGGGCGACGATCCTGTCATCTATCGTGACTACTACCGTGATTTTAGTTACGAAAGGTTTCAGGACTAACAACATACTTGCTCTAAAAAAACGCTCCGTCAGGGGCGTTTTTTCTTCGCAGTATTCACTTTTTCTCAGTCTTCATTAATTGTTCATATTCTCATTCAGCTTATGTTATAATCAAACCATTAAGGTTGTTGGGAGAAAAAATGCGATTCAAGAAGCATTATTCACATAAAATTTTTATTGGCATCTATATTTTTCTATTTGCCATCTTTGGCTATTTTGGTCTCCAACCACACAATGTTGAGGCTAATTCCAATCTCATTTTGGAAGCACCCAAAATCAGCCTCAAATCAGCCATCAAAGTTTTACAACTAAATAACGACTACACCCTCACTGCTCCCGACCAAATCGCTGGACTTTATTATGCAGTCGAGAATAACACTTTTATTATCGGCCACTCTTCCACAGTCTTTAGTAACCTCCATAACCTAAAGCTCAATGATCAGATTAAACTTGATAATCACACCTATAAAATCACAAACCTCTATATTCAAGCCAAGGGCAGCATTAGTATGTCTAAAGTACTAGAACCAAAAGCCACGCCCACTCTCACCCTTATGACTTGTCATGGAGAGAAAATTGCCGAGAACGATTACACTGAAAGGCTTATCCTTACTGCTGAACTTGAAAAATAAAATAAATTCCCAGATTATAAATCTGGGAATTTTATTAATAACCTTTCACAAGTCTCACGGCAAAACCACCACCCGCAGCCAGCCAAACATCCAGGAAATCACCTCTTTCCACAATTTTCTTCTCAACCTCAATTTCTAGAGGATTTTCACGATAGTCACTTGCCGCCCCGTCACGATATATATAAACAGTATATTTCACCCCTTCTTCCAGAAATTCCATATTTAGATTCATACGTCTAGGGTCCTCGTTGGTTACTCCTCCAATATACCAATCAGATGAATCAACATCTTGCCTGGCAACTGCATAATATTCGCCAATCTTACCGAGTAAAGGAATTGTTGTTTGCCAAGATACTGGCACCTTTTGTAAAAATTCAAAAACTACGGGATACTTCTCGTATATCTCTGGACGATCAGCCAACATTTGCATTCCCGAATAAAACACCACATAATATGCAAGCTGCCTTGCTAGGGTCGTATAAACTCGCTTAGCCGGATTCTTTAAATCAAAAATGCCAGGCGTATAATCAAAGGCCCCACAAAGCATCCTCGTAAAGGGAAGGATTGTCGCATGATTTAGGCGGATTTTTCCACCCTCATATTCCTGGCCTTTTGCTCCCTCACGCGTCAAAATATTCGGATAAGTTCGCTCAATACCAGTCCCCTTAATCGGCTCATGAATATTTAACATAATTTGATATCTCACTGCCAGCTCTACGGTTTTCTGATAATGCAGGACTCCCAACTGAGAGTGATGCAATTCATGTTTACCAGCAATCAACATCTTTGACCCAGTATAGCCCGTTTTTACATAATGAATACCATTACTCACAAGATAAGAGAATGCACTCTCAAGCTGTCTCTCATAATTATCAATCTGACCAACCGTTTCATGTTGTGCAATTAGGTCAATATTACACTCGCGCGCCTTCTCAGATACTTCTTCCATATTAAAATCAGCTACCGGATGAAGATAATCCGTAAATTTGCCATTCATTGACCATTCACCACTCCAGCCGTTATTCCACCCCTCAATCAATAGTCCCGAAACCCCCAATTTTAGACACCACTCAAGATATTGCTTCGCATGTTCAGTCGAAGCACCGTGTTTTTTACCCTCAGCCCAGGTCCATTCTCCAACATACATCGCCCACCAAATTCCTAAGAACTTTAAAGGCTTCACCCAGCTAAAGTCTTCTTTTGGTGGGGTATTCAAATTAAAAATCATTCGATTCACTGTTAGCTCAATCGCCGAGTCAGCAATCATAATCACCCTCCAGGGCGAATCAAAGGGAAGATCAAGATAAGCCTTATAACCATCCGACAACGGCGTAATATCTGCTTGTAATCGTTTATCAGCATTCAATTTTAAAGTCATTGACCCATAATTATAAAGTGCCGCCTCGTGAATACATAAATATTTATTACTATTGGTTTCCACCGTAAGTGGTGTATGTACGGCATCTCTCAGTTCATATACCGGCCATTTTTCATAATTTAATTCATATTTTGTGGCCTGGTAAGCCGGAATACGCCAAGCCTGCCCATTTAGATCGAGATTAAATTCTGTGAGTTCATCCACCACAATAATTCGTTGAAAACTTGGCTGAGGGGGAATTTCATAGCGGAATGCCACACCATCATTAAAAACGCGAAATCGCACAGAAAACAGTCTTTGTTTTTCCGTTGTTTCTGTTAAGTAAAAAACCGTTTCATTGTATTGATTACGAATTTGTTTTTCCTCCCCCACAACTGGCGACCAAACTTCATTTTCACTTTTCTTTTGCGTCCGTACCAATACCAAGTTTTGACCCAAATCCTCTTCGCCATACAATTTAAAACCTAAACGAGACTCTCTAATTAATAAATCATCATTTTTTCTGACTTCATAATAAACTCGCCCATCTCGTAATCTGACGCGACATTTGATATTTTTATCTGGCGATTCTATTTCAAACTGTTTTTCTTTAGGTTTTCGACTAAAGAGTTTAATCTTAAAACTCATGCTTAAATTATACCTCAACTTAAACTTATGTTAAAATAAAAATAACCATTAAATGTTTAATTGGATGATTAATGATGACTTCCAACAATTCACCTTACAAAAAAACACAAACTCGGTATTTTAAACAAGCTAAAACCACCAGAGCCCGTTACCGTGCCTCATTTTTTGCATTACCTTTTGGCTTCCTTTTCATCCTACTTGCCACTATTGCTATTTTAAAAAATCTCCACCCCAAATATTCTCCTTATCGTCTTGATGAAAAAACCTGTTTGTCACAGTTAAATTTAAACTTCCTTAGCGCCAGTACTATTTGCGATCACCTAGTCGGACAATTAGATTTTTCTGATTTTAAGATCCAAGATAGCCAAACATATAATCTACCGGTTAGCTCAACCTCTGATCTCGTTGCTAAAATTGAACTACCAGTCGTAGATTTTTATAGTCCACTTCAAAATTTAACCACAGATCAACTTAATGATCCAGTTTTTCTCTCACAAAATCAAATAAAGCTCATCTCGCCCGACCAGCTGAATCCGAGCACCAAGCTTCTTAGCTACGAGAATCAATACTACCTCGACACCCAAAAATCTGGCGCCCGCTTCACCCTTCTATCTATATCTAGCCTAGACTCCTCTTCCACCACAAACCATGCTAAAGTCAAAGCAATTCATGATCTTTTGTCTCCGCTTTTTTCTCAAAATCAACCCAAAAAACTTGTTTCCTTTGCCGAAACCGGAGTCACCGCCCTTACTCGTCGCCTCACTTATAAAATCAATCAAGAGAATAATGGTGGATTCTTCGCTGAATACATCGCAGATTTTCTAAAATCTAAAACATTTACACATATCAGTAATGAAATTAGTTTTAAGGAAGGTTGCCAGGGTGGCTACCAAACCATGGTCCTCTGTGCCGACTGGCGTAGTCTTGACACTATTACCGCCATTGGCACAGACATTGTAGAATTGACTGGCAATCATAACAATGATGCAGGCACTGACAATAATATAAAAACTATCGCTAAGTATCGGGAGAGTGGATTTAGAACGGTTGGTGGCGGAGAAAACCTTGAACAGGCCAAACAGCCACTCGACCTCAATTCCTCTATTCGTCTACTTGCTTACAATCATTCAACTAGTAGTATTGCTAACGGTCAGCTCGCCACCGCAACTTCACCAGGAGCCAATCCCTATTCCGAAGAACAATTTCAAGCAGATCTAGCTTCTGCCAAAGCGGAAAATAAATTCACAATTGTTAATATCCAATTCTTTGAATGTTACGCCTATCCTGATCAGCCGATTGCCTATCCAGCTTGTGACCAACCAATTCAAAATCAAAAAGAGTTCTTCCGTCACCTCATCGATCTTGGAGCCGACATGGTCGTCGGTACCTCTGCCCATCAACCACAGACCTATGAACTCTATCAAAATAAGCCCATCTATTATGGACTTGGCAATCTATTCTTTGATCAAATCTACTGGCCAGACACCACCCGCAGTCTCATCCTCACACATTACTTTGATCAAAACAAACTTCTTCAAACACGCATTTCGCCAACTATCTATGATCAAACTTTTAGACCTCGTCTGCTCGATTCTAGCGAAGCTCAAACCTTCCTCTCGCGCCTCCTTCTCGCCTCGCCAAAAGGGAATTAATTTAATAAAACTATTATATAAAAAGGAAGATTATGCCACCAACTAACTTAAATTCAGAAGATAATTTCACTCCAAATGAATTGTCCAAGCACAGTATGCCAAAATTTGGAAAAATTCTCTTTATTATTATTTTTACAACTATCGGTGTCATCTCACTTTCTTTTGGCATTGTCTACCTCATGAAGTATCTTAACGAACAGATAGCCAAACCTGAGCAAACCGAGCAAATAACAAAGCAATTTAAAAAAGTTAACCTTCAACCAACCCTTGATCGCTGGCTATCAACCCAGGTCAGTAAGAAAAATAGTAGCATATTAATCTATGATTTAAATAATCAAGAAATTATTGCCAGAAATAACGATTTTTCGCAGAACAATAGCCTCGGCCTTGAAAATCTCTTTTTAGCTTATCAAGTTTATACAAAAATCGACCAAAACGCAATCAAAAAGGATAAATTACTCACGGTAGGCACTGAACAAATCTCCGTTGATAATTGTCTATCAAAAATTCTCCAAGAAAATCACTCTGGCTGTGCCGCCGCCCTAGTCTCAGAAATTGGAGAAAACAACCTTAAGCAATTCCTAAAAGATCAATCTTATGCTAATACAAACTTCACCAGTCACCTTACTAACACCGCTGATTTGCTAAGCCTTTCTAAGCGCCTAAGTACACACCCTGATTTCTCCGAACAACTCTGGCAAGAATTTAGGACAAAACTCACTTCCCAGGATAATAGTAAAAATCCATTACTCACTGGTTTTTCTAAACTCACAGTTTATGGATTATATGGCACCCAAACCAATGACGCTACAAACGCCAGCCTAAGTTATCCATTATTTAATAACCTTTATTTCCTTGAAACCAAACAAGAAGATCCCAAAGACCGCCAAACCTTTGTTTTAATTTTTCTCGCCTCGGACATCGACGCCGCTTCACTTATTGAACTTGCAAAGAACCTCGAGGCGGCTATTCTAGAATAAAAAAATAGACTCTTATTCGAGTCTATTTTTATTTTTTCAACTGACTTATTCAGCGTCATTCCAACGCTTTATTGCAGCCTTAATTACTTCCTTAGCAGATTCCACCCCCTCAAAGCTTTTAACTACAGTAGTTCCAGGTTTCTTGAGATCTTTGTAGTGATTAAAGTGGAACTCAATTTGCTTGATCAATTGCTTTGGTAAATCTTCAAGCGTTTGATATTTATCGCCATTATTACGATCGTCAGCTGGCACACAAATTACTTTGTCATCGACTTCGTCTGAATCAACAAACTTCATCACACCGAGTACACGTGCTTTCGTGTAAATTCCGGTAGTTAGAGGCTGGTCTGTTATCATTAACACATCCAACTCATCACCATCTTCATCAAGCGTTTGTGGGATAAAACCATAATTACAAGGCTTAGCAAAAGCCATAGGCTCTACGCGATCAAGCATGAAACAGGCATTCTTGCGATCCCATTCAATCTTGTGATTAGAGCCAGTAGGAATCTCAATCACAACATTAATTTCACCTTCTTCAAAGTTTCCTGGGGTCAAGATTTTGTTAAAATCAGCCATTATTAAACTCCTATTTAATTTTTAGCTCATTATATCACGTTACCTCTTTACCGCAAAAAAATTATATGGTAAAATATATCTATTAATCTGATTCTCTAGGCGCTAATTTTGCCCAAAATCAACACTTTTTAACAATCAATAAAATAATGCGAGGCTTTATGACAAAACAACCTAAGAAAAAACCAAAATATAAATCGACAATCAGACGCACCCTATATTACTTCCTACAAGCAAACAAAAAATACAAATGGCTCGCTCTTGGCGTTTTCATTGTGACCCCAATTGTTATTTTTGTTCGCACCGTACTCGCTCCTCTAGTTGTTGCCAATGTTATTGATATTTTGTCTTCCGCTAAACCTGAAGACCTCATCAATCCTGGCAATATCTTCCAAATTCCTCTAGTACAAAAAGTTTTACCGCAAGGTATTTTCCTTATCCTTTGCCAACTAATTGGCTCCAGTATTTTAGGGAACCTACGCGTTTACCTAGCCTGGAAGATGGAACTTCTCACTATTAATGACCTCTCGATTCAATGTTTCGATACTGTTAATAATCAATCTATGCAGTTCCACTCTGATCGTTTTTCCGGCTCTCTTACTGCGCAAGTTGGCCGTTTTACTCGCGCCTATGAACGCTTTGCAGACTCTATTATTTTTAATATTCTCCCTCTAATTGTCACTTTTTCATCAATCTTCGTTGTTTTAATTAATCGCGCGCCAGCTTTTGCGATTCTCCTCATGATATTCTCCACCGTCTTCGCCATTGTTTCTTCCAAAAGCTTTAAACGTATCGGAGAATGTAATGAAAAAGAAGCGGCCGCTCAAAACAAGCAAACTGGACAGCTTACAGACTCCATCACCAACATTATTTCCGTCAAATCCTACGCCCAAGAAAATTATGAGCGTGCTCGTTATACTAAATTTCAAGCAGAAACTTTAGCAGCCGGCGAAAATTCCATGCGCGCCACCATTCATCGTGACGTAATCTTTGATTCTATCTTTCTACTCATTGATTTTATTATGATCGCCTTTATTGTAATCGGTGCACCAGTGATGTCTCTGCCAATCTCCACCGTCATTCTCATCTTCCAATTTTCTCAAACCATTCTAATGAATCTTTGGGATGTTAGCAGTATCTTCAAGAACTTCACTCGCGTTTTCGGTGACGCTCACGAAATGACCGTCATTCTCGATACTGTTGACACCGTTGTTGATGAAAAAGGAGCCAAGAAGCTTATTGTCGACAAAGGTGCTATTTCTTTTGATCACATCACCTTTACTCACGCTGATGCCAAAGAAAGCATCTTCGAAGACTTCACTCTTGAACTAAAACCTGGTGAACGAATTGGACTTGCAGGCCTTTCTGGTTCTGGTAAAACCACTCTCACAAAACTTCTCCTACGTTTTGCCGATGTTGACCAAGGCGCCATCAAGATTGATGACCAAAATATTAGAAAGGTTACCCAACATAGTTTAAGAAAAAACATCGCCTATGTCCCTCAGGAAACCTCTCTCTTCCATCGCACCATCGCTGAGAATATTGCCTACGCCAAACCTGATGCCACTATGGAAGAAATTAAGCATGCCGCAAAACTTGCTAACGCCGCTGAGTTCATCGAAAAACTTCCAAACGGCTATCAAACCATGGTCGGGGAACGTGGCATCAAACTCTCCGGTGGTCAGCGCCAGCGTATCGCCATTGCAAGAGCTATTCTAAAAGACGCGCCAATCCTCGTACTTGATGAGGCCACTTCTGCTCTTGACTCCGAATCTGAAGCTTTAATCCAAGAAGCCCTACTCCGCCTAATGCATGGACGCACCTCCATCGTGGTTGCCCATCGCCTCTCCACCATCTCTAATCTCGATCGTATCGTGGTTCTTGAAAACGGCAAAATTATCGAACAAGGTTCACATGAGGAACTCCTCAAGAATTCTAAAGGACAATATAAGAAGCTATGGTCCCGTCAATCTGGCGCTTTTGTTGAAAAATAAATCAAGAAAAACCATCTTAATGCTTATTCAAATCTAATATTAATTAAATAAGAGATTCTATGGATCCACAAAATTCACCCCGGCAGCCACTCGCTGAAAGAATGCGCCCCAAAACTCTGGCGGACGTTTTAGGCCAAGACCAGGTAATTGGCGACGGCAAAATTCTTACTGAAATTGTCAAGAAAAAGGAACCTGTTAATCTTATTTTCTGGGGGCCTCCAGGCACCGGCAAAACCACTCTAGCTCGTATTCTTGCTACAGAGTTTGATGCCGACTTTATCGAACTTTCCGCTGTTACCGCTCATAAAAGCGACGTCGAGGCAGTAGTCGAACGTGCTAAACAAAACTGGAATCTCAAAATCCGCACCCTACTTTTTGTGGATGAAATTCATCGTTTTAATAAAGCCCAGCAAGACGCTTTCTTGCCTCATGTTGAATCCGGACTCATTACCCTCATCGGTGCTACCACTGAAAATCCTAGCTTTGAGGTAATCCCAGCTCTCATTTCAAGGTCTCGAGTTATTGTTCTGAAACCCCTAGATAAAGATGCAATTTTAAAGATTCTTCATAGCGCGGTGGAATTCGAAAAAGCTGAGACTAGGATTTCTGAAGAAGCCATCAAGCTTATTGCCGACCTCGCTAGTGGCGACGCACGCTCCGCTCTAGGGGATCTCGAAATTTGTCTCTCTCTTGGCCAAAAAATCACTCCCAGTCTAGTCCTTGAAGTAGTAGGGAAGAAAGTAATTAATTATGATAAAGATGGTGATTATCACTACGATACTATCTCTGCTTTTATCAAATCCATGCGCGGCAGTGACGTCGATGCTACCTTATATTATCTCGCTCGCATGCTTGAGGGCGGGGAAGACCCTAAATTTATCGCTCGCCGCATGGTGATTTTTGCCTCTGAAGATATTGGACTTGCCGGCAATGGCGCGCTGGGGATTGCCGTCTCTGCATTTCAAGCCGTTGAACACATCGGCATGCCAGAAAGTGGAATTATCCTATCTCACATTGCCGTAGCTCTTGCCAAGTCGAAAAAAGACAGAAGTAGTTATGACGCCTGGAATCGCGCCAAAGAATTAGCTGCAAAAACTCGCAACCTACCAATTCCACTTGGCATCCGCAATGCTCCAACCAAACTCATGGAAGATCTCGGTTACGCCAAAGGATACAGATGGGAGGCTGGCTTCCATCATGACATCAGTTATCTACCAGATGAGATAAAAGACCAAAAACTATATTTCCCAAATAATCCTTTATCTTCCAAATAGTTATTCTAACCAAGAATCTCACTAATCTTTTCTCTTAAAGCTGGAACCACATCTTCCAAAAACCAAGGATTTTTTGCCTGCCAACGAAAATTCAAAGGGCTTGGATGTACAATTGGAAAATATTTTGGTAGATATTCCTGAAAACATCTCACTGTTTCGGTTAAATTTTCTTTTTTTGTGTCCTTTAAATAATATTTAATTGCGTATTCGCCGATCAAAATTATTAATTTCACATTTGGCATTAAGGCCAGTAGTTTTTCGTGATATTCTTCAGCGATAAACTTACGTGGTGGCAAATCACCAGTCTTGCCCTTACCTGGAAAATAAAAATCCATTGGCATAATTGCAATCTTTTTTGAATAAAAAGTCGCCTCATCTACTCCCATCCAGTCACGCAAATTCTCACCAGACTTATCCATAAACGGAATGCCGTTTTCTTCTACTTTCGCCCCTGGAGCCTGACCAATAATCAAAATTTGCGCCGCCGTATCCACTTGATAAATCGGCATTATCCCACGTCTTGTATATTCACTATTTCTCTCGTCAGAAACTAGCGCCTCTTTAATCCTTGCAAAATCACTACGATTTTCAATACTACTATTGCTATTATTATTTGTAATTTTATTCATAAACACCTCCCCCTCTATTTTACTCCTCTCTAGATTTTTTAGAGAAATCTGATACTATGAAGATATTAAATAAGGAGTCTTATGGGAATAGGCATTTTAGTATTAGTATTATTTTTTCTTCTAATTATCATTCCAGGTGTTCGCATTATTAATCAATATGAACGCGGCGTCGTTCAGCGCCTTGGTCGTTTTCGCAAAATCCTTGAACCAGGGCTTCATGTTATCATCCCATATATCGACACTATGCAAAATGTTGATGTTCGCACCACTCCGATGGACGTCCCAAAACAAGAAGTGATCACCAAAGATAACGTCACTGTTAATGTCGATGCCGTAGTTTATTTCAGGGTTATCGATTCTAAAAAGGCTGTTTTCGAAACCACCAACTACGCCTATGCTACTTCTACCTTTGCCCAAACTGCATTGCGTGATGTCACCGGTAACTTCGACCTAGATGAACTACTTTCAAAACGTGACGAAATCTCCAGTCAGATCAAAGAAATTGTCGATGCTCAGACCGATAAGTGGGGAATCGATATTGAAAGTGTAAAACTCCAGAATATCGAACTCCCTTCTGACATGAAACGTGCCATGGCAAAACAAGCCGAAGCTGAGCGTGAACGCCGCGCGGCAATCATTTCCGCCGAGGGCGAAAAAGCTTCAGCTGCTGCCGTCGCCGAAGCGGCCGAACTTCTTGCTAAAACTCCAGGCGGCTTAAATATTCGTACTCTTCAGACTTTGGAAAAGATTAGTACCGACCCATCTCAAAAGACAGTCATTCTTCTTCCTACAGATCTAGCTGGTGGCTTGAAGAATCTTTTAAAATAAGACAAGCTTAATTAAAAAATAGTGCCAGGCGGCGCTATTTTTTTTACTCAAGTTTCTCTTGAAATTAATTTTAAAATTCTTGATCGCATTCACGACAATAATAGCGAGAACTTCGTAAACAGCACCCACCGAGCCAAATCTTCCCCGCCGCCTCCGCCTTTTCCATCGCTTCGTCCATCGCTGGCATTCCGTAAATAATTCTCGCCGTGTGTTTATCTCCACATTTAGGACAAATTGAGTGCAGTTTCTCGAGCTTCTGTTTTCGATCTTTTTCAATTATCTGATCTACTTCCACCATCCTTTTTAATTCAGCTTTTTCATCTTCACTAAAGAACTTCTCAATTTCATAAAGTAATGCCTTTCGATTTTGAAAGAACTTATATAAAAAAGTACACAGAATTTTTACCTGTTCACCTTCACCATTTTTAGACCATTCTCTTAGCCTATTCCCAAGCGGTAAGTACATATAGTGACCACTCGCCTCATAAAATTCTCGAAACACCTCGTCATATTTACTCCCCATATGTAGACTAAAATTTTGTTCGACCAATTGATCGGCATTTGGCATTTTATAGACATCTTTAATAATAGGTTTTGGCTCTATTTCTTTGTCATATCTAACTTTAATTTTCATCAGTTACCTAGATTATAATACTTTTTCTATAATAAAATCTCACTTGTTTTAATGCAAGTTAGTCAATAAAAAAATCGACACAAAGTGTCGATTTTATAAAACAATAATTTATTGTGGTTGACGTAAAAATACGACAGATGAGCCTCTGGCAATTAGCAAATTGCTTTTAGTGGTTAGAGCTTGGATTGATGAACAAAATAAAATAAATAATTTATTATCAATAAGTCATAAAGCGAAGTTAAAGTTAAAGCTAAATTATGGCAAAATATTAAAGTAGCAAAATACAAAAGATTAATTCTTATATTTTTTAATATCAGACTCTCTTACGAAATACAATTCATTTTTAGCTCTAGTACATGCCACATAAAACTTACTCCTAGTGTCAGGTTTAAGGCTATTAAAATTACCATTATTAAAAATATTACACATCGTCTTATTTAAAACCACACACACCTTATCAAACTCTCCGCCTTTACTTTCGCCCCAATTTGAAGAATTACAATTATAGTCATAGTGTTTTTGATAAAAAAGTTTTTTAACATCATTATTTTTTATTAGTTCATCTATCTCATTTCTGTCTTCAACGAATTTAACCACTCCCTCGCGGTTAAGGGATGATTCTATAGCAATACCTAGTTTAGTCTTGATGAAATTACAAATAGCACCAGGACATCTGTTGGATTTAGTAAGTGATTCATCGTCTACTAAATATCCAGAATCCTTTATCGCTTTTATCCACTTATTGTAGTCTTTATGTATACCAATGCCATTATTCCCATTGTTTGAAGAGTTAAAAGTTTTTTGGTAAAAATCTCCCAGAAACCAAGTTTTCGTATCTACATCACACATACCCAGCTTGAGCATTAAATTAAAGTCATAGCTTGTTAAATCTTGAAATTCATCAACATATAAAACATCAAAAAACATCTCCAATCTTCGAGCTATATTCTCTTCATCGTAATTATCTAGAATCCACTTACTAAGCATATTACTAAAAAACATATCACCAGATAAATACTCACCGTAATGATTATCGCTACTTAGTATAAAGCCCTTAATCTTAGGAAATTTTGCTGTCGGCTTGATGCAGAAATTAAACAAAAATTGAAACAATCCAAAAATATGTATATTTTCAGGAATTGTATTAAACTTTTTATAGACTCTATTTCTTATCTCTTCTTGATTTTTAATAGTGTAAGTAATAATGAGAGTTCTTCTCGTAGTGTCTAAATCCTCTACAATTTTTCTCGTCTTTCCACTGCCAGCAACTGCAATTATTAGTCTTTTATCCATTCCAACGCTCACCTAATATAATCTGGAACCCGAAAGCCGTTTGTATCATCTTCCAGGTTTTCTAAAACTCTAATTGCATTCTCGCTTTTATTATTAAGCATCCAGACTTGAACATCTGGAGAGCATGTGATCCTTTTTGATTCTATCCAATCTTTATTTTGTTGAAATAATGAAATTTCAAAAGTGCGTACATCGTCATTATTATCAGAGAAAATTTTTATTTTTTCATAGTTTTCATATTCTTGGTATTTTTCTATTATATTCTTCTGATAATTACCGTCATTATCAGTTATGACAGCTACTTTCTTTCCTAATTCTTTAGCAACTTCTAGGTATCTCTTGAAGCTTAACCCATTAACTGAAATAACCAAAACATCGTCTTGATGTGGATTGGAACCATTTACAATTTCGTACATTTTTTCGAGTAGTATATATTCAGAATCGCCTTCGACCAAAATAGCCTTGTTGCTTAATATAAAATTTAAGATATTTTGATTTGATGTTTTATTGAAAAATTTAATAGTTTCCTTGTCGAGCTTGTCTAGCGTTAACTGTTTTTTATCGTACAGTATCGTACAATTATTCAAGCCCAATCTTGAAGCTATCATATTTGAATGAGTACTAATAAATAACTGTGTGTCATCTCCTTGTATATAACTTAATAGAGTGTGCATCTTCAAAAAACTTAGATGATTCTCAGGCTCTTCTATCAAAATGATGCCGACTTTTTCATCTATGGTGCTATACATATTACAAACACTTAATAAAACTTTCTCACCTTGACCAAAGTTTTTTATATCTACGCCTCTACATTTAACTGTAGCTTTGTCTTTGAAAGGAGTACTGTTGTTATTATTTATCAGTAATTCATATTTCTCATCTTGTTGTAATATACCCTCGTTTATCATATCTATTATAAAATTATCCGATATTTGCCTAAAACTGTGATTAATTTTAGCCCTATTATTCGTATTGATTGATTTTTCATAAATCATTGATATGTGCTTATCGATTTCTTTTCTGGTATCAACAAGACTAGTATCCAAATAATGATATTTAAACCTATGTGGCTTTGAGTAGCTATTATACCCATTGCCAGAAAACGATTGAAAGTCTACACTATAATACTCATAAGGGAAGGTCATTAATTCTTCAGATAATACCAATGATATATTTTTATATTCTTCCAAATTCGGTTTCACTAGCAGCCTTATACCAAAATTCATTTTTTCTTCACTGTTATTCTTACCGTACAAATTAAAATTATCTTTAATTTTTTCATCAGTTGAGTCGAAATACAATTCTATATATAGCTCTGGCAATTTTTCAATATCTCTTTTTTGAACTGGTAATTTGCAAAATGATTCTACAGAATCACTATTAAACAAATTGACAAGTCCTATATTCTCGATTTGAGAGTAGCTACCGTTCAATACTAACGATATAGCCTGAAGCAAGGAGCTTTTACCTGAGTTGTTATCACCAACTAATATGTTTCTTCCCGCATTAAAGCAAAACTCAGCCTCATCATACTTTTTATAATTTTTCAGTTTAATTTTGCTAATCATAAAAACATTATATATTGTAAATAAAGATTGTTAAACGATATAATGTTACTATGAGTAATAGTCAAGATTTACAAAACAACGATATTCCAACGCAAGAGTCGACTATTGACGCTAGCAATCAAGATGCTAAAATATCTTATAACCCAAACGGCGAAAGATATATCAGAACCACCGAAGAAGAGTAGCCCCCTTATAGCAATAAGTCATTTATCAAAAACATCGTAAACGCACCACCCAACTAAATAATCGCTGATGTTAAAAAACGGCGATTATTTTATGCCCAACAAGCCAACAAAAAACGTTAGCAAAACAGAGGTAAAGCAAAATAGAAAAAATGTTAGCCCAACAAATTATTTTTGGTCTTTTTCATTACGAATTGTGGTATTCATATAACCACGCTTTGCCATCGCCTCATCAAAAGTCTTGTCCATATATAGCAAGTCACCAATCCAGCCAAATAACATTAAATTACCACCCATACAACGCAACAGAATACCCTCTGTCTTGCCGATATAAAAAACGGTTAATTGGGAAGAAAAAGCTACACCAAGTTAATATTTTATATGTTTTGCGGTCTTTCATAAAATAATATCCTTTCTTTTTAATATTTTTAAAGTATCATCAATTAAAAAACGACACCGCAAGGGTGTCTAAATTCATATCACCAAGAGACAATGATTCAAGATAAAGCTATGATTACTAAATTAGAGCGGGATTTGCAACAATTAAGTAACTCTTTACCAACCCACCAAGAATTTGTTGAACTTGCTAATTCTTATCTAGAAACCATACTTTCAACCACCGATATTATTGAAGAGGATATGATATACAATAAGCTAGTGTTGAACCTCCGAGCTGGTGACAATGCCGTATCTGTTATAAAGCTAAATCTACCATATAATCTGATGGTGGATTTAGAGAAAATTCCATTTGGCTGGACAATTTTGGACTTAATTCGCAACCCAAAGAATTATGATGATTTATTTAAAAATTTTAATTTTGAACTAGCAGAACTAATACTTAAAAAGTATAATTTATTGCCGAGAACGGCAACAGCCTAGCCCCCCCTATACCTCGGCAACCGTTTAAACAAATTAATGTAAACGCGCAAGTCAGCTGAATTTTTGCGAATAATAAAAATCAGATTTAAAATATCAAAATTGCCCAACTAAAGTTACTGATTAGGATTACCAATATCTGTCCAACAAAAATACCATGAAAGAACAATCAATTTTATTTAACTAACAATTTACACACCACTTTTTCGTCTATTGCAATCTTTGCAGAGCATTTGGCAGTTTTCGGCAATAGTTTTTCCGCCTTTGCTCCATGGCGTGATATGGTCGGCTTCCATTTCTTCAATTTCGAAATGTTGCCCGCAAACAGGACAAATGCCTTTTTGGAGTTCGTAAGCTTCACGTTTTTCTCGGTCATTGAAAGTGCGAATAGAAAGACTTCGTTCATTGCCAGTCAAAACATAGTCATAAATACCCTTTTTATTCGTTACGTCTTCGTCTTGCATAAGCTCAGAAATTCTTACTTCGAGCTCTTCGGTATTTAGGCTGTCTTTGCCGTGAAGATTATATAAATTGCCCCAATCAACACCTTTCATTTCTTTACGATATTTGACAAAAGTATTTTCGACCCACTCAATAACTACACGAAAATAAAGCCACAACTCGTTGGCGTTTTGGTCGTGCTGATGTTTGCTCATATAGTTTTCAATATCACCGCCTGAAAGCCATTTTAAGGCTGTTTCTAGGTATTCTTGACGGATTGGACTACCATTTATATATTTTTCAGCTAAACCTTTTGCAGGAGCATTAGATTTAGAAAACTTTAATTTTGCATCAGTCAGCCATGAACCCGTATAAACTGCGTTGCGTAATTCTTGAGCGGTTAGTTTTTCGCCCGCAATATTGATAATCTTAAACCATTCGAGCTTTTCTTTATCCGTGCCAGTACAGAAATAAACTTGCAATTCATAGTCTAAAATCTGTTTTTGCTCGTCCGATGTTAAGTTATGAAAATAAAAAGGAGTCTCTTCAAACTGAACCGAAAAATCGCCATTCACATATTGACAAAAAGAAATCGTGCGTTGCTGCCCATCCATCACCTCAAAAGTGCCATCATCTCGCACCACCCAATACATTACATTAAGTGGAAAGCCTTTGCGAATTGTGCGAACCACTTCGTCTCGTTGCTCGCCATTATAGACAAACTCTCGCTGATATGGTGGGCGAATATCCAATTTGCCATCATAGCCGACTACGCCAGCTTCTAAGTTGTCTTGGTAGTCTTTAACGACTTCGCCGATAGTGATTTGTTTGAGTTCGATTTTCATTGATTTGCCTTTCTTTTAATTAGAATTCTTGCATAAATACTTGAATACAGTTCGCCCGTTTCACAATCTTTGAAGGCGGGGCTTTTATCTTTTTCAAGGTTAAACTTACGGTACAATGTTCCTTTAGCGTTCATTGTAAATTTTCCAGTCGGCTTGCCATTTTTCATAATTTCCATCTTTCGGTTTTTAGTAAACTTAACGCTACCAACTATACCAAGGGCTACCACTTCAAACTCGCTTAATAATGATTCGCTTATAAAGTCCTCTGCCATTGACGACTGGGGCATCGTATCTAGTATAAGGTTTTTTGATTCGCTCAAGCATTCCATCTCCACCTCTATCTGTTGTCCAAATGATTCGGAATTCGTCTGATAATGATTCGGTTGAAGATTTTCTTTCCGTTGATAATTGTGTACAGCGGGAATTTGCCAATCCATCTTGCACTGTTTGCGATTCCCAGCACGACATACTCCTCTCTCTCTCTCTCTCTCTCGGTTAGCCAGTGCTACTGATGGAACCCATCGGTCAAGAAAAGTAATCGGCACCCCCATTACTCCATAGTAGTCTTCGGGTATTTCAGCTACTTTGCTAACCTCTATAGCGTCGTAATTATCATACTTTGGATAAAGCCCTCGTTTTACCCCATCTTCATATTTTATATACGGAACAATCGGATTCGCAGATTTATCTACTAGTAAATTAGTAAACCAGGTACAATTCCTAAATTTTACCAGACCAGTTTTTTCATCAAAAACACCTTTGGCAAACCTATCTATATCAGAATTAGGTACCGAAAAAAATGCGTTACCAGCATTAAAACCATATCCAAGCCAAAGTTTTTCTTTTGCAATCAACTTAAAAATTTCTTTGTAGGTGATGGCATTTTTGCTACCAATAATTAAAAATTTTTTGTCATATTTAATTAATTGCGCAACATACTCCCGAAATAAAGAGAATGGTGGATTAGTAATGATAATATCTGCTTGTTTCAACAGTTCTACGCATTCATCACTTCTAAAATCACCATCGCCTTTCAAATAAGTGAGGATTTCAGACTTTTCTCTTCGATCTAATTTTGCTTTCTCTCTTTCAAGCATTGCCCTTACGTCAATTAAGCCAGTACTTCCATCTTTGTCTAGATCCTCAACATTCTCTAACTCAATTTTATAGGCTTTACCAAAGTGCTTCTCGAATTTAGTTTTACTCTTTGGCAATTTAATAATCTTATCTTCGCTAAATAGCGAAGTTTGTGTTAGTTTTAGCTCTTTATCAACTACTGGACTCGGGTCATAGCAAGTCGTAATCAGTTTCTTTATCCCTAATTGCTTAAACTTCATCGCAAAATATTTGAAAAAATTGCTTTCGAAAGGGTCATCACAATTACAAAAAATTACCTTACCTTTTAGTTGGTCTTTGTAGTGCTTTAGTTCGTTCTCAATATCTTTTAGCTGAGTATAGAACTCGTCATTTTTAGCAGTTTTTGCTCTTTGCAATGATAATGTAGCCATTAAGTACCTTTCTTTTGTGTGGGCGCCATAACGAAAAGCGATGCCACAATAGGTATCCAAACCTTTTATAACAGAGATAGCTATGAGTGCCGCGATGCCCTATTTTTGAGCTATCACGACAAAAGAATCTCTGTCGTTTTTGTTGTAAATTATAAAAAGTTTGGACTCTTATATTATATCACAAACCATTTAACAGCACTAATCAATACTTATCATTAAATGGTATAATAAAAAGCAATAGAAAGAAGTAAGTGAACGAAGAAGTAACAAAAATTATAGAAGAGCTTATTCGTCTATATGACGATGGTGCTATAATGCTTAAACGTTATAAAGACATAGCCGACAAGATAATTCCTACACGTTATAATTTTTACATACCCCAAATCAAAATCAATTCTTTCGGCATTCCATATCAAGAGCCAGAACCGAAGCCAATACCAGAACACCACCAGCTTAATGTTATAGTTGAAAAAGTTGAGAAATATATTAAAGACTGGAAAATGGATATAAATAAGTTGCTCAGTAAAGTTAAACAAACACGCTTCAAACTTCAATTCAATAACCCTAATCAAAAAATTCCATATCCAATTCGAGCTGGCGACATTACTGAAAAAGAGCAATATTTAAACGATATGATTTATAGTTTCGAAGAAAAGCATAAAGAGCTTAGAGCTATTATCATAGAGCTTGAACAAAGTAACGAAATAGTCCAAAAGCCAGATATGAAAAATCTTGAGCCAGCTACATACGACAAGAAAACTCGCACGATTTTCTTCGCAGACGAGGCGATACGATTCAGAAAAAATGCTAACTATACGGCAGGCGTTTTGGCGATGATTTTCGATAAACCCAAAAAATTATGGACAATGAAAGAATTTATGAAAGTTTGGGACGATTACTATGAATACCTCGGAAATGAAAAGCCGAATGACTGGCAAAAAATTTATCAGGCTTTTAAAAAAGCTAATGAACGAGTAGCGAAGGCAACAGGTATTGATGATTTATTTAAATTTTCCACCACCTCTGTTATGATAAATCCGTCTTATCTGTAAAATCTAAATTAAACCAATAATAATACTAAACTCGCTTTTCATACACTTTTAGTATGATAAGCAAAGTTTCGGTTAATAAACAAAAGGAGGCGACGCTTAACGCCGACCCACTTTTTGTGTTGACTGAATTGCTTATCAAGATAGACAAAAGAGAAAAAGTGATTGAGTTTATTCAATCAGAAAAAGGATGTAAATGAAAATAAGCGAAATCCAAATAAATCCAATTAAGCCGAATAACGGATTGGTAGCTTTTGCTAGTTTTACAATAGACAATTCTATTTATTGTAACTCTGTCGGGATAGTTACTAGACCTAATGGCGGTTATAGACTAGTGTATCCAAGTCGTAAAATCGCTAACCGAAATATGAATTTATTCTATTCAATTACTAAAGCTTGCGGACAGACAATTTCTCAAGCGGTAATTGCAAAATATGAAGATGTATTGAAAGAAATTGAAAATGGTAGATACGGTAGTTTTAACGCTTGATGTAAGCAAAATCGGCATTCCTAGAAGTTCATATGATTTATTTACTCCGTCTGCTCGTGGATTATTCGAACCGCCATATTATAGTTTTGGTAAACAAAAGATTATAAAATGCGTCTTAAATCCATCAGTAGAAGATAAGAAAAAAGGTGTATATCTACCTCGCATAACGCTATTTAAGGCGATAAGAACGGGTGGATATGGCTCATTTATGCATATTGAATTTTCGGCTCCAAAAATCTTATTTAATAATAATTTCGACGAACTCAGCGACGACGATTTTTCAGAGCTTTGCGGAACACTAGCAAAAAGATTATCTCAAATGGGATTTTTTATTTTTTCATCAATTATTGAGTCAGCCGACGTCAAGGCGATTCATTACAGTAAAAATGTCATCATTGATAATTATTCAACCGCATCGTCTATTATTACCAAATTATCTAAATCCAATATTTCAACCCGTAAAAATACAGATGTGCGAGCTTATGGTAACGGTGGTGATACAATTCACTTTTTTACCACCAAAAATGGAATTGCAATATACGATAAACTAGCCGAATTGAATAAAGCGAAGAAGAGCGAAAAAGGACGAATTGAAAAAGATAGCTATTGCCAGTTGTCACTTTTTGACTATTATGAGCCGAGAAAACCATTTGAAGTTTTACGAATCGAGGCTAGATATAACGATCGTAAATCAATAAAAAATATCTTAGCAAAAACAGAAAATACTGTTTCTAATCTAACTTTTCGTGACTTATTTTCTTCTAGAATCGCTAAATCTATCTTACAATACGAAATGCAAGCTATAAACGACGGACTATCTGGCATACTTGAAAATAAACAATCTATTTTAGATTTTACAAATGATATTTTTGTACTTAATCCAACCGCTTCATTTAGCGATAAGATGAAAGCCGTAGCAATGAAAGCTCTGTTTGTTGAAACTGGCAGTCGTGATATTCGAAAACATATCAGAGCTAGTCCAGCTCAATGGTCAAGATTAACCAAAAGTGTATCAAAATTACGCTATGAAAAAAGTCAAATTACAGGAATAGAAATCATAAACGAAGCGTTAGATAAATTTAATTCTGTAAAACTACATGATTATAAAGAATTAAAAATAGCTAAATGAAAGGAGTTGAGCTATAATGATTATGATGAAAGACGAAAAATTTTACAACGTTGATGATGTTTGTCAAATTCTTCGAGTTAGTAAAATTACTGTTTATAGATGGATAAAATCTAAAAAGTTAATAGGTTATAAAATTGGGCGAGCTTATTTATTCAAGAAGACTGATATTGAAGAATTTTTAGAACAGAGTAAGGTTTAGTATGGGTGAATACAAGAAGGCTATAATCTTTGCTCGAGTATCAACTAAGCGACAAGAAAAAGAGGGTTTATCATTAAGGGAAATTCAACTGCCTCAAGCTCGTAAATACGCTAAAGAGCACAATTTTAAAATTGTTAAAGAATATATCGTTGGTGAAACAGGCGGAGCTTATAAAGAGCGAAAGCAATTTGATGAGATGATAGAATTCTTGCGTAAAAATGAAGATATTGAAGATGTAATTTCATTTCGAATCGACCGCTTGACTCGTAGTTTTAAAGATGCAGTAGTTATTGATGAACTACGAAAATCCCAAAACAAACGCTTTCATTGTATAGATGAACGACTGATTTTACATAAAGATAGCCCAGCTCGTGATTTAACACAATGGAACGTGAAAGTGTTTGTTGGACAAGAATATCTCAATCGAGTTAGAGAAGACGGAAACAATACTAAGTATAATAAATTAGAACGTGGCGAATTACCCTGGTGTCCGCCTTATGGCTATAAACATCATAAAATTGAAGATAAGCGTAAAACAGTTATTTCAGTTCAGCCAAAAGCTCAAATTGTGCGAGAAATACATATCAAATATTCAACTGGCTCTTATTCTTGTAGGTCTCTAGCAAAAGAAATAAATGCAGAATTTAAAACAAAACTACCCACCAGCAATATCAATAAAATTTTACGAGATAAATTTTACATTGGCATAATCACCGACCGCAAAACTGGTAAAGGATATCCACATTTTTATGAAAGACTAGTCAGTGATGATGTTTTTGGAAGAAATCAAGAAATCTTAAACGGACACAAAAATAAAAGACAACGTTATGCTGGCTTGCCGTCAGTTTATCGAGGTTTAATACGTTGTAAATTCTGTGGTTGCACAATTACACCAGAAAAGAAGCGGAAGAAACAAAAGAATGGCAATATCCACGAATATTATTACTACCATTGCACAAATGGTAAAAAACTACACACTACACCACTTCAATATGTAGCAGAAGATGATTTGAACGACGTAGTTTCTCAAGTATTAAAAGATTTTAAAATTCCAGAAGACAAATTAACAAAAATTCAAAAAACTCTAAATGATAGCCATGAAGACAAGATTACATTTTACGAAGCAAAACGTAAAGAACTGATTGCAAAACGCAAGCGACTTTCGAACCGCAAGCAAACTATGTATGATTTACTCGCCGACAAGTGTATTACTCCGCAGGAATATAACGAAAATAACGAACGCTATGATGAAGAATTAAGAGATATCCAGCGTCAAGAAGAGCGGTTAGATGAGACAGACAAGCAATTCTATATTACCATTGGCTATCTGTTAGCGATATTTCAACACGCCGAAAAATTGTTTGAAGTTGCAGACGTAAGTGAAAAACGTCAAATTGTTAGTTTAATACTTTCGAACCTCTTATTAGACGGTAAAAATCTAATTTTCAATCTAAAAGAGCCCTTTGATAAGCTTGTAAACTTGTCAAAAGGCTCTTATGGCTGGGGATGAGGGATTCGAACCCCCGAATGGTGGGACCAGAACCCACTGCCTTACCACTTGGCGAATCCCCATCGGTATTCTTATCATACCATATTTTTTAAAAAATAATCCCATTTTCTTAAAAATCACTTTACAAAAGTTAAAATTCTCGTTATACTCCTATTGACAGTCTGGTATCAGACTATTTTTTATGGAAGGAGCAAATGGCAAATATCACTCGTATCAAAGCCGGTGAATCTAAGGAGAAAAACTCTCCAAAAAATTCTATGCCGGAAAAAAATCATCAGGAAAAATCCGCACCTGAAACTACAAGTCATACTCAACAAACTAAAGTTTCAACAGCCAACAAAAAGCTAACCAAGCTTGAGAAGGCACAACAAAAATACGAGAAGAAACAAGCAAAAAAGCAGGCTAAGTTAGAGAAAAAAGCTAATAAGAAGCCAATGCCAAAGGTTCTTCGCATCCTAACTGCTCCTTTCCGTAAAATTGGCGGTTATTTCCACGCTTCTTGGCAAGAACTTCGCCAAGTTCGCTGGCCAAATCGTAAAATGACCTGGAAACTTGTTTCTGCTGTCATTATTTATACTGTCGTCTTCGCAATTTTCATTATGTTACTTGACGCAGGTTTCACTTTATTATTTAACAATCTATTGAAATAGGAGAATAAAAAATGGCAGTCAACCGTTATGACGACACCCTAGCATGGTACACAATTAGCACCTACAGCGGCTACGAAGATAAGGTCGCAGAATCAATCAAGCAGCGTCTCGATCGCCCAGAGTTCCAAGATAAAATTTTAGACGCAATTGTCCCTAAAGAAAAACAAATTGAAATTAAAAACGGTAAACGTAAAATCGTTGATCGCAAAATCTTCCAGGGCTATGTTCTTGTTCAAATGCGCTTATCCGACGAAACCTGGTACATTATCCGAAACACCCCAGGTGTCACTGGCTTTGTTGGCACTGGTACCCAGCCAACCCCAGTTTCTGAGAAGGAAATTGCTAAAATCAAGAAGCGCATGGGCGTCGAAGATCCAAAATACTCCGTCAACTACGCTCTTAACGAAGTTGTCTCCATCACCGATGGTCCGTTCAAAGGCTTCGAAGGCACCGTTGCTGAAATCGACTCCACTAAAGGTAAACTCAAAGTCATGGTCTCCATGTTTGGTCGCGAAACGCCAGTTGAACTTGATGCTCTTCAGGTCAAAAAAATCAGCTAAAACATCCTTATAAAATCACTCAAAAAATAGAACATTTCGGTGTTCTATTTTTTCTATCCACTATACTAAATAAAATTATTGACCATAAAAACAAATCTTATAAGTATGGTCAAATCTCTAAAGTCATTTCAATCCTGCTTATGCTATAATGAAACCATAAAGTCCACAAAACATAAACGGAGAACAAAATGGAACCACCAATTAAAGTCAACTCTGAGATCGGGCGCCTCAAGACCGTCCTACTTCACCGTCCAGGTGAAGAACTTGAGGCTCTCACCCCAGATTATATGGCACGCATGCTTTTCGACGACGTCCCCTATTTAAAGGTTGCCCAACAAGAACATGACGCTTTTGCCAACGTCCTACGCGATAATGGCGTTGAGGTCCTTTACCTTGACAAGCTTGCCGCCGAAGCTCTTTCTACCCAAGAAGTCCGCGATCGCTTCATCGTCGAAATGGTTCGTGCCTCCAAGCAAGAGGATACTTATTCCACCTTCGCAATTGTCAACTACCTACAAAGTTTCGATCCACTCACAATGGTCAGAAAAGTCATGGCCGGCGTAAAGAAGAGTGAAGTTGAAGTTATGGAGCCAAAAAACAAACAGCTTCATCATTACATGATCGACGATTACCCATTCTACCTCGATCCAATGCCAAACCTTTATTTTACTCGTGACCCTGCCGCCTCAATAGGTAATGGTCTTACCATTAATAAAATGCATTGGCCAGCCCGTCGTCGCGAATCACTCTTCATGCAATATATCATAAAACATCACCCACGTTTTATGAGTAGCAATATACCAGTTTGGTATGATCGCAATAACCGTTTTTCAGTTGAAGGCGGCGATGAATTAGTAATCAGTAAAGACACCCTTGCCATCGGTATCTCCGAGCGCACCGAAGTCGAAGCTATTGAACGCATCGCTTCCAAACTCTTCCATGATTCAAACTTCACTCGTGTCATGGCCATGAAAATCCCTAACAAGCGCGCCTTTATGCACCTTGACACTGTATTCACTATGATCGACTACGACAAATTCAGCGTTCATCCAGAAATCCTTACTGGCGAAGGTGAGCTTGATATCTATCTATTAGAAAAAGCCAACACTCATGTCGGTTACGAGATCAAGCACCGCCGCAGCCTCAAAGATACCCTTCAGGAAGTGCTTGGACTTCACCATATCCAATTAATTCCATGTGGTAATGGTGACCCAATTGCTGCTGCCAGGGAACAATGGAATGATGGTTCCAATACTTTAGCTATCGCCCCAGGCGTCGTCATTACTTATGATCGTAATTACGTTACAAACAATGCACTGCGTGAAGCTGGACTTAAAGTCATTGAAGTAGCCGGTGCCGAACTCGGTCGTGGTCGTGGCGGCCCACGCTGTATGTCAATGCCAATCTATAGAGAGGAGATTTAATCATGTTAAACCTAAAAGGTCGTTCATTCTTAACCCTAAAAGACTTCACTCCTCGTGAAGTAAGACTAATGCTTGAAACCGCAAAACAACTCAAAAATAATAAGCTCACCGGAGTTTCCAATAAACACCACGAAGGCAAGACTATCGCCATGCTCTTTGAAAAGACTTCCACTCGTACCCGTTGTGCCTTCGTTACCGGCGCCCGCGACCTTGGTATGCACGCCGAATTTCTTGGTAAAGACGATATTCAACTTGGCAAAAAAGAATCTGTTCGTGACACCGCTCTCGTTCTTGGGCGTATGTTTGACGGTATTGAATTCCGTGGCTTCTCGCATGACACCGTTGAGGAACTCGCAAAGTATGCTGGCGTACCTGTCTGGAATGGTTTAACTGATAAATATCACCCAACCCAGGGTCTTGCCGATATGCTCACCATCAAAGAGCATGTTGGTCATCTTGAAGGAGCTCATCTTGCCTATGTTGGCGACGGACGCAATAACGTTGCAAACACATTAATGATTATTTCAAGCCTACTAGGTCTTCACTATTCAGTTGGTACACCAAAAGAACTCTTCCCAGACCCTGAACTCGTAGCAGAGTGTCGTGCACTTGCTGAAAAATATCAGACGGGCGCTACTATCCGTGTCGTCGAAAATCCCTACGAAGCAGTCACCGACGCTGATGCTATCTATACTGATGTCTGGGTCTCCATGGGTGAAGAAGATAAATTTGAAGAGCGTATTCGTCTACTTAAGGACTACCAGGTCAATCAAGATTTAATGATTGCTACTCGCAAGAATAACACTAAATTCCTCCACTGTCTCCCTGCCTTCCACGACAAAAATACCAAGATTGGCAAAGAGATCCTAGAGAAATACAATCTTGACGCCATGGAAGTCTCTGACGACGTCTTTTATAGCAAAAATAGCGTCGTCTTTGATCAAGCTGAAAACCGCGTCTATACTATTGAAGCCGTCATGGATCTTACACTTTAAATTCCACTCATCCCATAAAATAAATCCCCATTCGGGGATTTATTTTGTATGCTATACTTAAACCATAAGTACTATAAAAATAAGACCAAAAGAAGGGAACATTATGGTCGACAAAGAAAAGGTAGAGACTAAAGTCAAAGCCGCAAAAACCAAACGTCCAAAACGCAACCGTAAACATATTAAGATGCTTTCAGCATTCGCCGTACTTTTTGGCATTATTGCCATGATGGCCTGCTTGACGTGGATTATTCCATCTGGAAAATACAATCTTGTACCAGACCCAAGCAATCCATCCGAAACTATTCGTGAAGCCGGCACTTATCGGGAAATTCCAAAAGTTGAACAAATCACCAACGAGGAAACCGGCGAAGTTACCACAGTTGATCACCGTCAAGGTCTTTGGGATATTTTCATGGCCCCAATCAAAGGCATGTCAGACCGTCTCGATGTTATCGTCTTCGTCTTAATTCTTGGTGGCTTCCTTGGCGTCGTCATGAAAACCGGCGCGCTCGATGCCGCATTAGGTGGACTCCTTAAGAAGATGAATGGCAAAGAAAAATGGCTTATTCCAATTCTGATGACCATTTTTGCCATTGGTGGTACCACCTATGGTATGCAGGAAGAAGCTGTTGCTTTCTACGCCTTAATCATCCCAGTCATGATGGCTGCCGGCTACAACGCTATGACCGCTGTTATGATCATCGTTCTTGGTGGTGGTGTTGGTGTTCTCGCTTCCACTGTCAACCCATTCTCGACTGGTATTGCTGCCCGTACTGCTAATGTCCAACTTGGTAGTATTCTTTGGATTCAGGGTATTATCCTTGTCCTCATGCTCATCGCGGCCATAGTTTATACTATGCACTACGCCAAAAAGGTCAAAGCTAGTAAATATAAAGATGACTCCACTGTTGCCTCCACTTTTAAAGCTATTGACCTCAAAGCCATCCCCGAATATACCAAAAAACGCAAACTTATTA
>ERZ772921.4-NODE-4-length-135324-cov-5.143374_pt1 | contig 135324 bp, 142 predicted proteins | sample MGYA00512117_ERZ772921 | MGnify/ENA primary metagenome ERZ772921 (study PRJEB29015, sample SAMEA2737944) | human oral metagenome | biome: human oral; feature: human-associated habitat; material: dental | place: China | collected 2150 ...
TCGGATTGTGGTTCCGACATTCGTGGGTTCGATTCCCATCAGCCGCCCCATTTTATTGAAAAGTAAGTAGAAGTAATATGCAGTTTTGCATGTTACTTTTTTATTTTTGAGTTATTTTCAAGCAAAAAAATAGCTTCTTACACTAAAGAAGAGTAAAATAGTATATAATTATAATAATTTATAGGTATAGGAGATAAAATTATGGTAAAAACATTTGAAGAAAATCTAGAAAACTATAAGATAATTGATTCAAAAATTGCATTTGAAAAATTAGAACAAGAAGATAAATTTGTTTTATTTTTAGGTAGAGCAACGTGTCCATTTTGTCAAAAATTCATGCCAAAGTTAAGTGAAGTTGTTGAAAAAAATAATATAGAAGCATATTTTATTAACACAGAAAACTTTGAAGATCTACAAGGTATAGAGGTATTACGTGAAAAATATGGCGTAAAAACAGTTCCAGGATTACTAGTTTCAGAAAACGGTGAAGTTAGAGTAGTATGTAATTCTAGTTTAACTGTAGATGAAATTTTAACATTTATAAATGCATAATCTTATTGACTTGCTATTTACTAATAGCAAGTTTTATTTGATTAATTGCTGAAAAAAATAATATAAAGTGATATAATAGTGTTTATGAAATATTACTATTGTGTAGTAGTTTGTTTTATACATTGCTATAGATATATGGGGGATATAGAATGAAAAGTGAAAAATTAGAGATTAATAATCTAGTCTTTAATTATGCAGATAAAAATGTTTTAGATGATATATCTTTTAAAGTGGAAAGTGGAGATTTCGTTGCTATAGTTGGAAAAAGTGGAGCTGGGAAATCGACATTATTAAGATGCCTTAATGTTTTGAATAAACCTAAACAAGGTGAAATAATATTTGGTACGGATAATATTTTAAAATATGGAAAAAAACAATTAAACTTGGTAAGAAGAGAAATAGCATTTATATTTCAAGATTATAATGTTTTAGATAATTTATATACCGTAGAAAATGTTCTAACACCATATTTAGCTAAAAAGTCATTCTTTGGATTATTAGCGGGATATACAAAAAAAGATTATCTGGAAGGTTTAGAATATTTGAGACAAGTAGGTCTAGAAGAAGAAGCATTTAGAAAATCTAAGTATTTATCAGGTGGACAAAAACAAAGAGTGGCTATAGCTAAGGCTTTAGCACAAAATCCTAAATTGTTACTGGCTGACGAACCGGTAAGTAGTTTGGATGAAAAGAATACAACTTTAATAATGGATACTTTTAAAAGACTAAACAAAGAAAATAAAATAACAGTATTAATCAATTTACATGATGTTAATTTGGCTAGAAAATATAGCACAAAAATACTTGGTTTAAAAGATGGAAAGATTTTATTTTATAAAGATTCTGATAAGGTGAGCGACGATGAATTTGAAGAGCTTTATAGTTAAAAGACAGCTGAAAAGATTAGTTATATGTATTTTTATACTTTTAGTTTTTATTATAGGATATGATTCATATCATGTGGAAAATTTTTCTATAGGATTTTCAAGAATTCATAATTTATTATTAAGGATGTATCCGTTAGACTTTACAATAATTAAAGAACTATATCCACCAATTATTGAAACAATAAATATTGCGTTATTTTCATCAGTTTTAGCACTAATTACCGCGTTATTTTTATTACCTATCTTAACTAATATTTTATTTAAATTTAAAATAATTCCAAAAGTTATAAGTGGAGTCTTTTCTATATTTAGAACTATTCCATTTCTAATTATTGCAGCAATATTAGTAAGTTTATTTAGTACAGGAGTATTTAGTGGCTTTGTAAGTATGTATATTATAAATCTATTAACAGCTTCGAAGCTATTAAAAGAGTACGCAGAAGAAATAGATACAAAACATCTAGAAGCAATGGAGTCGCTAGGTGTATCAAAATTTATTATTTACAAAAATGGAATCTTATCTAACTTAAAGCCATTTATAATATCAGTTTATTTCTTAATGCTAGAATCGAGTATAAGAGGAGCTAGTGTTTTGGGATTAGTCGGTGCAGGAGGAATAGGGCAAAGGTTATGGCAAGAGCTTAATCATCTGCGCTATGATCGTGTATCATTAATAATTTTAATATTAGTAATTTTAATTTTTATTATTGATTTGATTAGCTTCTACTTTAGAAATCTAGAAAATAATATAAATACAACATATAAATCGTTTATTTTAAAGAAAAATATTTTCAGAAGTTTATTATTAGGAATTATAATTTTTAGTATTATATATGTTAGTAATTTTATTGATATCACAGGGGAACGATTTGTTTTAGGAATAAAACAATTAAATGCCTTAATAACAGGTATATTAAATCCAGATTGGGCATATAGCGGCAAGATGAGTGCAGCTCTTCTAGTGAGTATAGAAATAGCTTTTAGTTCAACAATTTTTGCGGCCTTAACAGCTATATTTACATCATATTTATCATCAGCAAATCTTTTTGGTAAATATAAAGCAATAGTAGGAAAAGTAATTATTAATATATTTAGAACATTTCCACCAATTATTGTTGCATTAATATTTTTTAGAGGATTTGGTCCAGGTGCGATAAGTAGCTTCTTTGCTTTATATATTTATACAGTTGGTGTTATGACAAAAATGTATAATGAAGTATTAGAAGGGATTAATGACAATATTTTACTTACTACAAAAAGTTTGGGATTAGGTAATTTTATAAGTTATATAAAAATAATATTTAATGGATATTTCCCAGAATTCATAACTATAGCCTTATATCGTTTGGAGGCAAATATAAAAAACTCAACAATACTTGGTATGGTAGGTGCAGGAGGAATAGGGCATCTGCTAGTTAATAATATAGAATACAGAAATTGGAATAGAATTTCTATGTTGCTAATAGGACTATGTATTTCTATAATAATCATAGAAAATATATCATATTTAATACGAGTTAAAGTAAAAAAATAGAAGGAGATTAGGATGCGTTTAAAAGTAGGAAAAATAGTAAATACTCATTCTTTAAAAGGAGAGGTAAAAGTTATATCTTCAACAGATTTTGAAGAAGAGCGCTTTAAAAAAGGGAGTAAATTATTAATAACTCGAGGTAATCAGCTAATAAGAGAAGTTGTTGTTCAAAGTTATCGTAACCATAAAAATTTTCTTCTTGTTAAGTTTGAAGGAATTGATTCAGTTGAGGAAGCAGAAAAATTAAAAAATCTACAAATAAAAATTGATTCAGATGAAGTAGGAGAGTTAGAAGAAAATGAGTTTTACTTCCATGAAATTATAGGATGTCAAGTATTTGATGAAAATGATAGAAATCTTGGAGAAATCATCGATATTCTAACACCTGGTGCTAACGATGTTTGGGTAATAAAAGGAGAAGAAGGAAAAGAAATTTTAATTCCGTATATAGAGGATGTAGTGAAACAAATTGATATTATAAATAAAAAAGTTAATATCGAAGTTATGGAAGGGTTAATTGATTAATGAAAATAGATATTTTGACGTTGTTTCCAAATATGTTTGATGCACTTAATCATTCTATTTTAGGAAAAGCAAAAGATAAAGAACTTATTGACATAAATATTGTTGATTACAGGAAGTTTTCTGGGAATAAGCATAACCAAGTAGATGACTATCCTTTTGGAGGTGGTCAAGGAATGGTACTAAAACCAGAACCGATATTTAATGCAGTAGAAAGTTTGAATAAAACCAATAAAACAAGAATTATTCTACTTTGTCCACAAGGAGAAAGGTTTAGCCAAAAGAAAGCTGAAGAATTATCAAAAGAAGAGCATTTAGTTTTTATTTGCGGTCACTATGAAGGTTATGATGAAAGAATTCGTGAATATCTTGTAACAGATGAGTTATCAATAGGAGATTTTATTTTGACAGGTGGAGAGTTTGCTGCTATGACTATGATTGATAGTATAGCTAGGCTAGTTCCTGAAGTTCTTGGGAAAGAAGAATCTCACAAAGATGATTCGTTTTCAACGGGTTTATTGGAATATCCACAGTATACTCGTCCTAAAGATTTTAGAGGGATGTTAGTTCCTGATGTATTAATATCTGGTCATCACAAAAATATTGAAATCTATAGAATGAAAGAAAGCCTAAGAAGAACATATTTAAGACGACCAGATTTACTAGAAAATTATGAACTAAGTGAACAAGAAGAGAAACTTCTTACTGAAATAAAAAAAGAATTAAAAAATTAACATAAAATAAATGACATATTTAAAATTTTAATGTATAATAATATTATAGTATGTATTTGCAAGCACAGGAGGACTAGAAGTAATGACAACTTCATTTGAGGAATTATTAAACAGCTCAGAAATGCTAAAAAAAGGAGACAAAGTAACAGGTACTGTATCAAAGATAGAAAATGATAAAGTATATGTAGATGTAGCAGGAGCACAATATGACTGCGTAATTTTACGTAATCAAATTACAAGAAAACCATTTGAAAATATTGAGGAAGTATTATCTGTAGGTGACGAAATAGAAGCACAAGTAACAGGTATTCGTGCAGATCGTGAAAAAAGATCTGAAGATGTTCCAGGTGTAATTTACTTATCACATAAAATTTTAGAAAATGCTGAATTCAGAAAATTAATGGAATTATCTTGGACACAATTAATTGAAAAATTTGAAAAAGGTGAATTTATCACTGCAACAGTATCTGGACAAACTAAAGGTGGATTACTTGCTGATGTAGAAGGATTACGCGCGTTTATCCCAGGTTCTTATATTGATACAAAATTCAGAAAAGATTTATCAAAATTTGTAGGTCAAGAATATACATTCAAGATTGAAGAAGTAGACAAAGATAAAAATAAAATTATCTTAAACAGACGCGTAATCTTAGAAGAAGAAAGAGCGAAAAAATTAGCTGAAGTTTATGGAAACATTAACGAAGGTGATGTAATTGAAGGTAAAGTAAGTCGTATTACAGACTTTGGTGCATTTATTAACCTTGGAGAAGTAGATGGACTATTACATATTTCAGAAATTTCTCATGCTCGTGTTTCTAAAGTTTCAGATGTTTTAGCAGTAGGAGATGTAGTAAAAGTTGCTGTAATTTCAGTAGATAAAGAAAACGAAAAAATTTCATTATCTGCAAAAACTTTACTACCAACACAATGGGAAGTAGCTCGTGCAACAATCAAAGTAGGAGATGTATTAGAGGGAGTTGTTCGTAATACAACAGCATTCGGTGCTTTTGTTGAAGTAATGGATGATGTAGAAGGATTAGTACACATTTCTCAACTATCTCATGAGCGTGTTGATAATGTAGAAGATGTGCTTAAAAAAGGAGATAAAGTAACTGTTAAAGTATTAGACATTGACTTTGAAAATGAAAGATTATCTCTATCTATTAAAGAATTACAAGAAAAACCAGTTAAAGAAGAAGTAGAAGTAAAAGAAGAACCAGAATTTGACACTTCTTATTTAAAAGATGAAGATACTTCATTTAGCATGGCCGATAAATTTAAAGATATCGAACTTTAATTCAGAAATAAAATAAAGGCAGTAGATTAACTGGTCTATTGCTTTTATTTTTTAAGTAGGTATGAGAGTTAAAACAAATATATAAGGAGGAACTAAAATGGCAAAACCAACAGTAGCTATTATAGGAAGACCTAATGTAGGTAAATCGACAATTTTTAATAAAATAATTGGAGATAGACTTTCTATAGTAGAGGATGTTGCGGGAGTTACTCGTGATAGAATATATTCAAAAGCAGAATGGCTAAACTATTCATTCTTTATGATTGATACAGGTGGAATAGAATTAGAAGATACACCATTCCAAAAACAAATTCGTGCACAAGCAGAACTGGCTATAGATGAAGCAGATGTTATTATCTTTTTAACTAATGGTCGTGATGGTGTTACTAGTGATGATGAAGAAGTAGCAAAACTTCTATATAAAACAGATAAACCTGTAGTGCTTGCGGTTAATAAAATTGATAATTTTGATATGAATCATATGATTTATGACTTTTACTCATTAGGTTTTGGGGATCCATTCCCTATTTCAGGATCTCATGGACTAGGTATTGGAGATTTACTAGATGAAGTGTGTAAAAACTTTAAAGTATTAGATGAAGAAGAGGAAGACGAAAAAATTAGATTTTCTCTTATTGGAAGACCTAATGTTGGTAAATCAAGTTTAATCAACACTATACTAGGGGAAGAACGTGTTATTGCTTCCGATATAGCTGGAACCACACGTGATGCTATTGATACTGACTTTAAACATAATGGTGATGAGTATGTTGTAATTGATACTGCGGGGATTAGAAAACGTGGTAAAGTATATGAAGCATGTGAGAAATATTCTGTTTTACGTTCGTTGAAAGCAATTGAGCGTTCAGATGTCGTCTTAGTTGTTCTTAATGCCGAAGAAGGTATTATTGAACAAGATAAAAAAGTTGCAGGATATGCTCATGAGTCTGGTAAAGGTGTAATTATCGTTGTTAATAAATGGGATGCTATAGCAAAAGATGATAAAACTATGAAAGAATTTGATGAGAAAATTCGTGATAGTTTTGCATACTTAGATTATGCAAAAATAGTTTATGTATCAGCAAAAACAAAACAACGTGTTTTCAATATATTCCCATTAATCAAAGAATCTTACGAAAATAGACAACGACGTATTCAAAGTTCTACATTGAATGAAATTGTTGTTGATGCGGTATCGATGAATCCAACACCACAAGATAAAGGTAAGAGACTTAATATTTTCTATGCATCACAAGTTGCAATTAATCCACCAACATTTGTATTCTTTGTGAATTATCCGGAACTTATGCATTTCTCTTATGAAAGATTTTTAGAAAATAGAATTCGTGATTCATTTAATTTTGAGGGTACACCAATTAAGCTATTAGCTAGACAGAGAAACTAATAATTAACTATTAGAACTTATCTGCGATTTAACTTCAAATATAAAATATTACAAGCTAGAGGTTGAAAATGATTTTGTAAAACAGGTATAAAGTAAAGTTTACTTTTACCTGTTTTTATATATTGAAAGAAAACATAAAATTAATAAATATTAATAGTAAAAAATAGTCAAAATACTAGCAAATAAATTTAGAACATGGTATAATTCTATTTATATACTTTAGTAATTAGGAGGTAGATAATATGCCAATAGGATACTATGGAATGTCAGGAGCATATATATTTTACTTTTTATTAATTATGTTGATTCCTTTATGGGCGCAGTTTAAAGTAAAAAGTACATATAACAGATATAAAAAGGTAAGAACGAAATCAGGTTTAACAGGAAAAGAAGTTGCTGAAATTATTATGAAAGCAAATGGAATAACAGATGTAGAAGTTGTAAAAGGTGAAGTAGAACTATCAGATCATTATGATCCAACGAGTAATCGTGTTGTATTATCACCGATTGTTTATTCACAACCAACTGTGGCATCAGTAGCAATAGCTGCCCACGAGATTGGACATGTTATTCAAGATAAAGTTGCAGATTATAAGCCAATGAGATGGAGACATTCTCTTGTTCCTTTAGCAAATCTTGGAGGAAACTTATCAACAATTTTAATCATAGTAGGACTGCTATTAACAACTTTAATCAGCCAATTCGCTCAATTCGGATATACTATTGCTTGGATAGGGGTAGGCTTCATGTTTTTTGCAGTGTTATTTCAGATAGTTACATTGCCAGTGGAATTTGATGCTTCAAAACGTGCATTAGAACAAGTTGTAGACTTAAATATAGTAGATGAACAAGAAAATAGACATTGTCGCAAAGTTCTTACTGCCGCAGCTTTAACTTACGTAGCCGCAGCACTAGTAGCTTTAATGGAAATGTTAAGATTTATTTTCATTTTACTTAATAGTAGAGATTAATTTAATATAATGTAAAAAATAAGAATAAAAGCTATGCTATATTATATAGTATAGCTTTTTTTATGTATGTAAATTACTGTTTACATAAATATAGAATATTAGCGTAAAAAGATATTCTCATATGAATTTATAAATAACAATTTATTATTGAACTTTTTTAGTAAAATAATTTAATCTTAGAAACATAAATTAATATTTATATATTAACTGTAAAAATATTATAGATAAAATTATAATATATTTATTTATAGTTGATTTGTGTAAATAGTAAAAATATATTTATGTCAGTCATATTTTTTCTAGATTAAGTTGTTGATAAATAAGTAAAATAATAATATAATTAAGATATAAAATTAAAAAGGAGGAAAACATTATGAGAGGATTAGCAATGAAGAAGATAGGGGAAATTGGTTGGGTAGAAAAAGAGAAACCATATTGTGGCCCGAATGATGCCTTAATAAAACCATTAGCACTATCTCCGTGTACATCTGATGTTCATACAGTATGGGAAGGTGCAATTGGAGAAAGAAAAGATATGATTCTAGGACATGAAGGCTGTGGAATCGTAGCTGAAGTTGGGGATCAAGTTAAAGACTTCAAGGTTGGGGATAGAGTAATGGTTGCTGCCATAACACCAGATTGGAATTCACTAGAAGCACAAGCTGGTTTTGCGATGCATTCAGGGGGAATGTTAGCAGGTTGGAAATTTTCTAATTTTAAAGATGGAATGTTTGGGGAGTACTTCCATGTTAATGATGCAGATGGTAATTTAGCTCTTATACCAGAAGGAGTCAGTATAGAAGAAGCATGTATGTTATCTGATATGGTTCCAACAGGATTTCATGGTGTAGAATTGGCAGATGTTCAATTTGGTGATACTGTATTAGTAGTAGGAATTGGACCTGTAGGGTTAATGGCTGTTGCAGGAGCAAACTTAAGAGGTGCTTCAAGGATAATAGCTGTAGGGACTAGAGCAGTTTGCCGTGAAGCTGCAAAAAAATATGGAGCAACTGATTTTATTGGATATAAAGAGGGACCTATTGATGAGCAAGTATTAAAACTTACTAATGGTGAAGGTGTAGATAAAGCTATTATTGCTGGTGGTACTGTAGAAACTCTAGAACCAGTAATTAAATGTTTAAAACCAGGTGGTAAAGTAGGAAATGTAAACTACTTAGGTGAAGGTACTTATATAAATATTCCTCGTGTTGAGTGGGGAGTAGGTATGGGACATAAACAAATTCTAGGTGGATTAATGCCTGGAGGACGATTACGTTTAGAAAAACTTGCAAAATTAATTCAATGTGGGAAGTTAGATGTTACTCATTTATTAACGCATAAATTTTATGGGTTTGACAAAGTAGAAGATGCTTTATTACTTATGAAAGATAAACCAGCTGATCTAATTAAACCAATAGTTATTTTAGAAGAAAAATAAAATTTAAGAGGAAAAGCTAGTTAGCTTTCCCTCTATTTGTATTTGGTGGTGTTTTTATGAAAATTATTTTAATTACTGGGTTTTTAGGAGCAGGGAAAACGCGATTTATTAAAACATTAGTTGAAAAAACAATTAAAAGTATTGTTATTTTAGAAAATGAGTTTGGTGATTTAAATCTTGATGGTGAATATCTAAAAAATAATAATAACAATCAAGATGATATTAAGGTTTGGGAATTGACTAATGGATGTATATGTTGTTCAACTAATCTTGACTTTACACACTCTATACTTACAATAGCAAATACTATAAACCCTGAATTTTTAATTATTGAACCTAGTGGTGTAGCAAAAATTAAAAATATTATAAAAAAAATAAAAACTATTAGTTATGAAAGAATTGAATTGGGATTACCAATATTAATAGTAGATTCAAAAAATTTAGATAATGTACTGAATAATTATAATGATTATTTAAGTGATGAGCTTAAATACAATGGATTAGTAGTAGTTAGTAAATCTGAAAGTATGACAGAGCAAGAGTTTTTAGAAATAAAAAATATATTAAATGTTGATAATAAATCGGTATTTCCATTAGCGCACTATTCTAAATGGGAAGATGATATTTGGGAATATATATTTAATACAAGTGGTACAATTGAGAAAATAGGAAACGAGCTATCATTAAGGCTGAAGGTAAATAAAAATAAAATTGAGAAAAAATTAGACCAGTATACTATTGAAAATATACAAATAAATTCACTAGATAAGCTTAGTTATTTACTTCTTTATCTGATGTCTAAAAGATTAGGTAATATAGAAAGAGTTAAAGGATACCTAACAATAAAAAATAACAACTATAAATTTGATTTAGTTGGAACTAACTATGAGATTACTGGAAGTAAAGAGACATTTGGTAATAATGTTGTAATTATTGGTACAGATTTAAAAAAAGATAAATTAAAAACCTTGTTCATAGATTAAACAAGGAATACTATAATAAATTCTAATATAATTAGAATTTATTATTTTTTTATGTGCGTTACTTTCATAAAAACTATATTAATGTTATAATATCAGAAGAACATATAAGTGAAGAGGTGTAAAATGATTTACGGGATAGGTTGTGATATAGTCGATATTCATCGCTTCGAAAAGTATGTTGATAATAATAAACGACTAGAAAAATTATATACAAAAAGAGAATTAGATGAGTTTTATAAAATATCTAATCATAGAAGAAAATTGGAATTTTTAGCAGGACGTTTTGCAGTGAAAGAAGCAATGTCAAAGGCATTAGGAGTAGGAATTTCAAAAAACTTTTCTTTTCATGATGTAGAGGTAAAAAAAGATGAATTTGGAAAACCTTATATAGAATATAAGGGCTTTCACACACACCTTACGATAAGTCATACTGATTCAACTGTGGTTGCATTTGTTATTTTAGAAAAAGGGGGACAAAACAATGATTAATGATAGACCAACACATTTACGAGTGAATTTAGATGCAGTATTAAATAACTATAGAAAACTAGATAAACTTAATGGATTAAAAACTAGTTTAGCAGTAGTTAAAGCTGATTCTTATGGACTAGGAGCAAAAGTTATTGCAGATTATTTATATAAAAATGGGGTAAGACATTTTGCGGTTGCAACACTTGAGGAAGCACTTGAATTAAAAAAATATATTAAAGAAAGTTTACTTTTAGTATTAGGTGTAACTAATCCCAAAAATGTAAAATATGCAGTAGAAAATAATATTTCTTTAACTTGCCCTTCAAAAGAATGGTTTGAGGAAGCACTCAAAGAACTTGAAAAAATTGATGGCAAGTTAAAACTTCATATTAAACTTGAAACAGGTATGAATAGAATAGGAACGTCTGAGGTGGAGGAACTTATGGAAATTCATAATCTTTTCTACTCTGAGAAAGTGGAGTTTGAAGGAATATTCTCCCATTACTCTAATGCAGATGGTGAAGATAATGAATATGACGATTATCAAACAGCTAATTTTAATAGTTTGGTTAAGCTATTTAAACTTAAACCGAAGTATATTCATATTGAAAATTCAGCGGGAACAATAAAATATAGTGATAGAAATGATATTTGTAATTTGTCAAGAATAGGTATAGCTTTATATGGATGTTACCCAAGTTCAAATATAGAAAGACTGAATAAGTTATCATTAGAACCAGTAGCTTCATTAGTTAGTAAGGTTACTCATGTGAAAAAAGTACCTAAAGGAACAAAAATTGGATACGGTATCTCTTATGAAACTCAAGAAGATGAGTATATTGCTACAATTCCAATAGGCTATGCAGATGGTTTATTAAGAAGAGCACAAGGCTTTAAACTGAATGTAGCGGGAGAAGAATGTGAAATTGTAGGAAGAGTATGTATGGATCAACTGATGGTTAGATGCTCAGAAAATATTAAAGTGGGGGATGATGTTCTTGTCTTCGGTGAATACAATAATCAAAAAATTTCAGTAGATGATTTTGCTGATTATCAAAAAACTATTAGTTATGAGATATTTTGTTGTATAAATCGTAGAGTACCAAGAAAATATTACTTAAACAATACGGAGTTATAGAATGTACGGAATTATTACAAAAAATCTAGCTAATAAGCTAAAGATAAATGAAAAGTATGTTACTAATGTACTTAATTTACTTGAAGAGGGTAATACAATAGCTTTTATAGCGAGGTATCGAAAGGAGCTAACTAATTCTTTAGATGAAGTTGCCATAAAACAAATACAAGATGAGTTTAACTATTTAAAATCTCTTGAGGAAAGAAAAGAAGAAGTAATTAGGTTGATTTCCGAAAAAGGTTTATTAACTGATGAACTTAAAAAAGATATTTTGGCTCAAGAAAAATTACAAAGGGTAGAAGACTTATACCGTCCGTTTAAAGAAAAGAAACGTACTAAAGCTACAATAGCGAAAGAAAAAGGGCTAGAGAAATTAGCGGAATTTATATTGAAACTACCTAAAAAATTAGCTGACTTAAATAAAGAAGCTGAAAAGTATATAAGTGAAGAAAAAGAAGTAAATAGTATACAAGACGCAATTACTTATGCTTTAGATATTATTGCAGAAAATATTTCAGATAACGCAAAATATCGTGAATATGTATTAGAAAATACAAGAAAATTTGGTCAAATTACAGCTAGTGTAAAGAAAGATGGTGAGGAAAAAGACGAAAATGGAACGTATAAAAACTATTATGAATATAGTGAACAAGTTTCAAAAATAGCTTCACATAGAATATTAGCATTAAATAGGGCGGAAAAAGAAGGAATTATTCGAGTTAGTATAGAAAATGACAAAGAAAGATTGCATAATTATATCCTTCGCGGGCTAACAAGAAATCAGCAGACAGAAATAAATGAGCTATTGTTAGAATGTATCGCTGATAGTATGAAACGTTTAATTTATCCGTCAATTGAAAGAGAAATTCGTAGTGATTTAACTAAAAAAGCTGAGGAAGATTCAGTAGTTATTTTCTCTGAAAATTTAAAGCAACTGTTAATGCAAAGTCCACTAAAAAATAAAAAAGTTTTAGGTATAGACCCTGCATTTAGAACAGGTTGCAAGATGGCAATAGTAGATGAATATGGTAATTTTATAGATAAAATGGTTATTTATCCACATAAACCTGCTTCAGCTGAAAAACAAGAAAAATCAAAAAAGGATTTAATTAAATTTATTAATAAACACAATATTAATTTGATTGCTATCGGTAACGGGACAGCCTCACGAGAAACTGAAAAATTTGTAGTTGATACTTTAAAAGAAGCGGGATTAAAATTAGATTACGTAATAGTTAATGAAGCAGGAGCAAGTGTTTATTCTGCTAGTGAGGTAGCTCGTGAAGAATTTCCTGACTTTAATGTGGAAGAAAGAAGTGCAGTATCTATCGCACGTCGTATTCAAGATCCACTTAGTGAGCTTGTAAAAATTGATCCAAAATCAATAGGTGTGGGGCAATATCAACATGATATAACTCCAAAGTACTTAGAAAAAGAATTAACATTTGTTGTAGAGACAGCTGTTAACAAAGTTGGGGTCAATGTAAATACAGCATCAGTTTCACTATTGTCTTATGTATCAGGAGTTAATAAGCAAATTGCTAAAAATATCGTGGCTTATCGACAGAAAAATGGGAAGATAGAAACTATTAAAGAAATTGCCAAAGTTCCTAGATTAGGTAAGAAGACTTTTGAACAATGTGTAGGTTTCTTTAGAATACCAGATAGCAAAAATATATTTGATGCAACAGGTATTCACCCAGAAAGTTATAAAGCAGCAGAAGTATTGCTTAAAGAATTAAACTTATCAATAAAAGAAGTAGGTACTGAGGAATTTTCTAATATCGTAGATGGCGTTGATAAGAAAGAACTAGCTGAAAAAATTGGTATTGGTATAGAAACCCTTGAAGATATAATAAAAGATTTAAAACAACCACTTCGAGATGAGCGTGAATCTTTTGCTAAACCATTGCTAAAATCAGATATACTTACAATTGACGATCTTCAGGTTGGTGTCAAATTAGCGGGTACAATAAGGAACATTACCCAATTTGGAGCGTTTATTGATATTGGTTTAAAACAAGATGCAATGGTTCATATCTCAAAAATTAGTAAAAATTATATAAAAAATCCATTAGATGTTCTTAGTGTAGGTCAAATTGTTGATGTTTATGTTATAGATATAGACAAACAAAGAGGTCGTGTGGCACTAGCAATGTTTAAAGATTAAGGAGGTAAAAATGAGTAATAATAAAACAAGATACCTTCCTAGTATAGATAGTTTGAGAGCATTAGCAGTTTTAGCGGTCATTATTTATCATATTGATGTAAATTACTTACCTGGTGGATTTTTAGGAGTTGATTTATTCTTTGTCTTATCAGGGTATTTAATCAGTTCATTAATAATAAAAGAATATAAAAAAACAGGAACTCTTAACTTATATAATTTCTATATAAGAAGGGCGCGTCGACTACTACCAGCTGTTTATTTTATGATAACGGTTTGTTTAATATTCATGGTATTGTTTAATGGAGTTTTACTTCGAAAAAGTCATCTTGACGCGGTATTTGGTTACATATATTCAAGTAACTGGTGGTATATTTTTCATAAGTTAGATTATTTTGATAGCTTTGGAGCGCAAAGTCCATTTAAACATTTATGGTCACTTGCGATAGAAGAACAATTTTATATGTTTTTCCCACTAATATTCTTAATATTTAATCGTCGAAAAAAAGAAGAGGGAGAACCATCTTCGCTAAATAAAAACTTTATATATATTGTATTAGGATTAATTTTAATGTCATTGATAACACATATCTTGTTATTTGATATTAATAATATAAATAGAATTTATTTTGGAACCGATACACGAGCGTTTTCGTTATTAATAGGAGTGGTAGGAGCATTAGTTTACCCAATGGATAAGTTATCGAGTCCAACAAATGCTAAAGAAAGTGTACTATATAGTGTAGTTTCTCTTACTTCGATTTCTACATTAATAGCAATAATGTTTTACACAAGTGAATATAATACATGGTTGTATAAAGGAGGCTTCTTATTAGTTGCTGTTTTAGGGCTAATAATTATTATAAGTAGTGGTAAGCAACATACATTTATATCAAAAGCATTATCATTTAGACCGATAGTTTTTATAGGGAAAATTTCGTATAGTTTGTATTTATGGCATTTTCCAATAATCGTACTAACAACACCGGTTTCAGAAATAGGAAATCCAAACTTGTTTTACGTTACTTTAAGAATTATTTTAACATTTATAGCAGCAACATTAAGTTATTTATTTGTAGAAACACCGATTCGAAAACTGGGATTCGTAAACTATATCAATTTACTATACAAGAGAATACGAAAACTTCGTTTAAATGTAAAACGTGGAATAGTTTCAAGTTTTACAGTCGTATTAATATTATCTGTGATGGGATTATTCGGAAAAGGTGTTCCATTCCTTTCTACAGCTTTTGTAAAAGAAATGGATGCAAATAAAGAAAGTCAGTTTTTAAATAATGACAACAACACAGATAATAATTCTAATTCATCGGAAGAAAAAAAAGAAGCTGAGCAAAATAATAAAGAAGAAAAAAAATATAGCACATTATTAATTATTGGCGATTCTCTAACAGTTGATATAGGGGAAAAAGTAAAAGAAAAATACCCAGGAGCTATTATTGATGGAAAAATTAGCCGTCAACTAACAGCAGCAACAACAACCGCTCAAAACTATACTAAGTATAATAGTGAAAACACAGCCGTTATATTCCAATTAGGAACTAATGGTCCATTCACAGAAGCGCAAGCGGAAGAATTAATCAAACTTTTTGATAAATCAGATATTTATTTCGTTAATGTAAAAGTACCACGTGCATGGGAAAAAACAGTTAACACAGCGTTAAATGATCTTAAAGAGAAACATCAAAATATTACTATAGTAGACTGGTATACTGTGGCGAATTCACAAGGTGATTATTTCGAACCAGATAGAGTTCATTTAAACCAAAATGGGATAGCAGAGATGATAAATTCTATTGAAAAGAGTTTAAAACATCCAGTAGAGATAAAATAAAATATAAGGCTTTGAGACAATAGAACTCAAAGTCTTTTATTTTTAATTGAGAATGGTGGAACTTTTATTCCCCCATTGAAAAATAAATATAATATATGTTATAATTATTGAGTATATAAATTTTAAAAGATTAAAAGGAGATAACTATGACAAAAGTAAGAGTAAGATATGCACCATCTCCAACAGGAAACCTACATATCGGAAATGCAAGAACAGCATTATTTAACTATTTATTTGCTAAACATTACGGAGGAGACTTCGTTTTAAGAATAGAAGATACTGATTTTAAACGTAATAAAGAAGAAGGAGAACGTAGCCAACTTAAATATATGGATTGGTTAGGTCTTGACTATGATGAAGGTATCGAAAAAGAAAAAGAATTTGGTCCATACCGTCAATCAGAAAGAATAGAAATCTACCAAAAATATGCAGAGCAACTTTTAGCAGAAGATAAAGCATACAAATGTTACATGACAGCAGAAGAGTTGGAAGCGGAAAGAGAAGAACAAGTTGCAAATGGGCTACCACCACGTTATAGTGGGAAACATGCTCACCTTACAAAAGAAGAACAAGAGCAATTTGAAAAAGAAGGACGTAAGCCATCTATCCGTATTCGTGTACCGCAAGACAGAACATATAGCTTTAATGACATGGTAAAAGGTGAACTATCATTCGAAGGAAAAGATTTCGGAGATTTCGTTATCGTTAAGAATGATGGGGTAGCTACTTATAACTTTGCAGTAGCAATCGATGATCACCTAATGGAAATTTCTCACGTTCTTCGTGGAGATGACCATGTATCAAATACACCGAAACAATTGGTAGTTTATGAAGCATTAGGATTTAAACCTCCAATTTTTGGACATATGACACTTATTGTTAATGAAAACAAGAAAAAATTATCTAAACGAGATGAAACAATTATCCAATTTATCGAACAATATGACGACTTAGGATACTTGCCAGAAGCCCTATTCAATTTTATTACGCTATTAGGTTGGTCTCCTGAAGGAGAGAAAGAAATCTTTACAAAAGAAGAATTTGTTGAGATTTTTGATGAAAAACGCTTAAGTAAGTCACCAGCGTTCTTTGATAACAATAAACTTACATGGATTAACAACCAATATATTAAAGCTCAACCTTTAGAAAGAATAGTGAACCTAGCTTTACCATTCTTCGTAAAAGAAGGTGTTGCAACTCAAGAAGAAGTTGATAATAACAGAGCATGGTTTGAAAAATTAATTTCTTTATATCAACCACAAATGAGTTATGGTGCTGAAATCGTAGAATTAACTAAACAATTCTTTGTTGAAGAAATTAAATTTGATGAAGAAGAATTAGAAATCTTAAAACAAGAAACAACAGTAGCTGTGTTTGAAGATTTCTTAGAGAAATTAGAAGTAGCAGGAGACTTTAGTTCTGAAAGTATTAAAACTTTAATAAAAACTATTCAAAAAGACACTGGTGTAAAAGGTAAAAATCTATTTATGCCGATAAGAATAGCTTCAACTGGTTCAATGCATGGACCTGAATTAAACACAAGTTTAGAATTATTAGGTCGTGATAGAGTAGTAGCACGTGTAAAAGCGGCATTAGAACTAATTAAATAATAAAAATTACTAAAAAAAGATGGGATTAAATCTATTATTAATTCAATATGATTTAATCTCACTTTTTTCTTAGAAAAATAGCTTAAAGTAAAGAAAAAAACTTGACAATTACCCGTAAATAATGTATTATTATTTACGATATTGTTTATATATCTTCACGAGTAAGCCCCGGAAAACTTAGTCGTTATGACAGATTAAAAACAACATCTAGGAGGAAAAAAGACATGCGTCAAACATATATGGCAAAGCCATCAACTGTAGAAAAAAAATGGTATGTAATCGATGCTGAAGGACAAACTTTAGGTCGCTTATCATCAGAGGTAGCTTCAATTTTAAGAGGGAAACACAAACCTACTTATACACCACACATCGATACTGGGGATAATGTTATCATTATCAACGCTGAGAAAATTGTGTTAACTGGTAAAAAATTATCTGATAAAGTTTACCGTCGTCACACAATGCACCCAGGTGGGTTAAAAGAAAGAACTGCTGGATTAATGGTAGAAAAATATCCAGAAGAGCTTTTAGAGTTATCTATTAAAGGTATGTTACCAAAAAATACTTTAGGTAGAGCTCAAGGAATGAAACTTCACGTTTACCGTGGAGCTGAACACCCACATGCAGCACAAAAACCAGAAAAATACGAATTACGTGGATAATATAGGAGGAAATAATTAAATGGCACAAGTAGAATATCGCGGTACAGGACGCCGTAAAAGCTCAGTAGCACGTGTAAGATTAGTACCTGGAACAGGGAAAGTTGTTATCAACAACAGAGAAATGCGTGAATACTTACCATTAGAATCATTAGTATTAGACTTAATGCAACCTTTAGAAGTTACATCTACTACAGGTAACTATGACGTTTTAGTTAACGTTAGTGGTGGAGGATATACAGGACAAGCTCAAGCAATCCGTCACGGAATTGCACGTGCTTTACTAGAAGTAAATCCAGAATACCGTAAAGATTTAAAACCAGCAGGATTACTAACTCGTGACCCTCGTATGAAAGAACGTAAAAAATACGGTCTTCGTGGTGCGAGACGTGCTCCTCAATTCTCAAAACGTTAATATTGGTCTTATATACCAAATACGTCAAGACATCAAAGAACTTTCTTTGGTGTCTTTTTTTATGAAATTTTTTAATTTAGTTGAGAATTAATCACTTTGAATTTATTTGTATTTGTAAATATAAAACTTTAGATTATAAGAACAGAAAACAGCATAAAAATAAGAAAAATCACTAGTTTATAGTTGACTAATACTTAAATTAATGATAAACTATTATTTATGTAAAATAATAGCAGTGGATTAATTGTTATTGCCTCTATGTTATACATTTTATAATGTGGCAACTCGTAGCCTATGCTGCTAGGCGAAGTTCCAGTTTTATAACATATACAACAACAATAATCGTGCTTTTTGTTTTACTCAAAATAAAAACAAAAAGAAAAAGGAGGAGCACAATAATGGCTCGTTTTACAGGTTCAACTTGGAAAAAATCTCGTCGTTTAGGAATTTCACTAAGCGGTACTGGTAAGGAGTTAGCAAAACGCCCTTACGCACCAGGACAACATGGTCCTAACTTAAGAAAAAAACTATCTGAGTATGGTTTGCAATTACAAGAGAAACAAAAACTTCGTTACCTACACGGTATGAATGAAAAACAATTCCGTAAATTATTCGATAAAGCTGGTAAATTACAAGGTCTACACGGTGAAAATTTCATGGCATTACTTGCTACACGTTTAGATTCAGTAGTATATAGCTTAGGATTAGCAAGAACTAACCGTCAAGCTAGACAATTAGTTAACCACGGACACGTTCTTGTAGATGGTAAAAAAGTAGACATTGCTTCTTACGCTGTTAAACCAGGTCAAGTAGTTTCAGTAAGAGAAAAATCTAGAAACCTTGAAATTATTAAAGAAGCTGTTGAAGTAACTAACTTCGTACCTGAATACTTAACTTTTGATGCTGATAAATTAGAAGGATCATTAGTAAGACTTCCAGAAAGAAGTGAATTACACCCAGAAATCAACGAACAACTTATCGTTGAGTACTACAGCCGTTAATAAAAAAAACTTCACTGATAATTTTATATCAGTGAAGTTTTTTTTATACTTTAGTTTTTAAATTTAATATATCTTTTTTTATACATATTATCTGTTGGCATTGCACAGAATACTAATGTATGAAATTGAGTATAGATTTTATATGATAGAATAAAAAAGAGGTTTATTATATCCATAATTAAGTTATTTATTGTAAAAAATAATAATCGGACTATTATAACACATTTAAAAATTTTGTATTATATAAATACATGAAAATTTGAAAAAAAATAAGGGATAAATAATAAAATTACTAAAAATTAATTTTCATATAATTTTCTAAAAAGGTATTAAAAGGGGGTTTAACTAAAAATAAATTTGTATATATTTAAATTATAAATATAGTAAAAAAAAACTGTTTTGTTGTGAAAGTCATCTGTTTTTCATTATTCTTTTCATTAAGAAAGTTAAATAAAATTAATTATTGAAATATAGTAAAATAAAGGCTGAATCCTTGTAATACAGGGTGTTTAAAAATTGTGAAATAGTATTTAATCATAGAAAATACTTTCAATAAAATTTTCATTCGAAAACCGCTTTCATTATGAAACGATATATGTTATGATAATAGTACAGAAAAAAAATTAGGAGGTTAGGGAAATGATAATCGGAGTACCAACAGAAATAAAAAATAATGAAAGTAGGGTTTCAGCAATTCCGGGAGTTGTTGCTGAATTAGTACACGATGGGCATACTGTATACGTAGAAAAAGGAGCAGGGCTTGCTTCTGGTATTTCAGATGCAGAATATGAAAAAGTAGGAGCTGTTTTATTAGATAAAGCAGAAGACGTATGGAATAAATCAGACTTAATTTACAAAGTTAAAGAACCAATTCCATCTGAGTATAAATATTTTAGAAAAGGGTTAATTATTTATACATATCTTCACTTAGCTGCTGCCGAAGAATTAACAAAAGCAATGGTAGAAACAGGAACTATCGGTATTGCATTTGAAACAGTTAAAGTTGGTAGAACATTACCATTATTAAGACCTATGAGTGAAATTGCAGGACGTATGGCTATTCAAGAAGGTACTAGATTCTTATCTAAAGTACAAGGTGGTAAAGGTAAATTATTACAAGGTGTTCCAGGAGTTCAACCAGGACATGTTGTAGTTATTGGGGCCGGTGTAGCAGGAACAGCTGCGGCTACTGCAGCATCAGGATTAGGTGCTCGTGTAACTATGTTAGATGTAAACTTAGATCGTTTAACTGAATTATCACACATCTTTGGTGGAAAAGTAGAAACAGTTTACTCAAACAAATTAAACATTGCTAATGCAATTAAAACAGCTGATTTAGTAGTAAGTACAGTATTAATTCCAGGAGCAAAAGCCCCTAAACTTGTTACTAAAGAAATGATTAAAGATATGCCAGATGGTGGTGTTATCGTGGACGTAGCGATTGACCAAGGTGGTACAACTGAATATACAGAAGGTCGTCCAACAAGCCATGACAATCCAATCTTCGTAGAAGAAGGAGTTCTTCACTACTCTGTAGCTAATATCCCAGGAGCAGTTGCACAAACAGCTACTTTTGCATTGTGTAATGCTACTGCAAAATATGTTAAAGTTATCGCTAATTTAGGTGTTAAAGAAGCTGTTGCTAGATTCCCAGAATTAGTACCTGGTATTAACGTAGCTAACGGAAAAGTTACATTCAAAGCTATTGCAGATGACCTAGGATATGAATATACTCCAGTAGAAGAGGCACTATAGTATAATGTAACTACTATCTAACTAAAAAAATAAATAGTTATGTTATTGAGGAAGTAGAAAACAATCTATATATATATTTTCTACTTCCTTTTTTGAAGCAGGAATTATAGTCTTGACTATAAAATATTAATACTTTATCAAGATATTTATTATTTATTATTTATATAATAAAATCCATTTATGGTATATAATTTATAATTATGATATAATATTAAAATATTATTAATAGTGAATAATATTTATTTTTATATTTAGGAGGGCATCATGAATATTTTTAGAAAAAAATCAATTGAGTCTATTTTAGCTGAATCGAGAAATAAGACTCTCACTCCAACAATGAAAACTATGGACTTGGTTCTATTTGGTATTGGAGCAATTATAGGTTCGGGAATTTTGGTATTAACAGGTAAAGCATCTTCAGAAGCAGGACCAGCTGTAATATTTTCATTCTTAATTGCAGGACTAGCATGTTGTTTAGCTGCTTTGTGTTATGCGGAATTAGCGTCAACAATTCCATCAAGTGGTAGTACATATACTTATCTATATGTATCAGTAGGTGAAATAGTTGCTTATACAATTGGCTGGGTTCTTATTGGTGGATATGTTCTTACTGCAGCAACAATCGCGAATGGATGGTCTAGTTATTTTTCACGTCTATTAGCAGGATTGGGAGTAGATATTCCAAAAGAAATCTATACTTTACCTTCAGCTGGGGGATATGGTAATATTCCAGCAGTAATAGTTGTATTATTAATTACGTTTATTTTATCAAAAGGAACATCTAGTAGTAAACTTGTAAATAACCTAATGGTAGTAGCCAAAGTAGGGATAGTAATTCTATTTATAGTTGTAGGATCATTTTATGTTGAACCTACTAACTGGACAAATAACTTTGCTCCAACTGGATTCTCAGGTGTAATGCTTGCAGCAACTACGGTATTCTTTGCATATCTTGGATTTGATGCTATTTCTACATCAGCAGAAGAAACTATTAATCCTGAAAAAGCATTACCAAAAGCTATCATTATAACTATGATTGTTTGTACGGCATTCTATATCTTAGTATGTTTAGTATTAACAGGTGTTGTAGAATATTCTAGATTAGGAACAGGGGATGCTTTAGCATTCGTATTAGAAGAAGTTGGCCAAAATAGAGTAGCAGGTATTATTTCACTTGGAGCTGTAATTGGATTAATGGCAGGTATTCTATCATTCATTTATGCAGGTATTCGTATTACTTATACAGTCGCACGTGATGGTTTACTACCAAACAACCTTACAAAAGTTAACAAGAACCATGTTCCAGGAACTGTAACATGGGGATTAGGAATAACAACAGCGCTCTTAGCCGGATTCCTACCATTAGGACAATTAGCTGACTTAGCTAACGTGGCTTCTATTATAGCATTTGCTTTAGTTAGTTATACAACAATTGTATTCTACAAAAAATATCCAGATTTAAAACGTGGATTCAAAGTTCCAGGAATGCCAATATTACCTATGATATCAATAGTACTATTCGCAGCATTATTATACAGTATTAAATTAACAACATGGATTATCTTCATCGTTTGGGTAATTATAGGTATAGTTGTATACTTTGTATTCTCATACAAAAATAGTAAATTAAAATAAGTAAATAGAAGAACGACTACAAGCTAATATTGTAGTCGTTTTTTTATGTTAAAAATATAATATTATAAACCTTGTATATTAGGCGAGTTGCGACCACAGATTTCGCTTGTTACTTTTTGCTATGCTTTGAGCTTTTTTAAAAGTTTTCAAGTATCTAGTATCGGGTTCTTTAACATATTTTATTTCAGCTAAACCAGCTATAAGTAGCTGTTCTTGAACGGATTTACCATCAGCATATACATAGCAGAGAGCTCGATGATATTTATCTTCCTTTTGATACATATCAAATTCTAACTCTATATTTTTAGCTTTTTTTAGGATTTCTCCATTTAATTCACTTGCTTCTGGTCCATATTTTTGAACGGAGACTCCAGGTTTTACAGTTTCAGGAGTGTCAATAAGTAAGTACCGAACTTTTAACTGTTTATTATTAAACACTACTACAATAGTATCTCCATCAACTTTTTCTACTAACTTTACAGGATAACGTGTAGTATCCCCTTTTATTTGTATACCATTTATATTAACTATATTATATTTTTCTTGTTTATAGTTGAATATAGCAATTAGACTAGATAGTAAAATTGTAAAACTAATAAAACAGATTATAAAGACTTTCTTTTTATTCATAATATATACTCCCTTTGCTTCTTACTTTAAGTTTAACATGTATTTTTATAATTTGAAAGATATAATATCATTGATACTATTAAGAAAATCAAGTATTAATATAAAAATTTAATCCTTAATTAATTTTATTTTAGTATTGAATTATCTAAAAAATTATAGACTTATTATAAAAAAATATTGAAATATAATTTTAATTAATAAATACTATTATTAATAAAAACATGAAATAATTAGAAAAAAATAAAGTTGATGAATTATTTTTAGTATAGAAAAATTTTAAAATAAAATGATATTTGAGTTAGATGTAAGAGAGTCAAACAGAATTGTTGTAAACGTTAACTTTAGGTGATAGTATATGTATAAACCAAAAAAAGGAGAAAATAATATGATAAAATTAAAAAAAGATAATTTTAAAATGTTTATAAACGGAGAATGGGTAGATGCATCGGATAAAGCAATTTTTGAATCTTATAATCCTGCTAATTCAGACTACCTTGCAAACTTTCCAGATGCAAGTGAGAGTGATGTAAACAAGGCTGTAGATGCTGCAAGGGAGGCATTTAAAACTTGGAGAAAAACAACAGTAAGTGAACGTGCCACTATTTTAAACAAAATAGCGGATATTATTGATGAAAATACTGAACTGCTAGCAACTACTGAAAGCCTAGATAATGGTAAACCAATACGTGAAACTATGGCAGTAGACGTACCGCTTAGTGCAAAACACTTTAGATATTTTGCTGGATGTATTTTGGCTGATGAAGGGCAGGCAACAGTCTTAGAAGAAAAATTTTTAAGTATAGTATTAAGAGAACCTATCGGGGTAGTTGGACAAATAATTCCTTGGAACTTTCCATTTTTAATGGCAGCTTGGAAACTTGCACCAGCATTAGCAGCAGGTAACACTATTGTTATTAAACCATCTAGTTTAACATCATTAAGTTTATTAACATTTGTGGAGTTAATCCAAGACGTACTTCCTAAAGGGGTTTTAAATGTCGTTACAGGACGTGGAAGTAAATCAGGAGAATTCTTAAAAAATCATACAGGATTAGATAAACTAGCGTTTACTGGTTCTACAGAAGTTGGAAGAAAAATTGCTATAGCAGCAGCTGAAAAATTAATTCCTGCAACTTTAGAATTAGGAGGGAAATCTGCAAATATAGTATTAGATGATGCAGATATAGAAAAAGCCCTTGATGGAGCACAATTAGGTATCTTATTTAATCAAGGACAAGTATGTTGTGCAGGTTCTAGAATTTTTGTTCAAGAAGGAATTTACGATGAATTTGTTGAAAAAATTAAAGAGCGTTTCAATAAATTAAAAATTGGTGATCCATTAAATCCAGAAACACAAATGGGAAGCCAAATTGATGAAAAACAAGCAGAAAAAATTATTAAATATATAGAGATTGCAAAAAAAGAAGGTGGAGAAGTACTCGTTGGTGGAGAACGATATACAGAAAATGGTTGTGACAAAGGGGCATTTGTTAAACCAACACTTATAACAGGTGTACATAATGGTTGCCGTATATCTCAAGAAGAAGTATTTGGACCAGTATCAGTTGTAATTAAATTTAAAAATGATGAAGAAGTTATTGAACAGGCAAACGATAGTGAATATGGTCTTGCAGGAGCGGTCTTCTCTAAAAATATTACAAGAGCGTTAAATATTGCACGTAAAGTTGAGACAGGAAGAGTGTGGGTAAATACTTATAATCAAATTCCTGAGCACGCTCCATTTGGTGGATATAAAAAATCTGGTATAGGACGTGAAACTCATAAAGTTATCTTAGAACACTATTCACAAATGAAAAATATTTTAATTGATTTAACTGATGATATTTCAGGATTTTACAATTAATAAAATCATAAAATAAAGTATAAATTTATAATAATCCATAAAAATAGATAGATAACATAATACATAGTTGTTATACGATATCAAAAATTTATGGATTATTATTTTTTATATGATAAAATTTGTATAATTATTTTATAAAGTATGATAAAATATTAGGTGATATACTTAGCTAACTAAAGGAGGAGAAAAATGAAAAATAAAGAATGGTATTTGGGGTTAGATGTTGGTTCTGCTAGTGTTGGTTGGGCTGCTACAGATAGTAATTATAAACTATTACGCAAAAATAAAAAAAGATTATGGGGAGCTCGTTTGTTTGAAGAAGCAAAAACTGCTGCTGATAGACGATCATTTAGAGCTGGTCGCAGACGCTTGGCAAGAAGGAAATGGAGAATTAGCTTATTAGAAGAACTATTCGCTAAAGAAGTTTCGAAAAATGATCCTAATTTCTTTCTACGTCTTAAAGAAAGTAAATATCATTTCGAAGATAAGAGTCTAATGAATGAATATTTACTTTTTAATGACAAAGATTATACAGATAAAGATTATTATAAAGAGTATCCAACTATTTATCATCTTCGTTCAAGTCTTATGATAGAGGAAAATCCAGATATAAGAAAAGTATATTTGGCAATACATAGTATGTTGAAAAACCGTGGGCATTTCTTGCTTCAAGGTCAAAGTTTTAGTGATAGCAATATTGATAATGTCATTAAAGAGCTATTGGAGTTAAGTATAGTTAAGACTAATTTAGAAGTTACTGATGAAGTTATATATAGTCTAAAAGAAATTGCTTTACAAAAGAAAAATTTATCAGATAAGAATAATGATGTAAAAAAATTGTATCCTAAGGAAAAACAACTTCAAGAGATTTTTAAATTAGTTTTTGGAGGTAAAACTTCACTAGATAAACTATATGATATTGAAGAGTATAAAGAATTAGATAATAGTATAAAAAGTATTTCATTTAAAGAAAAAGTCTATGAAGAAGTACGCCCAGACTATGAACAAATTTTATCGAACTATATAGAGTTGCTAGATTTAGCAAAATTAGTATATGATAGTATAGTTTTAGCTGATATAAAAAAAGAAGGGAAAACAATATCAGAATCAAAAGTAGAATTATACAATAAACACAAGGAGGATTTAGCAAAGCTAAAAGCATTAGTTAAAACGGATAATAAATTATCTGATGATAAGAAAAAAGAGATTTATTTTACAATTTTTAAAGAAGATAAAGATAAAGGAACAAACTATGTAAATTATACACATAAAAGCCAAGAAGGAAAAAGTTGCTCATATGAGGATTTCAAGAAATTCTTGAAAAAAGAATTAGAAAAATTAGAAAATAGTTCTACTAAAACTAAAATTTTAGAAGAACTCGACTTAGAAACTTTTCTACCGTTACAAAGAACAAAAGATAATTCGGTAGTTCCTTATCAAATACATAAAGAAGAACTTGTAAAAATTTTAGACAATGCAGCTAAATACCATAGCTTTTTAGATGAAAAAGATGATAGCGGCTACAGTATACGAGAAAAAGTTGTTCAATTATTCGAATTTAGAATACCATATTACATAGGACCGTTGAATACACATCATAATACAGAAAATGGAGGATATTCATGGGCAATCCGTAAGAAAGGTATGGAGAGTGTACCAGTAACTCCGTGGAATTTCAAAGATGTGATAGATGAAAGTGCCAGTGCAGAGGCGTTTATTAATAATTTAACTAATAAGTGTACATATCTTGCTGGAGAAGATGTTCTTCCAAAGAATTCATTATTGTATTCTGAATATGCTTTACTAAATGAACTAAATGCGCTTAGATATGAAGGAAATAGAATCAGCATAGAAGCACGGGATATTATAGTAACAAAGCTATTCAAAGAACAAGGTAAAAAAGTTACTAAAAAAACTATAAAAGAACTTTTGAAAACAGAAGGATTTATTGATGGTAAGGGAGAAATTGCAGGAATAGATAATATTGTCAAAAATGACCTGAAATCATATCGTGATTTCAAAAAAATTCTTGGTGATAAATTCGATAAAGAACGTGTAGAAAATATTATTTTGTGGATTACATTGTATGGAGAATCACGCAAGATAATAAAAGAAAAAATAACAAAAGCTTATGGAGATTATTATACAGTTGATGAAATAGAAAAAATGTCACGCTTAACTTATAAAGATTGGGGAACACTAAGTAGAAAACTTTTAACAGAATTAGTAAGTGAAAAATTATATAATGAAGAAACAGGTGAATGTTTAAATATAATAGGAGCTATGAGACAAAGTACAATTCTTTTTATGGAATTGTTAGCTGATAAGTTCGATTATATGAGCCAAATTAAAAATCATAATAAAGAAAATAAAGATGATATAACTGAAATAACTCCAGACATCTTAGAAAATCTTTATGCAAGCCCAGCTGTTAAGCGTTCAATTTGGCAAACAGTTAGAATAGTAGAAGAATTAAAAACTATAATTGGCAGTGCACCTACTAAAATATTTGTTGAAACAACTAGAAGTAATAAAGTGCCTAATAAGGTGACTACTTCGCGCCAAAATGATTTAATAGCTAAGTATAAAACTATAAAAGATCAAGAAATATTTGAATTAGAAAAAGAATTAAACAGTTCAATAGATTTTCCTACTAATAAAGATAGATTGAGTAAAGAAGAGTCATCAAGACTTAAGGCGAAAAAATTATATTTATACTATACACAATTAGGTCGTTGTATGTATACTGGTCAGAAAATAAAATTAAGTGAACTTTTAAAGAATAACCAATATGACATTGATCATATTTATCCTCAAAGTAAGGTAAAAGATGACAGTTTTAATAATACTGTTTTAGTAACTCGAGAAAGCAATGAGGAAAAAGGAGATCTATTTCCACTTAAAAGTAAGTTTCAAACAAAAGAAACTAAGAAACTTTGGCGCTTCTTAAAAGAGAAAAAACTAATAACCGAAGAAAAATATAATCGTTTAGTAAGAACAGAAGAATTTAGCGATGATGAGTTAACAGGATTTATTGCACGTCAACTTGTAGAAACGTCACAAGCAATAAAAGCTATTTCAACAATTCTAAGTGAATTAAATCCAGAAACTACTATTTGTTATTCAAAAGCAGAAAATGTGAGTGCATTTAGACAAAACTTTGGAAAAATAAAAGAGGGTAATAGAAAATCTGAAAATAATGAAAAATTAATTAAAGTGCGTGAAATAAATGACTACCATCATGCCAAGAATAATATCAGTAAAAGAAAAACATTGTTAAATCAACGACTTAACAATGCTGTTTTTATTTTAGGGGCAGTTTAGGGGCAATTAGAATTCTATTTTTCTAAAAGCATCAAACTCTATTTCTTTTTGTAAATTAGTTTTATGGATATAAATTTCTCTTGTTACTCTTGAATTTTTATGACCTAATCTTTTAGAGATTAATTCCACATCTATTCCTTTATCTATACACAAACTAGCGTGAGTGTGCCTTAACATATGTAAGGTAAATTTAACCGTCGTATGGTCTCTTAAATATCTACTTACATTTTCTTTTATCCAGTAAGAGCCTGCTGTATTAAAGAATATAATATTGTTCTTGTTATGAAAATCAGAAAGAGTAAGAGAGAAGTTATTACTGATGGTTCGTTGTGATTCTATTATTTCTAAACATTTTTTATTTAAAGAAATTTGCCTGTAAGAACTTTCTGTTTTTGTGCTATCTACTTTTCTATCTCTATTTAAACTTTTGTTGATAGTCAATATATCCTCGTCAACATCATCAAACGTTAACGCTAAACACTCACTTATTCTTAATCCAGTATTTATAAGAAATTCTACTAAATTCCTATATCTGATATTGTGATCTAATTGATTTAATAATATATCTATTTCATCCTGTTCAAGGTATCTTTTATTTCTGTTTATTTCAACTTTTTTCAAGTCCATTTTATCAAGAAAATTCACGTCTTTCAAATAATCTAATTTGTAAAGTAAACGAATATAAATTCTAACTCTTTTTAATACCTCATTATAGTATTTATCTGATGTTACACATTGCTCAATCACATCTTTTATATATCTGGCATTGATTAAATTAAGTTTAATATCATATCCTTTTTTCTTTAAAAGATTAATTATAGATAAATTATTGTGTCTTGTGTTTGTTCTAGCGTATTTGTAATGCTTATTATAAACGATATCAAGTCCTTCAAAGAATGTAATATTATTATCAACTACATATCTCAAATCTTGGGCTTTATTTCTTAAAATTTCCCTTGCTAAATCTTCATTTCTTTTACTTTTTTTATCCATTGTAACAGTAATTTTTCTTAACTTTCCAGAAATATCTTTTACCCTGTCACAATATTTTACTTTCCCATTTTTAGTTGGCTCAATCCACATTGAAATACACATCCTTTCTTTAAAATTATCAAGATGTGTGTTATAATTAACTAAATGAGCGAGGTTCGCTCCACATCTTAAGTAGTTTTGAGAATACTATTAATATATGACGATATAATAATACTCGAAACGGGCTTACAGTTGATAAAACTCACACTATCTGGTTTGGTCGCTTGTTAGTGTTGAGTTTTTTTAATAGCATATATTTTATTTCTAGTCAATTAATAGTTGATTTATTGAATATTATTTAAATCAACAGTTAATGATTCATATCTAGTGTAATCACCTTGTGTATATGGAGAATCTATATTAAGTGAAATATTTTTAATATCATTTACTTTAGATTTTTTTGCAATAAATAAAATAGTCATCTCTTTTTCTGCTCCAGGTAAATAAGTTGTTTCTTTCCAACCTGCTATATATTGATTTTGTTCAACTTGTTCTTTAGTATCTTTTATTAGTAAATGACTAGTATTAGGATTTATATCAGCATTTTTAGTTAATTTATTCTCAATATTAATTCTTAGAAGTACAGAGGTATATTCAGTATTTGCTTCTAATTTAGCAGTTTGTAATCGTTGTGTATTAAAAGTATTATCAAATGATAATGTAGACAACTTGATTCCAGTTATAGTGACTTTGAATGCATTATTTTCTTTACTTACGTTTGTTTCTTTCTTAAATTTTTCTTCAGAATGAAGACCACCTTCATTGATAACAGTGCTTCGGTTATCATTACTAGATGTTTGAGGAGCAGTTGTAGATTGAGTAGTTGTATTTTCAGTTTTTGTCGAACAACCACTAATAATAATTGAAGTAGCTAGTACTGAACTTAATAATATTTTTAATTTCATTTTTTAATCTCCTTTAATATATTTATTTTACAATAGGAGTAAAGCTATCTACAACTTTACCTACAATGTTGAAATATGTGTCTTGTATATCTGATGTATAAATTATAATATCAGAGTATTTTTTATTAATAGATTTCAATACAAAACGATTTCCATCATTATATAATTTTTTTACATAACTTTTTCCATCATAATCAATAACATAGATATCACCATTTACATTATCATAACCTTGTTTTAATAAAATTATATCACCGTCTGACAATTCAGGCTCCATGCTATCCCCAAATACACGTGTCGCCATGTCATATTGCATTAAATCTTCACGATCTGTATAGAATGATGTTACCTCATTATTACCATAAGAATATCCAACACCAGCAGCAACTTTTTCAGTTACTAAAATTTCAGTTAATTCTTTAGGTTTATATTTTATAGAAACTTCCTGAACTGTACGATTCTGAAAATGCAGTAAATTTTTAGCATATTGATATGTTTTATTTTGATTTTCTTCATTGAGTTTCGTAACAGTAGCGGTAATTTTATCAGTAAGAATATCGCTTGATGTATCCTCTGCAATTCCCATAATATAACCTGGAGTAGTTTGTAATGCCTTAGCTAATGGTTCTAATATTGGAACTGGTAATTTTTCAATATTAGAATTTTCATATCTATATATAGTAGATCTATTTTTTCCAATAAGTTCAGCTAAGTCATCAGCAGATAAATTTAACTTAGTTCTTAATTCTTTAATACGTTCGCCAATTGTTTTTACCATATGATTCTCCTTTCTTAATATAATAATAACATAAATTCGCAAATTTGCAAATAAAGAATTGCGAAATTGCGAAAAAAGGTATTGACTTTTTTTGTGCGATATTATAAAATATATTTGTAGCGTAAATGCGACAAATAAAAATAGGAGGTAGTTATGATAAATATAAATAAGCTAAAAAAAGAAATAGCATTAAATAATTTATCAATTGAAGAATTATCTGAAAAAATTGGAATTGATAAAAGTACCTTTTATAGACGATTAGAATCAAATGGAAAAAAATTTACAATAGAAGAAGTAATTAAAATTGCTAATGTACTGAATTTAGATAGAAAAAAAGTCGATTCTATTTTTTTTGATATTACAGTCGCATAAAAGCGACGAGAAAGGAGAAATTTAAAATGACAGTAGAGTTAACATATTTGCAAAAAGAAGGAACAATAAATGGTGGAATATATATGGAATCTGAAACCAGAGATACATTTGGTTTGAAAGAGGAAGAACTAATTAGGAATGAGGTCATTAATGTATTAGCAAAACACAATGTTCCGTATTGGAAAGCTAAGGTAATACTTGAAAGAGCTAAAGTATTTCTAAGAAAAGAATCTATAGTTCAAGAGATTAAATAAGGAGGTGAGGAAATGGAAAGAGAAGAAATTAATTATGCACTTAATATTTTATCTATGTACCCGGGTGAAACTAAGCCTGAACTAATTGGTACGTTAAAAAAACATATAGCACCCTTAATAGATGAGATAATCTCTATATTTGAAAGAGAAAAACTTACATTTGAAGAATGCTACATTATATTAGATTTTACTTATAGATCACTTAAATATAAATCTCAAAAAGTTAATCTATAATATTTACTAAAATAATTTCAAAATTATCTTTTTCAGAAACTAGAGGTAATTATAACAAAAAAAAAGAAATGAGGTGGAATTATGTCAGAAGAGTTTTATCGAGAAGTGAAATACAAATTAGAGCTAAACGGAAAAACAATAACTTGGCTTGCTAAATTTGTTGGTATATCAGTTCCTTATACTATTGATATATTAAAAGGTAAAAGATCTGCAAAAAATCGTGTTGAGAAAATTAAATACATCTTAAAAGCCGAGGGAATAATTTAAGAAAGGAGGTATCCCTATGAATGAAGTTCAACTCAATCTAGTTGAATTAAAAAAACTAGATTTAAAATTTCCATACTTATCTAAACAAGAAATAATGGATTGTTGGGGTATAAAATCACACGGTACTTATGACAAGTGGAAAAAACAATTTTTAAAAAAGATAGATGAAAAATTTTATCCAAAAGGCAGTTGTTTAAAGATGGGTAAAGAACATTTCAACATATATGCTTGGTTACACTTTGCAACCAACTATGATTATTTCCAGGATAAGAGGTTAGAGAAAAAGATTGAACCATATACTAAAAAAACAGTTCAAATGTTTCAAGAAGAATTAGGAGTGAGGTAGAAAGGAGAGCAACAATGATTAAACATTTACAAAAAAGAACACTTAATTTGATGTATTGGACTTTTACAATAATTTTCATCTGTTCATTAGCAATGACAAAAATTGAATTTGAAATATTATTTGCAGTTTATATTTTTGTAACTGGCAGTGTATGGTGCGGGTTTGATAAAAGATACGACAAACATTTTAAGTAGGAGGAAGAAAATGAGAGGATTTGAATTAATTAGAGGATATGATGGCAAGTTGCCAGCAAGAGGAACACCTTACAGTGCTTGTGTAGATTTTTACGCTTGTGAAGATGTCATATTAAGACCGGGAACGATAAGCAATGTTATTCCTACTGGTGTTAAGGCTTATATGAATGATGATGAAGGGTTGTTACTATATACGCGTTCTAGCATGGCTAAGAAGCATGGACTTAGAATGAGTAATAGCGTAGGGGTGATAGACGCTGATTTTTATAACAACAAAGACAATGAAGGGCATATAACATTCCTATACGACAACATAACTGACAAAGAGGTAAAAATAGCTAAACATTCAAGAATAGGACAAGGGATGTTTACAAAAGTACTACCTATTGAAAACGTTGAAATATTATCAAATGAACGAGTAGGTGGTTATGGAAGCACTGGGAACAAATAAAAAAGCAACTGTTCAGAATTAAACAGTTACTTAATAAAATTTCAATTATAAAATAACATATTTAGGAGAAAATTGCAAGGAATGAGAGATGAAATAAACAAACCTAATCCCAAACATTACAAATTAGAATTAAGAAATATTCCAGTAATTATAGATGGAGAAGAAAAGATAGTTGATAGTTTGCAGCTTGAAACTAGATATATTTTAAAAGATATAGTAAATGATGCAAAAATGACACATGAACAAGCATCATGGTATTGGAATATTGGTAAAAGGTATTTTAGATTGTGTAAAAAACATGATGATCCTGTTACTGATATTAAAAAAATAATTCAAGAATCAACATTCTTGTTAAGTTCATTACTTGGTGAAAACATTACTGCTAAATTAATTGATGAAAATGGTGAGGATTTATTAAACGATTATGAGGAAATAGCAACCATAGACAAGTTAAAAGATATGTTAAATGAAGATTTATCAGTTCAAGAAAAGGAAATTGTTCAAAGACAAAATATTATACATTTCATTATTGACGGTAAAGAGATACCTATTAATAGAATTGAAGCTAAAAATATAATAAGTAAGCTAGGGGCATTTCTTTATGATTAGCCAAAAAATAACACTAGGAACGTATTCTACTATAGCTGTTGAAGAAATAGCAGAACACTATAATCTAAGTGTTAATGACTATGTCAACTTAGTATTAAAAAATTGCATAATAAAGGAACTCAAAAGAAGAAAAGTTAATTTTAAAAAAATTAATTCACAAATAGTTTTAGAAAGATTAATGCTAGAAATAGATAGTCTAGAAAAAAGAACAAATAGGAGTTGATGTATTATGAATATGCCTAATTTCCGAGCATTTGTTGATAAAAAAATATATAAAGTTATTGGTTGGAATGGAGATTATATCGTACTTAGTAGGAAATACGAAAACAGCTATATTCAATCATTAAATGTTAAAAAAAAAGATGTTATTTTAATATTAGGAAGTGGACTTTTAGATAAAAAAAGTAATGAAATTTTTAGTGGAGATATAGTTGAAAATTCTGATAAGGATTTAGGTATTGTAAGATATAAAGACGGCTGTTTTGAGGTCGATTTTAAAGAATATATTCCTAATAATTTAGGTTTAATTGCAGATGATCTAGAAATTGTAGGTAATATATATCAAAATAAAAAATTGTTAGAGAAAATAGTAACTATTAATAAAAAGAAAGCTATTTGTTTAAATAACATAGAAAAAAGATTAAATAAAAAAAGGAAAAGAGCGTCTAAAAAAGACACTCATTGATGTACTTTGATTATACAACAATCTTTTTAAAAAATCAAGAGAGGAGAATGTTATGTTACTCTTTGATGAACAACCAATAGTATTTGATAGGGTGTTAGCTAGAGCAATAGGGGATAGACACGCTACAATATTGCAGCAAGTTCACTATTGGATTGAAATTAATAGAAAAAAGAAAAATATAGAAGTGTATAAAGATGGTTATTATTGGACGTATAGATCCATTAAAAAATGGCACGAAGAAGAGTTTGATTATCTATCCTTTTCTACTGTAAGAAGAACATTTGATGATTTAGTTAATGATGGCTTTTTAATAACTGGAGACTATAATAAATTTGGTGCAGATAGAACAAAGTGGTATAGAGTAAATAAAGAAAAATTAAAGCAATTATACACTAGACTTTCAGAAGAAAAACAAGAAAACCATCTGTCAAATTTAACAAATGCAAATGCTCAAAATGAGCCAATGCAAATGCTCAAAATGAGCAATTCAGAAATGCTCAAAATGAGCCAACCTATACAAGAGAATAAAAAGAGATTAAATAAAGAGAATATAACTCATTCATCAGAGTCTAATAATAAATATATAGACATATCATCAAAAATAAAAGACAGAAGAATGAATGAGGATGAAAAATCTAAAGAGAAAAGTAAAAGATATAATACGCAATACTTTAGAGATAGCTTTGGGTATTCCCGAGTCAGCACGAATAAACAAAAAGAGTTAGATAAATGGATTCAATATGTAGTCGATATTTGCCTAATGCATCCTGAAACTAAGCTTAATATTGGTAAACTTCAAACTAATGCAGGTAATGCACAAGCAAGGTTTGTTAAATTAAGAGAGAAACATATTGCATATATTTTTGATAGGCTAAAAGATATTTCATATCCAACTAACCATAGAAATTACATGTTAGCAGTTCTTTATAATGCTGAGGACCAATATGAAAGTAGTCAGTCAACTTTTAAAGGCCAGCAAGGGAAACACCATTCTCCTATACCAGATTATCTACAACAACAGATGGATAAAATTGGAGATACTGCACCTAAAGAAAGACCTAAACCAACTAAGGAAGATGAAGAAGCTTATAATGAAATGCTGCGTGAATTAACAAAAGGAAAAGAGTGTAAAGACGATTGATGAATTTCGATTTTGGAGGACATTAGATGGAATTTGTAGAACCGTTGCGAACACAAGAAGAATTAGATGCAATGAATTATTATTTTAAAAACCGCAGCGAACGAGATTACTTACTCTTCTACATGGGAATAAATGTAGCATTTAGGATAAGTGATTTATTAGGTTTAAAAGTAGGAGATGTCAGAGGACGAGACAAAGTAAGAAGGCGCGAAATGAAGACAGGGAAATTAAGAGAAATGGTTATATTACCTAAATTAAAGCGTGTATTAGAAGAATACTGTTCAGATAAAGAAGATGAGGAATATTTATTTAAATCAACACGCTATAAGAACTCTAATAGACCTATCACAAGAACACAAGCATATAGGATATTAAAAGCTGGAGCGAAAGAGTGTGGAATAAAGAATATAGGCACTCATAGCTTTAGAAAGACATTTGGATATCATTTCTACAAAGAAAGTAGAGATGTAGTAACTCTTATGAAATTGTTTAATCATCATGATCCTAGTATCACATTAAGGTATATAGGAATAGAAAGAGATGAGATGAGTAAAGCAGTTAAAAAATGGGGTGGTTTGTAACCTCATTTTTAAAATAAATTTTACTATGTATCCCAAAAGGGAAAGATTACATGGTTAAAATAACAATATATTCTAAACATTGTAAACAGAGGGGTTGAGATATATTAGAAGAATGTAACAGTTTATAAGATAAGATACATGCTAAATATAATATATTATTCAATCAGTCAGTCAATCATTCAATAAATAAAAGGAGAAATAATAATGATTAATAATGTAGTTTTGATAGGAAGATTAACCAGAGATATAGAATTAAAACAGACAACCACAAATAAATCCGCAGTAAATTTCACTTTAGCAGTGAACAGAAATTATAAAAATGAACAAGGAGAACAGCAAGCAGATTTTATCAACTGTATAGCATATGGGAAACAAGCTGAAAATATGGCAAGATTTTTAAACAAAGGTAGTTTAATAGGTATAGAGGGAAGAATAGCAACAAGAAATTACAAAAATAAAGATGGGAAAATTACGTATGCTACAGAAGTAATAACAGATCGCGTTAACTTTTTAGAAAGCAAGAAACAACAAGGTAATTTTAATCATTCTTCACACTCGAATTTTGGAGATACTTTTTATTTTGATGATTATAACGGAGTCAATCCATTTATAGAAGATTAATACTTTAAATTGTATACCTAAAGATATAGGAGGATAAGAAATGAGTGACAAGGATATTTAAAAATCATTGGTAATATATATGAGAACTAGGAGGACTAGCAATGAAATGGAATAAATTAGAATTAAGAGTATTACCTCTAGAAGAACAAGGCGGTGATAATTATAAAACTATGTGGGTTGGACCTACACCAGAACTTGAGGAAGAAGTGTTAGTTACTGTACCTTTGTCTTCAGGAGAGTTTATTGAGACATACGTTGATACGTGGCTAGAATTTGATGAGGGAGTAGGCTTTGAATATACGGATAATGATGTTATATACTGGATGGAAATACCACAATACAACGGAGAATTAGACGAGTAGGAGGATAGGAGATGACAAAAAATAAACTACTAGATTTAAATAATCATTTATTCGAAGCTCTAGAAAGAATTAATGATGATAGTTTAGAGGGTGAAAAACTACAGGAAGAAATGGCTAGAGCCAAGACCATAACTCAAATTGGAAATACTATAATTAATAACGCAAGTTTGGCTTTAGAAGCTAAGAAATATAAAGATGAGTTTGGTAGAGGAGCAACGTTGCCGTTAATGATTGAAAATGGAAAATAATAGAGGATGGTTTAAAAAAGGGTGTAAACCTAATGAGACAAGTTTTAAAAAGGGCCATGTACCATGGAGCAAAGGAACAAAAGGTGTTTTAAAACCTAATAAGACTAGCTTCAAAAAAGGTAATATTCCACACAATACAAGAGAAATGTATTCAGAAAGATTAAGTAAGGACGGATATATTGAAATAAAAGTAGGAATAAATAAGTGGGTAGGGAAACACAGATATATTTGGGAACAACATTACAAAAAGAAAGTTCCTAAAGGATATGCGGTATTATTCTTAGATGGAGATAACAGAAATTTTGAAATAGATAATTTAAAAATTATATCCAGAGGAGCATTATTAATTCTAAATAGGAGATATAGACATGTTTTAAAAGATAAAGAATTAATGAGATCGTGTGTTGATTTAAGCGAATTAATATATGCGTTAAGTAAGAAGAAAAAGTAGGAGGAGTAATGGATATTGTTGATATTTATTTAGAATGTGGAAATTTTCAAGAAGCAGTGAGAAGAAGTGGACTACCAGCTTACGTTGCACATATTAAATTGATAGGTAGCGGAGTTCTTAAACTTCAAGACAAAATAAAATACGGAAATAAATCTAATATGTTAGGAGCTAAGGCAGAAGAATTATTTCAAAAATATGTACCTATAGCAATAGATGCTAATAGATTATATAGGACGAATAATCCAGGGTTTGACTTTGAATACAAAGGTTTAACTATAGATGTTAAGTATTCATCTTTGAGGAGAAAAAGCAAATCTCCGCACAGACAATGGAGCGTTAGATGTAAGGGGGATAGAGATTTCATAATAGCATTTTTAGAAAAAGAACCTAATTCGGAGTTAAACGAACCTATAATACTAATAATTCCTTATGGAATGTTAAGTTTCGAAGCTGAAGACACTTTACATTTTTTTGAGTCAAGCGAGATTTTTAAAACATATCAAGTATTGCCGGAACAGTTGGTAGAAATACTTGAAGATTACGCAAGTTTAAAAGAACAGGGGTTGATTTAATTTGATAGAGCATAATAACAGGGCTATTGCTAACAAACACGCTGAATTCATCACTGGTAAAGAATTAAGGCAATATGTGGCTGAAAAGGTTAAGAAGTACGTCGGAAAAAATCCAAGTGTATTTGATGGCGCTATTGGTAGCGGTCAGCTAGAACAATACATCAACCCTAGTAAGCTTGTAGGTGTTGAAATTCAAGAACTAGCTTGTAAGACGTTTGAGCAAAACAGCGATTTATTCCCTAACAGAGAAATATTCAACATGAGTTTCTTTGGATTTAGCGAAAAAATAAAAACAGATTGTGTAGTAATGAATCCGCCGTTTTCACTAAAATTTAAAGAACTTCCTGAAGAAGATAGGTTAAATATTCAAAAGGATTTCCCTTGGAAGAAGAGCGGTGTAGTAGACGATATATTTATTTTAAAATCATTAAACTATACTGACAAGTTCGCATTTCATATTTGCTTTCCAGGAATTGCTTATAGGAAGACCGAACAAATGATGAGGGATCTAATCGGAAATAGATTAGTTGAACTAAACCTAATTGAAGGAGCGTTTGAGGATACTGCTATTTCAGTATTAATGCTAATAATAGCAAAAGAAGGTAATTACGATAAAGTCCATAAGGAAATATACGATTGTAAAACTAAAACAGTATTACACACTGAAATATCTGACAACGATGATAAGTGGAATAGTCCTACAAAACCGGTTGAAAGAGAAGCTATTGATATAGATTTTATTAACCAAGATTTAGATAGAATGGTTTTAAGGAATTTAGAAAATCATTTACAATCAACACTTGGGATAATTAGAGAATTTAATGCCGATATTGATTATTTAGGATTTATTGACAAGGTAGAAAGCTTATGTCAAGAGTACAGACTAGCTTATAATTTCGGTGTAAATACGTTTGGGAAGTATTAAGGAGGATAAGAGATGTTAGGTAGAAATAGTCAAGTATTTAAAGACGCATCAATCATAAAAGCCGATATAGAAACAACAGGGTATCAAGGAGGAAAAGCAAAAAAAGGCGGATATATTGAGGTTTCTTTAGAAAACATAGCAGCTGTAAATTGGAATACAACGGTAGTGCAAGACCATAAAATTTGTGAATTAGGAAATTTACAAAAAATTAAAATCGTATTAAAAGGTGATGGCGAAATAAGAAATTTTTATAAGATAATAAGTCAATGGAAAGAGTATTTAGATTACCAGTTAGGAGTTGAATAAAAATGTTACAACCAAAAATTTATGTAAAAGATAAAAATAAAGTTTATGATACCCAAGTTATTGACTACAAACACAAGCTAGTTATTTTCTTTGATAACGAGACTCAATGTACGTATACTAGATTGTTTGCCGAAGTTGATTTTATGGAAAATACAGGACTAAAAGATAAGAATGGCAATGATATATATGTCGGGAATATTGTTAAATTTCACCATCCTCATTCAAAAAATGTGGACGCAATTTTCTTAGTCCAAAAATGTGATTTTGATGGAAGATATATAATATCAACATTATTCAATTGTTCTTTTGATTTGAATGAGGACAATATAGAGTTTGTAGAAATTATATATAACATGCCATAAAAAAAGGAGTTGGTGGAGAATGAGTGAATACGCATTGGGTATAACTTTAAAAAAAGATGAATTAAATACACTTATAAAAGCATTAAAAGAATACCAGAAAAGAAGTTATGTATTTCCAAATCAAAAAGAATTGGAAAATAATTTAAGTATAAAATTAGATAATTTAAAGAAATTATATCGTCAAGAAAATTTAACTTTTTACAGTAAAGAACAGCGTAACTTTATAGAACAATTAATCAGAATAAATGGTAAGGTTGACATAGACTGGTACATTCAAGAAGTGCATGGAGAGAATGTTTTTTGTGGATATTTTATAGCAAAGAAAGTATGAAAATAGGAGGTAAACATGAATGATAAATACAAACTACTGATCAAAATGAAAAACGGAGACCAAATAGAAACAGTAGTATCTAAAAATATCATCAATTATTTACAAGCTAGTTATGATAGTTGTAAAAAGTATAAAAATATAAATTTTCTAATAGAAATAAGTGGACGTGAGATTAATGTAGAAGACATAGATTATTTCATGTGGAGTGCAGAAGATAATATTTGAGAAGTAAAAGGAGAATAACAATGAACAAAATAATACCATTACAAGAAATGATTGAAGAGATTAAGAAACATTACAATTTAAATGATACACTATTGGCACTTAATTTAAAAGTTACACCGCAAACAGTCAAAGGCTGGAAAGACGGAAATATACCTAGAGAAAAGACGTACAACAAAATATTAGAAATATACAATAACATCATTAATTCAGAAGAACAAACAGAAGAAGCACCAGAAATAACAGAAGAAAAGAAACCTTATGAAATAAGATATCCGAATGATGGAGAAAAGGTATGGAGTTTTGACTGTTATTTAGGTTCATTAAGTAATGGTTTTTTCAATATTGAAGATAGAGCCGACAGAGATTCATATAAAACAGGTCTACTATTTGACTCATACAAAGAAGTTAACCAATTTCTAAAAGAACAAACTTTAATTAAGAAGATAAAATGTTGGGCGAAAGAACAACAAGGAGATTGGGAACCTGATTGGAATAATGAGAATGAAGGTAAACATTACATGGGTTACCATTATGAAGATAAATGTATTTATGTGGTTACTAATAAAAGTTGTGATTCATTCCTTAAATTACCTTACTTCAAATCTAAAGAAATAGTCTATGCCTGCATTGATAAGTTTGGAGAAGAAATTTTGGAGGTGTTTTGCTAATGAAGATTTTGGATAAGATAGAAAGAAAATTAGAGCAAATTGCAAATGAAATAGAGACACATCCTAGAACAATATTTACATTCTTAGGTTTGTTAGTAATAATCTCATTTATTTTCTTTGTTTGGGCGATAGGTCGAATATAAATGTTAGGAGTAGAAGTATGATTATTGATTACAACAAACTCAAACGATACATATACAGAAAATCGGATAATACATTCAGTTATTGTCACAAATGTTGCGGTGAATTAGAATATTGTCCGATTGAGAAGAACCTATATTGTGTAAGATGTGGGGATTGTGGCACTCATACGTTGATAGAGGCTACAAGCGGAGAGATAGCACTCAGAAAGGTTGGAGAGAATGGTTAGAGAATATAACGCGGAAATGTTAGATTATTAATAACAGGAGATAAGTATGCAGGAAATAAACAATAAGAATCGCAAAGTAAAAAAAAGATTTAAAGATAGTTATTTAAAGAAAAAATATTTAGGACAAGTGAAATACTTAAGAGGATTGATTGAATCTGATAAAAGGCTATTGGAAGAAAATGAGTATAGTTTAATTAATATAAAAGGCATGGATTATTCCAAAGAAAAAATAAAAGAAGAAAAGAGATCAACTTTAGAATCCCGTCTAGATAAATCGGATGAATTAAAAAAACGAATTTTAAAAAGTATAGAAACACTTTTTGAAAAGCAAAATAAGATTAAGGAATATATAGATAATATGCCAAACTTAGAATATAGATTACTATTGCAGTTGAGATATTTAGAATGCAAGAGTTGGGCGGAGGTAGAGCATATATTAGATATCGAATACACTACAAGAAATCAAAAGCATTCATTAGCTATTAACCAGATATTTATTCCTGATATAGATAAATATAACAAAATATAAAAAAATGTAAATCTATATAAAAAAATATAAATTAATATAAACAAATATAAATTCAAATATAATATAATATATGTGTGAATTATTTCACATATTAAATATCCTTTACATATTTTTTATTTACAGCGTGAATTATTTCACGCTTTTTTATATGGAGTCTAAATGTACAAAACAAAAGAACAAAAACAAAGATTCTATAAGAGTAGCAATTGGTTAAAATTGAGACTGAAAGCATTAAAGAGAGACAACTATGAATGCCAACAATGCAAGAGGTTAGGGAAGGTGAGTAAGGGGCAAAATGTTCATCATAAATTAGAAATAGAGTTTTACCCTGAACATGCACTTGATATTGATAACCTAGAGACATTGTGTATTAATTGTCACAACGTTGAGCATGGTAGATTGTTTGGTAATGGTAGTAGGAAGAAGAGATGGAATGATGAAAAGTGGTAGTATTTCCCACGTAGCCAACTACTGTTTCCCAAAAATACCCCCCTTAAAAAATTTTGAAAAAAATTTTTTTCTTCAGGAGCGGGCGGGTCTCTTTTTCGGAGCTGAATCGATATTTTTTACACGAGGGGGGGGAGTGGTATAGCTAAAGATAAAAAAAAATCGACCGTAAACAGAAGTGAATTGAAAAATTTTCTTTTAGAAAAGATTAATCAACCTGATAATATTCTTGAGATTGAGAAGGTAAATAGGTACATGCAATTTGTCGAATTAATAGCGAAACTTAAGCAAGATATTAAAAAACAAGGAGTAACTATTGTAGTGCAAAATGGTAACCAAAGCTATATAAAAACTCATCCTGCTATCGCTGAAATTAGTAAATTAAACACTAGTATGCTTGCAATCGAAAGAACATGGAATTTTAAAGTTGATTACATAGAAGATATTAATGATGATGATCTAATATGATTTTAAATAAATATGTAGAAGAGTATATTAGTGATTATCGTGAAGGTAAAATAATATTAAATAAAGAACGTGTTCAGCTAATAGAAATATTAGAGAAATATGTTTTTCCACGAGATGATATATATTTCAATGATGACTTAATCGAAAAGTGTATAAAGTTTGGAGAGAAATATTATTTTAAATTACAACCATTTCAAAAGTTTATAATTGCCTTTATTTTTTTATTATATAAGAAGAATGATAAGGCATATTATAGACGTTTTTTTATTATGATGGGACGTGGTGGAGGAAAGAACGGATTAATTTCTGTTTTAACCAATTTTTTAATTAGTTCACTTCATGGTATTCCAGAATACAATATTTCAATAGTTGCTAACTCTGAAGAACAAGCGAAAACATCTTTTAAAGAAAGTTATAATGTAATAACTGGAAATCTTCGAATGAATAAAAGTTTTAAATGTACACTTGAGGAAATACAAAACAAAAAAACAAGAAGTGTTTTGAAATTTAGAACATCAAACGCAAGTACTAAAGATGGATTAAGAGATGGAGCTGTAGTATATGATGAAATTCATCAATATGAAAATAATAATACTGTTAGAGTATTTTCAAGTGGATTAGGTAAAAAGAAAAATCCACGAGAATTTTTTATCACAACAGATGGTTATGTAAGAGATGGATACTTAGATAAACAAAAGGTGAAAGCTAGTAAAATATTAAATGGTGAAAGCCCTAATAGTAATATGTTTGTTTTCATCTGTAAACTTGATGATTATGAAGAAATTGATAATCCTGAGGTTTGGGAAAAAGCTAATCCAATGTTTTGTAATCCAAAAAGTGAATATGGTGATAATCTTTTTGATGTTGTATTTGATGAATATAGAGATTTAGAAGATGAACCAGAAGGTCGTGAAGAATTCATAACTAAACGTATGAATCTTCCTGAAGCTGATTTAACTAAAAGTGTTGCTACTGATGAAGAAATTTTCGCAACTAATAGACCAATGCCGAACGTCAAACATAGAACATGCATAGGGGGACTAGACTTTGGTTCTATCCGAGATTTCACAGCTGTAGGATGTTTATTTAAAATAGATGGCGATTATGTTTGGAAAACTCACTCTTTCGCAAGAAAAGAGTATCTTGATAAAGCTAAATTGAAACCGCCTATAAGGGAATGGGAAAAACAAGGACTTTTAACCATTGTTGATGAGCCATCAATAAATCCTGAACATGTTGTAAATTGGTTTGTAGAAATGAGAAAAGAGCATGGGTTAGAGACTATAGTTGCGGATAATTATAAACTAGATTTATTACGACCACTTTTGGAAAAACAAGGATTTGAGGTTATATGCATTAGAAATCCTAAAGCTATTCATCCTCTACTAATCCCTAGAATAGAAAGTGCTTTTGCTAACCGTCAAATTATTTGGGGTGACAATCCTTTAATGAGATGGTACACGTTTAATGTTTATGTAAATATAAAAAAAGATGGAAATAAGGTATATGAGAAAAAGGATGAACATAGAAGAAAAACAGATGGATTCCAAGCATTTGTACACGCAATGTATAAGGCTGGAGAGTTGCTTAATGATGAAGTTGATTTCTTCTTAAATAATTTAGAATTTTAAAAAAAGAGGTGAGATTTTGGGATTTTTTGGTAAAAAAAAAGAAATCGACATACTCCTAGATTTAGATTTAATAGAAAATAGCTATGAGAATGTACATATGAAAAATATGGCATTACATACAAATATAGATCTTATTGCAAGAACTATTTCACAATTAGAATTTCTTGTTGTAAAAAATGGTGAATATATTAAAGATAGGTTATATTACAAATTAAATGTTAGACCTAATAAAAATCAGAATGCTTATGAATTTTGGAAGCAATTTGTAGAAAATATATTTTATGAAAATGAGTGTTTAATTATTAAAACTGATTCTGATGATTTAGTTATCGCAGATGATTTTTATAAAGAAAAATCTGCACTGTATGAAGACAAATTTTCTAATGTGCAAATTGACACTTTTAGATATGATAGAGATTTCTATAGTGAAAGTGTATTGTATTTTCAATATAGCAACCGCAGATTACAAAACTTTGTAAATGGTATATATAAAGATTATGGAGAACTTTTTACTAGAATGATAGCTTTCCAGAAAAGAAAATCTCAAGTAAGAGGGGTTACTAAAATTGATGCAACAAAATATGATAAGAGTAAAACTCATGAGATACAAGAGTTTATTAACAGACTGACTAAAGCGTTTAGAGACCAGGAGTATGCTAATGTACCTATGCAAGAAGGGCTTGAGTACAATGAGGTCAATAAGAACAATGTTAAGGCTGAATCTGTTGATGAAGTAGCAAAAGTTGTTAATAACTTTACTAATCATATAGCTAATTGTTTAGGTATACCTATTGGTCTATTGAATGGAAATTTAGCGGATGTTGAGAAACAAACAGACAACTACATGAGATTTTGCATAAATCCATTAATTAAGTTTATTATTTCTGAACTTAATGGGAAATTTTTTACAGAAAAAGAAATATTAAATGGTGATGGATTAGAAGCAAATACAACTCCGATTATGATTTATAATATATTTAATTCTGCGAGTTCTATTGATAAGTTAATTGCTAGTGGGATGTACACTATTAATGAACTTAGATTGAAATTAGGTGATAAATTGTCTACTGATAAATTAGCCAATAGACATCACATAACTAAAAACTATGAAACTTTAGGAGGAGGTGAGGAAGGTGACAAAGAAGAAAGTTGATTACTTTTTTAATTCAGTACAAAAAAACGGAAAAACTGAACTAACAATTAGTGGTGCTATAGGTGAAAGTTCATATTTTTTTGAAGCAACGTCAGCTAAGGATGTAAGAGAAGTTTTAGAAAATGTTACTGGAGATATTCATATATATTTGAATAGTAGTGGAGGAGATGTCTTTCAAGGAATTGAAATCTACAATTATTTAAAAAATATATCGAATAATGTTACTGTTGAGATAACAGGGACAGCATGTAGTGCGGCTTCTATCGTTGCAATGGGTGCAGATAAATTAATTATGAATACTGGAACTTCACTTATGATTCATGAAGCTTCAACATTTGCTTGGGGAAATAAAAATGATATCAAGAAGGTATTAGGAGCATTAGAAACAATTGATACACTAATCATTGATATATATATAGTGAAAAGACTAATATCGATAAATCGGAGTTGGAGAACTATCTTTTAAATGAAACATGGTTTACAGCAGATGAAGCTGTAGAACTTGGTTTTGCTGATGAGAAAAAATCAGAAGAAAACGCTAATAAAGATATAGAAAATATACTAACTAATGATTTTATTGAGAATTTATTTAAAAATGAAACATTTGTGCAAAAAGTTTCTAGTATGTTAAATAATAATGCGTTAGATAATAAAGAGGAAGAAGAAACTACAAATAACAGTGGTTTCTTTTTATAATGGAGGTAAACAAATGACAATTAAATTTAAAAATTTTGAAGAGAAAAAAAGATTATATGCTGATTCAGTTTTAAATAATGAATCAAAAGAAACGCAAAGTAAAGCATTTGATGATATGATGTCAACAATGGTTGATGAAATTAGAGATGATATTTTATCGAATGTGAATACTAATAACATGGATAATGTTATTTTAAGCAACAGAGGACAACAAGTCTTAACATCTGAAGAATTGAAATTCTTTAATACTGTAATTGAGGAAGGTGGGTTTAAAGAGAATGATACTTTACCAAAAACAACTCAAGAGCGTGTATTTGATGATTTAGTAAAAGAGCATCCACTATTAGCAAAATTAGGGTTGCAAAACTATGGAGCTATTACAGAATTTATCTACGGTAATCCAGAAGGTGCTGCTGTTTGGGGAGAACTATTTGGAGGAATTCAAGGTAGTTTAAATGCTAACTTTAGAAAAGAAAAAATCAGTCAATACAAACTTACAGCATTCTTTGCAGTATCTAACGATATGTTATCATTAGGACCTGTTTGGGTTGAAAAATATGTGAGAACATTCTTAGTTGAAGCCTTAAAAGTAGCCTTAGAAAAAGCGTTTATTTTAGGTGATGGGAAAAGTCAACCTATTGGACTAAATCGTGATTTATTAGCTGCAGTTACTCAAGGAAAATATGCTGAGAAAACTTCAGCAGGTACTTTAACGTTTAAAGATAGTGTAACTATTATTGATGAAATTGCGGGAGTTCATAAAAAACTTGCAAAATATAAACGATTGAAAAAAGATGGAGTTACTGAAGAAGATGAGTTCCAAGCTAGAAATATTGCTGGTAAGGTGATCATGCTTATTAATCCATTCCAATATTACGATATTATGGCAAGAGCAACTGTTCAAAATGCAGCTGGAACTTTCATTACAGCTTTACCATTTAATCCAACGATTATCGAGTCAATTTTCGTCCCAACAGGAAAAGTAATTTTCTTTGTAGAGGGTGAATATTTAGCGATTACAGCTGGGAGTTTTGGGATTAATAAATTCAAAGAAACTCTAGCTATGGAAGATGCAACATTATATATTACTAAAATGTATGCAAATGGTAAGCCAAAAGATAACTACGCAGCACAAGTGTATGATTTAAATATTTCACCGAGAGCATAGGAGGATAAATTATGGTTAAAGTAAAAATTTTAAGTTCTTTTGTAGATAAATATACTGATGAAGTATATAAAGTAGGTGATACTGTAGATTTTCCTGTTGAAAGACTAAAAGAGTTAAAGCAAAATCTATCAGTTCATGATAGAGAATTTTTCGAAGAAGAAACGAAAGAAGTAAAAGCTGTAGAAAATACTAAAGAAGAAAAAGTAGAAGTAACATCAGAAGAGAAAACTGAAGAAGAAAAAGTAGAAAAAACTGTAGAGACTACGGAAGAATAATCTATGGATGAGCTATTAAAAAAGTTAAAAGATAGATTACATATTTTACATAATGATGAAGATGAGCAACTTAAACAGTTGCTTTCTTCATCTATTTTTTCGTTAAAAAATCAGTGTGGATATTTTGATGAGACAACTAATCTTTTAGCACAGGAGTTAATTTTTGAAAGAGTTAGATATGCATACAATGATAGTTTAGAATATTTTGATAAAAATTTTAGGACACAAATTATTAACCTTGCTTTATCAGTAGGTGAAATAGAATGATAAATTTAGGAAAAAAACAAGAAAAAGTTAATCAGACATATAATGATGGAATTGCTAAATTTGTAAAGTATGAGTTTGGAAAAGATAAGTTCAACACTAAATTAACATCAAAAACTGAAAAAGAAATTAATAAATTTTGGTTTAGGAAGTTAAATATTACATCTGTAGAAAAATATCAAGCCTTACAAGTTGATACAGAAGTATCAAAAAGAATAGCAATTCGTTTATTTCCACAGATTGATGATTATATTTTAAGTGATCTATTTATCATTATTAAAAATAAATCCTATACGATTTCTAGAATTTGGCATAATCATAAAAAGAATGAAACTGAATTATCATTGGTTGAGGTAATTAAAAATGAGCGTTAAAGAGTTAATATTTCAGACTATATCAGATATGAAATTGAATATTCCAGTTTCTTATGGATTTAGTTATGACACTGATTTTCCTAAAATTGTATATTTTCATGTACATACTACAGAAAAAAGATTATCTGATAAACGAAAAATTAAACACCATGTATATCAGTTAAATTTCTATGATCTAGTGCCACATGATTTGGATGGTTCAGAAATTTTACAAAAGATACAAAACTCATTGGATGATACTAAATTAAATACTGGATCTTGGCAAGAAGTAATTGATGTAGATGCTGACAGAAAAGAAACTCAATTTATGTATTTCTTGGAGATTTACTCATGACGAAAGAGTTTGGTTTTAGTGGAGCAATTGCTAAGTTAAATAAGATTAGCAGTAATGCTAAAACTATTAATAGCATAGTAGAAAAAGAAGCAGAAGAAATTAAAGATGATGCGAAAAAAATTGCCACTAGCAAAGGTTTGAAAGTAACTGGTGCTGGTGTTGAGGGGATTATCGCAAAACATGCATTATATGAAAGTACAGTAGGTTGGGCAGGAAGGCCCAATCTACATTTATATTTTCATGAAGTAGGATTTCATGCTGGATTTTCTAAAGCTACAAGTCGAGAAAAACGTGGTAAACGTACAAGAAGATATAAAAAAGGTACTAGAAAATATGTTGCTCCTAAGCCACATATTAGACCTGCAGCATTACAACATAAAGATTCATTTGCTAAGAAAGTTAAAGATAAATTATTAAATAAATAGGAGGAACTGAAATGACAGTAACTAAAGAGAGAGTAGAAAGAGCCTTAATGACAGGTATTGGTGCTGGTTATTTACAAAAAGTAAAGACAGAACCAACTAGTGAAAGTGGATTAACATATGATGATAAAACATATGAAGTATTCGCAATTGATAAAGTAGCATTTAAAGGGCAGACAAAAAATAAGACAGTATATTTATCAAACAATAAACTACGTGATATTGTTAAATTTTCAAGTGCAGAGATGACAGTAGATATTGGATTTTTCCCAGAAGGTTTCGTAGAAGAAATGAGTGGAATGATTAAACTAGCTAATGGTGCATATGTTCAAGGCGATAGTCCGAAGCATAAATATTTTAGATGGTCATTCCCTGTTACAGATGAAAATGGAGGAGAAATTATTTTCAACTTCCCATATTGCCAATTAAAACATCCAGATTTCAATGCAGAGACTGAAACTGATGAGAAAAAAGAAAATATCGCACAGGTTACTATTGAGGCATTCCCAGTAATTGGAAGTGATAATAAATCTGTTTATAGTAAAATCGATTTACGTACAACTAAAATATATGATCGTGAGAAATTATTGTTAAATGGTTTCTATGATGCAGAAACCTTAAAAGCTTGTATTAAAGAAGGTCAAACAGATTCTACAGTAGTCCCTAGAGGATAATATAAAAGGAGTAAAGAGCCGACATAAGTTGGCTCTTTTTTGGAGGTAACAAATGAGTATTTTTACAAAAAATATTAAAACTTTTAAAACAGATATTTTAGGACATGAAGTTGAATTAAAATCTAACTTAGCGGCATGGTTATATTTAGAAACAGACTTCGGCATTAAACAAGGTGAATGGGCAGATGTATATTTAAAAGAAAAAAATATAGCTAGCGCTAAGTTTTTAGTATCTATTTTGAAAGCTAATAAGATGCAAACAACACTAGAGGAAGTATTAGAGAATGTAACTGACACTGATTTAGAAGTGTTTATTCTAAAATATCAAGAAGCTATGTATGGAGATCAAACAGCAACATTACTACAAATGTTAGGAATTACTGATGATAGTGAAATGGGAAAGAATATTTTAGAAGAACAGGTAGAAGACCTAGTTCATACACAACCGAAAGTAGTGAGCAGAAATCCGAAAAAAGCCAAGAAGAGACACAAGAAATAGATTGGGATGATTTATTTTATAAATGTAGAACTTGGTTTAACATGACTAAAGATGAATTTATGTATGATTTTTCATTTGACTATATCGTTTATATGATAAATAGGTATATTGAAGAAAATTATACAAGCAATGATTCTGAAGAAGGCATGAGAGTAACTAACGCGAGTAATGTGTTGTAGGAGGTAAATAATGGCAAGTTACATGGATAAAGTAGGCGTCATACTGACAGCTGAAGGTGTAGGCTCTTTTACCTCTGCGATTAAGCAAGGTGAAAATGCCTTACGACAACTTCAAGCAGAAGCTAGAAGAAATATTGCATCATTAGGTAGTGGTGCGAAAGCATATGATGTCTACAAAGCAAAGATGAGTGGACTAACTACTCAAATGAAGCAATCAGCGAGTAATGTTAATAATTTAAAATCTAAATATGATGCTTTAAAAAAATCTACTAGTGAGATACCCAAAGAGATTGAAAAGTTATCAAATGCTTTCAGACAAAAACAATCGGTTCTAAAGACTAATGGAACGTTATTACAAAGTCAAAAAGAGCATTTAAAACACTTAGAAAGCACTTATGGTAAGAGTAATACTGCAGTTCAAAAATATAAAGAAACAGTAGCTAATACTAGTAGGGAATACAAAAAAACAGAACAAGAAGTTAAGAACCTTGAAACGCAAATTAAAGGCTTAAATAGCACGTTAAGTACTCAACAGAAAGAATTAGGTGCGTTACCAACAAAAATAGCTAATGCCGAAACTAGTTATTTTAAATTAAGAGATGCAGTTGAAAAAACACACACTGCATTTAGAAATAGTGGTGGTAGATTAGCAGATATTTCTCAAAAGTTTAATAGCGTAGGAACAAAAATTCAAAATCTTGGACAGGGTATGTCAAACACCGGCGATGCAATTACAAAAGCTACTAGCGGAATAACAGCTGGAATGCTTTTAGCTGGGCGTGCAGCAATAAATTTTGAAAGTGATTTTGCTGGAGTAGTAAAAACGGTTGATGGTAGTCCAGAACAACTAAATAGAATTAGACAAGGATTCTTAGATTTATCAACACAAATTCCAGTAAGTGCTAATCAGTTAGCTAAAATTGGAGAAATAGCTGGACAATTAGGAATTAAAACAGAAAATATAGTTGATTTCACCAAAACAATAGCAGATTTAGGTGCAACTACAAACCTATCTGCAGAAGAAGGAGCTACAAGTTTAGCACAGTTCATGGCGGTTATGGGAACAAGCCAAGATAAGATAAGAAATTTAGGTTCTACGATAGTAGAATTAGGAAATAACTTTGCAACAAATGAAAAAGCAATAGTTGAAATGTCACAGCGCTTATCTGGTATGGGGAAACAAACCAATATGACTGAGGCTGATGTATTAGGTTTAGCGGCTGCAATGAGTACAGTTGGTATCGAAGCAGAGGCTGGTGGTAGTGCTATGACACAGACCATGACTAAAATGCAAAACGCTGTAATGGGTGGTGGAAAAGAATTAGCTGCATTTGCTAAGACAGCAGGAGTAAGTACAAATGAATTTGCCAAAGCTTTCAATGACAGACCAGTACAAGCATTAGAAATGGTGCTTAAAGGTTTGGAAAACGTAAAAAAAAGTGGAGGAAATGTAAATGATGTTTTAGAAAGTTTAGGAATTAAGGGTATTCGAGAAGCTGATGCAATGAAACGTCTAGCAGGAGCTTTAAACGGAGATAGTGGATTAGGCAAAGCATTAGAAATTGCTAATAGAGGATGGAAAGAAAATACAGCTTTAACAAAAGAAGCAAATATTCGCTATCAAACTAGTGCAAGTAAAATACAAATAGCAAAAAATGAAATTCAAAAAATGGCTATTGAAATGGGGACACAATTATTACCGAGATTAGCAGAAGCATTACAACACTCTAAACCATTAGTTAAAACACTAGGAGATATGCTATTGTGGTTTAGTAAATTACCACCTACAGTTCAATTAGCGGTATTAGGATTCGGACCGCTATTATCAATACTAGGTAGGGTAACAACGGGTATTGGTGGTGGAGTAAAAGCTATTGGTTCACTAATAAAATGGCTTGGGCAAATATCAACAGCTAAAACAGCAAAGGATCTCACTAAACTTAGTACTAGTATAGCTGGGGTAGGAACACAAGCAGCTAAAACTGGAAGTGCCGCATCTATGCTTATTAATCCATATGTTGCAGGAGCTGCATTAATAGGTACTGCATTCGTTGGACTTGGGTATTTAATATACCGTGAAATGACAAAAGACAGTAGAAACCATGAAACAGCAATAGAACAAACTAATGGTAAATATAAAGAATGGTATGATTCAGTAGTTAAAGGTGCAACACAATCTGGTAGTGCTATCGATAGGTTAAAAGGTAATGTTCAAAATAATAGTAAAGCTATTATTGAGGAAACTGAAAAAATTAAAAAAGCTAATACTTCAATCATAGAAAATCTTGATGACAACTTCAAAAAAGGTAGTTGGTTGTCTTCTGATGGAACAATCAGAAAAAAACTAAAAGAAAACCTTAGTTTAAGTGATGAAGATATAAATCAAATAGAAAATAAATTTAGAAGTTATGGAATTATGCTTGGTAATTCATTATCTAGTATTCAATCTAGTTATTTAGAGAATAAAAATATAACTTCTGAATATGCAGTGGCTCAAATTAAGACTATTAATGATTTAGCATTATCTACTGTAGAGGGTATTGAAAAACGTAGAAAAGCAGAAAATGATAGATTAAATGATTTAAAAGCAGCTGGGTTAATTGAGGAAGCTGAGTATAGAAAACAATCTGAATTTATTAAGAAAACATTTGATGATTCGGTAACCTCTGTTCGAGAAGCACAAGGTAAAATTAAAGAAATTTTAACTAGAGCAGCAAAAGAACACAGAAGTTTAACAACTCAAGAAATGAGTGAAATAGAAACTTTATATAAAAAATTAGGAAAAAGTGCAGTAGAGGCGGCAACCGAAAGTACAGAAGCGCAAAAACTTCTGCAAAAAGGAATGGAGGAAACAGCGTTAACCGCAAAAATTGCAGCGTTAAAACAAATAGGCTTAATTACTGAACAAAAAGAAGAGTATATAAAAAATCTTGGTTCTATTGAAGATAAAATAAAAGAAGTTAATAGCATCTTAAATAACTGGACCAGTCACTCTGATATTAAATCAATAGGGATTAAATATGAAGGCCATGATCTTGTATTTAATTTTAAAAATGATTATGAAAGAGCATTAGCTTTGCCAGATATAATGAAAGCTATAACCATAGCTGAGAGTCAAGGGCGAACTATTAAAATGACTAAAGAAGACTTAGAATGGTTAGACAAAAAAGGTATTAAACCTAAAAATGTTGAAATCATAGATAAAGCTAGTCAACCTTTAGATAATATTAATGGGAAGATAGATGTATTTAAAAATGCTAGTTTGCCTCCCAAATCAATCATGTTAAGAGATGAAGGAAGCAACAGTATTGATAATGTATTTAAAAAAATATTAGATTATAATGCTCAACCAGTAAATGAAAAAAATCTAAAAGCTAATGACAATGCAAGTCAACCAATATCAGAAGCTCAAGGAAAGTTAGATTTATTTAATAATACGAATCCTGGAATAAAAAGTATAATGGCACAAGGTAACGCAACACCATTTACTCAAACAGCTACTGATACATTAAATGTTTTTGGAGCAACTAATCCGGCAACTAAAAGTATTATGGCGCAAGGTAATGCGACACCATTTACTGATACAGCTAAAGGTTCATTAGATAGATTTAATTCTACACCAACACCTACAAAACAATTAGAAGCTAATGACAATATTACAAATAAAGCTAATAGTGCAGCAGGAGCGATTAGAGGTATTCCACAATTTTGGCAGTCAGTTATTTCAGTAGTAGCGAGTGGACCTATTCAAATGTTACAAAAATTAGGTTTATTTGCTACAGGTGGAAAGATTGATTTATATGCTCATGGTGGAAATATAGATATGTTTGCTAATGGTGGAATGATTGGGACTACTCAAAGTTTACCACCAAGATATCAAGGGATTGTAGGAGAAGCTGGTCCAGAATTATTCCAAGTGACAAGAAGTGGTGTGAACATTACACCATTATCAACAAAAGAGAAAATTAAAGGAATAAGTGGAACGTTAGCAGAACAATATGGAACTAATAATCCTAATGTTAATATTACCATCAATGTAACAGGTAATAATATAAACAACAAAGAAGACATTGATACATTAGTAAAAGAGATTGAACAAAAACTAGTGAGATCTATGAAAGAATATAAAAATATGAGTTTTGGAGGTGGTAGAAATGTCGTTACATTATAACGAGTTAATCTTCAAAGGGAAGTCTACCGCCGATTTTCCCTTTGAAATTTTCGTGATAGAAAATGATGGAATAAATAAAGGGAAAAGAAAAGATAAAATATTCACGTCTGATGATATGTCAGGGGGAATTGTAAGAACTTCTACAGCTTACGAACTTGTAGAAAAGTCTTATAAGCTATTAATCCACAATGTAAGATTAAATCAAGTTAATGAATTATTAGTTTGGTTAGAAGGTAGTGGTAAATTAATATCCTCTGATAATCCTGGAAGATATTATGAGGTGCTGACAGTATCTGCAGTTAGAGCTAGACTAGGTGAAGTAGATGAATATGAAATAGATGTAGTATTCACTTGTAATCCATTTTCATATAGTGTTGCTTCTGATATTAAGACATACACAGGTAATGGAGTTATCAACAATGAAACTAATGTAATAATGTATCCTAAAATCACTCTATATGGGAATTCAACGGGTGGCACATCATTAACCATAGGTAATCAGGTAGTCAGATTAAAACAACTATCTGAAAAGCTAGTTATTGAATGCAAACAAGGAGAACAAAATGTATATGATAAGAATGGAAATCTATTAAATAGTGTAATGCTAGGAGCGTTCTTTGAGATTAAACCAGGAGTGAATGGGATTGTTCTAGGAAATGGAATTACTAGGTTAGAAATAGAGTGTAGATGGGGGGCGTTTGTTTAATGTTATGGTTATATGATGAATTTGAAACAGATTTTACTTATAACGGAATAGTATTGAATAATGCTTACGATTCAGACATTCACTGGGTGTTGAATACAATGTATAAATTGACATTTAAATATCCAACAGTTGACAACGATCTATATTCTTTCATTGAAAAAGGAATGATTGTAAAAGCTGATGAGCATGACAGAACAAACCTATTTAGAATTAAAGATATTGATATATCTGAGAATGATAAATGCATCACTGTTACAGCTTATCAAAAGAACTATGATTTTAGTAAAAGATTAGTGAATAACTTTAGTAGAGTTAGAGTGGGATGTATATCAGTGTTGGATGAATGGTATAGTAACTTTGTATCCACTGAAAAAGATTTTTCTTATTATTCTGATATAGATGATATAAATTCATTCTCTAGTTATAAAGATGAAAAAGACAACCAACCAAAGGCATCATTCGATTTATTAGGAGAAATAGCAAGTTTATATCATGCAGATATAGATATGCATGATAAACAAATTAGTTTATTAAAAAAACTAGGAAGAGATACTGAAGAGGTATTGACTACAGCTAAGAATATAAGTGAATTTGTTAATACTAGTAATTCAGATGAAATAGTAACAAGAATATATGCTACTGCTACTTTTAAAGTAGGAGATAAAGATGATAAGAAGGATTTACAAGCAAAACATAGAGAAGAGTTACGAGCCTTAAGGCAGTCACAAAGAGAATATTCACAAAATAGAAATGCTGAAAAAAATGCTCAACAAATACAAGAAGAAATAGCAAAAAAGTATGCTAAGGAACTTGCTAAACAAAATAAAGTTATAAAACGAAGTGGAACAATATTAAAATCATATTCTCAAATAGAATCAGAAGTCAGAGCTAAATACCAGATTAGAGAACAAAAAGCACAGGTTAGAAAAGCAGAAAGTCAAGCATTAGCTGATAGAAAAAAAGCTGAAATAGAAGCTTTGAAAGCTAAACAAAAGGATCAATTAAATGCATTAGATGAAGAAGTAACAATTAGTTTAGTTGTGGAAAGTCCGTTAATAAATGACTACCCATTCATTAACGAAATGGCTGTTTCTAATAATGATTTAAGAACAGCTGAAGAACTTGAAGAATGGGCAATGGAATATTTTACTAGAGAAAATATTGATAAACCAAAAAACTCTATTAAAGTTAGTTATGAACAACTATCAGAAAATATAAATCGAGGTGACACTGTAATTTTAAAATATTTAAAATATGGTGTCGACGAAAGAATAAGAATAGTAGAAACTCATTATGATCCAATGTTAAAAAAATGGAAAGAGTTTGTATTAGGTGAAAAAGAAGGAAGATTAGGTTCAGAAATTTCTCATTCCAGTAAAGGAGCAGAAGTTAGAGCGAACGCTTATACAGACCTTATATCTCTAGATATAGAAAAGAAAGTACAAGAGCGAAGTGAAAATTTTGATAGAGTTTTCGAAAAAAAAGCTGAAGAATTAAAACAAACTGTTGAAGATGGAGTTGAACGTGCTAAATCAGCAAGTGAAGTATTTAAAAATGAATTACATACAGATATTAACAATAAAGTTACCACTTTCAAAACAGAAATCAACTCGACTATAGAAGAAATCAATAGCAAATTATCTAGCTTTGATAGTGGCAATTTAGATGAACTTAGAAAGAAAATTGAAGAGACTAAACAAATAGCTGAAACTACAGTTAAAATGGTAGGAACTGATGATAGTATTACTTACAACAAAAATAGATTAGAAGGTGCTACTGAACGTGAAATACCATTAGGAACAGCGTACATAGAACTTTCTCATAATGGAGATGGTTTTGAAGTAGGAAAAGAATATACTATAAGTTTTGAAGCGGAGTGTAGAACTCACGATTTTACTGATGTAAAAGTAGTATTTAACAAACCTTTACCTTTTACTGCAAGAGTAAGTTTAGTATCTAAAAACAACTTATATCCTAGAGTAGATAAAGTGTTAGAAAAAGGAACAAAAGAAGTGGACTTACTTCACGTCTATAGTTCTACTTATAACAACTTATTACTTAGCGATTGGTTAGAAATGGTATATACAACAGTAGAAATATCTAATAAAAATGTTTTGAATATCAATATAACTTTCAAAAAAATAGCGGATGCTAATGACCGCCCAGAGTTTACAGAAGACTGGATGAAAGAATGGCAAGGGGAGTGGAACGAACAACCACAATACATATTAGATGGAGGTGTCAATTAGATGTCGATAGAGAAAATACCTTTAAGGGTACAACACAAAAGAATGACAGCAATTCAATGGAGAAGTAGCTCCCTTATCCTCCTAGATGGAGAAATAGGTGTAGAAAGTGACACAGGATATTTAAAGGTTGGAGATGGGAGAAGTACATTTACTAACTTAAAATATCTTAAAGGAGACAAAGGGGATAGAGGAGAAAAAGGAGATAGAGGAGAACAAGGTTTACCCGGAAGAGACGGACAAGTTACTTTTGCAGCTTTAACTCAACAGCAAAAAAACGAACTTAAAGGAGAGCGAGGGCAACAAGGGGAACGTGGTTTACCTGGACAACCTGGAAGAGATGGAGCAAATGGAACACCAGGAATTAATGGGCGAGATGGGGTAAGTAGTTACACTCATATTAAATATTCTAATAATTCTAATGGATACGGAATGAGTGATGATGCTAATGCTCTATACATCGGCATATATACGGGAACGAGTTCAACACCTCCGAATAGTTACACTTCTTATAAATGGTCGAAATTCAGAGGTGCTGACGGATTGCAAGGGTTACAAGGAACACCCGGAAGAGCTGGTGTAGATGGAAAACCCGGACAAAATATTATCAACCAACAAAATAATCAACCTATGAAGTACTGGGCTGGCACAGAAGCTCAATATAATGCTATTTCCAATAAAGACTCTAATACTATATACGATATATTCAAGTAGGTGCTACTATGGAAAGATTGAAAATAATAGTAGGTGGTAAAGAAATAGCAAAAAGATATGTAGGGGATAGGTTGGTTTGGGAAGGTATTACTTTAATATTAAGGTTAAATTATGCAACTGTTCTAAAAAGAAGAGGAGAAGTGATGTTAATAACATTATATGGAGGTCAAATTAATACCGATAATGTTACTAAAATTGTTTTAGACGATATAGTTTTAACTGAATTTAACTCATTAAAATTGGAACGTTCTAATTTTAAATTTAAGCTATCAGATGGAGAAATGGCAAAATTAAAAGAAGGAAGAATAAATAATGTTGAGTTTTGGGGAAGGGGGTAGTCTATGGATATAGAAATTCAAAATAAAAAAAATGAAGCACTTTTTAAAAATGGTAAATATCAATTTACATTTACCCCTAAACTTCCCACAGAAAAAATCAAAATACATCACATGGGATGTGTTGGAGATACTAGATTAAATCACATTCAATTAGAACAAGGAACAGAAGTTACTTCTTTCGTTGCACCTGATAAGAAGGTCAATTCTTTAAGTGGGATATTTAAACAATTAAGAGACCTAGACATTCAAATGAGAGATCCGAAAAGCGACCTTTGGGGCAAAATTAAACTTAATAATACTGGTGCTATCCTAGATTTTTATAATGAAAATATTAAAACTCAATTAACAACGTTAGCTGGTAAGGTTAATGTTGCTATAAGTGAACTTGATAATAAAGTTTTAAAAAAAGCAGATGTTTCTATTACTTCTAATGGAATAACATTAGGAAGCGGAAAAACGATTGATGGAAGAACTATTGCTAGTATTATGAAAGTGCAGCCGGATAGCATTAATCTAATAAGCCCTCATATTAGAGTTACTGGAGATATGGTTGTAGATGGAACGCTTGAGGGTAGAAAAATCAAAGCTAACACTTTGGAAACTGGACATCACAAAGCGGGAAGTATAACTACAGAAATACTTGCAGCTAATGCAGTTAAATCAAACAATCTATATGTTGATAATGCGATGATTATTAAATTCTTGGCTAATAGTGCTTTTATCACAGAATTATTTGCTAAAAGAGCGTTTATTAATCAATTACAAACAGTTAAGGTAACTTCTACTCAAATAGATACAGAAACTCTTAGAGGTAAGACTATAATAGGTGCTGAAATTACTGGACAAAGCAGAATTACATTAGGTGAGTATGGATATATGCAACCTACACAATCAGGAGGACTTCAAATTAATTCTCCTCACAACTATACAAGTAAAGATGGTATAGGTATTCAAATAGTAGGAGGAAATGATAGAGGTAAAGATGTACCTTACGGAATGTTTATTTACCAAGATAGTGATTTTACAGTTGGAGGTTATACCCCTGTAGATACAGACGCATATTTATTGACGGTTAAAGGTTATATAAACACAAAAGGAGTTAACAACTTAAAATTTGCTAACTACACAGATGGAAGTACATCTATAGGAGTTTGGAATAGAAATGTAGATTTACTATTTGATAGTTCTGCTAATGATATATTTTATGATTATGCCAACACTAAATATAGTCTTTGGGAAATAATAAAATCTCACTTTGATACTACTTCTGATGTAAGATTAAAAACAGATATTATCAATTCAGAAGTTAACGCTCTTGATAAACTAGAATTATTCTCATTTAAGAGTTTTAATTGGAAAGAAAGAAAAAACTTTGGAACGAAACCTTATACAGAGATAGGATTGATTGCTCAAGATGTAGAAAAGATAGATAAGAATTTTGTGAAGATGGTCGGTGAGTATATGACGTTAGACCATTTTAATTTGTTAACTTTTAATCTGAAAGCTACTCAAGAATTATATTATCGTGATTTAGAAAAAGATAAAAAATTAATCAAGTTAGAAGAAAGAATTAAACAGATGGAGGAAAAACTATATGCAACATAACGAGGTGCAACCAATACATTTAATAGCTCAAGAATTAAGCGAGAAAACAGTAGAGCTTGCTCATTACAAAGTAGCTTACCAACAGCTTAATGAAGAGGTGGAAGAACTAAAAGGGTTAAAAGAATTGATTGACTCTAACCAAGAGCTTAAAGAACTTGTAGAGGAGTTAAAATCTAAGGAGGATAAATAATGGCTTTAGAACTTATTGACAGAACAGCAATACCGGAAGCCGGTGGATATAAAAGTGTATCTGTTAATTTCTCGTTGAGAAAAGGTAGTGTATTTTTAACTGGTGGTGCTGATTTACCAGGCAAATTTGCTACTGTTTCGGATAATGAAATATTAGAGGAAATAAAACGTCAATTAGCAATTCAAATGTACGAGGGCGACTCTACACCGGCATTAATCACAGAATATGCTAATTTAACTCGTCAAATGATTATTTTAGGAAATGGTAATGTAGATCATAAAGCAAGGGAAAAAGCACTACATAAATTAGTTAATAAGGTTAACAAAGGTAATGATAAGTTGCTTATGACCTTGCTGTTAGATGTACTGGATGCTAAAACTATAAATGATAATAGAGATATTATTGTTGATGCTTTTGACTCTTACGAAGTAGGGGTTGATTATTCTGTAGGAGATAAATTCAAATACGATAATCGACTATTTGAAGTTTTAGAAGAGCATACATCAGTTGAAGTATGGAAACCTACAGAAGAGCCTACTAAGTACAAAGAAATAATTTTAACAAGGGAAGAAACAGACAAAAAAGAAGATTTAGAAGATGAAGCAGGACGTTATATCACAAAAGCACAATTAAATGATGCAATGGCAGGAGTATTTCAAGCAGTTATGAAAGCTGTAGAAGAAATGTTTGAGGAAGAAGAAGGAGGAGAAGAAAATGGAAATACTGAACACGCTAGCAATGGGGTATCACACAGCGAAGGGGGTATTGAGAGTAATGAGACCAAGTAGATTAAGATTTAAACCTACTGATTTTTTAGTTAGACTTCATGTAGAAAGAATAATCGGCGGTGGACGTACGATTGAAGACGTACCTAATATTGGTAACTTGAGAGAAGTAGTGCAGCAAGAAGTAGATAGAATTTTAAAAGAAGCAGAAGAGAAAAAAGGGCAAGAATAATCTTGCTCTTTTAAATTTAGTACAAGGAGGTAGATTGATGCCATTTAATGAATTAATACCTATCATATCGCTTGCGATAGCGTTGATAGGAGTTGCTTTGAATTTTAAAAACAAATCAGACTCACAATTAATGAGAATTGACTTATTGGAGCATACGTCAACAAGTAATGCTAAATTAATTGATAAGTTAGAAAAAAGGATTGAAAAGATTGAGACGAGAGATGATGTTATTATCGAGTTAAACACTCGTGTCAATACACTTGTCAAAGATATAGAAAATCTTAATAGAAAATTCGATAAAATGATGATGAAGGAGAAATAATATGACAGAATTACAACAATTTATAAGTCCAGCAGTAGTTGCGATATGTTGGCTAATAGGAAACACGCTAAAATCAAGCGTACCTAAGTTACCTAATAATTACATTCCGTTAGCATTAGGATTGATAGGTGCTATTTTAATGGTCGTATTGAACGGATTTAGCGGTCAAAATTTAATAATTGGTGTAGTCAGCGGACTTAGTGCTACTGGAGTACATCAAGCATACAAAGGTATTTTAAAAAATGAAGAAAAAGAGGAAACGCACAACGAAGAACGTTATCCTGGTAATTAATTAAAAATATAAAGACACTATTAAATGGTTGGGGTAGGTTACTACTTCAACCTTATTTTTTGAAAGGAGAAGGGAAATGACATTATTACAAGCAATTAATTGGATTAAAGCTCAAATAAATAAATGGATAGATGTAGATGGTGCTTACGGTGCTCAATGTGTTGATTTAATAATGAAATATATGCTAGTACTAGCAAATTTCTTACCCCGTGGGAATGCTATTGATTATATGTACAACGCACTTCCAACAGGTTGGAAAAGGTTCAAAAAAGGAGAAGATCAAATTCAAGAGGGAGATATAGCTATATGGAAATGGGGTGTATGGGATGAGTATGGTCATGTTGGACTTGTATTTGAGGTCAACGGACGATATATCACATCAGTAGAACAAAATGTAGATGGAGCAGCAGTTGGTGTAGGTGGATACGCTAGAGTGCGTACAAGAGATGATAGTTGTTTAGTAGGGTTTATCCGCCCAGCTTATTCAGAGAATGGTTGGGTTAAAAATGCTACAGGTTGGTGGTATGATTTAGGTAATGGCGACTACTACAAAGATTGTTGGAAGTTGATTAATGGCTCATGGTTTAGATTTAATCAAAATGGATACGTACTAGAGGAACAATGGTACTACAACGAAAGTAACAAACGTTGGTATTGGTTGGATAAAGGTGGATATATGGCTTCAAAAGCGTGGCGATATATCAATAACCATTGGTATTATTTCCATGAAAATGGAGAAATGGCAACAGGTTGGATTGAATATCAAGGGCATTGGTATTACCTTAACAACGAAAACGGAGACATGGTATCAGAAGAATACCGAAAAATTGGCGATTATTGGTACATGTTTAATAAAGATGGAGAAATGCAAACAAATAAAAAGATGGAAATAAAAGAAGATGGAACTATCAGGATGATAGATTAAACTAATTTAATAAAGACGTTATTACACCCCCTTTAAATTAGGGGGTTATTTTTTGTTGACAAAAAGTGAAATTTGTATTATTATAAAAATAGAAGTCGATAGGAATGCTTTTATTTTGAAAATATCCACTCCCTGTGTTGAATGTTTTTCATAATAAATGCTCCTGGTACCCCCGTCTCCCTACGGGGGTATTTTTTTATTGACAAACTCTGTAAGCGGTTGTAGAATTAATGTAAGGGAGGATATTAGTATGCAACTAACTATAGAGGATAAGTTAAAAATATATAAATTAAGAAAACGAGGGTATAGATATAAAGACATCGGCAAACAATTTTGTATAGATCCATCTAATTTAAGTTATATGTGCGATTTAATTGATTTATACGGAAAAGAAGCAGTTGATACTAGACACAGAAGAAAATATACTAAAGAATTTAAACAAGAGTTAATAAATAAGGTTTTAATCGATAAAGAAAAAGTTTACAATGTAGCTTTACAGTATGGTTTACCCACGTATTCTATATTGCAAAATTGGATAACTGATTATAAGAAAAACAATAACAATATCATAGAACGACCTCAAGGTATGTGCAGTCACAAAAATATAAATATAACTTTGGGAAACGCATTAATAACTAAAGCTAGAACAAAGCTTTTAAATGATATAAACTGGCGAGAAATTCGCTTTACAACTCCTCAACGTTTTGTTAAAAAAAATAAAGGTAAATTCTATTATGCTATTAGATTTGAAACTTTCGAGAAAAGAAAATACGAGATGACATATTTTTTGAATGATATTCAACAGAAAAATAATTTTACACCAACTCGTATATTTGATGTCTTTTTAAATGTTGTAAGTTTAAAGAAAGTTTAAAGAATTAGACCTCACTAGATTTAGTGAGGTTTTTTATTTTTTTTTAAATTTTTTCTAAAAAACTATTGACAAATTATAACGTATGCGATATAATTAAAGTAACAAAAGATAAGAGAGGTAATAGCAATGAGATTTGGGAAAAAAAGATATAACACATATAGAAAACGTAACTTCACATCAACAGATAATCAACGCAGAGAATATGCTGCTAAAATGGATGAACTTTCAGAGGAGTTCTCAAAATTAGAGGGTTGGTTATTATCAAGCGCAAAAGATAGTGCATATAAACAATTTGATAATTACCAAGTAAGATTATCAAATCATTCAGCAGATAACCAATATCACGATCTAGAAAATGGACAACTAATAATTAACATTAAAGCAAGCAAATTAGACTTTGTTAAAATAATTAAAACACAACTAAATGAGATTTTAGAAAAAATTAATGAATTAGACTTAGAAAAATATAGATTTATTAATGTAACAAAAAGCAATATTAACTGTTATTACAAAGGCTATAAAACTAAGAAAGATACAATATAAAATGTGGAAAACAATTCAATTTAACAAACAAAACATTGAACATACAACTGAAAAGGCGGTTTTAATTAAACTGCCTAACAGTTCATTTTACAAAAATTATAAATTTTGGCATCCAGCAAAATTAGTAAGAGAAATGAGTAAAGGGAAAGGATATTTTCTAACACTATCTTACACAGACGAATTTAGATTTAAAATTTTCAAAAAAGATAAGACAACTAAAATAATATGCGGTGAGGAATTAGCAATGTGTTTCAATCAACTTACAGAAGCTGATGAGACAACTTATTTAGAAGTAGTAGAACCTATTAAAATTGATAAGGAAGTAGAGGTAATTAAGGAGTTAAAACGTTAATGCTAACATTTAATCAACAACAAGCCTTTGACAAGTTTAAAAAATTAAAAGTAGGTGCTTTATTCATGAAACAAGGCACAGGGAAAACAAGAGTAGCACTAGAATTAATTAAATCAACCGACAGTAACCTTGTATTGTTCTTTTGCCCATATTCAACTAAAAATAATCTACAAGATGAAATTGATAAATGGTGTCTAAATATAGATCATAGAATTATAGGATATGAAACATTATCTAGCAGTGATAAGACCTATGTTGAACTACTTAAAGAAATTGAAAATAAAAAGTTATTCATTGTTGCAGATGAAAGTATATTTATCAAAAACGATGAAACAAAGCGATATAAAAGGCTTATGAGTATTGCAAGAATGAGCGAGTATAGATTAATTTTAAATGGCACTCCATTAACAAAAAATGAATGGGATATTTATAATCAGATGAATTTCTTAAGCGATAAAATAATTAATATGAGTAAGCAAGAATTTCTAAACGTGTTCTTTAAGAAAATATCATATAAGAAAGCTGGTCAGCGTGCAAGAGAATTTTATAAATTATCGGATGTAAATATAGATTACCTTCACAAACTAATAGCACCATATATATTTGAATGTGATTTTAAATTCGATAAAAACGAATATACACAATATATAAAAATATGGGCCAGTAACGATAACAAAGAAGACTACAATGCCAAAAAACAACGATTATTGAGTTCTTTAAGCAGAGGAGAAAGTATAATTGAACAATTCCAAAATTTAGCCTTTAGCTGCTTTAGTGACGAAAAAAGACATAAAGAAATAGCTGAATATGTTAAAAGAAAAAATCAAATAATTGTGTTTTGTACTTTAGTAAGCGAGGCAGAAAATATATCTAAAGAATTAAATTGTTATTTAATCGCTGGCGATACTCCATTGAATAAGCGCTCTGAAATAATAGAAAACTTTAAGAACGACAACAAAGCCTTAGTAATGACGTTAGGAACAGGGGCATATGGTTTGAATTTACAATTTTGCAATAAAATAGCCTTTAGTAGCATTACTTTTGATTATAGCAAAACAGAACAAGCAATAAGCAGGATTAAACGTATAGGTCAAAATAAAGATATTGAATACACTTATTTTACATCTGACCTGGGAATATTCAATATGATATTTGAGAATAATAAAAGGAAAAGGGATCTAAAAGAATTGTTGATAGATAAAATTAAGGAGAATAATATATGCGATTATTTTACATCAAATCTTTAGAAAAAAAGAAAGAAATAATTAGACAAAAAAAAACTGAATTTAATCACATAGTTTATTTACTCCCTAAAAAATTCTATGTTGAATTAAAAGATAGTCTAGAAGGTGTTGAAGTTCATTTCTATGAAGATATTTCCAAAAGCAATGATTTAATTAATTTTGCAAGAGAAGAAAGCTTATTAATACTGGATAGTCCAGCTAGATATAAAAATATTAGTACTGACAAATTCAGGAGATTAAGCAAAATTTCAAAACAATACACAAATAAAATAATAATAGATATTGTGCCATTTGCAAGCGAAATAGAATACTTATACGTACCGTTATCATATATTGATAGAAATATACTAGGATACCAACACTATTATTCATTTAGAGAAAATAACAGCGAAATATACCAAAATAAACAATATAGAAGTCATGATTTTGAATTAAACGCTAAAAAATTGAGCGATATTGCTTATCAAGAGTATCAATCATTCCTTGATGGGATTGAAATAAAAACACATGATGTTAGTTTAACTCCAGAAGAAAAAGATGGGTATGAGAAGAAAAAAGAAGAATGTTTTAAAAAATATGATAGGTTTAATCCTATTGTTACTGCATTAAGTGATTATTCAAATATGAGGGATAGTGTTTACGATAAGATAGGAGAAGTCTTACAAAACATAAACGAAGAAGCGGTACTATACACCAATATTAAAACTCATAATAAATATCTAAAACAAAGATTTCCCAATGTTAGCGTAAGAACATTTTATGATGTAAATGGAGATGAAAATAATTATAAACACATTATATTATGTGAAGTGCCAATAGCAAGAGCATACTTATTCACAGATGTGTTAAGTAGGTTAAATAAAGGTACTACAGTTCATGTTATTAAACCTAATGTAGCAGCTATTAAACTGCTATACAATCGTATGAATACTGAATATACACAGTTAGATGAGTTTACAAAAATATTAAAAAAGGAGATAGATCACATTGAAACAAGGAGTTAAAATTTATATCAATAAAGATGTTTTAACAAGTGCTAGAGAGCGTATATCTTTAATGTTTGATAAATTTGAAAATATATGTTGTTCACTATCTGGTGGGAAAGACAGTACTGTATTGCTGCATTTAGCATTAAAAGAAGCTAAAAAGAGAGATAGAAAAGTAAATGTGTTCTTCTTAGACCAAGAAGCTGAATACAGCCATACAATAGATATTATTGATTACTACATGAGATTACCTAATGTAGTGCCATATTGGTATCAAGTGCCTATTAAAATGAGAAATGTAACAAGTTACACCGAAGAATACTTAAACGCTTGGGGAGAGGGCGAAAAATGGATGCGACCGAAAAGCGAAATTGCAATTCATGAAGTAAAAGCAGATTATAAAGCTAGATTTTATGATTTTATAGATTGGTTCGAGGAACAATGGGATAAAGAAAAAACTTGTTTTCTAGTAGGACTAAGAGCAGAAGAAAGCCTTAATAGATTTAGAGCGGTAACAAAACATCCTGGAATTGATGATTTAATGTGGACGACAAACACAAAGGGTAAAATTAAAGCTTACCCTTTATACGATTGGACTTTTGAGGACATTTGGATATATATTGCTCAAAACGATGTACCTTACAATAAAATATACGATTTTATGTATAAATTAAATTTTGGGATGAATGAAATGAGAGTATCAAACTTAATTCACATACACGCTTTTAAGTGTTTGGCTTCACTTCCTGAATTTGAGCCAGATACATATAACGCTTTATTAGAGCGTATAGGTGGAGTTCATGTTGCAGCAAGATATTCAAAAGAAGCTGTCATGTATGATACTAAAAAATTACCTGGTAAATTTAAAACCTGGAAGGAGTATAGAGACTTCTTACTAGAAACTACCCCCCTTGAGCATAAGGACATTTTTATAAAAAGGTTTGCTAATCAACCTGATCATGAGAGAACTTATAGAGGACAGTGTAAGCAATTACTATTAAATGGTTGGGGGAACGGTATTCCAGTACCTACAGCAAGTGCTATTAAGCAATATGAAGACAAAAAGAAAAAACAAATTGAAGAATGGAGTAAAATATTATGAAGAAATTAGAATTTCCATGTATGCAACCTAAGCTAGTATCAATTGATAAGGTTGTAGCAAATAATTATAATCCTAATAAAGTAGCTAAGCCAGAAATGGAATTGTTATATAAATCTATTTTAGAGGATGGATTAACAATGCCAGTAGTTACATTTTATGATGATAAAATAGATAAATACGTTATTGTAGATGGATTCCACCGTTACACAATTGTTAAGGATTATTTTAAGTCAGATGTTGTTGCGATTAGTGTTATTGATAAAGATATCAAGCAAAGAATGGCAAGTACAGTAAGGCATAATCGAGCAAGAGGAGTCCACAAGGTAGACTTACAAGCAGATATGGTTGTTGATTTACTTAAAAAAGGTTGGAATGACAATGACATTTCAAAAGAATTAGGAATGACATTAGAAGAAGTGTTGCGATTAAAACAACAAACTGGAATAGCAGAACTATTTAAAGATAGAACACATTCAAAATCTTGGATAGTTAACTAAGGAGGTGATCTAAAATGTTATTAAGTGGAGATAGATAATTAACAAGAGGGAATAATTTCCCTCTTTAAATTAATTTTATTTTCTGATATAATTATAAAAAATGTCTAGGAGAAAATATAATGAAAAAAGTATCTGAAGCACAAATCAGAGCGATTAGGAACTATGAAAAACGGAACAGAGAACAAACTAGAATTAATAGTTATAAAAGAACAGCAAGGCTTTTTGTAAAGACTTATGCTACTGAAGATGATATGGAGGAATTAAACAGACTTTACAATGAAAGAAAAGAAAAACTTGATTAATTTTTAGATCTATATTAAAATAAATAAAGTTAGTAGAATTCAAAATTTACATAGGAGAGATGATTTATTTCATCTCTTTTTTATTTTATTGAGGGGCATAAGGGTACAAATAAGGGACAAAACATTTCAAAAAAGTGCGTTTTTTTGAAAGAAATTGAAAAATAAATACGTCAAAAACGCTGTATTTTAAAGACTTTTGAAATATTTTGATATTAGTTATTATATCTATGCCAAAGATGCTTATTTAAATATAGTAGTAGGTAATGTTTATGACGTTAAATTCACAAGAAATGTCTATAATTTTATAAAAAATAAAAAAAATGCAAGAAAATATTCATTAAACAGCTTATTCTATACTGATGTGAAAAACGCTAATACAATAGCGTGGAAAATGGATAAAACTGTTCATGTAGTAGAAAAAACAATGAACAATAACAATATCTTAATAACAAGAAGAACTGCGGAACAAAAAGGTGCATTATACGATGCTACAGTTTATAAAGCAAAAATAGCAGCGGAGGCAAAAGAAGGTACATATTACCCATTAAAAACAACTGATAACAAGATTAAAGATGTTAGTAAGTATGGAGGATTCACAAGTATTAAAATAGCCTACTATTCAATTTTTGAATATACTTTAGATAGTAAAAAAGGTGAACAAAAAATTACTAGAATAGTGCCAATTCCTATATATATTTCGCAAAATATTAAAGATGACAAAGCTCTATTAGAATACGCAAAGACACAGTTGTTAGGTAAAGATTTGAAACTGAAATATAGAAAATTGTGTATAGGGAGCACGTTAAAAATAAATAACTTTAATTACTATATGGGAGGAAAAACAAATGATAATTTCTTTTATGATAGTGCAATTCAGGTAGTGTTAGACAAAGAAAGTGAATTATATATAAAAGAGTTATCTAAATATTTAAATTGGAAAAAAGAAAACAAAGATGGATTACCTTGGGAGAGTATAATAAAGAAAAAAAATATTCACTTATACAATATTCTTTTAGAAAAAATGAATACAGGTATATTTATTAGAAAAAAACCTAATAAGTATGATGAGTTATCAACAAAAGAGGTACGAGATAAATTTGAAAATATCAGTAAAGATGAACAAGCCAAAGTATTGTTAGAGGTGTTAAATCTTTTAACCAATAAAAAATCTACATTTGATTTAAAAAATATTGGTATAACAGCTAGCCGTGGGAAATGTGGATTTAATTTATCAAATCAATCTCAGTTTTCGATAATTGAGCAATCTGTGACTGGAGTTTATGAAAAAGAAATAGTAATAGTAGGGGAGAAAAATAATGACTTGGAGAACAGTAGTAATTAGGGAGAGAGCTAAACTAGATTATAGCCTTAATTTTATGACCGTACGACAAGAAACGGGAATTAGGAAAATCAGTTTAGGTGAAATCTATATGGTTATTGTAGAAAATACGGCGGTAAGTCTTACCGCCGTTCTTCTAAATGAATTAATAAAATAAAAGTAGTATTTTGCGATGAAAAAAGAAATCCTAGTTCAGAGTTGATGCAATATTATGGTAGTCATGACACCAGTTTAAAATACAAAAATCAGCTTGAATGGAGTAAAGGAAGTAAGGAAAAAATTTGGACAAGAATAGTCTATGAAAAAATTTTTAACCAAATGCAATTTTTAAAAAAATTAAATAAAGAAGAATACAGACTTTTGGAACAATATTTATCAGAATTAGAATGGAATGACAGTTCTAATCGTGAAGGCTTTGCGGCTAAAGTTTATTTTAATGCACTCTATGGTATGGACTTTAGTCGTAATAAAGAGTGTTTCATTAATGCTGCATTGGATTATGGATATTCGATAATTCTTTCAGCATTTAATCGAGAAATAGTTGCCTCTGGATATTTCACACAATTAGGACTTTGTCATAGAAATCCATTTAATAAATTTAATCTCTCTAGTGACTTTATGGAGCCATTTAGAATTTTGGTAGACGAAGAAGTTTATAAATTGGAAGGAATGGAATTTACCAAGGATCACAAAAATAAACTTATCAATATTCTAAATAAAACTGTTATAATTGATGATAAAAATCAAACAGCAGCTAATGCCATAAAAATATATTGTCGCAGCCTTTTTTCTGCACTAGCAGAAAATGATTTAGAATACGTAAAAATGTACAGATATGAGTTATAGATTTATGAGAATATTAGTAATGTTTGATTTGCCAACAGAAACATCAGAAAATAGAAGAAACTATCGACAGTTTAGAAAAAATTTGATAAAAAATGGTTTTATTATGATGTAAGAATCGGTATATGTTAAACTGGTAATGAATCAAGGGAGTGCAGATTTAGTAGTGAAGAATATTCGAAGATTTTGTCCAGGGAAAGGTTTAGTACAAATCCTACAAGTTACAGAAAAACAATTTTCTAAAATGGAATTTTTAGTCGGAGAAGCTCAAACAGATTACGTAGATTCAGATGAGAGGTTTATAGAATTATGAAGATTATAAATAGGGAGTGGCATCGCCAAATAGAGTTAGAAAAAAATGTTATCCATACTTTAATATTAGAGAATAAGGTATATTATCGTGAAATAATCTTAGAATTATTAAGGCAACACAAAGGATTAGAAGGTAATTTTATCCTATCAGAGAAAAACAAGGAAATATCTTTTGATAAACATAGTTATTTTATAAGTGACTTATTTAATATAGATATAAACAATAAAAAAATTTTGACAAAGGTATACGCAACTCTTCAAAAACAAGTAGAGGAAGATATAATAGAATATAATCAATTAACATCAGTGATAAAAAGATATTTTGAAAGACTCATTTTCAATAATAATCTAGATTTAGGACAAGATGAAGAAATAGATGTAATGGCATTATTGAAATTAGGAGATTTTAAAATCCATTTTGAAGAAAGCGATTACTTAGAAAAGATAATTAAATATATGAGAATACTTATAGATTTATGTGGAGTAAAAGTTATTTTTTTAATTGGCTTACATTCAATTTTTAACAATGATGAAATTAGACAATTTTATAAAGAAATTTGTTTAAATAAAATAAAGATAGTAAATATAGAAACACAACAATTTAGTGACTACAGTAATGAGGATTATAAGGAATTAATATATATTTTTGATAAAGACAACTGTGAAATTTAGTATTGATTTTTAAAAAAAATAATTGTATAATAAAGATAGATTCAAAATTTACAATCAAGTTCAAATAAAGATTTATCTATATTGCCTTTTGGCTGGATCGGTGTCGATCCATTTTTTTATATACAATTGAATATTAATTTGTAGAAAGCAAAATTATTATCAAAAACCTCAATTTGAGGTTTGAGAGATATGTAAATTTTGAATTCTACAAAACTGAATTTGATAGTCTAGAACGAAGAATATTGTTTGAGAGATATGTAAATTTTGAATTCTACAAAACAAAAAGCGCAAAAAAGTAACGTGGAGTATGTTTGAGAGATATGTAAATTTTGAATTCTACAAAACATACGGTTGTATGCCAGTTTCAGTTATTAAGTTTGAGAGATATGTAAATTTTGAATTCTACAAAACTTAGCCTCCTTTTCTGCCATAGTCCCATATGTTTGAGAGATATGTAAATTTTGAATTCTACAAAACAACGCAACGGTTGGGCAAGAATTAACTATCGTTTGAGAGATATGTAAATTTTGAATTCTACAAAACAGGAACAGGAAAAACAAATACAATAGTTAAGTTTGAGAGATATGTAAATTTTGAATTCTACAAAACAGTTGAAAAGAATGAACATATTAGAACATAGTTTGAGAGATATGTAAATTTTGAATTCTACAAAACGGCGGTCAAATTAATACTGATAATGTTACGTTTGAGAGATATGTAAATTTTGAATTCTACAAAACTGTTTTTAATCTTACATCGGAAGTAGTATGTTTGAGAGATATGTAAATTTTGAATTCTACAAAACGGACAGCATGAACAAGCTGAGAAAACTCAAGTTTGAGAGATATGTAAATTTTGAATTCTACAAAACAGAGAGTAAGATTGCATATCTTCAATAGCGGTTTGAGAGATATGTAAATTTTGAATTCTATAGACTACATCATTATAAACAAACAAATACTATTACATTAGGAAATACGTATAAAAGCATAAATACGGTATTTTATTGTTTGAGAGATATGTAAATTTTGAATCTAAAAAATATTTTGTTATAAGTAAAACTGACAAAATAAAAAAAGTTGAATACATAGCACATAAATAGCTATCTGTATTCAACTTTTTCTTTTTATTTGATATTATTAATAATTGTTTCTAGTTTCATAGAACGGCTTGCTTTAAACAAGATTACTTCGTTTTTGTGTTTATTAGCTTTTAGATAATCTGTAACTTCTTCAACAGTTGAAAAGTGAAGGGCGTTTATATCCTTATTATTAATATTGTCTGTAATATTTTTTGCAAGGTCGCCGACACTAATAACAAGATTAATACCACGAGAATTGTTATTTATATAAGTACCAACTCCGCTATGATATTTAACTTCATTTGGTCCAAGCTCGAACATGCTACCAAGGACAAGTGTTTTGAATTCAAAATCGTTTAAATCACTAATAACGTCAACAGCAGCTTTCATAGAAGTAGGGCTGGCATTATAAGCATCGTTGATAATTAATGAATCTTCTCCATACGGGATACTTTCTAAACGCATATTAGTAATTTTAGAAATGTTATCTATTGTGTGACGAATTTCTTCATTTGTCAGACCTATTTTTTTGGCTATTGCTACTGCGAACATTATATTAAATAAATTGTGTTTACCTTTTAATGTAGTAGAAAAATTATTTTCATCGATATTAAGTTTGAAATCTATCTCATTACGAGTGATAGTGTAATTTTCCAGAATAATATCGTTGTAGGAATTTTCTCCGCACGAAGTAGCATTTATACTAGAATTTTCTACTAATTCTTTTAATAATGGTTCGTCCCCATTGTAGACGAAGAAGCCATCTTTTTTCATACCGTTTGTGATTTCAAATTTTGCTTTGGCTATACCAGCGCGTGAGCCGAAAAATTCGATATGACTTTCTCCAATATTAGTAATTATCGTATAATCTGGTTTTACTAATTTTGATAAGAAGTCAAGTTGTCCAAAGTTATCAGCTCCTATCTCAAGTACAAGAATGTCACTGTCTTCTGGAGCAGCAAGAATAGTTAGTGGAACACCCAGTTCATTGTTAAAGTTACCTTGTGTTTTATGAACTTTGAATTTTGTTTCTAAAATACTTGTAACTATATCTTTTGTCGTAGTTTTTCCGTTGCTTCCTGTTATAGCGATAATTTTTGCATTTAAACTTTCTAAATAATGTTTAGCAAGTCCTTGAATAGCCTCGTAACTATCATTCACATAAATTATATTATTATCACTTTCAAAATTATCTTTTAAAGATAATGAAGCTACAGCACCTTTTTCAAATGCACTTTCGATATAATCATGACCATCAACATTTTCACCTAAGAAAGGAATAAATAAATCTCCTTCTTTTACTTTTCTGCTATCAATGGAAATCCCTGTGATTTCTTTATTATCTACTAAATTTATTTTTTTAGCATTTAATATCTTTTCTAAATCTTTAACAAAATATTTCATAGTAGGTTCCTATTCTTCTGTTAATAAGTTTTTACGGTCTTCGTAGCGCTCTAATGCCAAATCGAATAATTCTTCGATTATTTCAGGGTAGGTAACATTCATATTTGCCCAAAGTGATGGGAACATAGAAAATGGAGTGAAACCAGGCATTGTGTTTACTTCGTTAATAAAGATTTTACCTTCTTTAGTATAGAAAAAGTCGGCACGTACTAAACCAGAACCACTAATTGCACGGAACGCAGTTTCTGCCATTTCTCTAAATTCTGAATATAAAGCTGTATCAATAGGAGCAGGAATATCCATGCGAGATTGCCCATCAGTATATTTAGTTTCATAATCATAGAATTCAGTTGTAGAAATATTTACGATTTCACCAGGATCTGTAGTTCTTACTTCATTGTATCCAAGAACTGCAACTTCAATCTCTTTAGCTCCGACAGCCCCTTGTTCTACAACGATTTTCTTGTCGAATTTAAGAGCTTCCTCAATACCTTTTATTAATTGTTTTTCATCGTTACAACGGCTAATACCTACAGATGAACCTAAGTTAGCAGGTTTAACAAAAACAGGATATTTAAGATTGTCATTAATTTCTTTGATAATTTTGTTTTTGTTCTTTTTCCAATTATATTCGATAAAGTGAGTATATGGTAACTGTGGTAGATCATATGCTGCAAACAGTTGCTTCATAATTACTTTATCCATACCAGCTGCACTAGATAGTACATTGTTACCAACATAAGCAATATTCATAATTTCTAATAGACCTTGAATTGTTCCATCTTCTCCATTTGGTCCGTGTAAAACAGGGAACACAATATCGAATTTACGATTACCTTCAAAAAGTAAACCACTTATATCATTATCAAAGTTAGAGAAAATAAGCTCTTTTTGATCTTTAATTTCAGATGTAATTTGTTCCCCACGAGCCCATTCTCCATTTAAAGAAATAAAGATAGGGAAGACATTGTATTTTTCTTTGTTGATTGCATTAATAATTGATTTAGCTGTTAATAGTGATACAGAATGTTCAGCACTCTTTCCACCATATATAATTCCAATATTTTGTTTTATCATTTTAACATCTCCTAACTAAAAATGAGGTTGACTAAAGTAATAGTCTATTATTACATTATACCATAAAAAATAAAAATGGAATATTTTTTTAAAATATGTAATTCAATTAATTGCTGAATGAGAAGGTTTATGTTAATGTTAAGAAACAAATAAAAATAGAAGAGGTTAGTGATACATGTATTTAGCATTAAAAGAAATATTATACAATAAGTTACGTTATTTATTAGTTGTGGCAATCACCTTTCTTATAACGTATATGGTTTTTTTCATGACAAGTCTAGCGTTAGGGCTAATGAAAGATAATAGGTCAGCAATTGACAGTTGGCAAGCACGTTCTGTAGTACTATCGGAATATGCTAACAAAAATTTAACGGCATCGTTCATTCCTAAAAATCAATATGAAAATAATTTGGATGAAAATACTGTTCCTTTGGGATATACTCCGGCTGTAGTGAACTTAGAAAATAATGATAAAAAAATTAATAGTTCTATCTTTGCACAAGAATGGGATAGTAAAATTATTCCAAAACTAGTAGAGGGAAGGTACCCTTCTAGTAATAATGAAGTAGTTGCAGATAAATCTATTAATAATTATGGAATACAGTTAGGAAGTAAAATATTTATTAATGGTAGTAAAGATAAATATACAATTGTTGGAATAACAAAGAATAATAAATTTTTAACGTCTACTCTAATATATACAAACCTGGAAACATATTGGACTATAAAAGGAACTATAAATGGTAGCAAAGCGATATCAGCGATAGTAAAAGTTAATGATGGGGAAGTAGCTGGAGATGGCTTGTTACAACTAAATACAGACGAAGTAATTAAGAGTATACCAGGTTACTCGGCGCAAAAGAGTGTTTTTGCAGGAATGATAGGGGCATTAGTGTTAATCACAAGTTTAGTTATTGGTATCTTTATTTACATTATCACTATCCAAAAATTAGGGCTTTACGGAATTATGAGAGCCCAAGGTATAAAAGTTAAAGATATTGTGTCAGCGTTATTTTGGCAGATTCTTATTTTATCAAGTGTCGGCGTAGGAACTGCTTTACTTGCCGTTTTAGGAACAAAATATATTATTCCTAAAACACTATTTTTTGAAGTGAATTGGCTAGCTTATTCGATACTTAGTATTTCTATTATTTTAGTATCATTAATTGGTGGATTAATCTCACTACCAAAAATTTTAAAGATATCGCCAATTAAAGCAATAGCTGAATAGGAGGAATGTAATGAATCTAATAACAATGACTAATATAACTAAGGTATATAATGATGGAGATATGCAATTTACAGCATTATATCCAACTGAATTTTATCTAAATGAAGGGGAATTTGTTGCTATTATAGGTCCTTCAGGCTCTGGGAAAACAACTTTTTTAACTATTCTTGGAAATTTACAAGAAGCAACAAGTGGAGAAATAACATTTTGTGGAGAAAATATAACTAATCTTAGTGAAAAGAGAAAAACAGAACTTCGCTTTGAAGAGTTTGGATTTATATTACAGGCGTCTAATCTAATTCCATTTCTAAAAGTAGGAGAGCAATTAGACTTGATAGATAAGTTGAGTTCTTCGGAAAAAGAAAAGATGAATCGTAAAGAACTATTTGGTATGTTAGGACTAGAAAAGTTAAAAAATTCTTATCCGAAAGAATTATCAGGAGGAGAACGCCAGAGAGCAGCTATAGCACGTGCACTATATAATAATCCCAGAGTTATTTTAGCAGATGAACCAACAGCGAGTTTAGATACTAATCGTGCTCATCAAGTGGCAGATTTATTAGCCGAAATTGCTCATAAACAAAATAAAGGTGTTGTTATGATTACTCATGATACACGTTTATTGGATAAGGTAGATAGAGTCTATCGCATGGAAGATGGACATTTAGTTGAGATTAAAAAATAAACAACGAGAATTGAAATTTTATAAATTTGAATAAAGTTATAATAAATAATAGCTAGATACAATATTAAAATTAGTATCTAGCTGTTATTTTAAATTTTGTATTTTTCTTTTAGCTCTGCGATAGTATCGCGAAGAACGGCTGCACGCTCAAAGTCGAATTTCCCAGCAGCAGCGAACATTTCTTGCTCTAGTTCTGCTAGGTGTTCTTCTATATTATCATCAGTAATATTTGCATCTTGTACAAGATCTACAGATTCTTCTGGAAGAACTTCTTTTTTCGCACTAATAATGTCTCGAATTCCTTTAATAATGGTCTGTGGTGTAATTCCGTGTTCTTCATTGTACGCCATTTGAATTTCACGACGACGATTAGTTTCATCTATTGCTTTACGCATACTTCGTGTAATATTATCGGCATACATTATTACACGTCCATTAGCATTACGAGCAGCACGCCCAATTGTTTGTAATAATGCCTTATCACCACGTAAAAAACCTTCTTTATCAGCATCTAATATAGCAACTAGTGACACTTCTGGAATATCAAGACCTTCACGTAATAAGTTTATTCCGACAAGAATATCAAATTTTCCAAGACGCAAGTTTCGAATTATTTCTGTACGCTCCAAAGTTTTAATATCAGAATGTAAATATTCTACTTTAAGACCATTTTCTTTAAGATAAGCGGTAAGGGCTTCTGCCATTTTTTTAGTAAGTGTAGTAATAAGAACACGTTCACCTTTTTCGATGATTTTCTCCGCTTCTTTAGTTATATCAAACACTTGATCACTAACTGGTCGGACATCAATTATCGGATCAAGTAACCCAGTAGGTCGAATAATTTGTTCAGTAATTTTAGAACTATGTTCTAATTCGTAATCACCAGGTGTAGCTGAAACAAAAATAGCTTGGTTTAATTTGTTTTCGAATTCTGTAAAGTTTAGTGGGCGATTGTCTAAAGCAGTAGGTAATCTAAACCCATAATCTACAAGGACTTGTTTACGAGCGCGGTCTCCATTAAACATACCTCTTACTTGAGGCAAGGTAACGTGAGATTCATCGACAACAAGCAACCAATCTTTAGGAAAATAATCTAATAATGTGTAAGGAGTAGAACCGGGTTCACGCAAAGTTAAATGTAGCGAATAGTTCTCGATACCTGAACAAAATCCCATTTCTTCCATCATTTCTAAGTCATAGTTAGTACGCTGTTCTAAACGCTGTGCTTCTAACAGTTTGTTTTCTAAATTAAAAACTTTTAGTCTATCTTCTAGTTCAGCACGAATACGTTTGATTGCTTCTTTGGTTTTTTCCTCACCAGCAACAAAGTGACTCGCAGGATAAATAGCTATATGATTAAGTTCAGAAAGGACTTCTCCAGTTAAGGAGTTGATTTCTCGGATACGTTCTATCTCATCACCAAACATTTCTATACGAACTGAGTTTTCGCTTCTTGATGCAGGGAAGATTTCAATAACATCACCACGTACTCTAAAGGTTCCACGGGAAAAATCTATATCATTACGCATATATTGAATATTTATTAGTTTTTCTAATATTTTATTGCGATTAATTTCGTCTCCAACACGTAATGACAACACAAGTGAAGAATATTCTTCTGGAGAACCAAGACCATAGATACAGCTGACACTAGAAACAATAATAACATCATCACGATCAAATAATGAAGACGTTGCACTGTGGCGTAGTTTATCTATTTCATCGTTGACAGAAGAGTCTTTCTCGATATATGTGTCTGTTGAAGGAACATACGCTTCTGGTTGGAAATAATCATAGTAAGATACAAAATATTCAACACGATTATTCGGGAAAAATTCTTTTAATTCATTGTATAACTGACCAGCTAATGTTTTGTTGTGAGCAAGAACTAGAGTAGGTTTACCAACATTTTTAATAATATTAGCTATTGTGAAAGTTTTACCAGTACCTGTAGCCCCAAGAAGAGTTTGATACTTTTCCCCATTATTAATACCCTCGGTAAGCTCTTGAATAGCATTTACTTGGTCTCCTTTTGGTTCATAATTACTTTGAAGATCAAAATCGACATGTAATCTGTTAACTTCCAAAAGATTCACTCCTTTCAAATAATTGAGATGTTTTAAAAATATATTTCTATATAATTATATAATAGAAGTACAAATAGTAAAAGAGCTTTGATTTTAACAAGAAATGATAGTGTAGTTCAATATTTCTTGAAAAGTATATTAATATAAATTATAATGTAGGGTAATCAGAAATTTAAATTGAGTATGGGGGATAAGTAAAATATGATAACAGAAAACTTTGAGTTGTTTTTTTTCTTAAGTGGATATTTTCTAATAGAATTAGTATTTTTTCTAATATTAATATATCTGTTGATAAAAAATAGAAATAGTCAAGAAAAAACATGGTTATCAAAACCTTGGAGAATTTGTAATACAGTAAGTTTGTTATTAGAATGTTTTATAGTACCGGTGTGGTCATTTTTTGTATTTTTCTTGTGCATGTTTTCGGAAAATCCAGTATTCTACTTTAAATTAAATGTAGTTTTATTAACCTTGACAATTATAATGATGGTTATAAGGTTTATCGTAGGTATAATAGATATGTATAGAAGGAGAAAATATTTAAAGTATAAAAATTAATAATAGGCAATGGTTAGACCGGATTTTGAAATTTATAAATATAAATTATAATATAGAGTAATAAAAATATAAATTATAATATAGAGTAATAAAAATATAAATTATTATAGGAGATAAGAAAGTTATGAATATAAAAGAAGAGGTTATGTTTTTACTTGTTTTAAATGGATTTTTTTTAATAGAGATGATACTATTTTTAATATTAATTTATATGATGATAAAAAGAAGAAATAAACAGGAAAAAATATGGTTGTCAAAAAAGTGGAAAATATATAATATAGTAAGTTTGTTGCTAGAATATCTTATTGTGGTGCCGTGGGCATTTCTTGGCTTTTTTGCAAGTATTTTTACGACGGATGATGGAAGTACATTATTCTATTTCAAATTAAATATAGCTTTATTAATATTGACCGCTATAATGATAATTGTACGATTTAGCGTAAGTGTAATAGGATGGGGGAAAAGAAGGAAGTATTTTAAAAATAATAACTAATAATAAAAATAAAATGCTAGGTAGCTTAAAGTTACTTAGCATTTTAATTATATATTGTATTCTCCTTATTTTATAGGGAGTTTTTTATTTGTGACACGAGTTATTTGCTATTATTTTTTTTCGCAAGAAGAGGCATAATTAAACCAAGTGAGATTAAAACTATTGGTGTAATAATGTTCATTGCTGTTTGGAATGGGCTTCCTGGTGTATACATTCCAGTGATACAAGCGAATGCAGTAAGGAAGAAACACCATGCTCCTAAACCAATACCAATATATTTATTTTTAACAAATTTGTATTCTGATTGGAATTTTTCTGCTGCTTTTTTCAAGAAAATGTAAGCGGCAAATACCCATAAATAACGTAATGGCATACAAACAGCATTTAATTTAACTAACCATCTGAACAGCTCGTTTACTTCTTTAATACCAAACATCGGAATTATGATAAGGATAGATACGATAACACCAACTAGTTTTAAACCATTAGTGTAAACATCGTTATCATTTTTAACTAGTAATTTTTTCGGTATATACTGTTCATCAGCACTTCCTAATAACATACGTAATGGAGCATCGATTGAGATAATAACGATAGAAACTTGCCCGATAAAATCAACTACTGCATAAATAACTAAGAACAAGTTACCAACGCCGTAGTAGCTACCTAATGTTTGGAAAGCATAATAAGTACCGTTAGTTAGTAAATCTTTTGGAATATTATTAGTATCAAACATTAAAGCAAGTGCGAATGTTCCTAGAATAGCTGTTGTTACAACCATAAGAACTAAAGCCATCATTCCTTTAGGAAAGTCAGTAGAAGGTTTTTTCATCTTATTAACATAAGGTGAAATTTTCTCACAGCCACCGACGGCAAAGACTAAGATAGCTATTGAGGTTACATATTTAACATCGAATGTAGGCATAAATGTATCTAAAGACCAATCGATATTATAAGTTTTTGCACCTGTAATAGATGGTGCTGAAATAGCCATAAATATGAATAATAATGACATAATAAACATTGATGAACCTGCTAATGTTGCAAGTTTTTTAATAAAGTTGATTCCTCTTGCCGCTAAAAATAACGCTACTAAGAATATTACAAGTGAAGTAATCTGTACAAACGTAATATCCATTTTACTAATTCGGTTATCTCTGTATATAGCCCAACTGAATGCTGCAATAATACGTGATGGTTTTTGTGAAATATAAGGCATGTGTACTACCCAAATTGTCCAACCTGCATAGTATGCTAATAATTTACTGTGTGTTTCTTTAATCCAAGAACTAACACCTCCACCAGCGTCTTTGAATGTAGACCCTAGTTCCCCTACAATAAGCGAATATGGAATAAAGTAAACAGCAAAGATTAAAACCCATGAAAAAATAGATTTTAGTCCACCGAACTCTGAATAACCGTTAACAATATTACCAAATGCCCAAACAGTAGAGAAGGCCATAAAAGCTAATGTATACCAAAATATTTTTTTAGCTTCTTTCTCCATAATATTTTTTCCTCCTATATATATAATTATATTTCTGCGATACGCATTAAGATGATATTAGCATAATATATCTAATTATTCAAGCGATATTATCGATATTATATGGAGATATTTTAATAATTAAATCAATATAAGTTAGTGAAGTAAAAGAGAAATAAATATGGATAAAAATTATGGAATATAAAGTAATAATTGAAGTATTGTTATAAGTGTGAAAAATAAGGGTTTAATAATGATATATAAGTTTAGTTATGTTTTAACATATACTATAAATAGCGTTTATTAATTAAAAATATAATTAACAAAAGGTTCAACAAGCAATGCTATTGAACTTCCAGAAGCAAAATAAGAAACAGAAAGAGACTAAAAAATTATTTTTTAGTCTCTTTCTTTCTAATTTTATTTAGTTACGACAAATGAATACCATTCGTTATCTGAAGTTTCTTCAACAAGTTTGAAACCTTGTTCTAACATTTTTTCTAGTAATTCATCTTTTTTGTCTTTTATTATTCCAGAAGTGATGAAGTATCCGCCATCTTCAAGTAATTTATAAGCATCTTCTAACATAAGTTCAATAATATGAGCCAATATATTAGCAACGATAACGTCATATTTTTTTGATTCCTTAGTAAGAAGACTGGCTTCCTCAACTTCAATACGATTTTCAAGATTATTAAGGGCGAAATTCTGACGAGAAACGTCAACAGCAAGTTTATCAAGATCAACAGCTTTAAGATTACCGTCAGTTAGGTAACTGGCTGCAATACTTAGAATACCACTTCCGCAACCTACATCGATAACATTATCATGAGGTTTAACATATTTTTCTAAGTTTTTAATACAAAGAGAAGTAGTCTCATGTCCACCAGTACCAAAAGCCATACCAGGATCAATATTGATTACATATTTATCTTCCTCATTCTCGTACTCGCGCCAAGTTGGTACAATTACAAATTTTTCTCCGATATTAAGAATATCGAAATAATCCTTCCAAGAATTTTCCCAATCACTGTCTTTTATAGTAGTTGTTTCTATTTTGAAAAACTCTCCTATATTAATATTTTTACCTAATTGTTCTAGCTCACCTTTGAATCGAGAAAATGTTTCATCATCAAAGTTTAATTCATTAATATATCCTTTAACAACAACACCAACTTCTGGATAGTCAGCAGGACTAAGTTCAACGATAGTTCCAAAGTCATCGTGTAAATTTTCTTCTAATGTAGTAGGGTCTTCGATAGCAACACCTGTAGAACCATAATCTAATAAAATAGATTCAACTATTTCACTAGCTTCGTTAGTAGTGTGAATTGTAATTTCAATCCAATTTTCCATTGTATACCTCACAAATATTTTAAATTTTATATTATAGTCTAAAATTAAAAAGAATCAAACTATTAATAGGGCTAATTAGAATATAAAATAATATAATTTTGTTATTAAATTCTATGTAATATATCTACATATATTACACTATTTATACATTTTAATCAAACAAAAAATTTAAAAATATGTGATTGACAGGTATTGTAAAAGTTGTTATAATTTTCACAAATAATAGACTCCAAAGGAGAATAAATATGATGGAAGCATTGATTGTTGTTGATATTCAGGAAGGATTAATTAACCTTGGCCCTGCTAATAAAGAGAATTATATTAAGAAAGTGAAAGAAACTATTTCAAGTTTTGAAGAAGCTGGTAGAGATATTATTTATATCCGCCATACAGAATCTGAAGGTTTCCTTTCAGAAGGGGACCAAAGCTGGTTAATATATCACGAATTAAGTCCACGACCTCAGGACAAAATTTTTAATAAAAATTTTAACTCTATATTCAAAAAAACAGATGTAAAAGCTTACCTTGATAGTAAAGGAATTAAGAGTTATACTATGGTGGGGATGCAAGCAGAGTTTTGTATTGATACCTCATTAAAAATTGGTTTTGAGTATGGCTTTGAACAAGTTTTAGTGAGAGATGCTGTCACAACTTTTGATAATAATCATTTAAAAGCACAGCAAATTATTGACTTTTATCAAGATTATATTTGGAATAATCGCTTTGCGAAAGTTCTAGATATTGAAGATGTAAAAAAGCTTCTAAATTAAAGAAATAATGTATAAGGAAGTATATTAAGTACTAAAAAATAAAATTAGTAAAAAATTAATTAACTATAGATAAATATTAAGTAATTTATCAACATTCAGACGTACTTATAGAAGATTTTTATATGTAATTAACTTTACGAAAACAGCTTGACAAAATAATTTTGTGTGTTGTTTCTAAAAGAATGAATAACCTTAATGAATAAGGAGAAAATAATATTAATGTTTCAATATGAATAACTAAATAATTTTGGAAAATATATACACTTAGAAACTAATACGTTTTATGTAAAAACTAAGTTTAATAAAAATATAAAAGTAAACTATAAATGATATTTGTGTAAGTTCTGTAATTTCCTTGACATTATAGGCGTTATGGTATAATATAGTAAAATAACCATAACAATAATAAGTAAAAAGACTTTTATTTCATGTTTCTATATAGAAGAGAGTTTAATCCGTAGGCTGAAAGGTTAAATATAAGTGATTGAAATAAGCAACACTTTTTATAAAATAAAATATACTTTATTGAGGTATCAGTATTCTGATATGAATTAGGGTGGCACCACGAAATTAGCAATCGTCCCATGTAGTTTTAATTAACTATGTGGGACTTTTTAATTTATATAAATGGAAAAACCTTGATATCATTACCTAATTAATAATAGACTTTACGCTAAAATAAAGTAAATGAAAAACAATACAAAATTGGAGGAACATATGTCAACAATTACAAGAGAACAAGTAAATCATATTGCACATCTTTCAAGATTAGAAATCAAAGAAGAGGAAGTTGCAGGATACATTGAAAAATTAGAAAAAGTTGTAGATTTATTCAACGAAGTAAACAGTGCACCAACAGAAAATGTAAAACCAACATATCACGTTTTAGACTTAGTGAATGTTTTCCGTGAGGATGTTGCAGAACCAGGAATGGATAGAGAAGAAGTTCTTAAAAATGCTCACGAAACAGAAGCAGGTCAATTCAAAGTACCTACTATCATAGATTAATAATAAGGAGATAATTTGATGAGTTTAATACATGAATCAATAGAAAGTTTAGAACTTAAACTGAAAAATAAAGAAATTAAACCAAGTGATTTAGTAAAAGAATCATTAGACAGAATTAAAGCAACTGAAGAAAAAGTTGGATCTTTTATTACAGTTACAGAAGAAATTGCACTTAAACAAGCAGAAGCTATGGATAAACTTCAAGAAAGTGGAGAGGCAACTGGAAAATTATTCGGTATTCCTATGGGAATCAAAGATAATATCATAACAAAAGATATCCAAACAACATGTGCATCAAAAATTTTGGAAGGATTTAATCCAATTTATGATGCGACAGTAATGCATAAACTTAACGCTGAGAATCCAATCCTTATGGGTAAACTAAACATGGATGAGTTCGCAATGGGAGGATCTACAGAAAACTCTTATTACAAACTTACTCGTAACCCGCATGACTTAGATGCAGTACCTGGAGGATCAAGTGGTGGTAGTGCAACAGCTATCGCAGCAGGACAAGTTAGCTTTACACTAGGAAGCGATACTGGTGGATCAGTACGTCAACCAGCATCATACTGTGGTGTTGTTGGACTTAAACCAACATACGGGCGTGTATCACGCTTTGGTCTTGTTGCCTTTGCATCGTCTCTTGACCAAATCGGGCCAATGACACGTACGGTAAAAGACAATGCACGTGTACTAGAAATTATCTCTGGATTAGATGCTCATGATATGACGAGTGCACCAGTAGAAGTACCAGAATTCAGCAAAATTATTACTGGGGATATCAAAGGTAAGAAAATTGCTCTTCCGAAAGAATACTTCGGTGCAGGAATTGATGAAGATGTTAAAATAGCAGTTCTTGATGGCGTGAAATACCTAGAAAGCCAAGGAGCAATAGTAGAAGAAGTAAGTCTTCCAAATACAGACTACGCTATCTCAACATACTATATTATCGCATCAGCTGAAGCAAGTTCAAACCTTTCACGTTTTGACGGAATTCGCTACGGATACAGAAGTCCAAACGCAACTAACTTAGAAGAAATCTACAAAAAAACTCGTGGAGAAGGATTTGGAGCTGAAGTTAAACGTCGTATTATGTTAGGAACATACGTACTATCTTCAGGATATTACGATGCATACTACAAAAAGGCACAACAAGTTCGTACTTTAATAAAAGAAGACTTCGACAGAGTATTCAAAGAATATGATGTAATTATTGGACCAACAGCGCCAACAGTTGCATTCAATATCGGAGAAGAAATTGGAGACCCAGTTACAATGTATGCTAACGACATTCTAACTATTCCAGTAAACATGGCTGGTCTACCAGGATTAAGCATTCCATGTGGTTTCAAAGGTAAACGTCCAATCGGTATGCAAATAATCGCAAAACCATTCGCAGAATCAACATTGTATGATGTAGCGTACAACTTTGAACAACATTACAACTTACATGATAAAAAAATAGAATTATAATAGGAGAAACAAGATGCATTTTGAAACAGTAATTGGACTAGAAGTCCATGTAGAATTAAAAACAGATTCAAAAATATTTTCACCATCTCCAGCTCACTTTGGTGCAGAACCGAACACTAACACTAACGTAATCGACTTAGGATACCCTGGGGTACTTCCAGTAGTAAACAAAAGAGCGGTAGAGTGGGGAATGAAAGCTGCAATGGCTCTTAACATGACAGTAGCTCGTGAGTCAAAATTTGATAGAAAAAACTACTTCTATCCAGATAATCCGAAAGCATACCAAATTTCTCAATTCGATCAACCAATCGGGGAAAATGGCTGGATTGATATCGAAGTAAACGGAGAAACAAAACGTATCGGTATTACACGTGCTCACCTTGAAGAAGATGCTGGTAAACTAACTCACAAAAATGGTTATTCACTAGTAGACCTTAACCGTCAAGGAACACCTCTTATCGAAATCGTATCCGAGCCAGATATTAGAACACCAGAAGAAGCATATGCTTACTTAGAAAAACTACGTTCAATTATCCAATATATCGAAGTATCAGATGTTAAGATGGAAGAAGGATCTATGCGTTGTGACGCGAACATTTCTATTCGCCCATACGGTCAAGAAAAATTTGGTACAAAAACAGAGCTTAAAAACTTAAACTCATTCACTTTCGTAAGAAAAGGTCTTGAGTATGAAGAAAAACGTCAAGAACAAGTAATCCTATCAGGTGGGAAAATTGAGCAAGAAACACGTCGTTTTGATGAAACAACAGGAACAACAAAACTAATGCGTGTTAAAGAAGGTTCTGACGATTACCGTTACTTCCCAGAGCCAGATATCGTGCCTATGATTATCTCTGATGAATGGATGGAAGAAGTAAGAAAAACTATCCCAGAACTTCCGGATGCTCGTCAAAGAAGATACCAAGAAGAACTTGGACTACCAGCATACGATGCACACGTACTAACACTAACAAAAGAAATGTCAGACATGTTCGAAAAAACTGTCTCATTAGGAGCAGATGCAAAACTAGCATCTAACTACTTAATGGTAGACGTGAATGCTTATCTAAACAAAGTTCAAAAAGAACTTAGCGAAACAGCATTAACTGCAGAAGGTCTAGCAGGAATGATTAAATTAATCACTGATGGAACAATCTCAAGTAAAATCGCGAAAAAAGTATTCGCAGAACTTATCGAACACGGTGGAGATGCTGAGAAAATCGTTAAAGAAAAAGGTCTTGTACAAGTATCAGATAGCGGACAACTACTTGCTTGGGTTAACGAAGCATTAGATAACAATCCAAAATCTATCGAAGACTACAAAAACGGACGCGACCGTGCTATTGGTTTCCTAGTAGGACAAATTATGAAAGCCTCTAAAGGACAAGCCAACCCACAAATGATTAACAAAATGCTATTAGAAGAAATAGCGAAGAGATAATAAATAAAAATAACCTCAGAACATTATAAGTGTTCTGGGGTTTTTATATGATAAATAAATATAGTAGATTACCACATACAAAATGGTTATGTAAATATCATATTGTATTTACACCTAAGTATTGGTGAAAATACAATATAATTAATATAAAAGAAATATAGTAAATATAATACAAAGGTTATATAAGTATAATGAAATATTTGAAAGGAAAAGTTTAGAATAAAATTTGAAATATACTCCAAATAAATGAAAAAGTTTCAAAAGTAGAATAAAACAATTTATATTAAATATGGCATAATAGTACATAACAATCAATAAAAAATGAATATAGTTTAGACCCAGTAGAGAGCGAGTAGTTGATTATTATTGTGAAAGATGTAAATGAAAAGTTAGGATATGAACTATTTAATAAGTTAGCCAAAGAAAGTTTAGTAGTAGGTATCGAAAAAATGTATAAACATACACTAGAAAAATCAAAATTTTTAAATGAAAGATTAGAAAAAGCTGTTTACACTTTATATCAAAAATTAGTAGTTACTAAATTACAATTTAATGTCGAGAATGGAGTAATGGATAAAATTAACTCTAAATAAGATCTATTAGTAGGAAAATCATTTGTTGAGGAAGAAGCAAATAATTATACATACTATTCAAGTTTAATTCAGAAGAATTCATTTTTAAATAAACTCAATTATAAACTCTAAGAAAGTTATTGCAGTTATAGAGCATACATACAATGTTATGGAAGAATATGATTTTAATATTTTTACAGATGCTGCAATCAAAAGTAAACTTGAAGCGAAGGCAATGAAAGTGAAAAAATACTTATATAATTATATTGTTTATGATTTAATAAACGAAAAAAGTTTGATAATGATTTAAATATAAATAATTATGTTGCTGTTTATTTAAATTGCCAAATATTTTTTATATTTCTATATCTTTAGAAAAATATAGTTCAGACGGGACTATAGCTTTTCGTGAAGAAGCTATAAAAGATATTTACTATATAGCGGAGATTAAATGAAGTATGGATTCACTAGAATTAAGTACTCATAGAAAAATTAAAAATAAATGCGCTAAAAAGCACTTCAAAGAAATAAGTAATGGAGAAGTTATATATGATGTGGTAGATAATTGTGAAGCACTACTTAATTTGATAACGAGATAATATCCAAATTAATAGTGTTATATTAAATTATACTATGATATAATATAAAATGTCAGTAGATAGAAAAATCTCAAAATAGGAGTATAAATGATAGAAAAAAATGATTAGTAAAATTATATATTTTGATAAAGAAACTATAAAGAATATCCTTCAGGAACAAAATCATGGGAGTGTGATTCATACAACTGATAAGAAAACTTCTATAAAAATGGAAGCTGGAATAGAAATATCAGGGAAAGTAAATTTAAATATACCTTTTTGGGAAAGAATAGCTTTTCTTTTTAGTGGAAAGTTAGATGCCGCTTATATTTCTAAACTAGATAAAAAAATAACTATTACTTCCACAGAGATTTCTGAATTTGAAAAACTTAAACCTAAATTAAAAAAGTATAATAGGGTAATGTTATCTGATATAGAAAATTCTTCAACATTTTTTAGAGTGGCTGGTGGTTACTTAAGAATGTTTAAAGGTGAGATTGACGAAGTTGATATTAAGGAATTCAAAGCTGTAATGGATGGTTATGAGGGATATGATACTTATAAAATTTCAGATACTGAGTATGTGAGATTTAATAATACAGCTTTTGTAAGTAATTATAAAAGGAATGATATTTTAAGATGTCAGATGATGCTGTATTGTATTTCGGTTGGAGAATTTTTTAAAGAAAACTTTGATTTTTTTGAAGAACTTAATAAAATGGAAGCATTGATATCGACTACTACACAGTCACAAAAATTAGCAGATGTATATCCGTCAGCGCATAGTGTTGATAAACAATGCGTTGGGTATAGTAATATTGAACAAGTAACTTTTGATAACAATATTAAATTATATGATGTAGTATATGCGTGTATTAGGGTAGAAAATGATGATGAAAGATAAGAGAAAATATTCTATATTTATAGGTTCAAAATTGTATTTTAATAAAAAATTAGAAGAATCATCTGTTGATACAAGTGGATATAGTTTTGTAGAACTAGTAAAATTATCAGATAGAGCAAATAGTGAAAAAGTAAATTTTAAATTTCAGCAAGATTTGTTAATAATAAAAAATGATAATTATCACGCTATAGTGGAAGCAGCTATTGATAGATTAGGAACAATAATTGAAGAATTTACATATAAGCATTCAAAAATATATATCCACAATCCACCACGATGTTTGTATGAATATTTACAAAAACAGAAAAATCAGGAGCTAATAGAATTTTATGTCGAAAAAGAAGTATATTCAATAAATAAAAAAGAAAATGAATTTAAAACAAAAATAAATACAATATCCCAGAATATTATAGGGCAAAATAATGCTATTAACGAGATTAGTAAAAGTTTATGGTATCTTACAAAAACAAATAGACAAATACCGTACGTTGTAATGTTATATGGTAAAAGTAGTATAGGAAAGACAGAATTAGTAAGAGAAATTTCTAGAAATTTTTTTGACAATAAGTTTCTTGAAAAACATTTATCTATGTTTAAAAATTCACAAAATATAGACTATTTGTTTGGAGGGGCTTCAAATCGAAAAAGTTTAAGTTATGATCTTTTAGAACGAGAATCAAATTTAATTTTTCTTGATGAATTTGATAAATGTGATCCTAGTTTTTATTCAGTATTTTATACTTTATTTGATAATGAAATATTTAAAGATGTAAACTATGATGTTAATATATCGGGAACCCTTATTTTGCTAACGGCAAATTACAGTTCTTTAGAAGAAGTGAAGAAGCATTTAGGACTTCCTATTTTTTATAGAATAGATAAATTTATAAAATTTGAAGATTTTACATCTGATACTATTTATTCAGTTGTAAAAAAAGAAATTTCATCTCGAAAAAAAGAATTAGGAGATATATTAGATGAAGAATTGATTTATTGGAGAGTTAGTACGATTATTAATACACGAGGAGAAAATGCTAGAACTATAAAATATAAAGTACAACAGGTTATTGAGGACTTCCTTTTTGAAAGTGTTAAAAATTGTACTACTGATAATTAAATGGAAAGTCAAATTATGAACTATATTTTAAAAAAGAAAGGTTAATTGGTAGTGAGTAGGTTAATAATAATAGGAAATGGTTTTGATTTGTATCATGAATTACCCACGAGTTATAAGGATGATCTTGTTCCAATTTTAAAAAAAAATAATAAAGAACTATTTGAAAAACTTAATAAACTTTATTTTAAAAATGATATAAAACTTTGGAGTGAATTTGAAAACAGAATAGGGGCTACAGAAGATATAGATTATTTAAATGGACCAGTAAGGCAAGATTTATGGCATTTATATGATATAGAGGTGCCATATTTCCCTCCAGAAAGCAAACATTTTGGTAATTTCTGGCTAGAGTATGAGACTGCAAAAAATGATGCACTGACGAATAGAGTAGATTTAGAAACAGTATTTTCAGACCATCATAGTGACTTAGAGGAAACAAGAGGCTATTTGGAAGATGGACTTATTCAAATGTGTAAAAATGCTAATAATTTGAATAATAAAAAAAATAATTTAGAAAAAATCTTCCGTTTTTGTGAAAATGACTATTTTTTAACTTTTAATTATACTAATACTCTAGAAAAGGTGTATGGAAAATTATCTGAATCAAGTATATGCCATATTCATGGTTCAATTGATGATGGAGGAAATTTAGTTTTTGGAAATAGCAGTGAAAATATTATAAAAAGCAATTCGGAACTATATGAGGAAAATGAAAATTATTCTAAGAAACCTTATACTGATTGTGAGTATCAGAATAAGCAAGAATTTGAAGACGCGGTAACTTACAGTGATGAAGATTTTGAGATGTACAATAATAATGTTAATAAAATTATGGATAAATTAAATGAAAGTATGGTTAAACCAATTAGTATAGAGAAACTAAAAGTATTTCTATCAGGGTTAGAGATTAAGCAAATTTTTATTTTTGGATTATCTATGGGGGAAGTTGATTTACCATATTTTGAAGAGATTCATGATTTTTTTCCTAAGGCTGAATGGTTTATTTCTGTTTATAATACGGATTATATAATTAAAAAAAATATAAGAGGATCAAAATTTGAAAATAAAATTAAATATTTAAAAATAGAAGAGTTTATAGATAAATTAAAGAAAGATGTTTAATAGTGATTAAAGTGAATTGGGAGTATGAGTAGCATATTTATTTTAGAAGTTTAAATAAAATTGGCTGTTTAGAATAAAAAACTTATATATATTAATATTACAGTTGAATTTTTTAATTTCAATTCACTTTTTTATTCGCTTTTTTCGCGATATAATATAATTATTAATTAGATTCGGAGGTCAATTATGAATAAAGTAATAGAAACAATGATGCAACACCGTACAAGAAGAAGTTTTGTAAAAGGGGAAGAACTTCCAAAAGAGCATTTAGAACAAATTATCGCTTGTTCTAAGCAAGGATCAAGTTGGATGAATGGACAACACTACAGTATTATTGTAGCAACAGGAGATACAAAACAAAAGATCGCTGATTTAATTAAAGATAAAGCACCAGGTAATGCGGCTCATATCGAAAGTTCTGCAGCATTTTTGGTATATTGTATTGACTTTAGTAATATTAAGTTGTCATTTGATATTGAGGGTGGAGATTTTGATATTTCTAATCAATACGAACCATTATTAATTGGTTCTATGGATGTTGGTATTGCGATGCAAAATGCTGCTTTGGCTGCTGAGTCTTTAGGATATGGCATAGTTTACTGTGGTGGAGTGCGAGGTTTTGCTAAGGGTATTTCTGAACTTCTAAACATTCCAGAAAATGCATTATTCTTATGTGGACTAAGTATTGGTGTAATAGATGAAGAAAAGTCTACAGAAAAAGTTAAACCAAGATTACCGCATGAAGCTAATGTTGGGTATAATGAGTTTCCAAAATCAAATGAAGAGGTATTAAAACAATATCGTCAAACTATGATTGACTTTGCAGAAGCTCGTGAAACTAAAACATGGACTAAGAAATTCGCAGACTTCTATGCACAACCTTCAGGAATAGAAGCTGTAACAAAAGAACTATTAGAAAAAAATGGTTTTGTGAGTGATAAGTGATTTAAATAAATATATAGTTATAACAGTAAAATTTTGTATAAGAAGGATAGTTATGACTTATAAAGAATTTTAATATACAAATATTCTTTATCTATTCTTAAAGAATTTGTAAGCAATATTTTTCTATGTAAAATTGAAGAAATAATAGGTGAATAATTTGAAATTATCAAAAAATAAAATTAATAATGATATAAACAATATGGTTCGTTTAGAGCGAATAAGGTTAGCAAATGACTTTGATTCTATTAAAGAGTTTGTTGCTGTTGATATTGAAACAACGGGTTTAAATCAAAGGGAGGATAAAATTTTAGAAATTGCGGCAGTACATTTCAAAGATGGCAAAATGGTAGATTCGTTTAATATGCTAATTAATCCTGGAATGAGAATTTCTCGAAAAATTACACTGATAAATGGTATTACTAATTCAATGTTAAAAAATAAACCTAAAGAGATTGATGCAATAAATGAATTTTATGGATTTATTAATACGTTTTTAGAGAAGAATATACCTTTTTGTGCTCATAATGCGAAATTTGACTTTTCTTTTTTAGAAAACGCATTTAAAAGAGCAAGTATAAAAATAAAATTACAGTATTTTGATACTCTTCAGTTGTCAAGAAAGTATTTAAAAGGTTTGCAGAATCATAAGCAAGATACATTAGAAAGTCATTTTGGTATTATAAATGAAAACTCACATAGAGCATTATCAGACGCTAAGTCGTGTGGAGAAATATTTATAAAATTATCAAAATTATATGGAGAAAACAATAAAATAATTAGGAAACGCATACCTAAGAAAAATATTCCGATTAATGAAGAACTACAGGTATGTGCATATATACAAAATATTCTTAAAGAAAATAATTTGGGTAATCATATATCATTTTATAAAAATAATTCTAATTATGTTGATGTAAGGGTGAATGGTGTAGGTTTTCTGAAATTTAAGATTGCTAAGAGAAAAAAATATATAATATGTATAAAAGATAAAATTAACTTAGGAGATTTAATTTATGAAGACTGTACTGAAGGGGAAGGTGGAATAAAGAAGATAAGAGTATTATTTTCAAATATTACAATGATAGACAGAATAGAGGATTATATAATTTCTGAATACTATGAAGGAGTTAAAAATTGGGAAAGAAGTATAGAATATGGTTATGAGAAAGAGCTAGAAGATTTGATTGCAAGCTCAAAGACATTAAATGATCAAGAAATTATAAGTTTATTAAAGGATTCTGAAAAAACGAGTGAAATGGTAGATATAACGTTTAGAGAAAAAATTAGTATTGAGAGAGTAGCAATACTTAAATCACCAAGCAGAATGCCTTTATCAAAAATTAAAAATAATTGGTCAAAAGGGTTTGATGAAGGATTCCCAATTTACGAAGAAGGAGAAATAAAACGTAAAGCAGGAAAAATAAAAGAAAGTATAGTTTTATTTGACCTTTCGAGAGAAAAAGGTTATTGTTCGCCATCTTTATATAAGTCATACGCTCTTGCTTATAGAAAAATAAAAGATTATGAAAATGAGATATTAATCCTTAAAGAAGGAATAGAAAGAGATGAAAGAATTAGAGAAAAACTAGAAGGAAGATTAAATAAAACAGTAGAAATACTGTATAAAAAACAAAATCAAAAAATAAAGTAGAAATACCATTAATGTTATAGAAGATAGTCAAAAAATAAATAAGATGCTAATATACAAACGCTGTTTATATACTTTTACGGTATGTAAATAGTGTTTATTTTTTTAAAAAAAATTTTTCAAAAAACTATTGTCAAAAAAGGTCAAACATGTTATAATTTATTTAAGGTCAAAAAAGGTCAAAGAAAATTTGACGTTAAAATACTAATTAGACGGGCATAGACCTACAAAAAAGACAAAGGAGATTTACAATGGATATTAATAGTTTTACAAACAGTGTGAAAGAAATCTTAGCGAAATCTTCCGAATTTGCAACTGAGAAAAAAAGTCAAAATATTACTAGTGAGATGTTTTTAAAAGCAGCTCTTACTGGTAGTAATTTATATAGTGATATTTTAGGAAGAATTAATATTGATAAGGAAAACTTACTTCGTGAGTTAGATCATGAAATATCAAAAGTAAGTGGGGTAGAAGGGGATAATATAAATTATGCTAGCTATCTTAGTAATGATTTAAACGCCTTATTAATAGAAGCTAACAAATACAAAGATAAATATGAAGATAAATTTATATCTTGTGAACATATAGTTCTAGCAAGTTATGTAAAAAATAGTATAGTGAAAAAATATGTCGATAAAGTTACTACACTTAAACACGTAACTGAAGTTATCGATGGTATAAGAGGAGGTAAGAAAGTTATGAATGAAAATCCAGAAAACAACTACGAAGTATTAGAAAAATACGGACGTGACTTAGTCGAAGCTGCACGTAGTGGCAAAATCGATCCAGTAATTGGTCGTGATGAAGAAATAAGAAATGTAATTAGAATATTATCTAGAAAAACAAAAAACAACCCAGTATTAATCGGGGAACCTGGTGTAGGTAAAACTGCTATTGTTGAAGCTTTAGCTCAACGTATCGTTCGTGGTGACGTACCAGAAAGCTTAAAAGACAAAACAGTATTCGAATTAGATCTTACTAGTTTAGTAGCGGGTGCTAAATATCGTGGTGAATTCGAAGAAAGATTAAAAGCTGTATTAAAAGAAGTTAAAGAACAAGAAGGTAAAATAATCCTATTTATTGACGAAATTCACATGTTAGTTGGTGCAGGTAAAACTGACGGTGCAATGGATGCAGGTAACATCTTAAAACCAATGCTTGCTCGTGGTGAACTACACTGTATCGGTGCAACTACACTTAATGAATATCGTCAATATATCGAAAAAGACTCTGCATTAGAACGTCGTTTCCAAAAAGTTCTAGTTAAAGAACCAACTGTAGAAGATACAATATCTATCCTACGTGGTCTTAAAGAAAGATTCGAAGTTTATCACGGTGTTAAAATTTCTGACCGTGCTATCGTAGAAGCCGCAGAATTATCTAACAGATATATTACTGACAGATTCTTACCAGATAAAGCTATAGACTTAATCGACCAAGCTTGTGCTACTATTAAAACTGAAAACTCATCTAACCCAGCAGAGTTAGATACAATCAATCGTAAAGTAATGCAACTTGAAATCGAAGAAAAAGCTTTAAGTGGCGAAGATGACGAAGTATCACAACGTCGTTTAGAAAACTTAAAAGAAGAGCTTGCAAACTTAAAAGAAGAACAAAATAAACTTCAATTACAAGTAGATAGTGAAAAAGAAAAATTATCTGCGGTAAAAAATCTTCGTGAAAAAATCGATAGAGTTAAATTAGAATTAGAACAAGCTCAAAATAACTATAACTTAGAAAAAGCTTCAGAATTACAATACTCAACTTTACCAAAATTAAAACGTGAGTTGGAAGAATTAGAAGAAAAATCTAAACATGAAGATTATAAATTACTAAAACAAGAAGTAACTGAAGATGAAATTGGCTTTATCGTAAGTCAAATGACAGGTATTCCAGTTACTAGATTAGTAGAAACAGAAAAAGAAAAACTTCTTAATTTAGCTGATACTATTCATGAAAAAGTAATAGGTCAAGATGAAGCTGTTGAGAGTGTAACTAATGCAATATTACGTTCTCGTGCTGGTATTGCTGATCCAAATAGACCAATCGGTAGCTTCCTATTCTTAGGACCTACTGGTGTAGGTAAAACTGAGCTTGCTAAAGCTTTAGCACTTAACTTATTTGATGATGAACGCAATATCGTTAGAATAGATATGAGTGAATATATGGAAAAACACTCAGTCAGCCGTTTAATCGGTGCCCCTCCAGGATACATCGGTTATGAAGAAGGTGGACAACTTACTGAAAGTGTAAGACGTAATCCATATAGTATTATCTTAATGGACGAAATAGAAAAAGCTCATCCAGATGTATTTAACATCTTATTACAACTATTAGATGAAGGTACTTTAACTGATTCTAAAGGTGTAGTAGTAGACTTCAAAAATACAATTATCATTATGACTTCTAACATTGGTTCATTAGAACTATTAGAAGAAGTAAAAGATGGTGTTATTTCTGAAGAAACTCGTAAAAATGTGACTAACCAACTTTATGGTTACTTCAAACCAGAAATACTTAACCGTATGGATGATATAATTATCTTTAAACCATTGACACAAGATAACATTAAAGGTATTGCTAACAAACTTCTTAATGAACTTGTTAAACGTGTTGCAGCTAGAAATATTGAACTTAGCTATACACCTGCAATCTCAGAGTGGGTTGCGACAGCTGGATTTGATATGAAGTTTGGTGCACGTCCACTTAAACGATTTATTCAAAGTCATATAGAAAACAAACTTTCTGTAGAACTTATCCGTCATGGCATAGAAGATGGTATGCAAGTTAATCTTGATTATCAAGATGATCAACTGAAAATTGATATAAAATAATATATATATATAATTCAAACCTCAAGTTAATCTTGGGGTTTGTTTTTTTATGTGCTTTTTTATAAATATATTTGTAGTATAATTAAAAGGTGTAGTAATAAAAGCAAATTTATTAAATGGAGGGGCAAGTATGAAAATTGTGGTTATGGCTGGAACGCCGATTGACTAGCAACTAGGTGAAGATTTGCTGAATAAACATGGTTATAATGATATAGTAAAAGTACCTATTTTGAAAAATCCTGTAGAACAAACTACGTTTCAAGCTTTAGATGATACTGAGCGAGAAGATATAAAGGATGGAATGAAGCAAGCGCTATGGTAAATGGGAGTAGAAAGGAAATATGGAGGATAAATAAGCAATTTCTTGATACACAAATAGCCAAAAGAAAAACCATTAGACTTTCTCATAGTCCCTATATTCAGTGGGAAGGATTTTATGATAAAGAATTAAAATATTTAAAAGATAATAATTATATTATTGATAAAGAAAGTACAGGAGGAGTATGGTATGCTAGACCAAGAAAAGATTAAAGATATATTAGTATTAGCTTCAATGGAGGTTGATAACTATTTTGGATATAAAAATGTAGAAAAACCACTAATAGAATTGGAGTATGATCCAGAAAATAATATTAATCCAAGACTAACACCACTAGTTTATAGTAGTTTTAGTATTAGAATAAGCGTAATAGATATAGAAAAAGAAGGAGCATTGACTTATTCGGTAAATTTAGGTAATTTTTATAATCTAAAAATATTAGTTCCACAAAAGATATCACAAAGAATATCTTCAGGGATAAATAAAGAAGATATCCAAAAATCATTAGAAGTATTAGATGAATATTTAATTTGGCGAATGACGGATGCGCAAAAGAAAGTATTTGGAATACCGCTAGATAAAGAAGTGTTAAAAGAAGATTAACATAAAAAATAACCTAGTAAGGAGAAGAAAAATGTTAACTCAAAAGCAGATTGAAAATATGTTAACAGAGGCCTCAGAAGAAGTGGAAAAATATTTTGGAGAAGGGAATTCTAGATTTGTAGGAATAGAATTAGAGTATAATCTTGCTAAAAGGATATTCCCGACGGCAAAATTTTTAATCTATAGAAGTTGGGAAGTTACAATCTTAATATCTGATATAGAACGTGGAGGAACAATGACTTATGGAGTAAATGTTGGAGGAGACTATAATCTAAAAATATTAGTTCCTTATAAAGTATCAGAAAGAATATCATTCGATGATTGGAGTCAAGATATTCAAGAGTCGCTAGAAGTATTAGATGAGTATTTGATATGGAGAATGACAGATGCACAAAAGAAAACATTTGGAATTCCACTAGATAAAGAAGTGTTAAGAGAAGATTAAAAATAAGGTTGTAACTTTGCTTGAGTTACAACCTTATTGTCATAATTACTCAATAATAGTATAATAAAAACAAATTAGAAGAGGCCATAACTAGGGTGATTAGTAGTATAAATATATTTTGAAACAAGTATACAAAGGAGTATTAAAATAGAAATGAGAGAAATAGAGAACTATAAAAATCATAATATAATAATAGATGATAATGAATATACTATTGCATGGTTTAGAGGGCGTGAGTTTTTTACTTATTATGTAACACAAAGTTTGGCAGAGAAGTCAAGAAAATCTGATAAAGATGCTTTAGAGGTAATGTTTTATTTAGAAAACAATAGATGGCCAAAAGAAGATGAATTAAAAAATTATAATAAAACTAATGTTAAGACATATATAGGAAGTGATTTTACAATTTATGAAGAAAATGGAAAATATGAGATAGGTATTGAAAAAGAGATAGGGGGGGTAGGAATAGGCGAAGTATGTTATCCAATAACAAAAGAATTAATGGAAAAAGCATTTAAATCAGACAGGGATGCTTATGAAGTGATAATATATGCGGAAACAGGAAGTTGGCCAACAAATGATCAGGACGAAACTGATAGAGAGTTTATACGTGAATTCCCAGAATTAGTATTAAAAAACCCTGAAAGATGTAAAAAATTATTTTTAAAAGAAGAATATGAACAGTTAGTAAAAATTGCAAAAGAAGAACAAGAAAAAGAAGAAAATAAATAGTATATTTTAAAGTTATTATTTAAAATAAGGACCACCCCTGAAAAGTGGTGGTTTTCTCTTTATTGATAAAAAAAGTACAGGAGGAGTTTGGTATGCTAGACCAAGAAAAGATTGAAGATATATTGGTATTAGCTTCGACAGAGGTTGATAACTATTTTGGATATAAAAACGTTAATAAATCACTAATGGAATTGGAGTATGATCCAGAAAATAATATTAATCCAAGACTGACACCACTAGTTTATAGAAGTTTTAGTATAAGAATAAGTGTAATAGATATAGAAAAAGAAGGAGCATTGACTTATTCGGTAAATTTAGGTGATTTTTACAATCTTCAAACACTAGTCCCGAATAAGGTATCACAAAGAATATTATCAGGGATAAATAAAGAAGATATCCAAAAATCATTAGAAGTATTAGATGAATATTTAATTTGGCGAATGACGGATGCGCAAAAGAAAGTATTTGGAATACCGCTAGATAAAGAAGTGTTAAAAGAAGATTAACATAAAAAATAACCTAGTAAGGAGAAGAAAAATGTTAACTCAAAAGCAGATTGAAAATATGTTAACAGAGGCCTCAGAAGAAGTGGAAAAATATTTTGGAGAAGGGAATTCTAGATTTGTAGGAATAGAATTAGAGTATAATCTTGCTAAAAGGATATTCCCGACGGCAAAATTTTTAATCTATAGAAGTTGGGAAGTTACAATCTTAATATCTGATATAGAACGTGGAGGAACAATGACTTATGGAGTAAATGTTGGAGGAGACTATAATCTAAAAATATTAGTTCCTTATAAAGTATCAGAAAGAATATCATTCGATGATTGGAGTCAAGATATTCAAGAGTCGCTAGAAGTATTAGATGAGTATTTGATATGGAGAATGACAGATGCACAAAAGAAAACATTTGGAATTCCACTAGATAAAGAAGTGTTAAGAGAAGATTAAAAATAAGGTTGTAACTTTGCTTGAGTTACAACCCTATTGTCATAATTACTGGCTCTATGTCAAATAAAGGGCATGGAAAAATTCATACTTCAGATTTATTATACAGCCCTTTTTATGCAACTATATTAAACTTATGTTTAATTCTCTTTTTTATTAGATTTGTTTGTAGTATAATTAAATGTAATTGAATTTTGGTTATGAGGAGGAATGTTGATGAAAATAGCGGTTATGGCTGGAACGCCAATTGATTCGCAACTTGGTGAAGATTTGCTAAAAAAATATGGTTATAAAGATATAGTAAAAATACCTATTTCGAAAAATCCTGTAGAGCAAACTACATTTCAAGCTTTAGATGACAGTGCGCGAGAAGATATAATAGTAAAACTTATAAATGAGATTAAAGAGCAGCAATATAATGCAATTTTTGTTTATTGTAATTCATTGAGTTCTGTTGTTGATTTTGACAGACTAGCTATTGAAAATGAGATAAATATCATTACACCGATGCAGATGTATAGAAATTTGGGATTAGAGTATAAATATTTGGCTGTTATGGCTGCGAATTCTCATGGTCTAACTGGTGTAGAAAATAATTTATATTTATCTAATCCAGAGTTAAAAGTTTTTGGTCTGTCGATGTTAGAATTGGTAAAAGCTATCGAGGAGAAAAATAGTCCGCATAAAATAGTTGCTGATTTTGATTTTGAAAATTTATTTAAATATTTCGAACAAACAGAAGTAGAGGCTGTAGTTCTAGGTTGCACGCATTTCCCATATATAAAAGAAGAACTTGAAAAAATTACAAAATTATCAATAATTGATGTTGGTATTTTTATGATAGAAAGCTTAAAAAGTAAATAGCTAAAAAACTAACTAGAAATATATTTTTAGTTAGTTTTTTTAGCAGTAACTTATATAAAAAGTTTTTTCAATTTTCAAAAAATATTGCGAGAAAATACCAAGCATGATAAAATTATAGTGTATAGAAAATAAGGGATATCTTGTATAACAAATAAAACATTAGTTGTCAAAGCAAGATATAGTTAGTTTTAGGAAAGTATGATTTTATATTTATTATAAAACTAAGAAAAGAGGATAATTTAATGGGATTAGGGACTCTAATTAACGCATTAGGTGTGCTAGCAGGTGGTTTCGTCGGTATGCTTATAGGGCATAGAATATCAAAAAATATGCAAGAAGCTATTATGAAAGCTGCGGCTATTTCGGTTATATTTTTAGGAATAATTGGTACGTGTGAACATGCTCTTAGAATTAGTGAAAATAAGGTTGTTTCTCAAGGGGCGATGATGTTAGTTGTAAGTTTAACATTAGGTACTTTGATAGGCGAGCTGCTAAATATTGAGCGCCTTTTTGAAAATTTAGGAATTTATTTGAAAAAAATTACAAAGAGTGATAAAGATAATAGATTTGTAGATTCATTTATTATGGCCTCACTAACCATTTGTATCGGTGCAATGTCTATATTGGGAGCTATTCAAGATGCACTATTTCATGATTATTCCGTTCTTATGGCAAAAACGGTTTTAGATGGGATAACAATTTTAATATTTACCGCTGCAAATGGTCGAGGAAGTATTTTCTCTGTAGTTCCGTTAGTTATATTTCAAGGAGGAATAACTATTCTTGCGAAGTTTATAGAACCTATTATGACACCGGCAGCATTAACTAATTTGTCATTAGTTGGTTCAGTTTTAATATTTTGTGTAGGTGCTAATATTATTTGGAAATTGAAAATAAGAATAGCAAACATGTTACCAGCAATTGTTATAGCTGTGATTTTTGCTTTCTTGTAAAAATATAATATTAATAACGAAAAATACCTAGAGTGTTAGTTTCTATCTAATACTTTAGGTTTATTTTTTGTATTTATTAACCATGTTTTAACTTGTTTTAGTATAGTGTAGAGTGTAATGGAAATAAGGAGATACTAAAAATGAAAGTACTAAGAAAATTGCTATCTCTGGTGATAGTATTAGCACTTATAGGTGGAGGGGTAACTTATGCTTTAACGCCAAGTGTAGATATAAAAAAATCAGAAAAACTAGAAAATATAAAACCAACGAAAACTATAAATGATTTGAATAGTGAGTTTGCGAGAAATGTTAGTTACAAAAATTCAAAGGCATTAGCGACTGCCAAAATTGATGATGATTTATTGGCATCAATTCTTCAAAACTCTGTTGGGAAAGATTCCCAATTACTAGAAGGAAGTTTTAAATTGGTTGGTAATGGAATCGAAGCTAAATTGCCAGTTAGATTAGGTTTATGGGATACTCAAATATCTACTAAAATAAGAGTGCTAGGAGCTAATAATAAGGTAGAACTAATTTTAGAAGATGCGAAAATTGGTAAGGTTCCAATCCCTGATTTTGCTTTAGAAAAATATTTAAAAGAAGTATTAACAGGAACAGGAGTAAGTATAAACGGAAATACAATTACTATCAAATCACTGGGACTGCCTTTAAAAGTTGAAGGAATAGAAACAGTCGGCGGAAAGATAACTGTCACAGCTTCGCTTAATAATGCTCAGTTGTTAGCTTATAGGTAATAAAATAAAAGGCGTTTTGGAAGATGAAAAATTTAGTTAGCGTAATATTATTTATAGTTATATAAATTATTTTCTGATAATTTGCTATAAAATTCACATAAAATACTTGAAAGTTTATTGCTAATGTAATATAATAAGTCTATCGTGAGTAAAGACAAGGCTAATATGTGGATTATTTAGAGAGAAGCTGGTAGGTGAAAAGCTTCATAAAAGCATAGATAGTTATCACTTTACTTAAAAATAAAATATGACTTAACGAGTGCTCTTAGTAAGAGTTAACAGAGGTGGTACCGTGGACATCGTTCGCCCTCTATAACTTTTACTAGGAGCTTTTTTATATTGAAAGGAGAAACAATGGTAGAATTAAAAGATACATTATTAATGCCAAAAACTGATTTTCCAATGCGTGGAAATCTTCCAAATAAAGAACCTAACTTTTTAAAACGTTGGGAAGAGATGGATTTATACAGAAAAGTATTAGAAAAAAATGCGGGGAAACCTACATATGTTCTTCATGATGGACCTCCATATGCCAATGGGAACATCCACATCGGACATGCATTAAATAAAATTTTAAAAGACTTTATCGTTAAATATAAAAATATGAATGGTTTTGTTTCTAATTATGTTCCAGGCTGGGATACACACGGTCTTCCAATCGAGCAAGTATTAGTAAACAATGGAGTAGATAGAAAATCTATGCCAGCTACTAAGTTTAGAAATAAATGTAAAGACTACGCTCTTAAACAAGTTGATAAACAACGTGAAGACTTCAAAAAACTTGGAGTTATTGGTGATTGGGATAACCCATATTTAACACTTGACCCGAAATTTGAGGCAGAACAAATCCGTGTATTTGGAAAAATGGTAGACAAAGGGTATATCTACAAAGGATTAAAACCGATTTATTGGTCACCATCTTCTGAATCAGCTCTTGCAGAAGCAGAAATTGAATACCGCGATCATACTTCGCCATCTATTTATGTTGCATTTGATTTAGTAAGTGAAGATGGAGTCGTAGAAAAAGGAACTAAGTTTGTTATTTGGACAACTACTCCTTGGACATTACCAGCTAACTTAGGTATTGCGGTTCATCCTGATTTTGAATATCAAGTAGTTAAATATAACGGAGAAAGCTATTTATTAGCAAAAGAGAGAGTAAACTTCTTAGCTGAACAATTTGGTTGGGAAAATTATGAAGAAGGTAAAGTAATTTTTGGTAAAGAACTTGAATATCTTTTATGTCAACACCCATTTTTAGATAGAACATCTACATTAATCTTAGCTGATTATGTAACACTTGACTCAGGGACTGGATTAGTTCATACAGCACCTGGACACGGGGTTGATGACTATCTTGTTGGTCAAGGGAAATACAAACTTGGAGTATTGTCACCAGTTGATAACCAAGGTGTACTTACAGAAGAAGCTGGACAATTTGCTGGTAAATTCGTATTTGATGCAAACAAAGATATTATTGCTTACTTAGCTGAAACAGGAGCATTATTAAAACAAGAAAATATTACACACTCATACCCACATGACTGGCGTAGTAAAAAGCCAATTATCTTTAGATCGACACCACAATGGTTCTGTTCTGTTGATGCATTCCGTTCTGAATTATTAGAAGCTGTAGATAACACTAAATTCTACAGTGAATGGGGTAAACCAAGATTATATAACATGATTCGTGACCGTGGTGACTGGGTAATCAGTCGTCAACGTGTTTGGGGTGTGCCAATTCCAGTATTCTATGCTGAAAATGGTGAAGCTATCCTTGATAACGAATTAATCGAACATGTAGCGAAAATCTTCGAAGTAGAAGGTTCAAATGTTTGGTTCTACAAAGAAGCTAAAGAGTTATTACCAGAAGGGTATACTCATCCAGGAAGTCCAAATGGTGAATTCACTAAAGAAATGGATATCATGGACGTATGGTTCGACTCTGGAACATCTCACCAAGGATGTTGTGCAGTTCGTGATGATTTAACTTACCCAGCTGACCTTTACTTAGAAGGAAGTGACCAATATCGTGGTTGGTTTAACTCTTCGTTAATTACATCAGTAGCGGTTTCTGGTGCTGCTCCTTATAAAGAGTTAGTATCTGCAGGATTTGTTATGGATGGTAATGGTAACAAGATGAGTAAATCTCTAGGTAATGTTATTTCACCTAATGATGTTGGAAAACAATTAGGAGCAGAGATTATCCGTTTATGGTCTGCAAGTGTTGATTATACACAAGACGTTCGTATTTCTAATGATATCTTGAAACAAGTATCAGAAACTTATAGAAAAATCAGAAATACTTATCGTTTCTTATTAGGAAACTTATTTAACGGAAGTTTTGATAACAGAAAAGACTTAGTAGAATATGCTGATTTAGAAGAATTAGATAAGTACATGATGATTAAGTTTGAAAAAGTTGTAGCAAATGTTCTTGATTACTATGAAAACTACCAATTCAATAGTATTACTAGTGAACTTACAAACTTTTTTAACGTTGAATTATCTTCATTCTACTTAGACTACGGTAAAGATATTCTTTATATCGAAGGTGAAGATTCATCTAAACGTCGTAGTATGCTGACAGTTCTTTACACTATCTTGAGCAAGTCTGTTAGATTATTCGCACCAATCTTGTCATTTACTGCAGAAGAGATTTATGACAATATGCCATACGAAGATGCTGAGTCTGTACATTTATTAGACTTCCCTGAGAAAAATGTAATTGAAGATGCTGTATTAGAAGCAAAATGGGACAAACTTTTAGAAGTACGTGATGATGTTAACAAAGCGTTAGAAGAAAGTCGTAATGAAAAAGTTATCGGTAAATCATTAGAAGCTGCTGTGGAAATTTACAGTAACGATAGTAATGTAGTGGAATTATTGAACTCTGTTGATAACTTACATCAATTATTTATCGTAAGTAGTGTAGAGGTAAAAGAAAATGACGGAGCAACTTATGATTTAGCTACTGTAAAAGTAACAAAAGCTCAAGGACACCGTTGTGAACGTTGTTGGAACATTGTGGAAGAAGTGACTGAAGAAAGTCTTTGCCACAGATGTCATGGTATCTTAAATAAATAATAGATTATATTTTAATGAACTTAGATTGAAATTTTGATCTAAGTTCTTTTTATATTTTCAAAAGAGTCCAAAAAAATGTACAGATAGTTTGTTATTATTAAATCACAAAATAAAGAGGTGATTTAAAATGGAAAAAGATTATATTACTATTACAGGGACGGAATACTACTTCGGGAATATAGTTTTTAAAGTAGGAGATATTATTAGTTGTGAAAAAGAATTTGATAACGACTATGATGAAGAAGCGATAAAAGTTATGATAAAAGCTTTTGGTAAAGTTGGATACGTAGCTAATTCAAGTCGTACAGTAGCTAAAGGTACGAAAAGTGCAGGAAGAATTTATGATAAAGTAGGAGATAAGTTCTATGCGAAAGTACGTTTTGTTACTGGTGCCTCTGTAATAGTAGAAGTATTAAAAAGAGATGAAAATAATCACAAAAATAATAGAAAAATTCATAAATAATTGTTATTATATACATAAGTGTATATAAGGAGTAAATTTTATGGAAAAAGGAAGATATCAAAAATTAAAGTTATTATATTTATTAGAAATATTAAGAGATTATAGTGATGAAAATACTTATTTAAGTGTTAGGGAGTTAACGGATTTACTCTTAAAAAATGAAATAGTTATAGAGAGGAAAACGCTATATAAAGATTTAGAATTATTACAAGACTATGGATTTAATATTGTAGTCGAAAAAAATGGTAGAGAGAACATTTACGCTCTGGTGGAGAGGGAGTTTGAACTTGCAGAGGTGAAGATGTTAATAGATGTTATTCAGGCTAGTAAGTTTTTAACTGCTAAAAAATCTCGTGATTTAATTATAAAACTTAAGAAATTAGCAAGTAAAAAGCAAGCACAAAAAATTCAAAGACAGGTATATTCGTTTGAAGAAAATAAATATATTAATGAAAATATTTATTATAATGTAGATGCAATTCATAATGCGATTGCAGAAAATAAGCAGATTAATTTTAATTATTGGCAATGGAATTATAAAAAAGAGATGATAGACAGGAAAAATGGTGAGGTTTATAATGTTAGTCCATTTGCATTAGTGTGGAATGATGAAAATTATTATATGGTTGCTTATGATAATAAAAAAGATTTGATTAAGCATTATCGTGTTGACAAAATGCGTCATGTTGTTATTGATGAAAATGATAGAGTTGGTCATGAAAATTTTCTAAAAGAAGATATATCTAGTTATTCAAAGAAAATATTCGGTATGTACGGTGGAATTTTGGAAAAAGTAACTTTAGAGTTTAAAGAATCATTAATTGGGGTTGTTGTTGATAGATTTGGAAAAGATATTATTATTCATAGGAAAAATGATGTTTATCAAACTTCTGTTGAAGTGATGTGTAGTAGGCATTTTCTAGGATGGATTTTTTCTTTAGGTAGTGATATTGAAATAATTGCCCCTCAAAATGTAAGGAATTTGTATGTGGAAGAAATAGAAGGTTTACTAAAAAACTACAGATAGTACAATAGAGAATTTAACTAAAAGAACGGTTGTAAAAAAATTTTTAGTGTTAACAGCCTAAGAAGTATATATATATTTTGTAATGATTTTTTAATGGAATTTAGATTATTAGGAGTGATTTTAAAAATTTGATTCTCATATGAATTAAATTTTTATAGTTACTCCTATTTTTTGATAATAAAATTGAAAATATATAAATTCATTTGGTATATTTTAAGGTATTGAAAGTGTACTTAATACCAACTTAAAATCGTTACTTTGTTGTTGCGTTACCATGAAATGAGTGTTATAATTAAATGATGAATAAAAATGATATAATATCATTTTCACAGAAAATATGTCGGAAGGAAAATTTTAATGGCTATTTTAGGAAAATTATTTGATGCTAATAAAAGAGAAGTAAAAAGTTTAGCAAAATTAGCTGATAAGGTATTAGCTAAGGAAGAAGAATATGCTAGTTTTAGTGATGAACAGTTACAGAACAAAGCTGAAGAATTTAAAGAATATATTGAAGAAGAAAAAGAAAAAGGTAGAGCAGTTGCTGATATATTAGATGATATATTGGTAGATGCATTTGCAACTGCACGTGAAGGAGCTTTCCGTGCATTAGGTATGAAACCTTACAAAGTTCAAGTTATGGGTGGTATTGCACTACACCGTGGTGATATCGCAGAGATGAGAACAGGGGAAGGGAAAACCCTTACGGCTACAATGCCTGTATATTTAAATGCTTTGGCAGGAGATGGTGTTCATGTAGTAACAGTCAATGAATACCTATCTAAACGTGATGCTGAAGAGATGGGAGTTTTATATAATTATTTAGGATTGTCAGTAGGTTTAAATCTAAATTCAATGAATTCTGAAGAGAAAAGAGCTGCATATAATGCAGACATTACATATTCAACGAATAATGAATTAGGTTTTGATTATTTACGTGATAACATGGTGAAATCTGTTGAAGCTCGTGTTCAACGTCCGCTAAACTATGCAATCATCGATGAGGTCGACTCTGTTTTGATTGACGAAGCGAGAACACCGCTTATCATTTCGGGAGAAGGGCAAGAGTCTACATCACTATATCAAGTAGCTAATGCTTTTGTTAAAACTTTGAAACGTGCAGAAGAAGAGGATGGTAGCGATGGTGATTATACTTTAGATGTAAAAACTAAAGCTATTCAACTTTCTGAAAATGGTATCGATAAAGCAGAAAGTTACTTCGGACTAAAAAATCTTTATGATTTGAAAAATGTTGATTTAACACACCACATAAACCAAGCGTTAAAAGCGAACTATACTATGGCACTTGATGTTGATTATGTGGTTGCAGAAGATGGAGAAATTTTAATCGTTGACCAATTTACAGGGCGTACAATGCCAGGACGTCGTTTTTCTGAAGGATTACACCAAGCTATTGAGGCTAAAGAAGGTGTAGCTATCCAAAAAGAAAGTAAAACAATGGCGACTATTACATTCCAAAACTTCTTTAGAATGTATAAAAAACTTAGTGGTATGACGGGTACAGCTAAAACAGAAGAAGAAGAATTTAGAAATATCTATAATATGTATGTAACGACAATACCAACGAATAAACCTATTATGAGAATAGACGCTCCGGATTTTATTTACTCTACTATGGAAGCCAAATTTAATGCAGTAGCTCGTGAGGTTAAAGAATGTTACGATAGAGGACAACCAGTACTTTTAGGTACAGTATCTATCGAAACCAGTGAATTGGTTTCTAGACTTCTGTATAAATATGGAGTTCCTCATAAAGTCTTAAATGCTAAACAAAATGAAAGTGAAGCAGAAATTATTAAACAAGCGGGACAAAAAGGTTCTATAACAATCGCTACTAACATGGCTGGGCGTGGTACAGATATAAAACTAGGTGAAGGTGTTCGTGAACTAGGTGGTTTAGCTGTAATTGGTACAGAACGTCATGAATCACGTCGTATTGATAACCAGTTACGTGGGCGTTCTGGACGTCAGGGTGACCCAGGATATAGTAGATTCTATCTGTCATTAGAAGATGAACTTATGGTTCGTTTCGGTGCTGATAGATTACAAAGACTTATGGGTAAAACAGACGACACACCTCTTGAAAGTAAAATGGTTAGCCGCTCTGTAGAAAGTGCTCAAAAACGTGTAGAAGGTAACAATTACGATGCACGTAAACAAGTTCTTCAGTATGATGATGTTTTACGTAAACAACGTGAAATTATGTATGCTGAAAGAAATGAAGTTTTAGAAAATGAAGTAGTTACTGATATTATTGATAGAATGACAGAAGAAGCAGTTGAGAAAACTATCGAATATGCAACTCAAACATTAGAAGTACATAGCGAAAAAGAAGAGACAGAAGAAATTGTAAAATCACTAAATGAAAAATTCTTAGGGCAATGTCCTATAAAAGAAGATGAGTATAGTGAAGTTATGTCTGATGAAGAAATTAAACAACTTGCTCTTGAAAAAATTAATAATGAATATGAACAAAAACGTGAGCTTCTTGGTGATGAGACTATGAATTCATTTGAAAGATATATTCTTTTAAATGTAATAGATGATCGTTGGACAGACCATATCGACCAAATGGATCAACTGCGCAAAGGTATTTTCTTACGTTCATATGGTCAAATAGATCCACTTCGTGAATATAAAAACGAAGGACATGAAATGTTTGAATATATGATAGACGAGATAGAATGCGAAGTAGTTGCTAACTTATTACGTATCAAGGTTGAACGTCATGAAGAAATAGAGCTTAAAGAAGAAAAAACAAATCTTGTTACTAATGACAGTAAAGAGCATATTTCTCGCGGTCCAGTAAGAAGTGCATCTCGTGAAGAGAAAAAAGCGCGTATTGCTGAGAGAAAACAACGTATCAAAGAGTTAAAAGCTCAAAAACAAAAAGAAGAGAAATAGTATTTTAATAGATAAGGAAACTTATAATATAGATTTCCTTATCTTAAATTATGTAATACAAATGGAGTGGTTTTATGAAAAAAATAGAGGAATTAAAAAGAATTATTCAAGAAAGTAATAATATAGTGTTCTTTGGTGGTGCAGGAGTTTCTACCGAGTCAAATATACCAGATTTTCGTAGTGCTAATGGTATATTTAGTGTAGAATTAGGACGACATTTTACTCCAGAACAACTGGTATCACGTACGATGTTCGAGAAGTACCCAGAAGATTTTTTTAAATTTTATAAAGAACATTTGATATATCCAGATGCTAAGCCTAATAAAGCACATTATTTTTTGGCAGAACTTGAGAATAAAGGAAAACTTCGTGCTGTTATTACTCAAAATATTGATACTTTACATGAAATAGCAGGAAGCAAAAACATTTTAAAACTTCACGGTACGGTAGATAGTAACTACTGTCGTAAGTGTCGAAAGCATTATAACTTAGAGGAGTTTTTATCAAAAGAGAGTATTATTCCTCTATGTGAGTGTGGTGGTATTATAAAGCCATATGTTACTTTATATGAAGAGGAATTGGATATGACGGTATTTAGTTCTGCGATTAAGTATATAGAACAGGCAGAGGTATTAATAATAGGAGGAACCTCACTTAGTGTATATCCAGCGGCAAATCTAATAAGACATTTTAGAGGAAATCATTTGGTGGTTATAAATAAAACTTCAACACCTCAAGATAGAATGGCGACATTAGTTATTAGTGAAAAAATAGGGGAAGTTTTCGAAAAGATAAATAATGTAAAGTAGTGAAATATAATTAACTAAACGAGAAAGGAGATTTTATGAATATTATCAGAAAAATTGGATGGTTTTTAAAACTCGAAAAGAAACGATATATAGTAGGAATACTTGCATTATCGTTAGTAAGTGTTTTTAATTTAATACCGCCAAGAGTTATAGGAAATGTTGTTGATAATATTGCGTCAGGAGAGTTAACAAATAAGTATTTATTTATAAATCTAGCTTACTTAGTATTAGCTGCCTTAATAATGTATGGGCTGAGGTATGTTTGGCGAGTGTATATCTTTGGTGCAGCATATAATCTTGGTAGATTATTGCGTTTTAGATTATTTCAACATTTTACAAAAATGTCTCCATCGTTTTATCAAAAATATCGTACAGGTGATTTGATGGCGCACGCTACAAATGATATTAACTCTGTAGTAATGGTTGCAGGTGGAGGCGTGATGTCGGCGGTTGATGCGTCTATTACAGCATTGGTAACTTTAGGAACAATGGTATTATTAATAAGTCCAAAGTTAAGTTTTATAGCGATATTACCATTGCCGTTTATGGCATATGCAGTTAATAAATTAGGTGATAAAAACTATGAAAGTTTTAAAGAGGCGCAGGAGTCGTTTTCAGATTTAAATAGTAAGGTTCAAGAAAATGCCTCGGGTGTTCGTGTTACTAAGTCGTTTGGTTACGGTAATGATGAAATAGAAAGCTTTAAAGAAATTAATAAGAAAGTTTTTATTAAAAATATTACCGCTTCAAAATATAATGCGCTATTTAATCCTATGGTACTTGTTTTTATTGGACTTTCGTATACTTTGACTTTAATTTTTGGAGGAATCTTTATTTCTAATGGAGAGATGACCGTTGGAGAGTTAGTAACCTTTGTTACATACTTAGATATGTTAGTTTGGCCGCTTCAAGCAATAGGGTGGTTGTATAATATAGGTCAACGTGGTGATGTTTCTTATGAACGTATTGAAAGATTGTTAGCTGAAGAGAGCTCTGTAAAGGAAACGGCAAAAGAAGGATTAGTAGCGGTCAATGGTCGATTAGAATATAATATTTCTAATTTTTCATATTTAGATAAATCAGTATTGTCAGAAATCAAATTTTCAATAGAACAGGGTAATACATTAGGTATTGTTGGAGTTACAGGTTCTGGGAAAACAACATTGTTGAAGTTGTTACTACGAGAATATGATGTAGTAGATGGAGAAATTCTTTTAAACGGTGAAAATATTAAAAACTATAAATTAAAAGATTTGCGTAGTTTAATAGGGTATGTTCCACAAGATCAAGTATTATTTGCAATGTCTATAAAAGAAAATATTCGCTTTGCTGATCCAGCATATTCGGATGAAAGAGTAGAAGAAGTTACAAAACTTTGTGGCTTATATAATGATATAAAAAGTATGCCAGATGGAATTGATACTATTATTGGAGAAAGAGGTGTTTCACTATCTGGAGGTCAAAAGCAACGTATAGCGATGAGCCGTGCATTAATTATGAACCCGGATATTTTAATACTTGATGATTCTCTATCAGCAGTTGATGCAAAAACTGAAAATATTATTTTAGAAAATCTAAAAGAAGAGAGAAAAGGAAAGACAACGATTATTACTGCCCATAGATTATCAGCTATTGTTCATGCTGATTTAATTATCGTTATGGATAATGGAAAAATTATTGAACGTGGAACGCATGATGAGTTGTTAGCCCAAGATGGTTGGTATAAAGAAACATACAGTAACCAACAGTTAGAAGAAAAGTTAAAAGGAGGAGAATAAGTTGAAAAAAAATAATACTTTTTTAAGATTGCTTAATTATGTGCTAAGATATAAAACTTTTACAGCAGTCGCATTAACATTTATCCTTTTAACAAGTATTGTAGCTACTGCAATTCCTCTTTTAGCTCAATATTATATTGATAACTATATAACAAAAGGTATTGCAAGTGCAGGGCTTGGTTTATTAATCATCTATTATGGGTTGTTTTTATTTAGAGTTATTTCTACCTTTATAGGTGAATATTACTTTTCAAAAGTTGCGTATAGTATAGTCAGCGATTTGCGTGAGGAGAGCTTTACAAATCTTCAAAAATTAAGAATGTCTTATTTTGATAGAACTCCTGTAGGTTCGATTGTTTCAAGATTAACAAATGATACACAAGCAGTTGCTGATATGTTTGGAACAATTTTTTCTAGTTTTCTTAACTCTATTTTGATGTTTGTTGTAACGATAGGAGCGATGATTTCTCTTAGCCCTGGATTAACAGTTTTAATGATATTGTTTCTTCCAATAATGATAGGCTCGGTTTATTTGTACCAAAGATTATCTAGTAAGCTAGTAAAAATTACTCGTGCTAAACTTAGTGATTTAAATACAAAATTATCGGAATCGATAGAAGGTATGCGAATTATTCAAGCTTTTAATCAAGAAGAACGCTTAATAAAAGGTTTTGAAGAAGTGAATAAAGAACATCTACATTACATGAGTCGTTCTTTATCGGTGGATAGTTTATTACTTCGTCCAGCCATGGCATTGTTAAAAATTTTGGCCTATGGAGTAATATTGACTTATTTTGGGCTTAGTTGGCAAACTGCAGGTTTTACAGCTGGGATAATTTACGCATTTATTCAATATACAAACCAGCTGTTCAATCCACTTATAGAGCTTATGCAAAATTTTTCTGTTTTACAGACATCTATGATAGCTGCAGGGCGTGTTTTTGAACTTATTGACAATAAGGAATATGAACCTGCTCAAAAGGATAGTAATTATAAAATTGAAGAAGGAAATATTGAATTTAAAAATGTGAGTTTTTCTTATGATGGGAAGAATGATGTTTTGAAAAATATTTCGTTTAAGGTAAATAAAGGAGAAACTATTGCATTTGTGGGATCAACTGGTTCTGGAAAATCATCTATAATAAATCTATTTCTAAGATTTTATGAATTTGACCGTGGGGAAATTCTGGTTGATAGACGGGATATAAAAGAATATTCAATGAATGAACTACGAAATAAAATAGGTTTAGTATTACAAGATCCATTTCTGTATCATGGCACTATTGAATCAAATATAAAGATGTATAATAAGTCTTTAACTGAAAGTGATATCAAAGCGGCGGCTGAATTTGTCGATGCTGATGAGTTTATTATGCAGCTACCTGAAAAATATAAAAGTCCAGTTACAGAACGTGGTTCAACTTTTTCAAGTGGACAACGTCAGCTACTTACTTTTGCAAGAACTATAGCAGCACAGCCTAAGATTTTAATTTTGGATGAAGCTACAGCAAATATTGATTCTGAAACAGAAGAAATAATACAAAACTCATTAAAGAAAATGAGAAAGGGACGTACGACGATTGCAATTGCTCATAGGTTATCCACTATTCAAGATGCAAATTGTATTTATGTACTTGATAAAGGTGAGATAATTGAAAGTGGTACACACACTAAGTTGTTACAACAAAAAAGAACATATTATAAAATGTACCAGCTTCAAGCAGGGATGTTAAATGTAGAAAAAAACCTCTAACTAGTTTATTAGTTAGAGGTTTTAGTATTAGAATTTAACTCGTTCTTCAATATATTGTTTTAATTCTGAAATAGCGATACGAGTTTGTTCCATTGTGTCACGTTCACGGACAGTTACCATACCATCATTTTCAGATTCAAAGTCATAAGTGATACAGAATGGAGTACCAATTTCATCTTGGCGACGATAGCGTTTACCGATAGAACCAGTTTCATCAAAATCTACCATAAAATCAGCCGCAAGTTGTGAATAAACTTCACTAGCTTTGTCACTTAATTTTTTAGAAAGTGGTAGAATAGCTGCTTTATATGGTGCTAGTGCTGGATGGAATTTAAGAACTGTACGAGTATCGTTTTCTCCTACTTCTTCTTCATTGTATGCGTCACATAAGAATGCTAGTAGAACACGGTCAACACCAACAGACGGCTCTATACAATATGGAATATATTTTTCATTAGTAAGAAGATCTTGATAAGTCATATCTTGCCCTGAGTGCTCCATATGTTGTTTTAAATCGTAATCTGTTCTTGAAGCAACTCCCCAAAGTTCTCCCCATCCAAATGGGAATTTAAACTCAATATCAGTTGTTGCATTAGAGTAGTGAGAAAGCTCTTCTGGATCATGATCACGAAGACGAATATTTTCTTTTGTCATACCTAAATCTAATAGCCAGTTTTCACATGTATCTTTCCATGTTTTATGCCAGTCTAATTCAGTCCCTGGCACACAGAAGAACTCAAGTTCCATTTGTTCAAACTCACGAGTACGGAAAATAAAGTTACCAGGTGTAATTTCATTACGGAATGATTTACCAATTTGACCTATACCGAATGGTAGTTTTTTACGCATACTACGTTGAACATTTTTGAAGTTAACAAAAATACCTTGTGCAGTTTCTGGACGTAGATAAATTTGGCTTGTAGAATTTTCTACAACACCTTGATTTGTTCTGAACATAAGGTTAAATTGTCTAATATTAGTAAAATCATGTTTACCACATTCTGGACATTTAATATTTTCTCGTTCGATAATATTTTCTAATTCTTCAAATGGTAGTCCATCAACAACGACATCTTCATTTTTTTCTTTGAAGTAATATTCTTCAATAAGTTTGTCAGCGCGAAGACGTGATTTACATGATTTACAGTCCATCATTGGATCAGAAAAGTTTCCAACGTGCCCTGATGCTTCCCAAGTACGCGGATTCATAAAGATAGCAGCATCTAATCCAACGTTATATGGTGACTCTTGAATGAATTTTTTCCACCATGCTCTTTTTATATTATTTTTTAGTTCGATACCTAATGGACCGTAATCCCAAGTATTAGCTAATCCACCATAAATTTCAGATCCTTGAAATACGAATCCTCTGTTTTTTGCAAGAGATAAAATTTTCTCCATGATTAAATTCCTCCTTTAAAATAAAATATCCCTAGATATACTCTAAAGTATACCTAGGGACGAAATAAATTCCGCGGTTCCACCCTGATTAGTAAAAACTCATCTTTAATATTTATATGTAATATATATCATGCCAAATATTTTGCTGAACTTTCACCAACAACAGCTCGCTACTATGTTTATATATTTATTCTAACATCTTATTTAAAAACTTTCAAGGATAATACTAAAAAAATATTTTAATTGTTCGTGATTTATTGTAAGTATAAAGTATAAGTGCTATAATAAACTAATATTAAATTATTGAGGAGGTTATATGAGAATTTCATTTCAAAGAGGCGATATAAAAAACCTTATAACAACTGGTGTTATCTATTTTGTAGCAGTATTTTTTCTACCAACACTATTACCACAAACATTAAGTGTGCATTTGCGATTAAATATTGCTTTAGGATTATCAACATTAGCAATTATCATTATGTTTTTTATAGCATCTAAATCACATAATGATATTGATCGAGGAAAAAGAGAATCAAATATTTTAATAATCATAGCAATAGGATTAGCAGGGTTTGTAGCGATGATGCTAGTGCAAGGTATTATAAATGGATTATTACAATACTTAGCTAAAATTTTTGAGTTTCAAGCAAGTAGTAAAAATACAAGTAATGTTGTTCAAATAATAAAATTAAATCCGTTATTTATAGGATATGTTGTTTTTTTAGGACCGATAATGGAAGAATTATTCTTTAGAAAAGCAGTTTTTGGATATTTTTATGATGTTATGTTAGGTAGTAAGCAATGGATTAGATTTACTATTCCTGCTCTAATAACGGGGATATTATTTGCTATTCCACATGATGGATTTTCTCCAATCATGGTATTATATATAATGATGTCGTTTGTTTTTAGCTTTTTATATTTAAAAACTAAAAGTATCATTACGCCGATGATAGCGCATATTTCTATGAATATGATGGTAGTAATAGTTCAACTTTCAATACAGTAGAGGAGGCATTATGTCATCAAAAAATTGGTTATCGACGAATTACTTTTTGCAATTTGCAGTTAATGGAGTATTTTTACCATTTTGGATTTTATATCTCACAGGAGTAAAGAATTTAACTGTTTTGGAAGCAAGTACAATATTTTCGATGTTATATCTTGCCAGATTTTTAGGTGGAATTTTTTTGAATCCATATTTATTGAAGAGATATAATATTAGTTTATCTTTAAAGATATCGGTGATAGCTGGTATCTTACTTGCACTGAGCTATGGAATTACAAATAACAAAATAATCTTGACTCTTATAACATTTATGTTTGGTCTAGTTTATTATACAGTTGCACCATTTATAGAAAGTTTGGCATCTTTATTTTTAAAAGAAGAAGGCATTGATTACGGAAAAGCAAGGACATGGGGATCTGTAAGTTTTACATTGGTTGGAATAGCTGCAGGTGGTATTATAGGATATGTAGGAAGTGTCGCACTGTATTATATACTTATTATATTATTAGTTTTATATGTGGTTTTTATGTTTCTGCCTCAACCTAAATTAGTTCATACACTTTCTGTTAATAAAGGTGATAATAAAAATACTGGTAGATTATATAGTTGGGTATTGAAAGATAAGAATGCATTATTACTTATTCTAGTTATATTTTTATATCAGCTATCACATACGGCGTATAATAATTATAATGCATTATATTTAGAAAGCATGAACATAAACGCTAAGTGGTTGTCGGGACTAATACTAAATATATCAGTAATAGCTGAAATTTTGTTTTTTATTTTTTCAAAAAAAATAATAGGGAAGATAAAACCAACTCAACTGTTAGTTTTTTGCGGGATTGGAGCAATAATAAGATGGCTTATGTTAGCGATATTTCATAATATATATGTATTTGTTGTAATGCAAACTTTTCATGCAATAACTTTTGCTGTAGGACATATTGCTTTTATTTTAATTTTAAATAATAGATTTAATACAGAAAAAATAATTGATATGCAAATCTTATATACAGCGATATGTTACCAGCTTAGTATGACCATTGGTCTTTATATTATGGGAGCAATATGGGATATAAATTCATCATTAGTATTTTTTGTATCTGCAGTAATTGCTTTAATAGGAACAATTTTTGCTACAAGAATTAGAGAAAAATAAAATTTAGAAGAGGAATCATAATTTATTAGATTATGATTCTTTTTTAGTATTAAGTTTATTTAGGTAAGTACATATATTAAGAATAATATTTAGTAAATTATTAAAAAACTTGGAAAAATTTTAATATAATATTAAAATATAATTGTAAATAGTTATGGAGGTATTTGTATGATTAAGCATTTGTTTTCTGATATGGATGGGACTGTTTTGAATAGTAACGGACAAATGAGCGAATTTACGATAAAAACAATAAAGGAAAGTGGATTACCTTTTACTTTAGTATCAGCTCGTTCTCCACAAAAAATGGAAGAAATAATAAATAATCTTGGTATTGATGGAATTCATGTTGCATTTAATGGCGGCTTGATTTTTGAGAAAAATAATAAAAAAAATACAATATTACATAGTGTACCGTTGGAGTATAATTTAGCAAGAAGATTGGTATTAGATATAAGAAATAAGTTTGAAAATATTGGTATTAGTCTCTATGATGAATCATATTGGAATACAGATTTAGAAACTATGGGCATAAAAAGAGAATATAATATAGTAAAAGTAGGTTACAAGATTGTAAATTTTAAAAATTATTTTGAAAATACAAATAAAACAATTTATAAAGTATCATTTATTGAGCATGACGAAGAAGTTTTTAAAAAATTGATAGATTATGTAGAAGAAAACTATTCTAAAGAACAGTTAACTATTCAAAAATCTTTAAGTGGTTATTTAGAAATTACTCATATTAATGCAAAGAAATCAAAGGGTATTGAATACATACAAAAACTTGAAAAATTGGAGAAGAATGAACTAGCAGCTTTTGGAGATGGTCAAAATGATATACCAATGTTTGAAAGTGTTGGGCATATAGTAGTTATGGAAAATGCTACAGACGATGTGAAAAAATATGCGGACTTTATTACTAAATCTAATAATGATGATGGAGTTGCATATGCGATTGATAAGTATATAAAAAATATTTAGTATGATGTAGATAGTGGAGGACTAAAATGAATAAGTACATTAAAAACTTAGAAAAAGAATTTTCTATAATAAAAAATGGCTTCAAAGAGCAAGAAAAAAAAGCGATAAATGATTATAAATCAAATAGTATTGGATATATAAAAGAATTAGCTTTTCTAGCATATCATTCTGAAGTTTATCAAGTGAGAATGTACGGTGTATTCCTTTTTGGTTATTTGTCTACAGATAAAGAAATTTTGACATTTATGAGAGAAGAAGTTTCTAAAGATGATAATTGGAGGGTTCAGGAAGTATTAGCTAAGTCGTTTGACGAATTTTGTAAATCAATAGGGTATGAAAAAACACTTACTGTTATTGATGAATGGCTAAATCATGATAATCCTAATACAAGAAGAGCAGTAACGGAAGGTTTAAGAATATGGACAAGCAGACCATACTTTAAAGAAAATCCCAAAGAGGCTATCAGAAGAATAGCGAATTTAAAAGAGGATAAGAGTGAATATGTAAGAAAATCAGTGGGGAATGCACTAAGGGATATAAGCAAAAAGTTTCCAGAATTAATTAAAGATGAATTGAATACTTGGAAGTTGGAAAATAAAGAAATTAATCAAGTATATAAATTAGCCAGCAAATTTATTAAGGAATAACAGTATATGCAATTAAATAGAAAAAATTGGAAAACAGTAAATTTTAGAAGTTTACTGTTTTTATTTTTTAGAAACATATAATATATATTTTAAATGCACATAGTTAATGAAGATATATAATTAATAAAAAGACTTGATAAAATGCTACTAAAGGAGTATAATGGAATTATAAACGGACGTTAAAATAAAAATTAATAACAATTAGTTTTAAAAACGAACTTTCAATCAAAAAAAGGAGTTAAATGTATGAAAGTAGCAGTAATAATGGGTTCAAATTCGGATTATACTACTATGGTAGAAACGTGTAATCTTTTAGATCAATTTGAAATCCCTTATGACAAAAAAGTAGTTAGCGCTCATAGAACACCCGATCTTCTAGTAGAGTTTTCAAAAAATGCTAGAAAAAATGGTTATTCTCTTATAATAGCTGCAGCGGGAGGCGCGGCTCATCTACCAGGAATGGTCGCTTCAATGACAACATTGCCTGTAATAGGAGTACCTATTAAGTCTAGTACTCTTAGTGGAGTAGATTCTCTATATTCAATAGTACAGATGCCTGCAGGAGTTCCTGTTCTTACTATGGCAATAGGAGTTGCTGGTGCTAAAAATGCAGCAATTAGCGCACTATCAATTTTGGGAATGACGAATGAAAATTATGAACAGAAATATTTAGATTTCAAAAAAGAACAAGAACGTATAGTATTGGAAGAGATGAAGATATGATAAAAACAATTTTACCAGGAAAAACAATAGGAATAATTGGTGGTGGACAACTTGGGCGAATGCTTGCTATGAGTGCAAAAGAGATGGGGTACAAGATTGCTATTTTAGATCCAAGTGATATGTGTTGCGCCAAAATTTTTAGCGATGTATTTATTAAAGCAAATTTTGATGATTTCGAAAAAGTAGAGGAACTATGTAAGCATAGTGATGTTATTACTTTTGAGTTTGAAAACATTGATGCTGATGCACTAAATAAATTGGAAAAAAAATATAATTTCGTTCAAAGTTCGAAAGTATTGCGTATTACTCAACATAGGTATTATGAAAAAGAATTTGCGAGAAGTTTGGAAATACCAACTGTTGATTATATTCATATAGAAGATAATACTGATGTTGAGATAGATAAAGTGTATTTAATGAAAACTTTACGCTTTGGTTATGACGGTAAGGGACAGAAAAAAATTTCTAAGAAGGAAGAAATAGAAAAACAAACTATATTAGAAGAACTTATTGAGCTTGATAAAGAAATATCGGTTGTTGCCGTTAAAGATAAGTACGAAGTTCAAATTATTGCTGTTGTTGAAAATGAACATCGTAATAATATTTTATATCGTTCGAAAGTTCCAACGTCAGCCACAACAGAACAAGAAAGTCTTGCAATAGAATACACAAAAAAAATACTGGATAATATTGAATATTATGGTGTACTTACTGTTGAATTTTTTATAAGTAATGGGAAAGTAATTTTCAATGAAATTGCTCCCCGCGTTCATAACTCTGGACATATAACGATGCAAAGTGCAACCAAAAGTCAGTTTAGAGCACATGTGGAAGCTATATGTGGCTTAAGAGTTGGTAAGATTGAAAACCGTGAGACGACTTTATACAATATACTAGGTCAGGATGAAGATTATTTTAAAAATCTAATTACTAAAAAACAAGGCTACTTACATTTTTATGAAAAGGAAGCTCGTGAAAATAGAAAAATAGGTCATATTAACTTTTATGGTGATGTACATTTAGGAGGATACGATGAGTAACAAAAGAATTTTTATTAAAAAGCGTCAAGGATATAATAAGGAAGAATTACAGCTGAAAAATACGCTAAATCTAGAGTATAATTTAGATTTAGATAATGTTCAGGTGTATGTTATTTATGATATTTACAATATTGATGAAGAAACTTATAAACTAGCTAAAACTTCGGTATTTTCTGAAGTCGTTGTTGATGAAGTTTTTGAGAGTATTGATTTAGAAGAAGGAAAATATTTCGCTTATGAAGTGCTCCCTGCTCAATACGATCAAAGAGCTGATAGTGCGACTCAGTGTATAAAGTTGCTTAATGCGAAAAGCGAAGCAACTGTTAGAAGTGGTAAGCTAGTTATTTTTGATAAAAAATTAAATTCTGATGAATTGAAATTAGTGGAAAATTATCTAGTAAATCCAATTGAAGCACGAGTTAAGGATTTATCAGTATTAGAATTTTCACTAAATTCTGAACCTAAACCTCTTAAAAAACTGGATGGATTTTTAGAATACTCTCATGAGCAATTAGAAGCAATCAAAAAAGAGTTTTCTCTAGCGATGAATATAGAAGATTTAGAATTTATTCAAAGTTATTTTAAAACAGAAGGACGTGTTCCAACTGAAACTGAGATTTATGTTCTTGATTGTTATTGGAGTGATCACTGCCGTCATACAACATTTGAAACAGTTCTTGATGAAATTAATATTGAGTCTGAGCTTTTCAAAAAGGAAATGCAAGATGCGTTTGATTACTATCTAAAAGTTCGTGGAGAGCTTAACCGTGAAGATAAACCATTAACACTTATGGATATGGCAAGTATTATTGGTAAATATCATGTTGGTATATTAAATGATGAAAATATCGAAGTAAGTGAAGAAATTAATGCATGTTCATTCTTTACAACTATTCAAAATAAAGGTAAAGAAGAACGTTGGTTAATTCAGTTTAAAAACGAAACACATAATCATCCAAGTGAAATTGAACCATTTGGTGGAGCAAGTACTTGTATAGGAGGAGCTATTCGAGATCCACTATCAGGACGTAGTTATGTATATCAAGCTATGCGTATCTCTGGAAGTGGAAATATTCTCCAAAAACGTGAAGATACTTTAGCACATAAACTTCCACAGGTAGAGATAGCAAAAGGAACAGCGCACGGCAACTCATCGTATGGGAATCAAATTGGTTTAGCAACAACGTTTGTTCGTGAAATTTATGATGATAGTTATGTTGCTAAACATATGGAAGTTGGAGCTGTTGTAGGAGCTGTAAAAGAAGGAGATTATAAACGTGAAACTTTAGTCGCTGGAGATATTGTTGTGATGATTGGTGGTCGTACTGGTCGTGATGGTATCCAAGGCGCAAGTGGTTCAAGTGTTGAGCACACAAATGATTCTTTAGAAACTATGTCAAGTCAAGTACAGAAAGGTAATGCTCCTGAAGAAAGAAAACTACAAAGATTATTTAGAAAACCAGAAGTTACTAGACTTATTAAAAAATGTAATGACTTTGGTGCTGGCGGAGTTTGTGTTTCTATCGGAGAGTTATCAGACGGTATTGAAATTCACCTTGATAAAGTTCTAACAAAATATAAAGGACTTAATGCAACGGAACTTGCTACTAGTGAATCGCAAGAGAGAATGTCTGTTGCGATTGACAAAAAAGATTATGATGCATTTGTTCGTGAATGTGAAAAAGAAAATATTGAGTATGCACATGTTGCGACTGTAACAGATCGTCGCCGCTTAGAAATGTACTACAATGATGAAAAAGTAGTAGATATGAGTGCAGATTTCTTAGAAACAAGTGGGGTAAGACAACATACTAAAGCAACATTAGTAGATAATAAAGCTGAAAATCCATTTACAGATAAAGAATTTTCTAGAGAAGCTGTGTTAAAAGAACTTGGAGAATTAAATGTAACTTGCCAAAAAGGATTAGCTTCAAAATTCGACTCTTCTATTGGAGCTTCAACAGTTCTTATGCCATTTGCAGGTCGCCATAAACTTACACCTGTTCAAGCAAGTGTTCAAGCATTACCAACATTGCACTCAACAAGCGATACGGCAACGATTCTTACATATGGATTTATTCCGAAAATTTCATACTATTCACCATTTTTATCTTCTATATATGCAGTGTTAGAATCAGTAGCTAAAGTTTATGCGGTAGGTGGTACACGTGAAAGTCTTTACTTCTCATTCCAAGAGTATTTTGAAAAACTTGGTAAGGATAGTTCAAAATGGGGTAAAGTCACTCAAAGTTTATTGGGAAGTATTTATGCTCAACGTGAAATCGGTCGTCCTAGCATTGGTGGAAAAGACAGTATGTCAGGAACATTTAATGATCTTAATGTAGTAGAAACATTAATTTCATTTGCTTGTGTACCAGTAAAAATTAATGATGTTATTACTCCAGAGTTAAAAGAAGTTGGCAACAAACTTTATTATGTACCAGTAGTAAAAGATGAAAAAGGATATCCAAATATTGCTGCTACCTTAGAAAACTATGAACTTGTTCATAAATATATTAAAGAAGGTAAGATTGTTTCAGCATATGTTCAAGAAGAAGGTAGTTTAGCTGCTTCTCTAGTTAAAATGTCATTAGGTAATGATTTAGGATTTGAAGTAGAAAAAGAAAATATTTTAAACTTCGATCCTGCGTCACTAGTAGTAGAATCAAAAGAAAAATTACCGTTTGAATGTATTGGTAAAGTAAGTAGTAGAATAATTATTAATAATGAATTATTTACACATAATGATGTATATGAAGCTTATACTGCTACTCTAAATGATATTTATCCGATGTATCAAAATGAAGATAAAGAAACTGTAGAAAATCTTCACACAGAAAATGAAGGAAGAAAATATTATCCAGAATATGTAGAGGATGTAAAAGTAGTTATACCTGTCTTCCCTGGAACGAACTGTGAGTATGATAGTGAGAAAGCATTTATTGAAGCAGGAGCAACTCCTACGACAGTAGTAATCAGAAATACTCGAGAAAATGATATTAATGAATCAATAGAAGAGTTTGTAAATGCAGTAGAAGAATCTCATATTATTATGTTTCCAGGTGGATTTTCTAGTGGAGATGAACCAGATGGAAGTGCTAAGTATATTGTTAACTTCTTAAAAAATGAAAAGGTAAAAAATGCTATTCACAAACATTTAGCTGAGAAGAAACTTATATTAGGAATCTGTAATGGCTTCCAGGCATTACTTAAGTCTGGATTACTTCCTTATGGAGAAGTACGTGAATTGAATGAGGATGACCTTACGTTATACCGAAATGATAGTTATGAACATATTTCAACAACAGCATTTACTCGTGTAGCGAATGCAAATTCACCTTGGTTACAAGATTTTACAATCGGAACTGAACACGAAGTGGTATTTAGTCATGGAGAAGGAAAAGTAGTTGGTCTTAATATAGACAAATTCAAACACTTAATTGCTTTCCAATACTGTGATTTTAATGGAAATGCAACATTAAATGGTAGATTTAATCCTAATGGATCTTACTTAGCAACAGAAGGTTTAATAAGTGAAGATGGACTTATCCTTGGTAAGATGGGGCACAGTGAACGTTTTGGAGAAAGTTTATATAAAACAAATACAATAAAAGTCAAACAAGATATATTTAAAAATGGTGTAAATTATTTCAAAGGGGAAAAATAAAATGAAATTATTATACGAAGGAAAAGCAAAACAATTATTCGAATGTGAAAATAAAGATGAAATTTATGTTCATTATAAAAATAGTGCGACAGCATTTAATGGAGTGAAAAAAGAAGAATTTGAACATAAAGGAATTTTTAACAATACAATTACTTCTTTAATCTTTGAGTATTTAGAAAAAGAAGGTGTTGAAACACATTTTATAAAAAAAATTAATGAAACAGACCAACTTTGTAAACATGTTACGATAATTCCGTTAGAAGTTATTGTAAGAAACATAGTTGCAGGTTCAATGGCTAAAAAGTATGGTATAGAAGAAGGGAAAAAATTAGCTAAACCTGTTTTTGAACTTAGTTATAAAAATGACGATTTGAATGATCCTCTTATTAATGATGACCATGCCGTAGCATTAGAAATAGTAACAGAAGAAGAACTTGCGAATATACGTAAACAAGCTTTAAAAATTAATTCTTTACTTCAAAAATTATATTTGAAAGCAAACTTAGTATTAGTAGATTTCAAAATTGAATTTGGAAAAGATAAAAATGGAAAAATTATTTTAGCTGATGAAATTTCTCCAGATACATGTCGTCTTTGGGATAAAGATACTAATGAGAAATTAGATAAAGATAGATTTAGACGTGATTTAGGTTCTGTAATGGAAGCTTACGAAGAAGTATTAAGGAGATTAGAAGATGCGAGGGCTTAATGAAGAGTGTGGAGTGTTTGGGATTTGGGGACATCCGGAAGCAAGTAATGTTACATATTTTGGGTTACATAGCTTGCAACATCGTGGACAAGAAGGTGGAGGAATAGTCTCTAATGATAAACAAGTGTTACGTGGACATAGGGATCTTGGGTTAATATCTGAAGTCTTCCGCGATAAGAAAAAGTTAGAAAATCTAGTAGGAAGTAGTGCTATTGGGCATGTTCGTTATGCAACGTCAGGTAGCAATAATATCCAAAATATTCAACCATTTTTATTTCATTTTTATGATATGAGTGTTGGAATATGTCATAACGGAAACCTTATTAATGCAAAAACTTTACGTCGTGAACTAGAACAAGATGGAGCGATTTTCCATTCTTCTTCTGATACGGAGGTACTTATTCATTTAATTCGTCGAAGTAAGGAACAAGGTTTCAAAGCACAGCTTAAAGATAGTTTGCGTCAAATTAAAGGAGGATTTACTTATTTAGTAATGACGAAAGATACTATGTATGGGGCTGTCGATCCGAATAGTTTGCGTCCACTTGCTATCGGTAAAATGAAAAATGGTGCATACGTTGCTGCTAGTGAAACATGTGCTATTGATGTAGTAGGGGCAGAGTTTGTATGTAATGTTGGTGCAGGAGAGCTAGTTATTATAGATGATAAAGGTATTCGTATTGAAAAATATACAGAGGACACAAAAGTTGCAATAGCAGCTATGGAATACGTATATTTTGCACGACCTGACTCTAATATTGCTGGAGTTAACGTCCATACTGCGCGTAAAAGAACAGGACGTCGTCTTGCTATTGAACAACCAGCACCTGATGCAGATATGGTAATTGGTGTACCTAACTCATCACTATCAGCTGCAAGTGGATATGCAGAAGAAAGTGGATTACCATACGAAATGGGACTTATAAAAAATCAGTATGTTGCACGTACATTTATTCAACCTACGCAAGAGTTGCGTGAACAAGGTGTAAGAATGAAATTATCTGCTGTTAAAGGTGTTGTTAGTGGTAAAAGTATTGTTCTAGTTGATGATTCTATCGTTCGTGGAACGACTAGTAAGCGTATAGTTCAACTTTTGAAAGAAGCTGGGGCACGTGAAGTTCATGTGAGAATTTCGGCACCACCTTTGATTTTCCCAAGTTTTTATGGTATAGATATTTCCACAACAGAGGAATTAATCGCTGCTAATAAGACACAAGATGAGATTTGTGAAATAATTGGTGCAGATTCATTAGGGTATTTGAGTGAAGATGGTTTAATTGAATCTATAGGTTTGGATTATAATGCGCCTTACACAGGTCTTTGTATGGATTGTTTCAATGGCGATTATTCTGCTGGACTATATGATTATGAAGAAGATTATTTAAAATCAATGACGAATATCCAAAAGAAATTTTTGAAAGAAAGGGGTAAAAATAATGAGTAAAAAATACGAAGAAAGTGGAGTAAGTTTAGAGGCTGGATATAAATCAGTAGAACTTATTAAAAAACATGTAGCACGTACTAAAAATTTAGGGATGATGTCTGCAATTGGAGGATTCGGTGGTGCATTTGACTTAAGCAGTTATAACTTTAAAAATCCTGTTTTAATTAGCGGTACTGATGGTGTAGGAACTAAATTAAAACTAGCTTTTGAGCTTGATATTCATAACACAATTGGGATTGATGTTGTAGCAATGTGTGTTAATGATATTCTTGCTCAAGGAGCTCAACCACTATTTTTCTTAGATTATTTAGCTGTTGGAAAAAATTATCCTGAACAAGTAGAACAGATTGTTGAGGGTGTAGCAGAAGGTTGTGTTCAAGCAGGATGTGCCATTGTTGGTGGAGAGACAGCAGAGATGGCTGGATTTTATGATGATGGAGAATATGATATTGCAGGGTTTAGTGTTGGAGCAGCTGAAAAAGAAGACTTACTAAGTCCAGAAAATACTAAAGCTGGACAAGTAGTTATCGGACTTCCTTCGACTGGTGTTCACTCAAATGGATTCTCATTAGTAAGAAAAATTATTCGTGATAATAATATTAGTCTTGATGAAAAGTTTGGTGATAGTACAATAGGAAAAACTTTATTAACACCGACAAAAATATATGTCAAAGAAGTATTAAAAGTGCTAAAAGAAGTGAAAGTTGCAGGAATTGCTCATATAACTGGTGGAGGATTCCATGAAAATTTACCACGCTGCCTTAAAGAAGGTTTAGGTATGAAGATTAATAAAGATTCATATGAAGTACCAGAAATATTTAAGTACTTACAAGAAAAAGGAAATATCGATGAAGCAGAAATGTACAATATCTTTAATATGGGTGTAGGAATGGCACTTGTTGTTAATAAAGAAGATGTAGAAAAAACTTTATCATTGTTAGATGATGCGTTTGTTCTAGGTGAAGTAGTAAATGAAAGTGGAATTGAAATAATATGAAGAAACGAGTAGCAATATTTGCATCTGGAACCGGAAGTAATTTTGAAAAAATTGCAGATGATAATAGACTTAAAGAAAAAATGGATATTGCACTTCTAGTTTGTGATAAACCAAATGCAGCTGTAATAAAAAAGGCGCAAGATCGTAACATAAATACTTATGTTTTTTCAACAAAAGATTTTGCATCAAAACAAGATTATGAAGCAGCTATTTTGGAGCAAGTTAAAGATTTAGATTATATTTTCTTAGCTGGTTATATGAGAATTATTTCTCCGTATTTTCTGGAAAATTACAAAAAAACAATCTTAAATCTTCATCCTTCTCTTTTACCCAAATATAAAGGTAAAGATGCTATAGAGCAAGCATTTAATGCAGGTGAAAGTGAAATTGGGATTAGTATTCACTATGTCAATGAGGAGTTAGATGGCGGAGAGGTAATTGCCCAGAAATCATTAACTGTAAAAGATGGTGAAACTTTAGAAGAAGTTACTACAAGAATTCATGAATTAGAGCATGAACTTTATCCAAATGTTATTTTAAAATTAATTGAGGAGGCACTATGACGAAAAGAGCTTTAATAAGTGTAAGTGATAAAACAAATATTGTAGAATTTGCAAAAGGACTAGAAAAACATGGTTTTGAAATTATTAGTACAGGTGGAACTTTTACTTATTTGAAAAATAACGGTGTTGCCTGTATTAGTATCGAAGATGTTACACACTTTCCAGAAATTTTGGAAGGTCGTGTAAAAACACTTCATCCAAAAATTCATGGTGGACTACTTTCAAAACGTGGGAATGAGCTTCATAATAAACATGTAGCAGAAAATAATATAGAATATATTGATTTAGTATGTGTAAATTTATATCCATTTGAAGCTACTGTGAAAAAAGAAGGTGTGAGCGAAGAAGAAATTATAGAAAATATTGATATTGGTGGACCAAGTATGTTGCGTAGTGCTGCGAAAAACTTTAATGATGTAGCTGTTGTAACTGATATTAGAGATTATGACCGTATTTTAAATGAATTAGAAAATGGTGGAATTACTCTTGCAACACGTCGTTCATTGGCTATTAAAGTGTTTAATACTACTGCAAGTTATGATGCGGCTATTGCAAATTACTTTAACAAAGCTGATAATTTGGTACCTGAGAAATTAACATTATCTTATATTTTAGAAGATACTTTGCGTTATGGTGAAAATCCTCATCAAAAAGCATATCACTATGTACAAGATAATAATGAAAGCTATGCTTTACAAAATGCAGTACAACTACACGGTAAAGAAATGTCTTATAATAATATTCAAGATGCCTCTGCTGCATTAGATATTCTTTCTGAGTTTGATGAAATTGCATGTGTTGCTGTAAAACATATGAATCCATGTGGTGTTGCTGTAGGTAAAGATGTTTTTGAGGCATATTCACGTGCGTATGAAGCAGATCCTGTATCAATCTTTGGAGGGATTGTTGCGGTTAATGGCGTTGTAGATAAAGCTACTGCAGAAAAAATGCATAGTATTTTCTTAGAAATTATTTTAGCAGTTGATTATGAAGATGAAGCATTAGAAATATTAACTAAGAAAAAAAATCTACGTATTTACAAACTTAGTGAAAAAAATAATAATCATGAACAACAAATCAAGAGTGTTCGTGGGGGAATCTTGGTTCAAGATTTTAACTCAGCTTTAGCTGAAAATTATGAAGTTGTTACAGATAAGCAGCCAACTAAAGAGCAAATGACAGATTTAGAATTTGGACTTAAAATAGTAAAACATGTAAAATCAAATGCAATTGTCGTAGTTAAAAATGGTCAGACATTAGGAATAGGTGCCGGTCAAATGAATCGTGTAGGTTCATGTAAAATAGCTCTTGAACAAGCTGGTGCACTTGCAGAAGGTGCAGTTCTTGCTTCTGATGCATTTTTCCCAATGCGAGATAGTGTTGATTTAGCAGCAGAATATAATATTGCAGCAATAGTACAACCTGGTGGTTCAATACGCGATCAAGAAAGTATAGATGCTTGTAATGAGAAAGGTGTGGCAATGACTTTCAGTAAAATACGCCACTTTAAACACTAATGGCTAAGGTATTAGTAGTAGGTTCTGGTGGAAGAGAGCACGCTATTGCCTACAAGTTTAATCAAGAAGGACATATTGTCTATATGGCTGGTATTAATCCAGCAGTAGAAAAATTTGGGATTTGTATTGACATCAAAGAAGATGATATCCCGAGTTATGCATTAGAAAATAATATTGATTTAGTTTTTGTTGGGCCAGAAGTACCGTTGGTAAATGGTTTGGTGGATAAACTTCAAGAAAAAGGTATTCGTGCTTTTGGACCGAGTAAAAAAGCAGCTCAATTAGAAGGTAGTAAAGTTTTTTCTAAAATGATGATGGAAAAATATAATATTCCTACAGCTAAACATGAAAGTTTTAGCAACTATGAAAAAGCAAGTGAATATTTATCTCAGCAAAAAGCTCCAATCGTTTTGAAAGCTGATGGTCTTGCCGCAGGTAAAGGGGTAATCATAGCTGAAACTTTAGAAGAAGCACAACACGAACTTAAAGAAATGATGTGTAATTCAAAATTTGCTACAGCTGGAGCTAATGTTGTAATTGAAGAATTTCTTTCTGGGGAAGAGTTTTCGTTAATGTGTTTTGTCTCTGATAGAAAAGTTTATCTAATGGAGATAGCTCAAGATCACAAACGTGCTTTTGATAACGATGAAGGATTAAACACAGGGGGAATGGGAGCATATTGTCCGCTTAAAAAGATTACACAAGATGACATAAATGAGGGTGTAGTAAAAGTAGTTCAACCAATGGTTGATGCAATGAGCAGTGAGGGAATGCCATTTTATGGAATACTTTATGCTGGACTTATGAAATGTGCAGATGGAGTAAAAACTATTGAGTTTAATGTGCGTTTTGGAGATCCAGAAAGTGAAGTCTTGCTTTTAAAACTAGAGAGTAGTTTATATGAAATTTCTAATAATATCATTGATGGCAAGGATGTTGTGTTGAAATGGAATAAGGATGCATTTATTGGAGTTGTTATGGCTGCGAAAGGTTATCCAGAAAAAAGCGAAAAAGGTGGAGTTATTAATGGTTTGGAAAAATTAACAACACCGGTATTTCACATGGGAACAAAACAAGTAGATGATAATATTGTAATAAATGGAGGACGTGTCTTATTAGTTTGTGCTAGTGGAGAAAACTTGCAAGCCGCACGTGAAAAAGTATATAATGAAATAGGAAAAATAGAGTGTGATGACTTGTTTTTCCGTAAAGATATAGGTCACCATTCATTATAATATTAAGTAAATGAAGTAAAAATATAAAATCTAGGAGATACTTTAATGATAGAAAGATATAGTAGAGAACCTATGCGTAGTATTTTCAGTGATGAAAATCGTTTTAAAGCATATTTAGAAGTAGAACTTTTTGCAACTGAAGCATGGAGTAAACTAGGAGTTGTTCCAGAAAATGATGTAAAAAAATTATTTGAAAATGCTAAGTTTGATTTAGAAGGAATCTTAGAATTAGAAAAAGAAACTAAACATGATATTGTTGCATTTACTCGTAATGTGTCTAGTTATTTGGGAGAAGAAAAAAAATGGGTTCATTATGGGCTTACTTCGACTGATGTTGTTGATACAGCATATGGTTATTTATACAAACAAGCTAATGATATTATCATGGAAGATTTACTAAAATTCCAAGAGGTATTGAAAGAAAAAGCATTAGAATATAAATTTACACCATGTATTGGCCGTACTCATGGGGTACATGCTGATATCAGTAGTTTCGGATTGAAATTCGCTTTATATTATGATGAATTCAATCGTCATATTGAACGCTTTAAAGCAGTTAGAAAAATAATAGAAGTAGGTAAAATTTCTGGAGCGGTTGGAACATTCTCTAACACTCCACCTGAAGTCCAAGATTATGTATGTGAAAAATTAGGAATTCAGTCAAGTAACATTTCAACACAAACATTACAACGTGATCGTCATGCCGATTATTATTCAACATTAGCTTTAATAGCAAGTTCTATTGAGAAAATTGGTGTAGAAATTCGTCACTTACAGCGCACAGAAGTCCGTGAAGCAGAAGAATTTTTCTCGAAAAATCAAAAAGGTTCTAGTGCGATGCCGCACAAACGAAATCCAATTTCAAGTGAAAATATGGCAGGATGCGCAAGAATCATGCGTGGATATATGTTAGCTTCATATGAAAATATTCCACTTTGGCATGAACGTGATATTTCTCACTCAAGTGCAGAACGTATTTTAAGTAGTGATGCAACGACATTACTAGATTATATGTTAACTAGATTTACAAATGTTGTTAAAAATTTAACAGTATTTACTGATAATATGATTAAAAATATTTATGCGACTAATGGTGTTATCTTTGCTCAAAGAACAATGAGTAATTTAATTGAAAAATATGATTTTTCTCGTGAAGAAGCATACGATTTAGTCCAACCACTTGCCATGAAATCTTGGTTCGAAGGTATACCATTTAGACAACTTTTAGAAGAAAACGAAGTTATTCAAAATACAATGTCTAAAGATATATTAGATAGCTGCTTTGCACTAGAAGTACACTTGGTTAATATTGATAAGATTTATAAACGTATTCCAGGTTTAGAAGATTAAAAAATTTTGTATAATAAAAAATAATTAAAATAGAAAAGCGAAAGATATATAGGAACTACCTAGCAACTTTCGTTACAATGAGGTAAAATATGAAGTCAGATTTTCAAATTTCAAATGAATGTGAGAAAAAATATATTGCAGAAGTTGCTGCAAAATTAGGTTTAAGAGAAGAAGATTTAATTCTTTATGGAAATTATAAAGCAAAAATTCAAACAAAAAATATTAAACATGGTATTAAAGAAGATGCTAAATTAATTTTAGTAACTGCAATTAATCCAACATCTAGTGGAGAAGGCAAATCAACAGTAACTATTGGGTTATCAGATGCTCTAAACAAACTTGGTAAAAAATCATGTGTTGCGCTTCGTGAACCATCATTAGGCCCAGTACTTGGTCGCAAAGGTGGTGCTGCAGGTGGTGGGTATGCTCAAGTAGTACCTATGGAAGAAATTAACTTACACTTTACTGGAGATATGCATGCAATTACAACGGCACATAATGCTATCGCTGTATTAGTAAATAATCATGTTTTCCAAGGTAACGAACTTGATATTGATAAAATTGTGTTCAATCGTGTTATGGATATGAATGCACGTGATTTACGTCACATTAAAGTAAATGCAGGAACAGAGTTAGAACGAGAAGATGGTTTTGATATTACGGTTGCTAGTGAAATCATGGCAATTTTATGTTTATCAGAAGGAATAGCTGATTTAAAAGAAAAGCTTCGTAATATTCTTGTCGCTTATAACTCAAAAGGTGAACCTATTTA